>Ga0187893_10003244_pt1 | contig 33456 bp, 25 predicted proteins | sample MA1701074metaG_FD_139574 | JGI IMG/M metagenome (GOLD analysis project Ga0187893, IMG submission 139574) | White microbial mat communities from a basaltic lava cave in the Kipuka Kanohina Cave System on the Island of Hawaii, USA - MA170107-4 metaG ...
GTTACCCGTATGCATTGAGGCAGGCTTTTGGAGTATTTCTGTTGGTACGAATATTCAAAGCTTTGAGTAGACCCTTGTGAAACAGTAGCCTGGGTACGGGTATTGACTCCACCCTCTCCGCCAGATTCTTCCTCGCTACACTATTTTGATGGCCGCACCTGCTGCCCGGCATACGGCTGACACCGCATCGCCGCCGCGGGAAACCTCGCTGCTGCGCTGGGTCTGGCGGGCGTACGTCCGCAATGCCCTCGTGCCGCTCCTGGTCGTCGAACTCCTGCTCATCGCGGTCTACCTGACGAGCCACGCCTGGTCGCTGCGCAAGAACGTTGCGGCACTCACCGACGTCGCGCGCCAGGAACTGTCGCGGATTGCGGACGACGAGTCGGCGGTCATCGAGCGGCAGCTCGGCCAGGTGGCCGCCCTGACCGATGTCCTGCGCCGCCAGTCGGCGGCAGCGCTCGCTTCACCGGCGCCCCGTTCACTGGACCGCGCACGCCTGAAGCTCCAGCCAACCGGTGCATTGACGACCACTCGCGATGACGGAGGTGCCGCCGTTTACTGGTCGGCCCGGACCGTCAGGGGCCCTGCCGAGTTCGAGAAGCTCGAGCGCCTCGCATTCGTAGATCCGCTCCTGCGCGACATCACGCTTGCCAACCCGTTGATCGTGCAAACCTACGTGAACACGCACGACTCGCTGAACCGCATCTGGCCGTGGATCGACTCCGCGACGGTGTTCGATCCCACCATCAACATACCCGAATTCAATTTCTACTATGAGGCCGACGCGGCGCACAATCCGGCGCGCTCGGTCGTCTGGACCGACGCCTACGTTGATCCCGCGGGCAAGGGCTGGCTGGTCTCCGCCATCGCGCCCGTGTACCGCGGAGATTTCCTCGAAGCGGTGGCAGGCGCCGACGTCACGGTCGATCGCATCGTGGCAAACGTGCTCAGCGAGGACATTCCCTGGCAGGGTTTTCTGCTGTTGATAGGCAAGTCGGGCACGCTGCTCGCGCTGCCGCCGCAGGGCGAACGACTGTTCGGCCTGAAGGAACTGACCGAGCACGACTACGTCGACGCGATCCGGGCCGACACGTTCAAGCCCGAGGAATTCAATGTCTACCGGCGGGGAGATTTCGCGGAGATCGGGAAGCTGATGCTGACCCAGCCGTCCGGGAGCGGGCGCATCGACGGCGACGAGCCGCATCTCGTCGCCTGGCAGACGATTCCGTCCGTCGGCTGGAAATTGATGAGCCTCGTGCCTGAGGCAGCGGTATTCGGACCATCGCGCGCGCTCAACGAGGACCTCGCCGCCGTGGGCTGGGTCATGCTGGCAGGCCTCGTCGGCTTCTATCTCGTTTTCTTCACCTTCCTCTACCGGCGAGCCCGTTACGTCAGCCGCTCGATCGCCGAGCCGCTCGCGCAGATCGAGCGCATGGCGCATCGCATCGCCGTCGGGGATTACGAGCAGGCCTCGCCAGAGTTCGGAGTCAGCGAGTTCCGCCACACCGTCGGCGAGCTGCAGAAGATGGGCCGCCTGCTCGGGGACTCCAACCGCGCACGCGAGGCGGCGGAGGCGAGCCTGACCGAGCGAAACGAGGAGTTGTCCGCGATACTCAGCCTGTCACCGGACGGGCTCGTCTCGTTTGGCTCAAACGGACTCGTGACGGAGACGAATCCGGCGTTCCTGGCGCAGACCGGATGGTCCCGCGACGCGCTGATCGGTTGCTCGTGGACCGAATTCTGGAGGCGGCTCGGCGATCTCGGAACCGCGGTGCAGCCGCAGGCGCTCGTCGCTCCGATCCTGCGCCTCCAGCGTCCCCGGCCGCTCGTGCTCGAATGCCGGGTCGTGGGCGCGCCGGCCGGCGCGCAGGTCGCCTATTTCCGCGACATCACGCATGCGGACGAGCTCGACCGCGCCAAGAGCCGGTTCGTCGCGACGGCCGCGCACGAATTGCGCACGCCAATCGCCGTGATCACCGGATACGCGGAGTTCCTGCAGGCAGGCGACCCGCCCCCCGGCCAGCGCGGCGAGATCCTGGCCACGATGCGCCGCCACGGCGACCAGATTGCGGGCATCGTCGCCGAGCTGCTCGACCTGGCGCGCATCGAGGCGCGGGCGGGCCGCGACTTCACGATGATCCGCCAGCCGCTGGCGCCCGCGGTCCGGCGATTCATCGAGACCCTGAGGATCGGCGACTACGCCCGCGTGCCGGCCCTCGAGGGCGACATCGGCGACGCCGAAGTGTTCGTGGATGCCGACAAGTTCTGCCAGGCGCTCAGCAACGTGCTCGCAAACGCCTGCAAGTATTCGCCGCCCGGAGCGCCGATTTCCGTGCGCCTCCTCGCCGCGGGCAATGAAGTTGGAGTTCGCGTCGAAGACCAGGGCGAAGGCATGGACGAGGAAACGCAGCGACGCATCTTCGAGCGCTTCTTCCGGGCCGAAGGGATGGCCGCCGTCGCCGGCACCGGTCTCGGCATGAGCATCGTCAAGGAGATACTCGACATCCACGGCGGCCGCGTTGAAATTTCGAGTGCGCCGGGCGTCGGAACGGCCGTGACGCTGTGGCTGCAGCGCGCGGCGCCGCGCGGTTGACGCTTGCGGGAGGCAACCGTACGATGCCCGGCCCCGGTTTTCCATGGTGGCTCGCGTCGGTTCCTCCGCGACGATCAGCCGTGAACCCCGCCAGGCCCGGAAGGGAGCAACGGTAGCGGTGGCATCGGGTGCCGGAGGGGTGCTGGCGCGGGCCGCCTCCATCCGGCCCGGGGATGCGCGATGATGGCCGGTCGGCGGAAAAGGATTCGATGAGTTACCTCGTACTCGCGCGCAAGTGGCGTCCCCGCAATTTCGACGAGCTGGTCGGCCAGGAACACGTGCGCCAGGCGCTCGTGAACGCACTCGATTCGGGCCGCATCCACCACGCCTTCCTTTTCACCGGCACGCGCGGCGTCGGCAAGACGACGATCGCGAGAATCCTCGCCAAGTCGCTCAACTGCGAACGCGGCGTGAGCTCCGCGCCCTGCGGCGAATGCGGCGCCTGCCGGGAGATCGACGAGGGCCGCTTCGTCGACCTGATCGAGGTCGACGCCGCCTCGCGCACCAAGGTGGACGACACGCGGGAACTCCTCGAAAACGTGCAGTACCTGCCGACGCGGGGCCGATTCAAGGTTTACCTGATCGACGAAGTGCACATGTTGTCCACGCATTCCTTCAATGCCCTGCTGAAGACGCTCGAGGAGCCGCCGCCGCACGTCAAGTTCCTGCTTGCGACCACCGATCCGCAGAAACTGCCGGTGACGGTGCTGTCGCGCTGCCTGCAGTTCAACCTGAAGCGGCTGCCCGCGGCGATGATCGCCTCAAGGCTCCAGCACATCCTCGGCGCCGAGGGCATTGAGTTCGAACAGCCGGCCGCCTTGCTGCTCGCGCGCGCAGCCGACGGGAGCCTGCGCGATGCGCTCTCGCTCCTCGACCAGATTCTCGCCTTCGGCGGCGGGCGCGTGACCGAGGCCGATGCGCGGTCGATGCTCGGCACGGTGGAGCGGCAACAGGTCGTGCGGCTCGTCGAGCGACTCGCCGACCGGGATGCACGCGGCCTGTTCGAAGCCGTCGCCGCGATTGACGAGTACGCGCCCGACTACGGCCAGCTGCTCGATGAAGTCGCTGCCTTATTGCAAAAGATCGCATTGCGCCAGGCCGTGCCCGATCTCCGGGACGACGAGGTCCACCCGACCGAAACGCTCGTGGCGCTCGGCGGGCGGATTCCCGCGGAGGACCTTCAACTCGCATTCCAGTTTGCGATCCTCGGCCGCCGCGACCTCGAGCTCGCGCCCGATCCGCGGACCGGCTTCGAGATGACCCTGCTGAGGATGCTCGCATTCCGGCCGGCGGAATCGACCGGCCACGCGCGGCAGTCCGCGGCCGACCGCGACGGACCGGTGGCGCCGCCGCCTGTCCCAAGTCCCGCTGCGCGCGAGGCAGGCGACTGGCCCACGCTCTTGTCCCGACTCGATCTCAAGGGTCCCGCCAGGCAGCTCGCCGGGAATTGCCAGTTGCTCGCGCGAGAGGGTAACCACTTCAGGTTCCTGCTCGACGATCGCGCGCGAGCCCTGCACACGCGCCAGCTGGAAGACCGCTTGACGCAGGCGCTGCGGCAACAGGTGGGCGAGTCGGCGACCGTCGAGATCGAGCAGGGCGGAGTCGGCGATACGCCCGCGCGCCGCGACGAACAGGCCCGTGACGAACGGCTCGACAAGGCTCGCTCCGCTCTCGAGAGCGATCCCAAAGTGCAGGCGCTGCGGGACCGCTTCGGTGCGGTGCTGCAGCCGGATTCGATCAAGCCGGTCGGGTAGGTAGAATGCGCGCATGAAACCAGATCTCGGACAGCTCATGCGCCAGGCGCAGCAACTGCAGTCGAACATGCAGAAGGCCCAGGAGCAGCTCGGTGCGCTCGAGGTCACCGGCGAATCCGGAGGCGGCATGGTGAAGGTCGTCATGAACGGCCGTCACGAGGTCAGGCAGGTCCGGATCGACCCGGCCGCCCTCGGCTCCGACCGCGAGATGCTCGAGGACCTCGTGGCCGCGGCCTGCAACGACGCGGCCCGGCGTGTCGGCGAGGCCGTCCAGCAGCACATGGCCGGCGCGATGGGCGGCATGCAGCTGCCGCCGGGCATGAAGCTGCCATTCTGACGGCGGGTCCGTGAAGTATTCCCCGGGACTGGCCCGCCTCATCGAGGCCCTGCGCGTACTGCCGGGCGTCGGCCCCAAGTCCGCCCAACGCATGGCGTTTCACCTGCTGGAGCGCAATCGTGAAGGCGGCCGCGCGCTTGCGCGCGCGCTCGAAGACGCTGCGGCGAATGTCGTGCATTGCCGGCGCTGCCGCATGCTGACGGACGGCGAGCTCTGCGAGATCTGTTCCGCGCCCAAGCGCGATGCCACGGCCCTGTGCGTCGTCGAGTCGCCCGCCGACGTCGTTGCGGTGGAGCAGTCCGGCGGCTACGGCGGCCGCTACTTCGTCCTGATGGGCCACCTCTCGCCGCTCGACGGCATCGGACCGGAACAGCTCGGATTCGACCGTCTGGAAGCGCTCCTCGACGAGGGCGAGGTTCGGGAAGTGATCCTCGCGACGAATCCCACGGTGGAGGGCGAGGCGACCGCGCACTTCATCGGTGAACTCGTCGCGCGACGCGGAATACGCGCATCCCGCATCGCGCACGGCGTGCCCGTCGGCGGCGAGCTCGAGTATGTGGATGGCGGCACGCTTGCGCACGCGCTCGCCGGGCGCCAGGTCATCGCCTGACGCGAGGCGGGGCGCGCGCCGCGAGTTCCTCTGCGAGGGCCAGCAGGCGCCGGTAGCTGTCGAGCCGCCGGGTCGAAACGCGTCCAGCCGAACTGGCCTCCGCCACCGCGCAGCCCGGCTCGCTCCGGTGCAGGCAATCCCTGAAACGGCAATTTGCCGCGGCAGCGTCGATCTCGCGATAGCCTCCCGCAATTTGCCGCGGCGCCGGAAGCGGCGGCGAAAAATCGCGGACGCCCGGCGAATCGATCAATTCGCCGCCGGTTGGCAGCGCGTACAGCGACGCGGTGCTCGTGGTGTGCCGGCCGCTTTCGCTGGCGCGCGAGACCTCGTCGACGGCGGCCCCGACACCGGGAATAAGCCGGTTCGTCAGCGAGCTCTTGCCGACGCCGGATTGGCCCACGAGAACGCTCGTCTCGCCCGCGAGCCGTTCCCTGAGCTTGTCGACGCCATCGGCGAGCCGCTTGCTCGCGCGCAGGACCGTGTAACCGATGCGAGAGTAGACCTCCAGCGCGGGAGCGAGCGTTCCGGAGGCGTCGTCGAGGTCGCATTTATTGGCGACGATGCAGGCCGCGAGGCCGGTCCATTCCGCCGCGGCGAGGTAGCGGTCGCAAAGGCCGAAATCAGCCGCCGGCATGGAAGCGACGACCGCGACGAGTTGCGTCAGGTTGGCGGCGACGGGTTCGGCCGCGCCATGCGAATCGATTCGGGCGAGCAGGTTCCTGCGAGGCAGGACTGCGACGATGAGACCTGCGCCCGCCTCGGTGTGCGCCGGCGTCCAGCGCACGCGATCGCCGCAGACCACCGCAAGGTGGCGGCCCTGCAGCCGGCAATGAATTCGCCGGCCGGAATCATTCGCAATGCTCGCGTCGCGCCCATGGCTCGCGACGACGCGGCCCGTAAGCAGCGGTCCGGCCTGCCGGACGGGCTTCATCCCAAGCCCTCGGGAGCGAGCCGCGCGATGCGTGCGAGCGCCGGCGGGTGGGAGGCATGGAACGCGGTGTAGAGCGGATCGGGCGTCAGCGTCGTCGCGTTGTCCCGATAGAGCTTGACGAGCGCGTCCGCGAGCGCTCGCGCGTCGGCATGGCTCGCCGCGTAGCGGTCAGCAGCGTATTCGTGACGCCGCGACAGCCAGGCGAACAACGGTCGAAACGGCAGCAGGAACACGGGAACGGCGAGGACGAACAACAACAACAAGGTATGCGGTCCGCCTGACGGAACGCCGAGCGCGGGCTGGAACCACTCCTGCCGCGCGAGCCATGCGAGCAGGGCGAAGCCGGCAAAGGCTGCCGCGAGAGTGCCCGCGAGCCGGAGCGCAACATGGTGCAGCCGGAAATGGCCGAGCTCGTGCGCGAGCACGGCCTGCAACTCCGGGATCGCCAGGGAATCGACGAGCGTGTCGAAGAAAACGATCCGCTTGGTCCGGCCGAAGCCCGTGAAGTACGCGTTGCCGTGCGTGCTGCGCTTCGATCCATCCATGACGAAGACTCCTCGCGGCTCGAAACCGCAGCGGCGCGCAAGCGACTCCACGGCCTCGCGCAGGCTTCCGGCCTCGAGTTCGCGAAACCGGTTGAAGAGCGGGGCGATCAGCCGAGGCCAGGCCCAACCGAGCAGGATCGAAAATGCGGCCCAGGCTCCCCACGCCCAGATCCACCACGACGCGCCCGCGCGCGGCATCAGCCAGAGCAGGAGCGCGACGAGCGGAAGCACGAGGACGGCGCCGATCGCGAGGCCCTTCAGCGTGTCCACCGCAAAGAGCGCGGGCGTTGTCCGGTTGAAGCCGAAGTGCGACTCGACCCGGAACGTGCGCCAGGCCTCGAATGGCAGGCCGGCGATCGCCGTGACGAGCATCGTTACGGCGACCGTCGCCACCTGTCGCGGAAGACCGGCGAGGCCGCTTCCGGAAATCCAGGCGTCGATCGCCGCGATGCCTCCGGCGATCGTCAGCAACAACAGCAATGCCGCGCCGGCGACGCGCTCGAAAACAGCGAGAAGGGTCTGCGCGATCGTGTAGTCCGCGGCGTGGGCGTGCGCGTCGGGGCCGATCGCCGAAGCGAATGGCGGAGGCACGTGCGCGCGGTGCGCGCGCACGGCGCGTGCCTGGCGACGGAGCAGCCAGAGTTGGACCGCGAGGCCGCCGGACAGCGCGACGAGAAAAAAGAGAGTGAAGGAATGCATGGCGTCGGGGCGAGGCGCACTCTAGCCTCTGGTAAGATCACCGGCAACATGACGCGCGACGACCGGCTGATCTGGATCGACCTCGAGATGACCGGTCTCGTCCCGGAGCGCGACCGGATAATCGAGGTCGCTACCGTCGTGACGGACGGCGACCTCGAGGTGATCGCCGAGGGACCCGTGATCGCCGTGCGGCAGGCCGAGGCGACGCTTGCCGCGATGGACGAATGGAACTCGCGCACGCACTCTGCCAGCGGGCTTTGTGCCCGGGTGCTCTCGAGCCCGGCTGACGAGGCCGCGGCCGAGCGATCGACGCTCGCGTTCTTGGCGCAGCATGTCGCTGCAAACCGCTCGCCGATGTGCGGCAACAGCGTCTGCCAGGACCGGCGCTTTCTCGCGCGCTGGATGCCCGAGCTCGAACGCTACTTCCATTATCGCAATCTCGACGTCAGCACCGTCAAGGAGCTGGCGCGACGGTGGGCGCCCGCGGTTGCGGCCGGGGTCGCCAAGGAGTCGCGCCACACGGCGCTGGCCGACGTGCACGAGTCGATCGCGGAGCTGCGCCACTATCGCAGCACGCTGCTGGCCGCGCCATGGAACGCGCCGCGGACCTGAGCGGGTGTGCCGTCTGGCACGGCGGCGGCTGCCACTGCGGCCGCGTCCGGATCGAGGCCCTCGCGCCCGCCGACCTCGACCTCCTCGAGTGCAACTGCTCCATGTGCAGCCGTTCTGCCTACCTGCACCTCATCGTCGCGGCGGACGAATTCCGCCTGCTGTCGGGCGCCGACGATCTCGTCGAGTACTGCTTCGGCACGGGCGTCGCGAAACATCGCTTCTGCCGCCACTGCGGCGTCAAGCCCTTCTACGTCCCGCGTTCGCACCCCGACGGCTACAGCGTCAACGCCCGCTGCCTCGACCCGTCGACGATCACTTCAATGCGAATCCGTTCGTTCGACGGTCGCGACTGGGAAACAGCGCGAAGCGAACTGGGCGCACGCTAGCGCCGGGCGGGTTCCCGAGCGAGCGAATGTCCGTTCTTCTGAGCGAGCGAGGGTCCCCGCCCGGCGCGCAGCGTGTGCTATTCCTTGCTTCCGTTTGCCAGATACAGCCAGGTCTCGACAACCGTGTCCGGATTCAGAGAGAGGCTGTCGACGCCTTGATCGACGAGCCACCGCGCGAAGTCCGGATGGTCCGACGGGCCCTGTCCGCAGATGCCGATGTATTTGCCCGCATCCTTGCAAGCCTTGATCGCCATCGACAGCAGCAATTTCACCGCGGGATCGCGCTCGTCGAAGAGCGAGGCGATGATCGCGGAGTCGCGGTCGATGCCGAGCGCGAGCTGGGTCATGTCGTTCGAGCCGATCGACATCCCGTCGAAGTGCTCGAGAAATTCGCGTGCGAGCAGCGCATTGGTCGGGAGCTCGCACATCATGATGACCTTAAGCCCATTCACGCCGCGCACGAGGCCGTTCTGCGCGAGAAGTTCGACGACGCGGCGGCCCTCGTCGACCGTTCGCACGAACGGCACCATCACCTGGACATTGGTGAGCCCGACGTCGTCGCGGACGCGGCGGAGCGCGCTGCACTCGAGCTCGAAGCATGGCCCGAAGCCGGGATCCGTGTAGCGCGACGCGCCGCGGAATCCGAGCATCGGGTTCTCCTCGTGCGGCTCGTACTGGCGCCCGCCGATCAGGTTGGCGTATTCGTTCGACTTGAAATCGGATAGACGGACGATAACCGGTTGCGGAGCGAATGCGGCCGCGATGCTCGCGATGCCCTCGCCGAGCTTTTCGACGAAGAACCGCACCGGATCCTCGTACCCTGCCATCTGGCGGCGGACCTGGTCCTGGACTCCGGCATCGAGCGTCGCGAACTCGAGCAAGGCGCGCGGATGCACGCCGATCATGCGATTGATGATGAACTCGAGCCGGGCAAGCCCGACGCCGTGATTCGGTATCGAGGCGAAGTCGAAGGCGCGGTCGGGATTGCCGACGTTCATCATGATGCGGACCGGGGGAGTGGGCAGCGCGTCGAGCTCGATTCTCTGTTGCTCGAAGTCGAGCTGGCCCTCGTAAACGACGCCCGTGTCGCCCTCGGCGCAGGAAACCGTGACAGTCTCGCCGTCCCGGATCTTCCGCGTCGCATCGCCGCAGCCGACGACGGCCGGGATGCCGAGTTCCCTCGCGATGATCGCCGCGTGGCAGGTCCGGCCGCCTCGGTTCGTGACGATCGCCGCAGCGCGTTTCATGACCGGTTCCCAGTCGGGATCAGTCATGTCGGAAACGATGACGTCGCCCGGCTGTATGCGCGACATCTCGCGGGCGCCCGACACGACGCGTGCCGGCCCGGCGCCGATTCGCTGCCCGATCGCGCGGCCCTGGGCGAGCGCCCGCGAACGCTGCTTCAGCGTGTATCGCAGGATCGAGCGGCCTGCGCGGCTCTGGACAGTTTCGGGCCGCGCCTGCAGGACGAAGATCTCGCCGGTCTCGCCGTCCTTGCCCCACTCGATGTCCATGGGGCAACCGTAATGTGACTCGATGACGAGCGCCTGGCGCGCCAGCTCGTGGACGTCCCTGTCGTCGATGCAGAATCGCGAGCGGTCGGCTGCGGCAACTTCGGCGACCTCGACCCAGCGGCCGGGAGCCGGCTCCGCCGCGTACACCATGCGGGAAGCCTTCGACCCGAGGTTGCGCCGGATGATCGCTTCGCGCCCCGCGCGCAGCGCCGGCTTGTAGACGTAGAACTCGTCGGGATTTACCGCACCCTGCACGACGAGCTCGCCGAGGCCCCACGAAGCCGTGATGAAGACCGCATCTCGGAAGCCGGACTCCGTATCGAGCGTGAACATCACGCCACTTGCACCGACGTCGCTGCGAACCATGTGCTGCACGCCGACCGAGATCGCGACCTGCGCGTGATCGAAACCCTGGTGCACGCGGTAGGAAATGGCGCGGTCGTTGTAGAGCGAGGCATAGACCTGGTGCATCGCGGCGAGCACCGACCTGGGACCGCGCACGTTCAGGATCGTCTCCTGCTGCCCGGCGAAGGACGCGCCCGGCAAGTCCTCGGCGGTCGCCGACGAGCGCACCGCGAGCGCCGCGCCGCCGTTGACAAGCGTCGCGGTCGCCGCGAGCACGTCGCGTTCGAGGCGCTGCTGAAAGGGCGTCTCGAGGATCCAGCCCCGGATCCTGCTGCCGGCGTTGGCGAGCCGCGATACGTCGTCGACGTCGAGACCCGCGAGCTCCGCTGAAATCCGCTCGCCGAGCCGGTCCTGCGCGAGGAAGTCGCGGTAGGCCTGCGCAGTCGTCGCAAAGCCATCGGGCACGCGCACGCCTGCTCCCGACAGTCGCCCGATCATCTCGCCGAGGGAGGCGTTCTTGCCGCCGACGGACTCGACGTCCTTCATGCGGAGCTTTCCGAACGGGACTGTGTAGCCGGTCACGTGCGATCCTCGCTCGTTCCGCACCTGTTACGATCAGCCGCGAGGGCCGCCACGGACAACGGATGATCCGCCATGAAGCAGCGACGAACCGTCTTCTTCGTGTCCGACCAGACCGGCGTCACCGCCGAGACAATGGGACACAGCCTGCTGACGCAGTTCGACGGCATGGATTTCAGGCCGGTCACTTTGCCATTCATCTCCACCGTTGACAAGGCGCTCGAGGCGGTGGCGAAGATCGACCAGACCGGCCAGGAAGAGGGCGCGAAGCCGATCGTTTTCGCGACTCTCGTCAACAATGAGGTCCGCGACGCGCTGAAGCAGGCGCGCTGCCTGTTCCTCGATTTCTTTGACGCATTTCTCGGTCCGCTGGAGCAGGAGCTCGGGCAGCCTTCCGCCCACGTGCTGGGGCGCGCGCACGGCATGGCCGACCTCACGGCCTACACGATGCGCATCAATGCGACGAACTTCGCACTTGCGAACGACGACGGCGCCCAGACGCGCGACTACGACCGCGCCGATGTGATCCTCATCGGGGTTTCGCGCTCCGGCAAGACGCCGACCTGCGTGTACATGGCGCTGCAATATGGCGCGTTTGCCGCCAATTACCCGCTTACGGAAGACGACCTCGACGGCGTCAGGCTGCCCGCAATCGTCGAGCCGTACCGTAAGAAGCTCTTTGGCCTGACGATCGAGCCTGGCCGGCTGCAGCAGATCCGTCAGGAGCGCCGCCCCGACAGCCGCTACGCGTCCGCGCAGCAGTGCGCGTTCGAGGTGCGCGCGGCGGAGCAGGTGTTCGATCGCCACGGCATTCCGTACCTCGAAACGACGGACACGTCCATCGAGGAGATCGCGAGCCGGGTGCTCGAGCGGCTCGCGATCCCGAGGCGCGTGAGACCGTGACGGTTTCGTGACCAATCGCACGATTCGTGCGGGATTTGGCCGAATATCCCTGTGATATAGTCAAATCCATGTTGTCGGACGACCTCTGCACGATCACTTGGCGCGCGCGGCCGCGGTCGTTCGTGAGCCTGATGACGCTTTACGAGAGCAACTACATCCGGCTCGGTTGGCTCGTGCCTGAACTGCGCCGGATGCGGGGCTCGATCACCTCCGAAGTCGCCGGCGAGCCGGCGCTCGAGCTCTCGGTCGTCGAGCAGTGCCGTTATACGACCGCGCTGCACCTCACTTACCTCTTCGGCGGGAGCGGCGGCATTACGCGCGAACCCGAGCTCGAGATCCGCGTTTATCACGACGCGCGCCTCGCCGAGGCCTGCGGCACCGACATGAGCCCGTCGCATCCGCGTCTGCGCAAGCTCGCGGCGGAGCTTGCGGTCAATCACGGCAAGCGCTGGTCCTGCAACATGCTCCTGAACAAGTGGCTCGAGTACTGCGTCGGCAGCGGCCACCGGTTCGCGGTCCCTGCAACCTGAGCGAAGGCCATGGCCGTCATGCTTCCGGACAAGTGGTCGCAGCTGAAGCTGCCCTCCATCGGCAAGGCAGATCCTGCCGAGCAGGAGCGGCTCCTCAAGCTTTTCTGGAACCGGGCGGAGCTCAAGAAGGAGCTCCAGAGCCTCGACGACCAGCTTCATAACCTCCGCAACAAGCTCAAGCAGCAGGAAAATGCGAACTCGCGGCTGCAGAAGCAACTCGAGCAGCTCGAAATACTCCTCGGGAACTCCGAGCGTGGACTCGATGCCCTCGTGCATTTCGGCCTCAAGGCGCTGTGGCGTGCCTGCCGCGAGCAGCTCGAGAAGTTTGCCGCGGATCTCAAGCGCGAGCGCCAGGACGCCCAGCGCAAGCAGCAGCTGGCCGAGTTCCAGAATGATCGTGCAGAGCGCCTCAAGGTCGCCGACGAGCGACTGCGCCAGGCGCAGGAAGTCGCCGACGTCGAGCGCGAGCAGTTGCGCCAGCTCCAGGAGCGCATGGCGCAGCTCCGGCAGTTCTGGCATTACTTCAAGCGGCGATCGCTCGCGACCGAGATCCTCGCGCAGCGCGAGCGCTGCGTGGTCTCCGAGCGGAACCTTGCAGACATGCAGGAGTCGCACCGCACCATCGAAAAGGAGCCCTGGCCGGAATTCCCGGGCCTGACGATCGAGGGACGCCGCCTGGTCAACCTCGCGGTGATCGCCTATGCGCAACACCTGTTCGCGCGGCTCGCCGTCTCGGGCCTCGCGATGGATGCGCGCCTGGCGAACAACCGGAGCGTCGAGAGCGCGAAGTACGGCAACCTCGATGCCTGCCTCGCGCGCCTTCGGGAGATCACGCAGGCACTTGCCCTCGTGAATGCCCAGGACGGGCTGACCGCCGAGATCAAGAAGCGCGGCGAAAAGATGATGCCGGCCGCCACCTGGCGGAATGCCAACGAAACCGTGCCGCAGCCCGCCTCGCTGCCGCCTGCCGCGACCGGTGGAGTGACCGACGCGAACGTGCTCGTCGACGACTACTGGGACGTCTACAAGGTCCTGCTACGCTGACGAAGCCGAAGGAGCTGAAGGGGACGTTCACCTTCAGCTCCAAGGACTCGCCGCCTCGGCGTACGTGAGCTTCCTGAAGGTGAACGTCCCCTTCAGCTCCTTCGGCTTAGCCTGAGGGCGCCTGGGTCGCCGCTTCCCCGCCCCGCGAGTGCAGCCTGATGCGCTGGCGCCAGATATTCAGGTCGTCCAGCCAGACGTAGAAGAGCGGCACGAAAAAAAGCGACGTGACGCTGCCGAAGAATAGCCCTGACATGAGAGCCCGCGCCATCGGGTAGTACGCGGGACCATCGCCGCCGATCTGCGTATTGCCGACCGCGAGGGGCAGCATCGCGAGCAGCGTCACCACGCTCGTCATCAGGATCGGCCGCAGGCGATGGCGCGCGGCCTCGAGGATCGCGTCGTGGCGGTTCATGCCCTCCTTGCGCAGGTCGATCACGTGGGCGATCAGCACGATGCCGATGTTCACGATCACGCCGATCAGGATCATGATGCCGAGCATCGCCATGAACGACATCGCCGTCCGCGTGATTGCGAGTCCCCAGAACACGCCGACGATGGCGAACACGATCGACGTGATGATCGAAACCGGATACAGCAGCGATTCGAAGAGCGATGCCATCACGAGGAAGATCAGCGCGATCGCGAGCAGGATGTTCATCTGCATCGTTGCGGCTGTATCGTCGCTGTCCTCGACGCTGCGACCGTACTTCCAGCCGACGCCCGGCGGGAGCGGGAATTCCTCCATGAACGCGTCGACACCTTTCTTGACGTCGTCGAGCGAAGACTTTTCCGAGACGATTCCCTCGATCACGACCGAAGTGAGGCGGTCGACGCGCTCGATCGTGCGGGCGCTCTGGTCGATCCGGAAGCTCGCGACCGCGCCCAGGGTGCTTCTCGTGCCGTCCGGGAGGTAGAGCGGCGTCGCCGCGAGGTCCTCGAGCGTCTGCCGGCTGTCGGCGCGGAACGCGAGGCGCATCTGGATCTCGCGATCGTCCGACCTGAACTCCTTCAGCGGGTCGCCGCGCATGGCCACCGCGATCGTTTGCGCCACGACCTGCGGCGACAGGCCGAGGCGCGCCGCGCGCTCGCGGTCCACGATGACCTGTATCTCGTGCTCGCCGGCCTTGGCCGTCGACCGTACCGAGTCGAAGCCCTCGACGCCGCGCAGGCGCTGGACGACTATGTGCGAGAGCGCCACGAGCTCCTCGGTCGACTCGCCGGTGAGGCGCATGCTGAACGCGCCGGTCTGGCCCTGTTCCTCGTCGAAGCGGAAGCTCGGCTTGCCGATGATGATCTCCGGCAGGCCCTTCTCGATCTCTGGCATCAGCTCGCGTGGCTCCATTGGCAGCTGATCCCGCGGCTTGAGGCGGATTACGCTCGCGGCTTCGTTCGGAGTGAAATAGCTGTAGACGAGATCGATGCCGAACCGCTCCTTGTTCTCCTCGAGGTATCTCTCGACGCGCGAAACAGCTTCCTCGGTTCGCGCCAGCGGATACGTGCCTTCGATGTGATAGGGCAGGTAGATCCGGTCAGTCGCGTCCTGCGGGAACATGTCCATCTTGACGAGGCCGGTTGCGAACAGCGGCACGGGCGAGGCGACGGTCAATACGACGAATAGTGCCGCCCACCACTTGTGCCGGAATAACCAGTCGAGCCGCTTCAGGTACCAGTCCTGGAGCCGTGCAAAGAAGGAATCCGAGCGGATCGCCGGGGGAGGGGGGAAGCGCGCCGTCAAGGTCGGGATGATGGTCTGCGCCACGAGCAGCGAGGCGAGCATCGCGACCACGATCGGGACGGCGACATGCACCATGAAGACGGAGATCTCGCTCTCCTGGCCGAAGATGATCGGCAGGAAGACGATGACTGTCGACAGCGTGCCCGCAAGGACGGCAAGGCCGACTTCGGCCACGCCGGAGAGCGTCGACGGAATCGCCGCGGCGCCATCCATCTGGCGGTGGCGGAAAATGCTCTCGGTGACGACGACCGCGTTGTCGACGAGGAGCCCGATCGCCAGCAGCATGCCCATCATGGTCAGGATGTTGAGGGAGAAGCCGAGAAAGTACATCGCAGCCACGGTGATCAGGAGCGAGAAAGGCACCGCGAGCGCCACGATCAGGGTCGTCGGCCAGTGGCGCAGGAACAGGAACAACACGATCAGCGCGAGGCCTGCGCCTATCAGCCCGGCGTTCCTGAGCTCGCCGAGGGAGCTCCTGATGTTCTCCGACTGGTTCTGCAGCACGATGATGTCGATGCCCTGCAACTGCGGGAGCTTCCGCTGCTCCTCGACGACCACCATCACGCGGTCTGCGACGTCGACGATGTTCGCGCCCGTCGACTTGAAGACGTCGAGGCCCACGCCGGGCCTGCCATTCAGGTGGCGCCCGACCGTGAGCTCGGGCGTCACCATGCTGACGTCCGCGATGTCGCGCAGCCGCACGTTGCCGCTCACGATGAAGCTGCGCACGTCATCCAGCGTCTGGAACTCGCCGATCGGCCGCACCAGGAAGCGCTGCGAGCCGCCCGTGACCTCGCCCGCGCTGACGGAGAAATTCGCGCCCTCGAGAGAATCGCGAAGCCGCGCGATGTCGACGCCGTGGGCGGCGAGCCGCACGGGATCGACGAGGATCCGGAGCTCGAGTGGCTCGACGCCCTCGAGCGAGACGCGCGCGACGCCGTCGAGCCGCTCGATCGGCTTCTTGAGGTAACGGTCGAGCGTGTCGTACTGGCGCGTCAGGTCCTCCTGGCTCGAGATGCGTACCGCGAGCACGCGGTCGTCGCCGGCCGCGAACATCTGGGTGAGGATCCGGTTGGCGCTCGGCGGAAATTCGTGGCGGATCGACTCGAGCTTCGTGCGGACCTCGAAGCCGACGGCCGCGGGGTCGCGGTCCCATTCGAAGAAGATGACGAGCTCGGCGCCGGTCTCCGACGACGTCGACCGGATCTCCTTGATGCCGGACAGGGTCGCGATGGCCTCCTCGGCCGGGCGCGTGATGAGCTGCTCGACTTCTTCGGGCGTGGACCCGGCGTAGGGAATCGTGATCTGGATGCCCGGAAAGCGGATATCCGGGAACAGCTCGAGCGGCAGCAGCCAAGTTGCGATCAGGCCTATCAGGGAGATCGCGATGAAGGTCATCAGCGTCGTGACGGGCCTGCGCAACGCGAAGCTCGTATGGATCATGACTCAGCCTCCGCCGTGCTCCGTCGCGACGCGCGGCAGCTCGCCGGCGCCGGTCGCCTGGAATCGCTTGCGATCGAGCAGGGAATAGACGACCGGGATCACGAGCAGGGTGAAGAAGCTCGCGACCGCGACGCCGCCGATGACGGTGATCGCCATGGGCTTCCGGATTTCGGCGCCCTCGCCGAGCCCGATGGCCATCGGCAGGAGGCCGAGGATCGTCGTGAGCTTGGTGATGACGATAGGCCGCAGGCGCAGCCGCGCGGCCTCGATGATGGCGTCGTGCTTCGACATGCCTCGCTCGCGCGCCTGGTTGACGGCGTCGATCAGCACGATCGACTGGTTGACGACGATGCCTGCCAGCATGATCAGCCCGATGTAGGCGACGACATTGACCGTAGTGCCGGTGATGAACATGGCCCAGACCGAGCCCACGAGCGCGAGCGGGATGGTCAGCAGGATCACGAAGGGGTGCAGAAGGGATTCGAACTGCGACGCCATGACGAGGTAGACGAGGAACACGGCGAGCAGCATCGTGAACTGCAAGGAACGGAACGATTCCTTCATGTCGTCGCTCTGGCCGCTGACGGCCGCGGTCGTGCCGACCGGCAGCTCGACCGCGGCGACGATCGTCCCCAGTTCGGCAACGGCGGTCCCGAGGTCGCCCGAGGAGAGGTTGGCCGACACGATCGCGACCCGCTGCTGGCGCGTCCGCCTTATCTCCGCCGGCCCCGTCGCGACCGTGACTTCCGCAACCGCGGACAGCGGCAGCGGGCGATCGCTGCCGGGGTTTACGATCAGCGAGCGGATCTCCTCCACGGAGGACGCACGCGTGTCTACGCTGCGCACCAGCACGTCGATCTTCTTCTCGCGCAGCTTGTAGCGCGTCGCGACGTTGCCGCGAACGCTCGAGACTACGCGGTCCGCGAGCTCGCGCACAGTGATGCCGAGCTGCGCGGCGCGTTCCTGGTCGAACACGATCTGGATCTCGGGATTGCCGGACTCCACTGTCGACTTGATGTCGCTGAAGGTGGGGCTCGCCTGCATGCCGAGGCGCACTTGTTCCGCGACCGACCGCAGCCGGTCGAGGTCGTATCCGGTGATCGTCACCTCGAGCGGCGACGCAAAGGTGAACAGCGCCGGCCGGCTGAATTGATACTGCACGCCGGCGAGGGCGTCGAACCGGCCGCGCAATGCGTCGATCGCGGCCTGTTCCTCGTCGGGGCCCGCGCCCTGCTCGAGCGTGACCGAGAGCCGGCCCGTGTTCTCGCCGGCGTCCGTGGGGCTCGCGTCGAGGCGGTTGCCGGTCCCGGTCACCGCGTAGGAGAGGGCGATCTCGGGCAGTTCCATCGCCTCGGCCTGGGCAGCGGCCACGGCGCGATCGGTCTGCTCGAGCGGCGTGCCCGGCGCGAGGCGCAGGTCCGCGATGAATTCTCCCTGCGAAAGCTGGGGAATCAGCTCGCTGCCGAGGCGCGGCACGAGCGCCGCGGTCACGAGGAGAATCGAGACCGAGATCATGACCACACGGCCACGGTGCTCGAGCGACCAGCGCAGCGCGGGCAGGTAAGCGCGCGCGACCGCCGCGAACCCGGACTGGGTCGGGCGCGCGGCGAAGCCGAGCAGCCATTCCATGAAATTGGAGACCTTCGCAGTCAGCCAGCGCTTGCCGGCCAGGGCGCGCGCGATCCAGCGGCCCGCCTTTCCAGGGCTGCGCTCCGGGTCCGGCACATCGAACTCGGGCTTGCCGGCGGCCAGCATCGGCACGAGCGTCATCGCAACGATGAGGGAGAACAGGAGCGAGAAGCTCACGGTGAGCGCCTGGTCGCGGAACAGCTGGCCGGCGATTCCGGTGATGAATACCATCGGAAAGAAGACGGCGACCGAAGTGAGGGTCGCGGCCGTGATCGCCGTGCCGACCTCGCTCGTGCCGCGAGTTGCCGCCTCGATGCGCGAGCGCCCCTCTTCGCGGTGCCGGACGATGTTTTCGAGCACGACGACCGCGTTGTCGACCAGCATCCCGACCGCGAGCGCGATTCCGCCGAGAGACATGATGTTGAGCGACAGGTCGAACATGTACATTGCGACGAAGGTGCCGATGACGGAAACCGGTATCGCGAGCCCGGTAATGAAAGTCGCGCGCGCGTCGCGCAGGAAGAGATAGAGGACGAGGATCGCGAGCAGGCCGCCGATCAGCGCGGCTTCGCGCACCTCCCCGATCGCCGACGAAATGAACTTCGACTGGTCGTAGACCAGCGTAAGCTCGCTGCCCGGCGGAAGCGCCTTGCTGAGCTCCTCGATGCGCGTGCGTGTGCCCTTGGCGAGCTGGACCGTGTTCGCGTCGCCTTCCTTGTAGATGGCGAGCTCGACCGACTCGCGTCCGTCGACGCGGGTGATCGCCTCGCGGTCCTTGTAGCCGCTCGTGACGCTCGCGACGTCGCGCAGGTACACGGGCCTGCCATCGACATTCGCGATGATCGCGTCGGCTATCTGCTGCACCGAGCTGAACTCGTTGAGGGTGCGCACCAGGAAGCGCTGCGTGCCCTGCTCGAGGCGGCCGCCCGACAGGTTGACGTTTTCCTCGCGCAGGCGCTCGGCGATCATGTCGATCGACAGATTGAGCTGCGCGAGCTTTTGCTGGTCGACGAACACCTGGATCTCGTCCTCGTAGCCGCCGCTGACCTTGACCGCGGCCGATCCGTCGACCGATTCCAGGTCCGGCTTCAGCCGGTCGTCGGCGAAGCGGCGCAGGCGCTTCAGCCGCTCGACGCCGCCGCTTTCGCGGGGTGATTCCTTCGCGAACTCGTCGGTGTCGACGAAGGCATAGCGCATCACGGGCTCGGTCGACGGGTCGAAGCGCAGCAGGATCGGGCGGCTCGCCTCGAGCGGCAGCTGCAGGAGGTCGATCTTCTCGCGCACGTCGATGCCCGCGAGGTCCATTTCCGTGCCCCAGGCGAATTCGAGGATCACGTCCGCCTGGCCCGCACGCGACACCGAGCGGACCGACCTGACGTTCCGGATGATGCCGACCGACTCCTCAATCGGCCGGGTGATCAGCGTCTCGAGCTCGAGGGGGGCGGCGCCGGGCAGGTCCGTGCGCACCGTGAGCGTCGGGTAGGAGAGGTCGGGCAGGAGGTTCAGCTTGAGCCGCGTCAGCGAAACGAAGCCGAAAAGCACGATGGCGACGGTCACCATCAGGATCGTGACGCGTCGCCGCGTGGCGAACTCTACGATCTTCATCGCCGGCTCGCCTCGCTCAGCCGGCCGCAGCGGCGGGCTGCTTCGAGGCCGCCGGGCGCGAAGGCGAATTCACGACTCGCACCGCAGCGCCGGGCTTGACCGCGCCCTGGCCGACGACGACCACCTGTTCTCCGTCCTTGAGGCCTTCGGTGACCTCGATCCAGGCGCCATTCGAAAGCCCGAGCTTCACTGCGCGCTCCGCGGCCTTTCCGTCCTTGATGACAAACACCTTGGGAGGCCCGTCATCGTCGAGAAGCGCGGTGCGCGGGATCTGCAGGGCGTCGGGCTTGCGTTCGTAGACGATCGCGACGCGCGCGAACATGCCGGGGCGCAGCAGGCCGTCGGTCTTCGACACCCGGATGCGGACCGCGAAGGTCGCAGTGTCCGCGTTGACGTAGGGGCTGATCAGCGAAATCTCGCCCTTGAAGGCGCGATTCGGAACCGCGTCGAAGCTGAGTTCCGCCAGCTGTCCGACCGACAGCTTCGCGAGTTCGCGTTCAGGGACGTTGACGCGCAGCATCAGCGTATCGAGGTCCTCGACGACGAACATCGAACTGTCCGTGCTCTCGATGACGCCGCCGACGGGCGTCACGGTATTGCCGACTTTCATTACGTCCAGGCGCTGCGTGACCGTGCCGTCAATCGGCGAGCGGATGTCGCAGTAGGAAAGCTGCAGCCTGGCGAGTTCCCAGTTGGCCTTTGCCGCCGCGAGCTCGTACTTGAGGTTGTCGAGCGCCGTCGCGCTGACGAGCCCTTTCTGCTGCAGCTCGAGATTTCGCTTGTAGTCGCGATCGAGCTTGTTCATGGTCGCCTCGTTGAGTGCCACTTCGAGGCGGAGCTTGTCGCCGTCGAGCCGCGCGAGCAGCTGGCCTGCGCGCACGCGCTGGCCCTCGTCCGCGAGCACCTGACGGATCTCGCCCTGGACCTTCGGCATCACGAAGGCCTTGCGATCGGATTCAATGGGGGCCGTTCCTGTGTAAAGAGCGGCCATCTCAGCACGCTGCGTTGCCGCGACCTCGACGGGTACTGCGGGCACCTCTTCCTTGCCATCTTTGGCGCTGTCGCCGTTGGCATTACCGCAGGCGGCAAGCACGAGCGCGGCAGCCAGGACCAGGGCCGCGAGCAGGAACCGGTCGGGCCTCGCAAAGACAGGGATTATTTGGGATTCGGTTCGCATCGCAGTCGGCTCCAGCGATCAGGTGGCGCTATGTTACGGTTCCTTAGTGTTGTAGTCAAGTATAACACTAAAGGATATCGAGATGGCCTAAGCCATCGGAATCAAAGGGGAAAACGCGAAATTCGAGGCCGGGATCAGCTGAGTTGGGCTGGTTCCTGACTCTTGGGCAGCTGGGCCGCATCCGCTGCGATCTCGACCGCTTCGTCCAGGACGGCATCCGGTGCCTCGGCATCATCCAGCGCGCCGATGTTCGCGAGCGGCGCAAGTCCCCGGGCCGCCCGACGCGCATTTTCGCGCTTGAGGCGCTCCGAGTCGATGGCGTCGCGCTCCGCGCGGCGCTTCAGGAGGTTGAGCGACACGTCGCGCTGGCTGCGCAGCAGATCGAGCGCGTCGACATCGCCCTGCAATGCGACGAAATCCGGATTGTGGGCGATTCGCTCCTCGTGCACGCGCGAGATCATCGACACGACCGGCAGCTCCGCCGGCTCCGGCGTGTAGTGGGCCGCATTGATGCGATCCCAGGGCAGCGCGCTCTCGCGCGTGCTCTCGCCGATGTCGTCCGTGTTCAGCAGCGAGGGGAGGGTGATGTCGGGCTCGACGCCGCGATGCTGCGTGCTGTCGCCGGTGACGCGGTAGTACTTGCCGATGGTCACGGTCAGCTGGCCAAAGCCCGCCTTGGGGCCGAGCGCATAGCGATCGAGCGGATAGAGATTCTGTACCGAACCCTTGCCGTAGGTCTGCTGGCCGACCACGAGGCCGCGCTGGTAGTCCTGGATCGCTCCGGCGAAGATTTCCGATGCAGACGCGCTTGCGCGATTGACGAGCACGACGAGCGGGCCGTCCCAGGCGACGCCGGGTTCCGGGTCGTCGAGAACCTCGATGCGACCGCTCGTTTCGCGCAGCTGCACGATCGGCCCGCGCTCGACGAAGAGGCCGACGAGGCTCGTCGCCTCCGACAGGTGCCCGCCGCCGTTGTCGCGCAGGTCGATGACGAGGGAGTCGATTCCCTCGGACTTCAGCTCGCTGACGAGGCGGTGCACGTCGCGCGTCGTGCTGCGGTATTCGGCATCGCCCTTCATGCGGGCCTGGAAGTCCTGGTAGAAGCTCGGCACCGAGATGACGCCGACGCGAAACGCCCGGTCGCCGCGGTTCAGGGTATGCACTTCCTTCTTGGCCGCCTGCGATTCGAGCGTGATCTTCGCGCGCTTCAGCGTGAGGTGTGCCTCCTGGGAGCCCGGCGTGGCGGCCGCCGGCAGCACCTGCAGGCGGACGACTGTGTTTTCCGGCCCGCGGATGAGCTGGACGACGTCGTCGAGGCGCCAGCCGACGACGTCGGTGAACGTGCCGGCCTCGCCCTGGCCGACTGCCGTAATGCGGTCGCCGACCTTGATTTCCGTCGAAGCCGCAGCTGAGCCGCCCGGCAAGACGTTCATGATCGTCACGTAATCGTCGACGAGCTGCAACGATGCGCCGATCCCCTCATAAGTGAGGCTCATCGCGATGTTGTATTCCTCGGAATTGCGCGGCGAGAGGTAGTTGGAATGCGGGTCGTAGACGTGCGAGTAGGCGTTCATGAACGTCTCGAACACGTCGTCGGCCGTGACCTGCTCGATGCGCTTCGACACGCGCTCGTAGCGCTTGCGAAGCGTTTCGCTCGCCTCGGGCCAGGTCTTTCCGGCCAGCAGCAGCGAAAGCGCGTCGTTCTTGACGCGCTTGCGCCACAGCTCGCGCAACTCGTCCACCGAAGCCGGCCACCCCTCGTCCGTGCGGTCGAAGCGGAAGGATTCGTCGAGCGTGAAATCCGGCTCGACGTCGAGGAGGGCGATTGCGTGGCGGAGCACCTCGCGATTGCGCTCCTGGAATCGCGTGAACATCTGGAACGCGGGCGCGGCGTCGGCCTTGTCGATCGCATCGTCGAGCTGGTAGCGCAGCGGCTCGAACTCGGCGATGTCGGATGCGAGCAGGTAGCTCTTGCTGCCGTCCAGGGCCTCGAGGTAGCGCTCGTAGATCTGCGACGACATCGCGTCGTCGAGCGCGGCCTGGCGATAGTGCTGGCGTTCCACCACTTCGGATACGAGGCGCATCACGCGACGGTGGCGCTCGCTCGGCGCGAGCTCGCCGGAAGAAGCGTCGGCCGGGGCGATGGCCGGCGCGAGAGCCGTGCGCTCCGGGCCGGAGCCGGCAAGAATGAAAATGCCGACCGCGACGGCCGAAGCCAGCGCAATGCGCAGCCGGGACGAAGTCGGCGCTCTGAGCCAGGGCGTCATGGGCTGTTAAACTGCTCCTCGAGGCCCCTCACGGGGTCATACCCGGTCGGGACAGGCTATGGGCGGGCGGGCGCGGTATCAAGTACCGGCGTCACGCCCCGGAGGGGACTTGCGGATGCGGCCACTGGGCTTCCTGACGGGCGTCGTCCTGGGGTCCGCCGCCTCGATTGCACTGGTCCTGCTCATGGTCGTCGTCATATTCGCCATTTCGGCGGGCGGACAGCCCGCGATCGGCCGGGAATATCCCGGCCTGCTCGCGTCGGCCGCCCTTTTCGGGGTGCTTGCCGCGGCGTCCGGCGCGGCCTTTGTAGGACTGCAGCGGGAACGGCGCTGGCGCTGGGCGGCACAGGCCGGCATGTGGATCGTCCTGGCCGGCATCGCCTGGTACTACTGGCCAGCGGGCAACGGACCCGGAGGATGACATGAAGCGCTTCGACAAGGAATTCCGCCTGCTGTTCATCGGCGCCGCGCTCACGGCGACGCTCGCTGCCTTCAATGCCGACGACAAGATGATCAAGAAGGCGGGTGAGGCGATCAAGGGCACGGCATATCGCTCGCACGTCGAGGGGCTTTCGTCCGACGAGCTGGAAGGCCGCTCGCCCGGTTCCGAGGGCGAGCGCAAGACGATCGAGTACCTCGAGAAGGAATTCCTCGAACTCGGCCTGCAGCCGGTTGCCGGCGGTGACTATCGCCAGGAAGTGCCGCTCGTCGAGATCATCGGGAGCGACCAGAAGCTTTCGTTCAACAGGGGTGCGGGCGAAATGACGCTTGCCTTCGGCGCCGACATGGTGCTCGGCACGCGGCGCGTCCGGCCGGAATCCTCGGTTGCGCGGAGCGAGGTGGTTTTCGTCGGCTTTGGCATCGATGCGCCGGAGTACGACTGGAACGACTACACGGGCGTCGACATGCGCGGCAAGACGGCGCTGATCCTCGTCAACGATCCGGGCTTCGTCACCGGCGACGAGACGCTCTTTCGAGGAAGGGCAATGACCTACCACGGTCGCTGGACCTACAAATTCGAGGAGGCAGCGCGCAAGGGTGCGGCGGGGGCGATCATCGTTCACGAGACCGCGCCCGCTGCCTACGGCTGGGAAGTCGTCAGGAATGGCTGGTCCGGCCCGCAGTTCTACCTCGACCGGTCCGACGGCAATGCAGGCCGGACGGCGCTTGAGGGCTGGATCACGGAGGGCCGCGCACGGCAGCTCATGGAGCTTGCCGGGCAGGATTTCGACGCGATGAAAGCCGCGGCCGTCAAGCGCGGATTCAAGCCGGTACCGCTCGGCGTGACGGCGACCGGCGGCGTAAGGAATGCAATCCGCCACAAGCGTTCGCCGAACGTCGTGGGGGTAATTCCGGGCAAGGACCGGCCGGACGAGTACGTCGTCTACATGGCACACTGGGACCACCTCGGCGTCGCGGAGGAGCCCGGCGAGGACCGCATCTTCAATGGCGCGGTCGACAACGCGACCGGCGTCTCCGGCATCCTGACAATCGCGCGCGGCTTCCGGGAGATGCTGCCGGGCGTGTCGCGATCGGTGCTCTTCATCGCCGTCACGGCCGAGGAATCAGGGCTCGTCGGCTCCGAGTACTACGCCGAAGAACCGCTCGTCCCGCTCGAAAAGACGGCGGCGGTCATGAACATCGACGCAATACAGCCCCTCGGCCGCGCGAAGGACGTCGAGGTGATCGGCTTCGGCGCATCCGATCTCGAGGACTTGCTCACCGCGGCAGCCAAGTCGCAGAAGCGCACCCTGACTGCGGACCTGCGGTCAGAGGCCGGCTATTTCTACCGCTCGGATCACTTCAACTCTGCCAAGGCCGGCGTGCCCGCGCTCTACATCAAGTCCGGCACGATGCTCCGCGACAAGCCCGAAGGCACGGGCAAGGCAATGGTCGACGACTTCTACGCAACGCGATACCACAAGCCGGACGATGAATACTCTGAATCTTGGGACGTCACCGGCTCGATCGAAGACCTGCGTCTCCTGTTCGAGGTCGGGGTCCGCGTCGCAAACGCCGAAACCTGGCCGGAATGGCGCGAGGGCAACGAGTTCCGCGCAGTGCGGGAAAAGAGCGCGGCGAGCAGGAAGCCCGAGGAGGAGCAGTAGGCTTCAGGCCGTTCGCCGAAGGGGGCGAGTCAACAGGCGGATCGCCGTGAACAGCAGGTAGGGACCGAGGACGAGCAGCCAGGCGGTCGGCTTGAGAGTAAAGAAGGCCGCGAGGAGCGAGCCGAGGAATGCGATCAGGCCACCCTCGTAGGGACCGAGCGTCAGGACGCCTGCCAGGTAGATGAGAAATGGCATGACGAGCAGCCCGAAGCCGAACCAGAGGGCGGCGATCCTGAGCTCGCGCCGCCACGCGGGCGTAAGTCCCGCATACCAGTTCCGGATCGGGTCACCGAAGGCCATCGCAGCAAGTCTGATGCGCGCGGAAGGCCGGGGCAAGCCGCGTGGTCGCGCGGCTATACTGTCTGCGTCATGACGCGACTGCGCTGCGCCGTCGTCGGCGCCGGCTACCTCGGCCGCTTCCACGCCCAGAAATACGCCGCTCTCGAGAACTGCGAGCTGGTAGGCATCGCCGATCCTTCGGCCGAGGCGCGAGCGAGGCTCGAGGCCGAGCTCGGAGTCGCGAGATTCGCGGACCATCGCGAGCTGCTCGGCCGCGTGGACGCGGTCAGCATCGCGACCCCGACGGCGCTGCATCACGCGGTCGCGCGCGACTTCCTGAGCGCCGGCGCCCACGTGCTGGTGGAGAAGCCGATCACGACGACCGCGGAAGAGGCGCGGGACCTGATCGCGACTGCAGCCGCGCGGGGTCGCGTCCTGCAGGTCGGTCACCTCGAGCGTTTCAATCCCGTGATCCTCGCCGTTGCCGCGGAATTGTCGGTACCGCGCTTCATCGAGTCGAACCGCCTCGCGCCTTTCAAGCCGCGCGGCACGGATGTCAGCGTCGTGCTCGACCTCATGATCCACGACATCGACCTGATCGAGCATATCGTGCGTTCTCCGATCGCATCGATCGACGCGATCGGCGCGCCGGTGTTCACCGACGAGATCGACATCGCCAATGCGCGCATCCGCTTCGCGAACGGCTGCGTCGCGGACGTGACCGCCAGCCGCATCAGCCTGAAAGCGGAGCGCAAGCTTCGTGTGTTCCAGGCGGATGCCTATCTCTCGATCGATCTGCAGCAAAAGCTCCTAACCATCGTCCGCCGACCCGAAGTGATCGAGGAGGGGGCCATTCCGCAGGTGGACCTTCAGGAGCGTAGCTTTGACCCCGGCGACGCGCTGCTGGACGAGATCAGGTCGTTCGTCGACACCGTCCGGCGGGGTGGCCGGCCCGTCGTTTCCGGCGAGGATGGGCTGCGCGCGCTCGAAACCGCGACGCGCATCGTCGAGCTCGTGAACCGGGCCGCCGCAGACGGCGGCAAGCCCGCCGCGGCTGCGCAGCCGGCCGGTATACTGGGCGGCTGATGCAACCGACGAATACGGCGGATCCCAACTACTACCACAAGGTGGTGGACTGCCAGTGGGCGTGTCCAGCGCACACCGACGTTCCGGAGTACATCCGCCTGATCGCGCAGGGCCGCTACTCGGACGCCTACATCGTCAACCGCGAATCCAACGTCTTCCCCGGCATCCTCGGCCGCGTCTGCGACCGGCCCTGCGAACCGGCCTGCAGGCGCCGCCGCGTCGAGGACAAGCCGGTTGCGATCTGCCGCCTGAAGAGGGTGGCCTCGGACCTTCGTGACGACATCGCGCCGCGGCTCCCGAAGGCCCCTGCGAAGAAGAACGGCAAGCGCATCGCCTGCATCGGCGCAGGCCCGGCGACGCTCACCGTCGCAAATGACCTGCTGCCGATCGGCTACGAGGTCGTGATCTTCGAGCAGTACGCGACGGCCGGCGGCCTGATGCGGACGAACATTCCGGCGTTCCGGTTGCCTGCGCAGGTGCTGGACGAGGAGATCGGCTATATCGTCGGGATGGGCGCCGACCTGCGGCTCGGTACGCCCGTCCCAAGCATGCGTCAAATGCTCGATTCGGGCGGGTTCGATGCCGTGTTTGTCGGCTCGGGTGCACCGAAAGGAAAGGAACTGAATCTTCCCGGCCGCAAGGACTCCGACCGGGTTCACATCGGCATCGCCTGGCTCGAATCGGTCGCGTTTGAGCACATCGACAGGATCGGCGAGCGCGTACTGATCATTGGCGTAGGTAACACCGCCATGGATTGCTGCCGCACGTCGCTCCGGCTCGGTGCGAAGAACGTGAAGGTGATGGCGCGAAAGCCCCGGGGATTCTTCAAGGCGTCCGCATGGGAGCTCGAGGACGCGGAGGAGGAAAACGTCGAGATCATCGTCAACCATGGGCCGAAGGCGTTCGTTTCCGAAGGCGGAAGGCTCAAGGGCATGACGTTCGAGCGGCTCGAGTACGACATGGAAGGCGATGACATCAAGGGGCAGCGCGTGGTCGAGGAAGTGTTCATTCCCTGCGACGACGTGATCCTGGCGATCGGGCAGGAAAACGCGTTTCCCTGGGTCGAGCGCGACCTCGGCATCGAGTTCGACAAGTGGGACGTGCCGAAAGTGGATCCCGTCACCTTCGAGTCGACGCGCAAGGGCGTGTATTTCGGCGGTGACGCCGCGTTCGGGCCGAAGAACATCATCTGGGCGGTCGAACACGGCCATCAGGCGGCCATTTCCATCCACAAGCATTGTGCGGGCGAGCCGCTGACCGAGCGCATGCCGCGCGGAGTCAACCTGCAGAGCCGCAAGGTCGGCATGCACGAGTGGTCGTACAAGAACGACTACGACCCGGCCGCGCGCCGGCTGATGCCGCACGTCAGCCTGAAGGAGCGGTTCAAGAAGCTGAACATCGAAGTCGAGCTCGGATTCGACGCGGAACGCGCGGCGGAAGAAGTCAGCCGCTGCATGAACTGCGACATCCAGACGGTATTCCACGCCAAGCTCTGCATCGAGTGCGACGCCTGCATCGACATTTGCCCGACTGACTGCCTGACGATCACGACGAATGGCGAGGAAGCGGAGTTGGTCACGAGGCTCAAGGCGCCGCGCCGCAATCCGGACCAGCCGATGATGGTTTCGGAGCCGCTCGTCCAGACCGGACGCGTGATGGTCAAGGACGAGGATCTCTGCGTGCACTGCGGCCTGTGCGCCGAGCGATGCCCGACGGACGCCTGGGACATGCAGAAGTCCTGGATCAAGATTCCACTTGCCGAGGACGAGGCCCGATGCCAGAGCGCAAAAGCGCTGCGCCGCGCGTAAACGACTTCACGCTCAAGTTCGCCAACGTCAACGGTTCTGGCTCGGCGAGCGCGAACTCTCTGATCATGAAGGCGATCTTCCGCATGGGCGTGCCGGTCGTCGGCAAGAACTTTTTTCCTTCCAACATCCAGGGACTGCCGACCTGGTATGAAATCCGCGTCACGCGCGACGGCTGGCGCGCGCGCTCCGGGCGCATCGACCTCATGGTCGCGATGAATGCGGAGACCTATTCCCGCGACGTGAAGGAGGTGGCGGCGGGCGGCTACCTCGTCTACGACTCGACCTGGCCGCGCAGTTCGCTTCTGTCCCGCGAGGACATCCGGACGTTCGGCGTGCCATTCGCGCAGCTCTGCAACGAGAACTTCGAAGGCGCCCGCGCACGCACGCTGATGAAGAACATCATGTACGTCGGCACGCTCGCTGCGCTCATCGACCTCGAGCTCGAGGTCATCCGCGGCCTGCTTGGCGAGACGTTCGCGAAGAAGCCGGCGCTCGTCGACTCGAACATGAAAGCGATCGAGATCGGCTACCGCTACGCGAAGGACCATTTCGAGTGCCCGCTGCCGACGCGCGTCGAGCGCATGAACTCGACCGCCGGGCACGTGATGATCGACGGCAATACGGCGGCAGCGCTCGGCTGCCTGTATGCCGGCGCGACGGTCGGCGCCTGGTACCCGATTACGCCGTCGACCTCGCTGATGGACGCATTCCGCTCGTTCTGCGCGCGCCACCGCACCGATCCAAAGACAGGCCGGCGCGACTACATGATCGTGCAGGCCGAGGACGAGCTCGCGGCGATTGGCATCGTCATCGGCGCCATGTGGAACGGCGCGCGTGCCTTTACGCCGACTTCCGGCCCCGGAATCTCCCTGATGGAAGAGTTCATCGGCCTCGCGTATTACGCGGAGGTCCCGGCCGTCATCTTCGACGTGCAGCGCGTCGGTCCCTCGACCGGCATGCCGACGCGCACGCAGCAGTGCGACCTGATGGCCTGCGCCTACGCCTCGCACGGCGACACGCGCCACGTGATGCTCTTCCCCGATTCACCCGAGGAATGCTTCCGGATGGCGGTGCAGGCCTTCGACCTCGCGGAGCGGCTGCAGACGCCAGTGTTCGTGCTGCTCGACCTCGACATCGGCATGAACGACTGGATGTCGCCCGAGTTCAATTGGGACGATGCGTATCGTCCGGACCGCGGCAAGATGCTGACGCCCGAGCAGATCGCCGGGATCGAGAAGTTCCAGCGTTACCTCGACCCGGACGGCGACGGAATCCCGTACCGGACGCTGCCCGGCATCAGCCCGAAGGCCGCCTATTTCACGCGCGGCTCTGGCCACAGCAAGTTCGGCGCGTACACCGAGGACGCCGCCGAATACCAGGACCTGCTCGACAGGCTGGCGCGCAAGTTCCGGACGGCCGCGAAACACCTGCCGGCCGCCGTGACCGATGGCCGCGGTGCCGCGGCCGCGATCGTGAGCCTCGGTTCCTGCGACGCGCCCGTGCGCGAGGCGCTTGCGTCGCTCAGGAAGTCCGGCGTGGCGATCGACTACCTGCGCGTGCGCGGCTTTCCGTTCGGCACCGATGTCGAGGAATTCCTCGCAGCGCACCAGACGATATTCGTGGTCGAACAGAACCGCGACGCGCAGCTCCGCGCGCTCCTGACGATGGAGACCGCCGTGGACAAGCAGAAGCTCCGCTCGATCCTGCATTACGACGGACTGCCGATGTCGGCAGTGACGATCGTCGATGGCGTCAGCAAGGCGCTGGACAAGGAGGTGGCCGCATGAGCTTCATAGCGAAGCCGAAGGTTGCGAACCCGAGCCTGCCGCGCAATCCCCTCGGCCTCAACCGCCGCGATTACGAAGGCAGCATGTCGACGCTCTGCGCCGGCTGCGGCCACGACTCGGTCACCGCCGCGATCGTGCAGGCCTGCTTCGAGCTCGCCCTGCCGCCGCAGAGCGTCGTGAAGCTGTCGGGCATCGGCTGCTCGTCGAAGACGACCGCCTATTTCGTTTCGGGCGCGCACGGCTTCAACGCCGTGCATGGACGCATGCCGTCGATAGCGACCGGCGCGAATGCCGCAAATCGCCACTTGCGATACATCGGAGTCTCCGGCGACGGCGACTCGCTGTCGATCGGAGTCGGCCAGCTCGCGCACGCGATCCGCCGGAACCTCGACATGGTCTACATTCTCGAGAACAACGGAGTTTACGGCCTGACCAAGGGCCAGTTCTCGGCGTCCGCCGACATCGGCTCGAAGTCGAAGAAGGGCGAGGCCAACGAGCAGCAGCCGATCGATCCCGTGTTGCTCGCGCTCGCGCTCGGCGCGTCCTTCGTCGCGCGAAGCTTCTCGGGCGACAAGGAACAGCTCGTCCCGCTGATCCAGGCCGGGCTCGCGCACCAGGGCTTCGCGATCATCGACGTGCTGTCGCCCTGCGTAACCTTCAACGACCACGAGGGCTCGACCAAGAGCTACGCCTACGTCCGCGAGCACAGCGAGACCCCGGTCTCGGCCGACTACATCGCGCCGAAGCAGGAGATCCGCGTGCAGTACGCGCCGGGCGAGACGGTGTCGGTGCCGATGCACGACGGCAGCAACGTCGTGCTGCGGAAGCTCGATCCAGGCTATGACCCGACCGACCGTGCGCATGCGGCCGCGTATGTCCAGGAGCGCGCGATGCGCAATGAGTACGTCACGGGAATCATTTACGTCGACACGTCGCGACGGGACTTCCATGCACAGCACGGCACGGCGGATGAGGCCCTGAACGCCGTGCCGTTCGAGCGGCTCTGTCCCGGCGCGGCGAAGCTCGACAAGATCCTCGGTTCGTTCCGGTAGCGAGCAGCCCGCGACGCGCGCGTTGCGCCCGGGACTCGGGCTCGCTCGCGCCGCCGGAACTTACGCGCTCGCTCGCCCGGTCCCGGTCGCTTCGCGTGTGGCAGGCCGGCAGTCGAGCGCACGAAGCGCGCCGGGTTGGATCGTCACCTTGACCGGCGTGCTGCCGAACAGCTGGCCGTCGACTTCCACGCCGCAAGGCGGGTCGGAGCGAATTTCCACGGTCCGGCAGCGGACCACATGGAATGCGGGATCTCCGCCGAGACGGCCGTCGAACAGTTTTGGCAATCGCGCGAGCGCGGCTGCGGGCCCGAGCGGATCGACCGTCAGCAGGTCGAGCCAGCCGTCGTCGACGACCGCATCCGGCGTGAGGCGCATACCGCCGCCGCAGCGCGGCCCGATCGAGGCGAGCACCAGCAGGAACCGGCCACGCACTTGATTTCCATCGACTGCGATCTCGAATCGCGGCGCGCGGAAGGTTGCGAGCGTGCGCACGAGCCCGAGTAGATAGGCGGCCGCCGGTGGCGCGCCGCGTGGCGTGTGTCGGATCACCTCCGCGTCGAGCCCGGCGCCGGTCACATTGTGGAACGCGATCCTGTTCCCCTTCGCATCCTCCGCTATGCCGATATCGGCCGCCCGCGATCGGGCTCGCGCCATGCAGGACACGAGCACGTCGGCGTCGTCCGGTATCTCCATCGCGCGTGACCAGTCGTTGCCCGTTCCGCCCGCTGCTGCCGCGACGAGACATTCACGCGACGGGACGCCGGAGCCGAGGAGACCATTGACGAGCTCGTTCAGCGTTCCGTCGCCGCCGACCGCGAGCAGGCTCCGGAAGCCTTCGACCGCGGCTTGCGCGAACCGGCTCGTCGCGTCGCCGGGCGCGGCGCTTTCGACGCAATGGTGCGGCAGGCCGGAACTCTCGAGCGCGGCCAGGAGATGCGGCCGGAATCTCGCCGCACGGCCCCCGCCGCTCGCCGGATTGAAGACGATGAACCAGGCGTCAGGGTCGATCACTGTCGTCATCATGGGCCATAATGCGCGCGCATGCCCGAGGCCATCGCACCTGTCAGCTACGAGCTCGCGAAGCGCGATCCCGCGGCGTTCGTGAAGCATTTCGCAGGCAGCTTCGAGCGCTATGGCTTTGCGGTGGTTGGCGACCACGAGCTGCCGCAGGCGCTCATTGACGGCTGCCTGAACCGCTTCAAGCAATTCTTCGCGCAGGACGATTCAGCCAAGCGGCGCTACCAGGTCGCAGGCATCGGCGGCGCTCGCGGTTATACGCCGTTCGGCGTCGAAACCGCGAAAGGCGCGACGCACCACGACCTCAAGGAGTTCTGGCAGATCGGCCGCGAGCTGCCGCCCGGGCACCGCTACCGGTCCTCCATGCCGGACAACATCTGGATCGCCGAGGATCCCGGATTCAAGCGCGCGGCGCTCGAGCTCTGGGATTCGTTCGACCGTATGGGGAAAAAACTCCTCGAGTCGATCGCGATTTACCTCGGCCTCGAGCGCCACTGGTTCGACGACAAGGTCGGCGAGGGCAACAGCGTCCTTCGCGTCATCCACTACCCCCCGCTCAAGGAAGGAGCAACCGGCGTGCGCGCCGGCGCGCACGAGGATATCAACGTAATCACCCTGCTGACCGGCGCGGAAGAAGGCGGACTCGAGCTCCTCGACCGTAATGGACGATGGCTGCCGATCAATCCCCCGCCAGGGACGCTCGTTTGCAACGTCGGCGACATGCTGCAGCGCCTGACGAATCATGTGTTGCCGTCGACGACGCACCGTGTCGTCAATCCGACGGGCGAGCGGGCCCATCGCCCACGGTACTCGATGCCCTTCTTCCTGCACTTCAATTCGGACTTCCCGATCGCGACGCTTCCCGGCTGCATCACGCCGGAACGGCCCAACCGGTATCCGGAGCCTATCCTGGCGGACGATTACCTGCGCGAACGCCTGCGCGAGATCAAGCTGCTGTACTAGGGAACCTCTGCACAGGTAGTCATGGATGATCGATACTGGGTGCAGGATTCAGCACCGATCGTGGTAATTGAGGGACGATGAAGCAGACCACTTTTGCGTCGGTGGCGTGGGACCGCAA
>Ga0187893_10003245_pt1 | contig 33454 bp, 29 predicted proteins | sample MA1701074metaG_FD_139574 | JGI IMG/M metagenome (GOLD analysis project Ga0187893, IMG submission 139574) | White microbial mat communities from a basaltic lava cave in the Kipuka Kanohina Cave System on the Island of Hawaii, USA - MA170107-4 metaG ...
CGACGGAGAGTACGAGCACCCCAAGCACACGTGACCCGAGGGGGGCCCCGGGTTCCCCGGGGCGCCCCGAACGCGGGGGGTTTGGGGGGGCCGTCGAGGCCCCCCATGACGAAGTGTTACACTCGGGTCGCCGCTGGAAGCGTCTAGGAACCCGGTGGGCCTCCCGGACTTCAAATCCGGTGTCCGGCTCTAGACAAGCTGGAGGTGGGTTCGACTCCCACACGCTTCCGCCAGCGAGCCAGGAGCATGACGAGGAAGCGCGACACGGCACCGTACCCGACTCGATGGCGACCCCTGATCACGCTGGGTCTGGTGGCCGTCGTGATTGGGATTGTTGTCGGCTATCTGGCCTACCGGGTGGCTGCCGACCTGCCAGGTGTCGAGTTTCCCGATCAGGGAAACCGTCATCTCGGCTCCGCGCAAGAGGCCCATGCGCCCTACAACTCGGATCCGCCCACGTCGGGTCCCCACTTGTCATATGTCGCGCCGTGGGGCGTGCACACGCGCCCGATTCTCCCCGAACTGCAGGTGCACAATCTCGAGGATGGCGGGGTCCTCGTCCAGTACAATTGCCCGTGTCCGGAGTTGGTGGCCAAGCTACGAGCCGTCGTCGAGCGCTATGATAGGTACGTCATTCTGGCGCCATACCCATCCATGAAGAGCCGCATCGCCCTCACGGCGTGGACACGCCTCGAGACGCTCGACGACTTCGATGAGAGGCGGATCACGCGCTTCATCGACGCCTTCCGTGGCCTCGACCACCACAAGTAGAACGGCGGGGCCTCCGCTCCGTCAGATGGCCCCGCTCACCCGACCTGTCGAGGGCCACGCGTAATGGCCCCCCGACTGGCCGAGCTCATTCGCAAGGCGCGGCGGCTGGCCACCGAGCGCGACCGTCTCATCGAGGTGATGGCCGCTGAATGGACGCACGCCCTGCGCGGTCAACTGCTCTCGCCGGCCGATCTCGACGAGTTCTGGGCAGGGCTCGCGGAGGATGCCGTACGCTGGGGTGGTAGCGAGAAGGCCGGGAAATGGACGACGCAGGCCTGGCGGACCGAGGCCCAGGAGGTGGTAGCCCGGGTTCGAGAAAAAGTGGAGGCGGCGCTCAATGAGCGCTGAGCTGACGGGGGCCCTTCGCCGACTACCTTCGGTCGACGGCTTGGTGCGCCAGCTCCAAGGCCGCGAGGTCATGCAAAGCCTCTCCCGAGCCCGGCTCACGGTCGCCGCGCGCGAGGTGCTCGAGCGCGAACGGCAACGCGTGCGAGCCGAAGGAGGGCTGCCGGCGGACCTGGAGACCCTGGTGGAACGCGTGCGCACGGCCGGGCGTGAGGACGCCTTCTCGCTTCGTGCCGTGATCAACGCTACGGGCGTGGTGTTGCACACCAATCTGGGCCGCGCGCTCCTCAGCGAAGCTGCCCGCGCCAGGGTCAGCGCAGTCGCGGCGGCCTACAGTAACCTCGAGCTCGATCTCGAGAGCAAGGAGCGCGGCTCACGGTACGCGCACGTGAGCGCATTGTTGCGCCGGCTCACGGGTGCCGAGGACGCGCTCGTGGTGAACAACAACGCAGCGGCGGTCCTCCTCGCCCTCGAGTCGCTGGCGCGCGGGCGTGAGGTCGTCGTCTCCCGGGGTGAGCTGATCGAGATCGGGGGCGAGTTCCGGATTCCCGATATCATGCAACGCAGCGGCGCGCGCCTGCGTGAGGTCGGGACGACCAACCGCACGCATGTGCGCGATTACGTCCAGGCGATCGGGCCTGACACGGCGTTGCTGCTCAAGGTGCACACCTCGAACTATCGCGTGGTCGGCTTCACGGCGGGTGTCTCTTCGCGGGAGCTCAGCCAACTCGGTCGCGAGCGGGGGCTTGTCGTCATGGAAGACCTCGGCTCGGGCTCGCTCCTCGATCTCTCACCTCACGGATTTCCCGGCGAACCGACGGTGCCCGACGTGGTGGCGGCCGGGGTGGACCTGGTGTGCTTCTCCGGCGACAAGCTCCTCGGTGGGCCCCAGGCCGGCATCGTGGTGGGCCGTGCGGAACTGGTCCAGCGTCTCCAGAAAAACCCGCTCAACCGCGCTCTGCGCGTTGACAAGCTGACCTTGGCCGCTCTCGAGGCGACCCTCGGAGCTTACGAGGCTGGCAACGCCCTCCAGGCCATTCCCACCCTGCGGCTTCTCACCGAGCCTGTTCGCGCCATCCGTTCCCGCGCGCGTCGGGTGCTGAAGGCGCTCGGCCCCGACCTGCGCCGGCGCCTCGCGGCGAGCCTCGTGGAATCCACCTCGCAAGTGGGTGGAGGTGCGCTGCCCACGGTCGAGCTGCCCACCCTCACCGTCGCGGTGGGCGCCGACCCCGCGCACACCCGAGCCCTAGACGGAGCCCTTCGCCGAGGTGTGCCGCCCGTCATCGGCCGGATCGTCGACGATCGCCTTCTCCTCGATTGCCGGACCGTGTTGCCTGACCAGGTGCGGAGCTTGGCCGCCGCGCTGGCCTCGGCCTCGCGCCGCTGATGCCGGCCCGCCACGTCGTCGTCGGCACCGCGGGTCACATCGATCATGGAAAGACGTCGCTCGTCCGGGCTCTGACCGGTATCGACACGGATCGGCTCCCCGAGGAAAAGGCCCGCGGAATCACCATCGACCTCGGATTTGCGTTTCTCGAGGAGCCTGACGGCCTGACCGTGGAGGTTGTCGACGTTCCCGGTCACGAGCGGTTCGTCAAGAACATGCTGGCCGGCGTGGGCGGCATCGATCTGGCCATGCTGGTAGTGGCCGCTGACGAGGGGGTCATGCCCCAGACGCGCGAGCATCTGGCCATCTGCTCGCTCCTGCACATCCGGGCCGGCCTGGTGGCGCTGACCAAGGTCGACATGGTGGAAGCCGACTGGCTCGAGCTCGTGACCGACGACGTGAGTCGCCTTCTTGCGGGAACCTTCCTCGCGGGCGCGCCGTTGCTGCCCGTCTCCGCGAAAACCGGCCAGGGACTCGACGAGCTCCGGGCGGCCCTCAGGGCGCTGGCCTCCGCGGCGCCAGCGCGCGGAACGGATCAGCTTCCGCGACTGCCGATCGATCGCGTGTTCACCATTCGAGGCTTTGGCACCGTGGCGACGGGGACTCTCACCGCGGGAAAGCTCGCCGTGGATGATCGTGTGGAGGTCTTTCCGCGGGAAGCGCAGGCGAAGATCCGCGGTCTGCAAGTTCATGGGCATCCTGTGGAGCAGGCGGTGGCGGGCCAGCGCACCGCGGTCAACCTGCAAGGGCTGGAACGAGCGGCTCTCGATCGCGGCGACGTCCTCGGTCTGCAGGGCACCCTGGTTGCCGCCGAGCTGGTGGATGGCACTCTCGAGCTGCTCGAGAGTGCCCCGCGTCCCCTCAAGCCGCGCGACCGCGTCCGGTTCCACACCGGGACGAGCGAGGTCATGGCGAGGGTGCTCCTCGTTGACCGCGCTCAGCTTGCTCCCGGGGACACGGCGTTCGCCCGCTTCCGCCTCGAGGCGCCGGTGGTCGCCTTGCCCGGCGACCGCTTCGTCGTGAGGTCCTATTCACCCATCGTGACTATCGGCGGCGGTACCCTGCTCGACATCGATCCGCCGCGCTTCAAGCGTAAGACCCCCGCCCTGCTGGCCCATCTGGCTCTTCTCGCCGAGGGCAGTCCGGAAGCCGTGGTGGAGGAGCACGTGCGCCAGGCGGGGGCGGCCGGCACCCGGACGGCGCTGCTGTCGGGGCGGGTGGGGATCGGGCCTGCCCGTCTGCGTACGGCGCTCGACGATCTCCTGGGCCAGGGACGGCTGCTGGCTGTCGACCGCGACTGGTATCTACACCCGGAGAGCCAGTCGCGGTTCCGAGCGCTGATGGTCGACCTACTCGAACAGTTCCATCGCGCTAACCCACTGCGATCAGGCATGTCGCGCGAGGAGCTGCGCGGGCGGGCGGGGGCGCCTGATGACAAGGTCTTCGCGTATCTGGCGGGCGTGCTCCAAGGGGAGGGGCTGATCGCCCTCGACCGTGACAAAGTGCGCCTGGCCGCGCACGAGGTCCGCCCCTCGGCCGGGCAGCAGCGGGCCCTCGAGCAGGTCGAGCAGGATTTTCTGAAGAGCGCGGCCGCTCCGCCGAGTCCGGAGGAGGCCCTGTCTCGTGCGGGGCTCCAGGGCGGGGAGGAGCACGAGCTCTTTCAAGTGTTGATCGAGGGGCGGCGTCTCGTCCGCGTGAAGGAATCGCTGTTCTTCCACGCCGTGGCACTCGAGGAGATCCAGGACAAGCTTGTGGCCTTTCTCAAGGAGCGCAAGGAGATCGGCCCGGGTGACATCAAGGACCTCCTCGGGGTCTCGCGCAAGTACGCGATTCCGCTCCTCGAATACTTCGACGGGCGGCGCGTCACCGTGCGGGTAGGGGAGCGTCGGGTCTTGCGCGGCGCCTAGGGGCGCGCTAAGGTGTGAGGGGCTGAAAGGAGTTCCCCATGTTTGGTTTGGGTTATCAGGAACTACTGATCATCCTGGTGATCGTGCTCATCCTCTTCGGAGCTAATCGGCTTCCGGAGTTGGCGAAATCACTCGGGTCCAGCGTCAAAGAGTTCAAGAAGGGCGTGACCGAGGCGGAGAAGCCGGATACGGCGGCCGCCACCAAGAAGGACGACGAGAAGAAAGCCTAGAGCAGCCTTCCTCCTTGGATCTTCGGGCCGGCCGCATTGATCTCGTCTGCGCGTCGGCCCTGTCCCTCTTGACTGTTCTTTCGCGTCTGCCATACCGCGCCCGGATTCCGTATAACTGGGATGCGGTACAGTTCGCGCTCGCCCTCAGCGAGTACGACATCAGCAAGCACCAACCCCACCCCCCGGGGTACATCCTCTATGTGGCCTTGGGGCGCCTGGTGAACGCCTGGCTCGCCGATCCGACTGCCTCCTATGTCGTCCTCGCCGTGACCTTCAGCGGGCTCACCACATTTGTCGTCTACTACCTGGCGCGCGCCGTCTACGATCGGGCCACCGCGCTGGCGGCAGCCACCCTGCTGGCGGTGAGCCCGCTTTCATGGTTCTACGGCGCGGTCGGACTCACCTATGCCGGAGAGGCCTTGCTGGCGTCCGTCGTCGCCTACTTCGCTTTTCGATCGCTCCAGGGTAGTGAGACCGACGCCTGGCTGGCCGCGGGGTACCTGGGGCTGGCGGGGGGGATTCGGCAATCGATTCTCATCCTGTTGTTTCCCCTTTGGCTCGGTTCACTGATCGTCGGCGTCCGCCGTGTCCGGACGGTCATGATCGGGCTTGGCATTCTGGCGGCCGTCGTGCTGGCCTGGTTTGTGCCCATGATCTGGATGACGGGAGGCCTCGAGCGCTACCTGACGGCCTCCCGGGAGCTGGCCGACTCGGTCGTCAAGCCCACGTCCGTGGTCGGCGGGCCCTGGGAGACGACCGTGCGCATGGCGCGTTACCTGGTGGAGTCAGTGCTGGTGGCACTCGGGCCCCTCGCCCTCGCCGCGCTTCTCGTCCCCTGGTACGTCCGCCGCTATGGATGTGGCTACCGTGAATGGTTTCTCATCGGGTGGACGGTACCCCCAGTGCTGGTGTATACGCTGGTGCACTTCGGACAGGCCGGCTATGCGCTGACGTTTCTACCTGCCCTGGTGATCCTACTCTCTCGCGTGCTCCTGCGGGCCTTGACCGACGTGACGACCGCGCTGCCCTATCCGCGCCTCAGGCCGGTTCTGGTGGCGGGGGTGGTCATGGTCGTGGTGCTCGTGAACGGCACTTTCTTCGTGAGCGCGCGCCCCCTCGTCCGAAACTTCGACGCGTCAAGGCCGGCGTGGCTTCAGCGCGCCCACGATGAGGCCTTCGACTGGATCTTCAGCCGCACGGCGGCCGCCCTGCGCGAGCACGAAGACGTCGTGCGGACGTTCGTGGCCGCCATTCGAGGGCTGTTCCCGCCCGAGGAGACGGCGGTCATCACCGAGCTCGGCAATCCGCGGAGCTATCCCTGGCTCCGCCACGCCATGTTCTATCTGCCGGAGTACCCGATGTACGAGCTGATGGTGGGAGACACGCCGCCCGGTTACTACGCGCCGCGGCGGGCCGCGGCCATGATTCTGGAGCCGGAACTCGACATCCCGCTGCCGACCAGCGTGAAACGGCTGGTCTGGTTCGTGGATCACTGGAGCCCCCTCTCGGAGCGGCCGGAGGGCCTCGAGGAGATCGAGATCCCGTACGGCCGCTTTCTCTACGTCCTGGCGGTCGGCCGGTCCCCGGTGGAGTACGCGGGCTACACGTTCGTGCGCGAAGAGCCGGTGCGGCCCGCGCCGGCATCGGCGCGCGGCCGCGCGCAGTGAAGGGGCGGGGCGCCGACCTGCTTGTCATCGCCAGCGCGATCCTGCCGCTGGCGTACTTTTGCCTGCGCGAGCAGCAGATCGCGGGCGCCGCCGGGTTCCCTCTCGACGACTCGTGGATCCATCTGCACTTCGCCCGCAACATCGCGGAAGGAGCCGGCTTCTCTTACAACGAAGGCGTCCCCGTGGCAGGGTCGACGGCGCCCGCGTGGACGGTGCTGCTGGCAGGCGCGCTTGCCCTGGGCCCCTCCCCGGTCGTACTGGTGAAGATCCTCGGGGCCCTGGCCATGGTCAGCGCTGCGGTGCTCACGCGCCATGCGGCTGTCGCCTGGGGGACCCCGCCACTCCCCGCATTGCTCATGGCCATCGCCCTGGCCGGCAGCGGCCCCCTCGTGTGGGGAGCGCTGTCGGGCATGGAGGTCACCTTGGCCGCGGCGCTCGTCGCCGCGGCCCTCCTCGCTCACGCCCGCGATCGAACGATGTGGACCGCCACCTGCGCGGCGCTAGCCGTGCTCGCCCGGCCGGAGGCTTTGCTCCTCGTGCCGTTGTTCCTGCTCGCGCGCCCGCTCGGCTCCCGCCGGCTCCTCGCCTTCGTGTCGATCACACTGGTCGTGCTGGCGCCCGCCGTGTGGTTCAGCCTGGCCACTGTCGGCTCGCCGATACCCGCCACCGCGGCCGCCAAGGTCGAGGGAGGCCTGCTCGGCTGGCTGTCGGGAGTGCGCGAACCATGGAGGCAACTGCTCGTCGAACGTCCCTGGCGTTTTACGACGGCGTGGGTCGGTTGGCTGGTCACGATCAACTGGCTGCTGCCGGTGGCGCTCGTGCCTTCACTCTGGTACGCGTGGCGACGGGGCGGACGCGCCCTGGGCGTCGTCTCCTTGGCGCTGCTCGTTCATCCCCTGGCCATGGCCTGGTTCGCGCCGTATCGCGATCCGTCGTTTCAGGAGGGGCGTTACTCGATTCAGCTGCTCCCGCTCGCCTTCGTCCTGGTCGCCCTCGGGGTGGGCGCCCTCCCGTGGCCGCGCCTCGCCCTGACCGTGTTTCTCGTGTGCGCGCTCGTTCCGCTCGGACGGGCCGCCGACCGCTATGCGTGGGGCGTGCAGAACATCAACGCCATGCAGGTCCACCTCGGACACTGGGTGCGCACCCACCTGCCGCCGACCTCGCGCATCGCCGTGAACGACATCGGGGCCATCGCGTACTGGAGCCGCTATCCCCTCATCGACCTGATGGGGCTGGTGACGCCCGACATCATTCCGTACCGACGCCACGGCGAAGGGGGGGTCATCCGCTATCTGGCCGAGCGCTGCCCGGATTACCTCATCGTGTTTCCCACGTGGTTTCCGCAACTGACGGCGCGGCAGGAATCGCTGGAGCCCATCTACCGCGTGCGGCTCGAGCGCAACGAGGTGGCGGGCGGCCCCGAGATGGTCGTGTATCGCCTCCTCCGCTGCTCCCGTTGAGGCCGGACGCGTATGATACGATGACGGTTCCGCAATGGATTACAAGACCACGCTGAACCTCCCTCGCACGGCCTTTCCCATGAAGGCCAATCTCGTACGCAGCGAGCCCGAGATGCTCGCCTGGTGGGACGCCATGGGGATCTACAAGCGCCTCCGCGAGGTGGCCGTCGGGCGGCCACTGTGGATTCTGCACGACGGGCCCCCCTATGCGAACGGGCTCATTCACCTCGGGCACGTCCTGAACAAGGTCCTCAAAGACATGATCGTGAAGTCGCGCTCGATGCTCGGATTCAATGCCGTGTACGTTCCCGGCTGGGACTGTCACGGCCTGCCCATCGAGCACGAGGTCGACAAGCAACTCGGTCTCGACCGGGCGCGGGTCGATGTCCGACGCGCCATGGACCCGGTCGAGAAGCGGCGGCGCTGCCGCGAGTACGCGCTCCGCTTCGTCGACATCCAGCGAGAAGAATTCCGTCGGCTCGGCGTCTTCGGTGACTGGGAGAACCCTTATCTCACGATGACGCCGGCCTATGAAGCGATCATCGCGCGCGAGCTGGGCCGCTTTGTGGGACGCGGTCTCGTCGCGAAGGGGCTCAAGCCCGTCCACTGGTGCATGCACTGCAAGACGGCGCTCGCTCAGGCGGAGGTCGAGTACGAAGACCAGCGCACGCCGTCCATTTACGTCAAGTTCCCGCTCGTCCACCCCTTGCCGGATGCGCCCGCGCTCCCGTCGCCGTCGCTGGTGATCTGGACCACCACGCCGTGGACCCTGCCGGCCAACCTCGCGGTGGCCGTGCACCCCGATGAGGACTACGTCGCGCTGGAGCTGACCAGCGGGCGCGGGGCGGAGACCTTGGTGGTGGCGGCCAAGCTGGCCGACGCGTTTCTCGAGGTCGCCGGGTTGCGCGACGCCCGTCGGCTGGCGACGTTCCCCGGCCGCCACCTCGAGGGTCGGGAGTATCGTCATCCGTGGATCGCGCGCAGCGGCCGCATCGCTGCGGCTGACTTCGTGGCCATGGACACCGGCACCGGGCTCGTGCACATCGCTCCCGGCCACGGCGAGGACGACTACGAGCTGGGACGGCGGCTCGGCCTGCCCGTCTACAATCCCGTCGACGACGACGGCCGATTCCTGCCCGATGTCGAACTGCTCGGCGGCTTGACGGTGTGGGAAGCGAACGGCACGATCATCGAGCTCTTGCGGCAACGTGGCCTCCTGGCCGCTCAGGTGCCGCTGGATCATACCTACCCGCACTGTTGGCGCTGCAAGAACCCCACCTTGTTTCGCGCCACCGAGCAATGGTTCATCGCCCTCGACCAGGACGGGCTGCGCCAGCGCGCGCTGGAGGCCATCAAGCGCGACGTGCGCTGGATTCCCGCCTGGGGGGAGGACCGCCTCTACAACATGGTGGCCCATCGCTCGGAGTGGGTCATCTCGCGGCAGCGCGTGTGGGGAGTGCCCATTGTCGCCTTCTACTGCACCGCCTGCGACGAGTTACTCCTCAGCGAGGCCGTCATCGAACACGTGACGTCGATTTTCCGTGAGGGGCAGGGCGCCGACGAATGGTACGCGCGCGAGGCGGCAGAGCTCCTCCCCCCGGGCACGCGCTGCCGGAAATGTGGGGGGACCGGCTTCCGCAAGGAGACGGACATCCTCGACGTCTGGTTCGACTCCGGCTGTAGCCACGCCGCCGTGCTGGAGACGCGCCCCGATCTGCGCTGGCCGGCCGAGCTGTACATCGAGGGGACCGACCAGCATCGCGGCTGGTTTCAGTCCTCGCTGCTGGAAGCGGTGGGGACGCGGGGAGCGCCGCCCTACCGCACCGTGATCACGCACGGATTCTTCGTCGACGCCGACGGGCGGAAGATGTCGAAGTCGCTCGGCAACTATATCCCGCTCGAGGAGCTGATTCCCAAGTACGGTGCGGAGATCCTGCGCCTATGGGTCTCGGCCGAGGACTACACCCAGGATATCCGGCTGTCCCTGCAGATCCTCGATCGGCTGGCCGACGCCTACCGGCGCCTTCGGAATACGTTTCGGTTCCTCCTCGGCAACCTGGGGGACTTCGATCCCCGGCGCGACAGCCGCCGCTACCACGAGCTCGACGAGGTCGATCGGTTCATTCTCGATCGCCTGGGCCGGCTGATCGGCCGGGTGCGGCGCGCCTACGAGGAGTATCAGTTCCACACGGTGTTCCACGCCGTGCACAACTTCTGCGCAGTCGACCTCTCGGCCTTGTACCTGGACATCATCAAGGACCGGCTGTACACGAGCGCCCCCGATGATCCCCGGCGGCGGGCCGGCCAGACCGCGTGCCACGAGATTCTCTCCGCGCTCGTGCGCCTGCTGGCGCCCGTCCTCAGCTTCACCACCGAGGAAGCGTGGCGCATGATGCCGGGCGCGCCCTCCGACAGCGTGCATCTCGAGCGCTTCCCCGAGATTCCGCCCGAGTGGATCGACGACACGCTCGAGCGCGAGTGGACGCGGCTGCTCGAGGTCCGGCGCGAGGTGGCCAAGGCCCTGGAGACGGCCCGGGTGGCGCGCGGGGTCGACGCCGCCCGCAGCCAGGGCCTCGCCATCGGGAGCGGGCTGGAAGCGATCGTCCGCATCCTGGCCTCCCCCGAGGATCTTCCAGACCTGCTGCGTCGCAAGCAGGATCTCCTCGCCACGCTCTTCATCGTGTCGCAGGTGACCTTCGAGTCGAAGCCGGAGGGCTCGTTGGTCCACCATCCGAGCCAGGACATCCCGGGCCTGGTGATTGCGGTCGATCGAGCGCCGGGCCGGAAGTGCGAACGCTGCTGGCGGTACACCGAGCATGTGGGCGAGAATCGCGAGCATCCGACCTTGTGCGAGCGCTGCCTGCCGGTGGTGCTCGCGCTCTCGTGATCCGCGTCCTTCTCCTGGCCGCGGTGCTCATCGTCGTCGATCAGCTGACGAAGGCGGTGGCGCTGACCCACCTCGTGCCCGGTGTTCCCGTCGAACTCACCAGCTGGCTCTCCCTGACCTTGGTCATGAACCCGGGCCTCGCCTTCGGCCTGCTGGCGGGCGTGCCGCCGAGCTGGCGATGGGTGGTGGCGGCGCTGTCGCTGGTGGCACTGGTCGTGCTGGCCCGCGTAGCCTTCCGCGTCTTGCCCACCGATGGGTGGCCTGGACGGGTAGCGATCGGTCTCATCTTCGGCGGCGCGGTTGGCAATCTCATCGACCGTGTGCGCTGGGGCGCGGTCGTCGACTTCGTCGATGTCCACTGGCGTGGCTACCATTGGCCTGCCTTCAACGTCGCTGACTCCGCCATCACGGTGGGGGTCACCGTGCTCGCGTTCCGCCTCGTGTTTCAGCCACCTCCTTCCACGGCGGGGTAGCAGGTGCAGTTGTTGCGCCTGAGCGTCGGGCCCGAGGCGGCCGGGCTCCGGCTCGACCGCTGGCTGGCCGCCCATATCGAGAACTGCTCTCGCGCACGCCTCCAGGGGCTGATCGACCAAGGACGGGTGAGGGTGAATCGCGACGTGTTCCGGGCGGCCCACCGGCTGCGGGGGGGCGAGGTCATCGAGGTCGAGATTCCCCCCCGGCCCGCCGAGGAGCTGCGTCCGGAACCGATTGCCCTCACGGTCAGCTACGAGGACGACCAGGTGTTGGTGATCGACAAGCCCTCGGGGATGGTCGTTCATCCCGGGGCCGGTCACGCCGCCGGAACCTTGGCGGCCGCGGTGCTCGCCCACGCCCCCGACGTCGCGGGGGTCGGCGGGCCGCGCCGGCCCGGAGTGGTGCACCGCCTGGACAAGGACACGTCGGGACTCCTGGTCGTCGCCCGGAGCCAGCGAGCCTACGAGTCGCTGACCGCTCAGCTGGCCGCCCGGACGGTCGCGCGTCGGTATCTCGCGGTCGCCCACGGCCGGGTGGCGCGGGCGCACGGCGTCGTGGATGTCCCGATCGGGCGTCACCCGACCGACCGTATCCGCATGGCGGTTCGTCCCGAGGGCAAGGGGCGGCCCGCCGTGACCCGCTACCGCGTTCTCGAGCGGTTTGCCGACTTCACGTATCTCGAGGCTCAGCTCGAGACCGGACGGACGCACCAGATCCGGGTTCATCTCTTGTCCCTCGGACATCCCATCTATGGCGATGAGACGTACAAGGTGCGGTCAGCCAAGCGCCTGCCGATCCCGTTCCACGGCATCGCGCTCCACGCCTTTTCCCTGGAGTTCGTGCATCCGATTACAGGAAAACACATGGAGTTCACGAGCCCGGCTCCCGAGCGGATCGAGCACCTGCTCGCATATCTTCGCAAGGGGCATGATGTTTGCTAGCCTGGTAGAGGGGGATTCGCCATGAGCCTGCTCACAGCGGTGATTCTCGCGGCAGGAGAGGGCAAGCGTATGCGCTCGCGCCAGCCTAAGGTGCTCCATCGGCTTTGCGGCAGGCCTCTGGTTGCCTACCCGGTCAGGGCTGCTCGTTCAGTCGCTGAGCAGATCGTAATGGTGGTTGGGCCCGATCAGGGCGACCTCAGTCCTGTGGTCGGTGGCGATGTGCGGTTCGCCGAGCAGCGCGAGCGGCTCGGGACCGGGCACGCGCTCCTGCAGGCCCAGCCTCTGGTCGCCGAAGGTACGCTCCTCGTCTTGCCCGGAGACACGCCTCTCCTTTCCGGGGCAACGCTGCAACGTCTTGTCGCCCACCATCAAGCCACCCGGGCCGCCGCGACCCTGTTGACTGCGATTGTCGACCAGGGGCGTGGCTACGGCCGGGTTCTCCGCCAGGGCGGGCGGGTGGCCGGCGTCGTGGAGGAGCGCGACGCGACCGACGATCAGAAGGCGATCACCGAGATCAATACGAGCGTGTACTGCTTCGAGACGCGCCGGCTGTGGCCGGCCCTGGCCAAGGTGCGCGCGGAGAATGCTCAGGGCGAGTACTATCTCACCGACGTCATCGGCATCCTCGCCCGCGGCGGCCAGCGGGTGGAGGCCATCGCGACCACCGAGTCAGTGGAGGCTCTGGGGGTCAACGACCGTAAGCAGCTTGCTGCCCTGGCCGCCATCCAGCAGCGGCGCATCCTGGATCGCCTGATGGACGAGGGCGTCACCATTCTCGATCCGGCTGCCACCTACATCGAGGACACGGTCACCATCGGCGCTGACACTGTCGTGTATCCCCAGGCCATCCTCGAGGGCGACACGGTTATCGGAAGCGATTGCACGGTCGGCGCCGGATGCCACATCAGAGGCAGCCGGCTGGCCGACCGCGTCACCCTCAAGCCGTACTGTGTGATCACCGACTCGGCGATCGATGACGACGCTATCCTGGGGCCGTTCTGCCACCTCCGTCCCCAATCACACGTGGGACCGACCGCCCACATCGGCAATTTCGTGGAGCTCAAGAAATCGCGGATCGGACGGGGGGCCAAGGCCAATCACCTCGCCTATCTGGGGGATGCCACCGTCGGCGATGAGGTGAACGTCGGCGCCGGCACCATCACCTGCAACTACGACGGCGTGGCGAAGTACCCCACCACCATCGGTGATCGGGCCTTCATTGGGACCAACGCGAGCCTGGTGGCCCCCATCACCGTCGGCGCCGACGCCTACGTTGGCGCCGGTTCCGTCATTACCAAGGATGTCCCGCCAGGGGCGCTGGCGGTGGCTCGCGGGCAGCAATTCGTCAAGGAAGGCTGGGCTACCCGGCGCGCCCAGCAGCGGACAGCGAAGCGCGAGGGCTAGAGCCATGTGCGGAATCGTCGGGTACGTGGGCGACAAGAGCGCCGTCGATATCATCGTCGAGGGGCTGAAGCGCCTCGAGTACCGCGGCTACGACTCGGCAGGCGTGGCCGTCCTGCACGCCGGCCAGCTCCAGGTCCGGCGCGCGGCAGGGCGCCTCAAGATGCTGGAAGGTGTTCTGCGCGAGCGCCCCGTCACCGGCTCGCTCGGGATCGGTCACACCCGGTGGGCCACCCACGGCCGGCCCTCCGAGGAGAACGCCCATCCGCACACGGACTGCGCGGGGGAGCTGGTGGTCGTCCACAACGGGATTCTCGAGAACTACCTGGAGATCAAGGAGCGCCTCCTCAGCGAAGGGCACACGTTCCGCTCGGACACCGACACCGAGGTACTCGCCCACCTCGTCGAGCATCACGTGAAGATCACCGGCCGCCTGGAGTCGGCCGTGAAGCACGCACTGGCCGAGGTACGGGGCTCGTACGCGATCGGGGTGGTAGCCACGGCCGCTCCCGATCGGCTGGTGGCGGCCAAGCACGGCGCGGGCAGCGTGGTGGTAGGACTCGGTCGCGGCGAGATGTACGTGGCCTCCGACATTCCCGCCATCCTCTCCCACACGCGCGACGTGGTCATCCTCGAGGACAACGACGTGGCCGTCATCACCGCGCACGGGGTGGAGGTCACCACCGTGGACGGGGAGCCCGTGCAGCGCGAGCCGGTGCGGATCCTGTGGGATCCCATCATGGCCGAGAAGGGTGGCTATCGTCACTTCATGCTGAAGGAGATCTACGAGCAGCCGCGGGCGGTGACCGACACCTTCCGGGGGCGCATCGCGCCCGAGACGGGTAGCGTGGTCCTCCCGGATGTGAACCTCGATCCCTCGGCCGTGCGCGACCTGCAGCGGGTGGTGATCGTGGCCTGCGGGACGTCGTTTCACGCCGCCATGCTGGGCCGGATCATGATCGAACAGCTCGCCCGGATGCCCGTCGAGATCGACCTCGGCTCCGAGTTCCGCTACCGGGACGCCGTGGTGGGTCCCGAAACCCTCCTGGTGGCCATCTCCCAGTCCGGCGAGACGGCCGACACCCTGGGCGCCGTCAAGGCGGCCAAACTGAAGGGGTGTCCCATCCTGGCCATCACCAACGTGGTCGGCTCCGCCCTCGCCCGGGAAGCGACCGGAACGCTTTACACCCACGCGGGTCCGGAGATCGGGGTGGCGTCCACCAAGGCCTTCACCACCCAGATCGTGGCCCTGTACCTGCTGTCGCTGTGGCTGGGCCGCCAGCGCGAGGTCATCACGCCCGAGGACGTGAAGAAGCGCATCCAGGATCTGGTAGAGATCCCGCGCCTGATCGAGTCCACCCTGGAGCTTGATCCCACCATCGATGCCCTCGCCCGGCGCCTCAGCACGGCGCAGGACTTTCTCTATCTCGGCCGCGGCGGGCAGTTCCCCATCGCCCTGGAAGGCGCGCTCAAGCTGAAGGAAATCTCGTACATCCATGCGGAGGGCTATGCGGGTGGCGAGATGAAGCACGGGCCCATCGCGCTCATCACCGAGGGATTGCCCGTGGTGGCGCTGGCCCCACGTGACAGCGCCTATGACCGTATGTTGGGCAACATCGAGGAGGTGCGGGCCCGCGACGGCCTGCTGATCGCGGTCGGTCACCCCGGTGATCGTGCCCTCGCCGCCAAGGCCCAGCACGTGATCGAGGTGCCGCCTACCACCGAGTTGCTGACCCCGCTCCTCACGGTGGTCCCCCTGCAGCTGCTCGCCTATCACATCGCCGTGCGGCGCGGTTGCGACGTCGATCAGCCGCGGAACCTCGCCAAGAGCGTCACCGTCGAGTAGAGACCCGCGGATCACGTATCGGCTGATCTCTGGTTGTCGTCCGGCTGTGGCACAATGCCACGGCCGTTCGACAGAACCGCCTCATCATGCGGGGCCCCGTCCATGTCGGGGCCAGCATCTCGTGGATAACACTCACTTCTCTCTCGGGGTATCGCTCTTGCACCGTGCTTCGCCTGAACGAACAAGGAGGCGAGCATGATACGGAAGATGTTGGGGGCAGTGATGTTGGCGAGCGCTCTGGTCACTGGTGTCGCGTGGGCGGCCGATCTGGAGGGCAAGATCCAGGTTGTTAAGCTCGATGAGCGCGTCGTGATTCTGGAAGATGGAAAACAGGTGTGGGTCGCCGAGGGGCTCAGCATGGAGGAGCTCAAGGAAGGAGCGCTGGTCAAGGTCGCTTACGAAGAGCGGGATGGCAAGGTCATCGCGGTCAGCATCGAAGTCGTGAAGTAAGGGTTGTCACTGGGCGGGCCCCGCGGCCTGCCCAGCCTCCCTCAGGGGGGGCACCCCGAGGGCCTCGACCGTGCTGAAGAAGCGCAAGATGCTGACCGCCGAGACGACGGTCGTTTCGCCAGGGAAGGGGATGTCGATGGTGCGCTCCGGGGCGCCCTGAACCTTCACGCGTCCGGTCCGGTAGCCTTCCACGATTCCCACCAGCTTGCCCGTCTCGACGTCGTAGACCCCGCCGCCGCTGGCCCCGTAGCTTACCGGAGCGTCGATCATCGCCGCCGCCCCACCGACGACGCCCTCCTGGGTCAGCTGGCTCACGACGCCGCTGACCAGCGTTGCCCGCCGTCCCCGCGGAAAGGCGATCACCCAGATTTCGTCGCCGAGCCGAACGTCGGCCTTGAGGCTGGCCACCGGGATGTCCGTGGCTTCGACCTCCAGGATGGCGAGGTCGGCCTCGGGGCTCAAGGCCAGCACGCGCGCGCGACGCGAACGCGATCGGTCGGCTCCCGCGGCGACGACGAGGCTCTCACCTTCGGGTTCCAACGAATGGCGAGCGGTGATGATCCAGGTGCGCCCCCGCTCCTGGTCGACGGCGACCGCGACACCCGATGCCGCCCGCCGCACCCCGGCACTTCCCTCGACGCGAATCTGCACCGTGGAACCCATCACCCGCCGCACGAGATCACCCCGACTTGCGGCCGGTGGCCCGCTCGCGCAGGCCCCCAGGATGATGGCCATCCCGAGCCCGACGGACCTATGGCGTGTCGAGATCCTCATCCGTGGCTGAGCGCTCCAGTATTCGATAGAGAGTTCGCCGGTCGATGCCGAGGATCTCGGCGGCCCGCGCCTTGTTGCCCTGGGTCTCGTCCAGGATCGTATTGACATACCAGTGCTTCAACTCCTCGAGGGTCTTCGGCCGCCCGGACCGAACTTCCGGCCCGGTGGAGGCTCCCCTGACATCGGCGGGCAGGTCGTCGGGAATCAGGACACTGGTCGAGGCCAGCGCCACCGCGCGTTCGATTGTGTGCTCGAGTTCGCGGACGTTGCCGGGCCAAGGGTAACGGGATAGGGCGCCGAGCGTTTCTCGCGCGAAGCCCGTGACCGGTTTGCCCGCCGCGCGGGCGTGCTTCTGGAGAAAGTGCTGGGCCAAGAGGGGAAGATCGTCGAGGCGCTCACGCAGGGGCGGCATCGTGATGGTGACCACGTTCAACCGATAGTAGAGATCCTCGCGAAAGGCGCCGGCGGCGACACGCCCTTTGAGATCACGGTTGGTGGCGGCGATGATCCGGACGTCGATGGGCACTGATTCATTGTCACCGACCCGGCGAATGGCCCGCTCCTGCAGGACCCTGAGGAGCTTGGCTTGCAGGGGCGCCGAGAGGTCACCGATCTCATCGACGAAGACGGTGCCTCCCTGGGCCGCCTCCAGGAGGCCGCGGCGGGCGGCCACCGCCCCCGTGAACGCGCCCCGGGTGTGACCGAACAGCTCGGATTCGACGAGCGTATCGGGCAAGCTCGTGCAATCGACCACCACGAAGGGGTGGTGGCTGCGCGGGCTCGCGTAGTGAATGGAGCGGGCCACCACCTCCTTGCCCGTGCCTGTTTCGCCGAGCACGAGCACCGTTGTGTCGAGTGAGGCGACCCGCGCGATGAGCTTGTAGACGCCGATCATCGGAGCCGATCGCCCCACCAGGTTGTCGAGCCGGTAGCGTTCCCTGAGCTCGGCCCGGTACTGGCGATTTTCGTGCTCGAGCCGCCGTGCCTCGAGCGCGCGCCGCACCACCAGCTTGATCTCCTCCATCCGAAACGGCTTGGACAGGTAGTCGTAGGCGCCGGCGCGAATGGTGGTGATGGCCGTATCCATGGTCGCGAAGGCCGTGAGGATGATGACGGGGACATCCGGTAAGGTCGCCGTCAGGCGGGCAAGGAGCTCGAGGCCATCAAGCCCTGGCATTCGCAAATCGACGAGCGCGAGGTCGATGACTTCCGCCTCGACCGCCTTGATGGCGGCGTTCCCGTCGGCAGCGCTGAGCACCCGGTAGCCCTCGCCCCCCAGCACCTCGGCCAGCAGGTCGCGCGCCACCGCATCATCATCCGCGACGAGTACGGTGGCGGTCACGGCGCGCCCTCGCGGGGCAAGGTCACGCGAAACGTCGTTCCCCGTCCCTCCTCACTCTCCAAGCCAATGTCCCCCCCATGCTCGCGGACGATCTGATTCGCGATGAAGAGCCCGAGCCCGGTGCCACGTCCCGGTTCCTTGGTCGAGAAGAAGGGCTCGAAGATATCCTTGCGGTGCGCGGCCGGAATGCCGTGCCCGGTATCGGAGACCTCCACCGTGAGGCTCGCGCCGGTGGCCCGAGTGCGGACGGTGACCCGGCCCCCGACGGGAGTGGCATCCAGGGCATTGGTGAGGAGATTGAGAATGACTTGCTGAAGTTGGCCGGTGTGCCCCTGCATCGCGGTGGATGCTGTCTCGAGATCAAGCCCCAGCTGGATCCCGGCTACCGTCACGCCGGGACGAACGAGATCGACTGTGTCGCGCACGAGGCGGTTGAGCTCCAGGTGAGCTGGTGATCCGCCGGGCCGGTGGGCCAGCTCGAGAAGCTGCGCGATGATCTGCGTCAGCCGGGCCACCTCGCTCTCGATGATGACCAGGCGGCGGATCGCCCGTGGATCGAGAGGGCTCTCCCCCAGATCCTGGCGTAACAGCTCGAGGTGACCAGCCACGGAATGCAAGGGCGTCCCGACCTCGTGGGCGACCTCGGCCAGAAGACGGCCTGACACCGCCAGCCGCTCGGCATGACTGCGAGAGCGCTGGGCTTGAAACAGCTGGACATTCAGTCGCTCGAGCTCGGCATAGCGCTGGGCCAGCTCCGCCGTTGCCTCGTCGACCCGCTTCTGTAACTCTCCGCTGAAGTGGTTGATGCGGGCCATCATCGCGTTGAAGTGCTCGGCGAGTTGCCCCAGCTCGTCGCGGCTGGTCACAGGGGCGGCGGCCGTGCTGGTCCCCGCCCGTACGGCTCGGATGGCACGCATGAGTCTGTGCAGGGGACGCTCGACGACGAGGAGGACGGCGCCACTCATGAGAAGCACCATCAACAGCGCCGAGCCTACCGTGAGCGCGAGCGCCCACATGTCGCTGCGAAACGCCAGCTGATCGGCGTGTCGAAACGAAAACAGAACGGCCACCGCCCCCACCTGCTGCCCGTCAAGCACGATGGGAGTCATGACCTCCCAGGCGCGCTCGCTGGGTCCTCGGATGAGCCGCGAGAGCGTTCGTCCTCGCACGACCTCCTCAGCGTCTTGACGGCGGAATGGCAGCCGACTGGCGGGGTGACTGCTGGCGACGACCACCGTGCCATCGGGCCGAAAGGCGAGGATGTCGAGCTGGAGCACGTTGGGCCTTACGGCGCGGATCTGCCGGATCTGAGATTCCAGAGACGCGCTATTCTCGAACTCGCGCCGATCGCCAATGGTGGCGGCGATCTCTCGTGCGAAGGCAACGGCACGCTCCCGCAGATCGTCTTCCACCCATCCCTGCGCCAGCTTCGTATGCACGACGGTGAAGCTCAGGGAAACGGCCATGACGATGGCCAGGCTGAGCAGGACCAGCTTGGCGCGAACTCCGAGCGCCATCACGTTCTTTTTTATACGCCCATCGGGCTCGCGGGGGAACCGGCGCTCGTAGGGCTGATTGGCGACCGCCGTCAGATCACGCGGGCGCGGGGGCTGATCCTTGGCCACGCGCGGTCGGCGGTGAGGACGGCAGCTGCCGCCAACACGTCCGCCGTCGCGAGGACCAACGCGTCGGGCAGCCGGAGCGAAGCATGACCGGCGCGCAGGGCGGCGGCCCGGCGGGCGATTTCGCGAGTCACCGGTTCGACGTGGATGGCCAGGGCGGCCATGGCCTCGTCCACGGAGGCCATCGTCTCCTCCCCGCGTCGCGCCGGGCCCACCAGAATCTCCGCATAGGCACTGGCCGGCACGAACAGGCTGGCGTTTCGACTCGCCGTCAGGGCGGCGACCGCGCGCCGGTGATGGCGGTCGGTGCTGTCGAGAAAGCCGATCAGCACGCTGGCGTCGACGATGACTAGCGCCACTCGCGCCGCAGCCGCTTCAGGTAGTCCTTGGAGTAGACGCCGGTCAAGCGCCCGGCGTGGCGGGCAATGGCATCGACCGCGCGGACCAGCACGATGCGACCAGCGCCGGCGGCTTCGATCTGGAGGTCGTCGCCCGGCCCGAGCCCGCTCTTCCTAAGGGCCCCCACCGGGATCGTCACTTGATGTTTGCGGCTGATCCGCGTGTGGCCCCGCGGTCTCTTTTTCTTTACTAATTCCATTTTCAGTAAAGGTATAGACGGACGAGCGGCCTGTCAAGAACGTCGACGGCAACGACCGCCGGGTGACGACCGTCAGCAACGGGTTGGGGCGCGGTACAATTCATGGTCAGTGCTGGATGTCGAGACGCTGCTGCACGATCTGAATCCCCCCCAGCGTGAGGCGGTCACGGCGGGGGAGGGGCCGTTGCTCGTGCTGGCGGCAGCGGGAAGCGGCAAGACCCGCGTCCTCGCCCACCGCATCGCCTATCTGATCGGGGTCACGGGCGTCGATCCCCGCCAGGTACTGGCCATGACCTTCACCAACAAGGCGGCCGGCGAGATGGCTCGCCGCGTGGAAGCCCTGCTCGCCCCGGCCGGTCTCCGGCCACCCCTGGTTTGCACCTTCCACGCGGCGTGTGTGCGCATTCTTCGCCAGCACGTGCGGCATCTCGGGTACCCTTCATCGTTCACGATCTACGACGAGGATGACCGCCAGGCGCTCGTCAAGGAGTGCATGCGGGTGGAGGGTGTCGACGATCGGGCGCTCACGCCGGGGGCGGTCGTGCAGCGGATCAGCGCCGCCAAGAACCAGATGCTCCGTCCCGACGACCTCGACCAGGCTGCGCGCGGCCCGCGCGAGGAGCGCCTGGCCGCGGTCTACCGGCGTTACCAGGAGCGACTGGCCGCAGCCGGCGGCGTCGATTTCGACGATCTGCTCCTCCTCAGCGTCCGGCTCCTCGAGGAGGTGCCCGAGGTCCTGGCGTGGTACCGGGGACGGTGGCGTCACGTGCTCGTCGACGAATACCAGGACACCAACCGCGCCCAGTACCGGATCATCCGCCTGCTCACCGGCGAGCACCGCAACATCTGCTGCATCGGCGACGGAGACCAGTCGATCTATAAATGGCGGGGCGCCGATGTGCGGAACATTCTCGACTTCGAGGCGGACTACCCGGGCACGCAGGTCGTGCGGCTGGAGCAGAACTACCGCTCGACCAAGCGCATCCTGGCGGCCGCGGACGCCGTCATCGTCAACAACACCACCCGCCAGGACAAGACGTTGTGGACGGAGAACGAGGAGGGGGAACCGCCAGCCCTCTATCAGGCCTGGGACGAACACGAGGAGGCGAACTTCGTGGCCCAGCGCATCCTCACCCTGCGGGGCGACGGCTTCGCATGGTCGGACGTGGCCGTCTTCTACCGGACCAACGCGCAATCGCGCGTGGTGGAAGATTCCCTGCGGCGAGCGGCCATCCCGTACCTCATCGTGGGCGGCGTCCGTTTCTACGAGCGCAAAGAGGTCAAGGACCTGCTCGCCTACCTGCGCTTGATCGTGAACCCCCTCGACGACGTTGCCTTCTTGCGGGCCGTGCAGGAGCCGGGGCGTGGCGTGGGGCGGACCACCCTCGCGCGGCTCCAGGAGGTCGCCGCGCGCGAAGGGCGCCCCTTGCTCATCCAGGCCGCCAGCCCGCCGAGCGACGTGGGGGGCAAACCGCGTCGCGGGCTCGAGGGATTCGCCGCCCTCATTGCGCGCCTGGGCGAGGCGCGGCGGGGCATGGCGCTCCCCACCTTCATCGACCACGTCCTGAGCGCCTCCGGATATCGGGACGTGCTCAAGGGGGAACGCTCGTCCGAGGCCGACGCGCGCCTGGAGAACCTCGAGGAGCTCATCGCCGCCGCCGAGGACTTCGAGCTGACCTGGGTCGCCCGCGAGGGGAGTGCGCCTGCCGAGCCCCTGGCCGGGTTCCTCGACCAGGTGGCGCTCGTGAGCGACGTCGACGAGCTGGATGATGGGGCGCGAGCGGTGACCCTCATGACGCTCCACGCCGCCAAGGGTCTCGAGTTCCCCGTGGTCTTCGTCACGGGGATGGAGGAGGGTGTCTTCCCCCACGCGCGATCTTTGGACGCCACGGCGGACATCGAGGAAGAGCGTCGCCTCTGCTACGTGGGACTCACCCGCGCTCGGAAGCGGCTGTTCCTGTCCTACGCGCTCCATCGGCGATTGCACGGCTACGAGGGGGGAGACCCTTCTCGTTTCCTCAGCGAGATCCCGCGGGGCCAACTGACGTTCCTGAACGCGCGCCCGGGGGGGACGCCCACCCCGGGCGCCGGCCGCGATCTGGAGGCGGAGGGCTTCGGACCGGCGGACGACGATCTGCCGTTCGCAGTCGGGGCCCACGTGCGCCACGCCCAGTTTGGGGAGGGGCTGGTGGTTGGCGTGGAGCGGGACGGATCGGATACGATCGTGACGGTGCGCTTTGCCAGCGTGGGCCGCAAACGGCTCTCGCTCAGCTATGCGCATCTGGAGGAGATGGAATGATCTCGCGGGCGGATGTGGAGCACGTGGCGCGGCTGGCTCGCCTGTCGCTGGACGAGGCCGAGCTCGAGCGGATGCGCGTGCAGCTGTCGAGCATCCTGCAGTACATCGACAAGCTGAGCGCGCTGGACACGGACGCGGTCGAACCCACGGCGCACGCGGTCCCGCTCGTCAACGTCATGCGAGAGGACGAGGTCGAGCCGTGCTTCCCTCGCGAGGCAATGCTGGCCAACGCTCCTGACCGTTCGGGGGAGTTCTTTCGCGTACCCCGGATCATCGAAGACTGAGCGGGTGACGGGTGACGGAACGGGCGTCCTGGTCGATTCAGCGCCTGCACGAGGCGTACGCTCGCGGTGAAACCACTCCCACCGCGGTCACCGAGGAATACCTGGCCCGGATCGATACGCTCGATGGACGGGTGGGCGCCTACCTGAGCATCATGCGTGACGAAGCCCGGGCTGCCGCCCGGGAGGCCGACGCGCGCTACGGTCGTGGGGCGCCCCGCGGACCCCTGGATGGGGTACCGGTGGCGTTGAAAGACAACCTGTGCACGCGGGGGGTCAGGACCACCGCCGGCTCGCGCATCCTCGAGCACTTCGTGCCTCCCTATGATGCCACGGTGGTGACGCGGCTCACGGAGCAAGGCGCGGTGCTCCTCGGCAAGACAAATCTCGACGAATTTGCCATGGGCTCCTCGACCGAGCACTCGGCCTATCATCCGACCCGCAATCCCTGGGATCTCTCCCGGGTTCCCGGCGGATCGTCGGGCGGCTCGGCGGCGGCGGTGGCGGCGAGGCTGGCCGCCGGGGCATTCGGGAGCGATACGGGCGGATCCGTCCGCCAGCCGGCGGCCTTCTGCGGTGTGGTCGGCCTCAAGCCCACCTACGGGCGCGTGTCGCGGTACGGGCTCATCGCCTTCGGTTCGTCACTCGACCAGATCGGGCCCTTCGCCCGCGACGTCCGCGATGCCGCGATCCTGCTCGGCGCGATCGCGGGCGCCGACCCGCGCGACGCCACATCGGTGCCCGCCCCGGTCCCGGACTATGCGGCCGAGCTCGACGGGCAGATCGGTGGACTGCGCCTGGGGGTACCGGACGAGTACTTCACCGAGGGTATGGACCCCGAGGTCGATCGTGCTGTGCGGCAGGCCATCGAGACCTTGCGCGCGCTTGGGGCGACCACCACGCGGGTGTCCCTGCCCACGACCGCGTATGCGCTGGCCACGTACTATCTGGTGGCGCCCGCCGAGGCGTCGTCGAACCTCGCCCGCTATGACGGGGTGAAGTACGGCCTGCGAGTCGCGGGGGCCAAGGATCTCATCGACATGTCCGGGCGCACGCGGGCGGCCGGCTTCGGCGCCGAGGTCAAGCGACGCATCATGCTGGGCACGTACGCGCTCTCGGCAGGCTACTATGACGCGTACTACGGCAAAGCGTTGAAGGTGCGCACCTTGGTCGCGCGCGACTTCCAGCGGGTCTTCGCCGATGTTGATCTGATCGTGGCCCCGACCACCCCCAATCAGCCTTTCAAGCACGGCGAGAAGGAAGACCCGCTGTCGATGTATCTGAACGACGTCTTTGCCGTGCCCGCGAACATGGCCGGTCTGCCAGGCGTGTCGGTGCCGTGCGGGTTCAGCGCAACGGGCCTTCCCATCGGACTGCAACTGATCGGGCGCCCCTTCGAGGAGGCCAGGGTGCTGCAGGCCGCGCATGCCTACGAGCAGGCCACGCCCTGGCACACCCGCACGCCGGACCTGGGCACGGCTGACCGATCCACCGGCACCCGTTCGAGGGAGTTTTCGAGCGGTGGGGGGTGTCGGGGAGGAGCGGCGCTCGCTCCCCCCGACTTCAAAAAGTGACCTGGGAAGTCGTCATCGGCCTCGAGGTCCACGCGCAGCTCCTCACGCGCTCGAAGATGTTCTGCCCCTGTCCGGCTTCCTTTGGGGCTCCCCCGAACACCCAGACCTGCCCCGTCTGTCAGGGCATGCCGGGCACCTTGCCCATGCTCAACCGGCGGGCTGTGGAGTTCGGTCTGCGAGCGGCGCTTGCCTTCGACTGCCGGATCAACATCGCCTGCCGCTTCGCCCGCAAGCACTACTACTATCCGGACATGCCGAAGAACTACCAGATCAGTCAGTACGAAGAGCCCCTTGCCGAAGATGGGGGGCTCACGATCGACGTTCCGGGCGGCGGGACGCGGCGTATCGGCATCGAGCGTCTGCATCTCGAGGAAGACGTGGGCAAATTGATCCACGAGGGAACCCTGGAGACCGCCCAGGCGAGCCTTGTCGACTTCAACCGGGCGGGGGTCCCACTCATGGAGACCGTGTCAAGACCCGACCTGCGCTCCGCCGAGGAGGCGGCCGCCTATCTGCGGGCCTTCCGAGCGGTGCTGGTCACCCTCGGGGTCTGCGACGGCAACATGGAGGAGGGCTCCCTCCGCTGTGACGCCAACATCTCGCTGAAGAGACCCGGCGCGCCCGAGCTCGGCACCAAGGTCGAGATCAAGAACATGAACTCCTTCCGTAACGTGCAACGGGCCCTCGAGTTCGAAGCCAGGCGCCAGGCGATCGCTCTCGAGGCCGGCGAGCGGCTCGTCCAGGAAACGCGGCTGTGGGATGCCGACGGTGGCTACACGCTCTCCATGCGGACGAAGGAGTTCGCCCACGACTACCGGTATTTTCCCGAGCCCGATCTCGTCCCTCTGCGGGTGGAGGCCGCCTGGGTGGATCGCCTCCGGTCGAGCCTGCCCGAGCTACCGCGCGCCCGCCGCCAGCGCTTCGTCACACAGTACGGCCTCCCGGCCTACGACGCCGAGGTGTTGACGCAGAGCGCCGCGCTCGCCGACTACTACGAGCAGGCGGTGGCGGCCTTTCCTCAGCCGAAGCAGGTCTCGAACTGGGTGATGTCGGAGCTGCTGCGCGAGATTGCGGCCGAGGACGATGGAGCCATCGTCGGCGCACCCATCACGCCGGCGCGCCTGGGGGGGCTCCTGCGCCTGGTGGGCAACGGCACCATCAGCGGCAAGATCGCCAAAGACGTCTTCGACAAGATGTTCCGCTCGGGTGAAGAGGCCGAGACCATCGTGCGGCGTGAAGGGCTTACCCAGGTGACGGACCTCACCGAGCTCGGACGCATCGTGGCGGAGGTTGTCCGGGCTAACCCGAGAGCCATCGAGGACTACCGCAAAGGCAAGACCGCGGCCGCCAAGGCCCTGGTCGGGCAGGTCATGAAGGCCACCGGGGGCAAGGCGAACCCCACCATCGTCAACCAGCTCCTGCAGGAGAAGCTCTCTCAGATCTGACCCCGGCCGATATAATCGAAGTCGACTGCTGATATGATCGAGCTTCGCCAGGTCGGCAAGGTTTATCGCGCGGGACCGCTCACCATCCCCTCGCTCACCGATGTGTCGTTCCGGATCGAGCGGGGCGAGTTCACGGTCCTGTATGGGCCGAGCGGCGCCGGCAAGACGACCCTTCTGCGCTTGCTGTACCGCGCGGAGGTCCCCACGGAGGGCGACGTCGAGGTCCTCGACTGCTCCCTGGCCGAGCTCCGGCGCTCCGAGGTGGCGGCCCTCCGTCGGTCCATCGGCGTGGTCTTCCAGGACGCCAAGCTGCTCCCCGGCCGGACGGTCTACGACAACATCGCGTTCGTGCTGCGCGTCCTCGGCACCCCACGCCGCGAGGTCAAGACCGGCGTGTTCGAGGCGCTGCGCGCGGTGGGAATGGGAGGGCGCGCGCACTCGTATCCGTTTCAGCTCTCCCAGGGTGAAGCTCAGCGGGCGGCGCTGGCCCGCGCGATCGTCCGGAAGCCGGCCCTGCTTCTCGCCGATGAGCCGACCGGCAACCTCGATGACGACATGGTCGAGGAAGTCCTCGAGGTGATCCGGGCCATCTGGCTCGCGGGGACCACTGTGTTCTTTGCGACCCACCAGGCCCGACTGGTCGAGCGCCTCGGGCGCCGGACCCTGCGCCTGGAGCACGGGCGCCTCGTCAAGGATGAGGGATGAGGTGGTCGGGTTCCTGATCGGGGAGGCGCTGCGGGACCTCCGACGCGCGGGGCGCCTGGCCGTGAGCGCGGTGGTCCTGATCGCCCTGTCCGTGGTGGCTGCCGGAGCCTTCTGGATCCTCTCCACGAACCTTGGCAGCGCGATCGGTCAGTGGCGAGAGCGCGTGCGCGTGATTGTGTATCTCAAGGCAGAGGCCACGGCGCCGGAGGTGCTCCTGGGCCGTGTCCACGAGATTCCCGGCGTCATGGCCGCCCGGTACGTGAGCAAAGCCGAAGCGCTCGAGACCTTGCGAGACGCTCTGGGCAAGGAGGGGGCCGTGGCCGACCGGCTTTCCGCGAACCCCCTTCCAGCCTCGCTGGAGGTCACCCCGACTGCGGAGGCCTCGACACCGGACGCGGCGCGAGCCTTGCTGGTGGCCCTGGCCGCGTTGCCGGAGACGGAGGAGGTAGGGGGCGGGACGGACTGGGTCGAGCGGCTTGCCCGCTGGCAGCATCTTCTCCAGGCGATCGGTCTGGGCCTCGGCGGGGTGCTTGCCGTGGCGGCTGTCCTCACGGTTACCACCGCCACCACGCTCGTGTTGCACGCGCGGCGCCACGAGACCGAGATCATGCGACTGGTCGGTGCGCCTGAATTCACTATCCGCCTCCCCCTGATCCTGCAGGGTAGTGTCCAGGGACTCCTGGGAGCGCTGCTGGCCGTGGCCGTCCTCGCCGTGGCCCACTACGTCCTCGCGCCGCGCCTGGTGGCGCTCCTGAGCCTTACTCTTGGGCTCTCGGAGGTCCGCTTTCTCCCTCCGACGATCCTCCTTTCCCTCGTGCTGGCCGGGGCGCTGCTGGGAGGGGCCGGCGGCGTTCTGGCCCGGGGCCCGCGCAATCCCAGTCGCTGAAGGGATCTGAGCGCAATGGCGACGGTGGTAGGGCTCGTGATCGTGTTGATCGCGCTCGTGGCAACCGGGCCGGCTGCGGCCCAGCGCCGGGATCTCCAGGGCGAGCAACGCAAGCTCCAGCAGACCCAGAAACAGCTCAAGGACGAGCGGGACAAGGCCGCGGCAGCACGGCGTCGCGAAAGCTCGATACTGGCCGAGCTGGAGCAGGTGGGTCGCAGACTTGTCGAGAAGCAGCGGGAAGTCGCCAGGCTCGACACGCGCGTCAAGCGGGTACAGGCCGAGGTCGTGGCGCTACGCGCCGAGATCAGGACGCTGGAAGGGAGCCGTGAGGCTCAGGAGCGTGCCCTGGCGCGGCGGTTGCGCACGCTCTACAGGGTCCACGCCGAGGGCGGGGCGCTTCCTCTCGTCCTGTCGGACCAGGATCCCGTCAACCGCGCGGTGGCCGTACGGCACCTGACCAGCCTCGCCGCACTGGACGCCCGGCTCATCGAAGAGTACCGTGATACTTCGGAACAACTCGACGACCGGCGGAGCCGGGGCGAGGCGCGCCAGCGGGAGCTGAGCGAGCTTCGAACGGCCGTCCAGCGCGAACAAGCCGAGGCGGATCGCGAAGCTGCCACGCGCCGGGGGCTCCTGGCCAAGGTCCGGGACGAACGCGCATACCACGAGCGGATGGTGGGCGAGCTGACGGAGGCCTCGCGCCGCCTGGAGGCGTTCGTGCGCGAGCTTCAGGAGAAGCAGCGGCAACTGGCCAGGGCCGCGCCCCCTCGCGCCGCGCTCAAGGCCCCCACGGTCGTCGCCCCGGCCGGGTTCCGGGGACGCCTGCCGTGGCCGACGGAGGGGCGGATCGCGGTGCCATTCGGCGCCCAGGTGCATCCGCGGTTCGGGACCCGGACGTTCCGAAACGGTGTTGATATAGAGGCGCCCGACGGGAAGGCCGTGCAAGCCGTCCTCGCCGGGCAGGTCATATATACTGGATGGTTCAAGGGGTATGGCAACCTGATCATCATCGACCATGGCCAGGAGTTGTACACTCTCTACGCCCACGTGTTGGACATCGAGGTGAGGGAGGGCGAGGACGTTCGACAGGGACAGCGGATCGGGACGGTGGGGGACACTGGGTCACTCGCGGGTCCCCGGCTGTACTTCGAGGTTCGATACCAGGGGAGACCCCAGGATCCAGAACAATGGCTGCGTCATCGCGGGTGAGACGGCGACAGCCCAGGAGAGATCCATGAAGAAGGCGTTCGTGATCGGCTCACTGCTGGTCGTGCTGATGCTGTCGCTGGGCGGCTCGGTGGCCAGCAAGAGTGCCGACAACAGCCCCACCTATGAGCAACTTCGGCTCTTCACCGAGGTCCTCTCGATCGTTCAGAACCAGTACGTGGACGACGTGCCCCCCAAGGACCTGATCTATAGCGCGATCAAGGGGACGCTGCGCGGGCTCGATCCGCACAGCTCGTTCCTCGATCCTGACAGTCTGAAGGAGATGCAGGTCGAGACCTCGGGCAGCTTCGGTGGGCTCGGCATCGAGATCACCCTCCGGGACGACATCCTGACGGTCGTCTCGCCCATCGACGGGACGCCGGCGTTCCGGGCTGGTCTGCAGCCGGGCGATCGTATCGTCAAGATCGACGGGCTCACCACGAAGGATATGCAGCTCTCCGACGCCGTCAAACGGATGCGGGGGAAGCCGGGCTCGAAGGTGACCATCGGCGTGGTACGGGAAGGGTGGGCGGAGCCTCGGGACTTCGAAATTCAGCGGGAAGTGATTCACGTCCAGTCCGTGCGCTCGCACGATCTCGGGGAGGGCGTCGGCTACATCAGGCTCCGGCAGTTCCAGGAACAGACGGCCCACGATCTCGAGGTCGCGCTCGACAAGCTCACCAAGGGCGGCATGAAGACCCTCGTCCTCGATCTCCGGAACAATCCCGGCGGTCTCCTGACGGCGGCGGTGGAAGTGAGCGAGAAGTTCCTCGAGGACGGCAAGCTCGTGGTGTACACCGAGGGGCGCGTGCGTAACCAGAACATGAAGTTCTCCGCCCACGCCAAGCGGCCGCAGACGAAGATTCCCATGGTCGTGCTCGTCAACAACGGCAGCGCCTCCGCCTCGGAGATCGTGGCGGGAGCCCTCCAGGACTATGGCCGGGCCAAGGTGGTGGGTACGCCGAGCTTCGGCAAGGGCTCGGTCCAGACGATCATTCCGCTCTCCGACGGCGCCGGGCTGCGACTGACCACGGCCAAGTATTTCACCCCCAAGGGACGGTCCATCCAGGGCAAGGGGATCGCCCCCGACGTGGTAGTCGAGGTACCAAAGGAGCCGAAAGACGCCGCCGCTGCCAAGGACGCTGCCGCCAAGGACGCTGCCGCCAAAGACCGGCCGCCGGTTCCCCTGCCGTCAGCCGATCCGGTCGCAGATCTGAAGAAGGACGTGCAACTGCAGAAGGCGCTGGAGGTGTTGAAGACGGCACAGGCCTCGAAGGGTCCCCAGGCCCAGGCCCGTCCCCAGTAGACCGGAGCGAAGTCGCGGCGGCCGTGGTCGTCCTCGGGATCGAGAGCTCGTGCGACGAGACGGCCGCCGCCGTCCTCGTCGACGGGCGACGGATCCTCTCGAGCATCGTGGCTTCCCAGGACGCCATCCACGCCCCCTTCGGGGGAGTCGTGCCCGAGTTGGCTTCCCGGCGCCACCTGGAACTGGTGGTGCCGGTCGTGGAGCAGGCGCTGGCCACCGCCGGCATGACGCTTTCCGCTCTCGACGGCGTCGCCGTGACCTACGGGCCGGGCCTGGTGGGCTCCCTGATCGTTGGCTGTTCCATGGCGAAGTCGCTGGCCTGGGCTAGGCGGCTACCGCTGGTGGGCGTCAATCACCTCGAGGGACACATCTTCGCGGCCGCCTTGACGGATGATCCTCCGGCCCATCCTTTCCTGGCCCTCGTCGTGTCCGGGGGTCACACGGCGCTCTATCACGTTCCGGAACCCCTGCGCTACGTTCTGGTCGGGCGGACCCGCGACGACGCGGCGGGCGAGGCTTTCGACAAGGTGGCCAAGCTCCTCGGCCTCGGCTTTCCGGGCGGGCCGGCCATCGAGCGGGTTGCCCGGAGCGGCGATCCCCGCGCGGTGCCGTTCACCTTGGCTCACATGACCGATCAGGCTCCGGACTTCTCGTTCAGCGGGATTAAAACTGCCGTGTCCCTCTACACGAAGCGCCAGGGGCCCCTCTCGGGCACGCAGGTGGCCGATCTGGCCGCGTCGTTCCAGGCTACCGTCTGCGCAATGCTCGTGCGCAAGACCGTGCACGCCGCGGTGACGCTCGGCGTGAGGCGCATTGTCCTGACGGGCGGGGTGGCCGCCAACAGCCTCCTGCGCACCAGCCTGGTGCGCACGGGAGCCGAACACGGCCTGACCGTGTACGTGCCACCCCCCGTGCTCTGCACCGACAACGCGGCCATGATCGCCGCTGCCGGCACCGCCCGACTGCTCGCCGGGGAGCGGGCCGACCTCGGTCTGAACGCCGAGCCCGCGCTCGAGCTGGCGGTATGAACTACGAGACCGTCCTCGCCGGTCTACCGGATGCGGTCATTGCCGTCGACACGAGCACCCGGGTGATCTTCTGGAACTCCGCCGCGGAGGTCATCACGGGACGGTCGGCCCGGCGTGCTCAGGGCCGGTTGCTCAAGGAGGTTTTTCCCGTCAACTTGTCGTTGACGCGCCGGCTCATCGAGACCTTGGCTACCGCGGAGAGCCGCGCCGAGACGGACGGCACCCTCGAGACGGTGGACGCGCGTGAGATACCCGTGAGCGTGGTCACGGCACCGCTCTTCGCCCGTGATGGGAGCGTGGAGGCGGCGGTGGCGGTCGTGCGCGATCTGTCGCGCCTGCGCCAGCTCGAAGCAGAGGTTCGGCGTGGCGAGACCCTGGCGGCGGCGGGCCGGATGGCCGTCGGCTTCGCCCACGAGATCCGCAATCCGCTGAGCGCCATCCGCGGCGCCGTGCAACTGCTCTCGCGCGAGCTGGCGGGGGAGACTCGGCTGCGGGAATACACGGACGTTGTCCTGACCGAGGTGGAGCGGGTCAACCGAATCATCGAGCTGCTCCTGGACCTCGGGCGGCCCGTGAAGCCGCGCGCGGTTCCCCTGAATGTCTACCAGCTCCTCGAGCGGGTCCTTCTCGTGAACGAGGAGGGGGCGACCGCGCGCCGGGTCACAATTGTCCGCCGCTACGATCCGAGCCTGCCTCCCATCCTGGGCGACGAGGACCGCCTGGCCCAGGTCTTTCACAATCTCGTTCGCAACGCCATCGAGGCCATGAAGGACGGCGGTCAGCTCACGGTCGTCACCCGTGCCAGCCTCAACGCCCTGTACGGGAAGATGGATCTCGGAGGGGGGCCGCGCAGCATGGTGGAGGTTCAGGTGGTGGACGAGGGAAGCGGCATCCCTCCCTCGGTGCGGGCCAAGATCTTCGATCCGTTCTTCACGACCAAGCCGAGCGGCCTCGGGCTCGGTCTGGCCATCTGCCATCGCATCCTCGAGGAGCACCGCGGGGCCATCCAGGTGGACAGCACCCTCGGCCGCGGTACCGTGGTGACGTGCTTTCTCCCCATCGCCCGGTGACCATGACCGCGCGCGTGCTCATCGCCGACGACGAGGACAACCTGCGCTGGGTGCTGGAAAAGGGCCTGCGCCAGGCCGGCTATGACGTGACGGCCGTCAGTGACGGCGAGGGCGCGCTGCGCGCCTTCGAGGAGGCGGCATTCGACCTCGTCTTCCTCGACGTCCGGATGCCTGGTGTCGACGGGCTCACCGTGCTCGACAAGATGCGCGAGGTCCGGGCCGATGCCAGCGTGGTGGTCATGACGGCGCACGGCACGATGGACACCGCCATCCAGGCCATGCAGCGTGGGGCCTACGACTACCTGGCCAAGCCCTTCGACCTCGACGCCGTGCTGCTGCTGGCCGAGCGTGCCATGGCCGCCACCCGCCTGACCCAGGAGGTGGCGCGGCTGCGCACCGGGCTCAAGGAGGTCTGGGAGTTCGGGGCCCTCATCGGGCGCCATCCGCGCATGCAGGACGTCTACAAGACCATCGGGCGGGTCGCGGCCAGCGACGTCACCGTGCTCCTGCGCGGCGAGTCGGGGACGGGCAAGGAGCTGGTGGCGCGCGCCATCCATCACTACAGCCGTCGCGCGGGCCGGCCCTTCATCGCCGTGTCCGCCGCGGCCATTCCCGGCACCCTCCTGGAATCGGAGCTGTTCGGCCACGAGCGCGGTGCCTTCACCGACGCCAAGGAGCGCCGTCTTGGCAAGCTCGAGCTGGCGCATGGCGGCACCCTCTTCCTGGACGAGATCGGCGATATGCCCGTCGATCTGCAGACGAAGCTCCTGCGTGCCCTGCAAGAGCGCACCATCGAGCGGGTGGGAGGGCAGGAATCCATCCGCATCGACGTCCGCGTGCTGGCGGCGACCAACCGCGACCTGGAGGCGCTCATGAAGGAGGGGCGGTTCCGGGAGGATCTCTACTACCGGCTGAACGTGGTGACCCTGCACTTGCCGCCCTTGCGGGAGCGCCGCCGCGACGTGCCGCTCTTGATGGAGCACTTCCTGGCCAAGTATGCGGGGGAACTGGGCGAGCGCGGGGTGGCCCCCGATGCCCTCGATCGCTTGGTGGGTTACGACTGGCCCGGCAACGTGCGAGAGCTGGAGAACGTCGTCCAGCGGGCCATGGTGATGGCCACTAACGGCGTGATCCTGCCCGAACACCTGCCCATCGGCCCCGTGTCGGCGGCGGCCTCAGTGGCGGTGGACGCCACCCTGGAGGACATCATCGAGCGTAAGCTGGTGCAGTGCGTGAGCGGTCTGCGCGAGCAGGCGAGCGCCAACCTCTACGACCTCATCGTGGGCCTGGTCGAAAAGCCGCTCCTGCGAGCCGTGCTGCGTGAGACACGCGGCAACCAGGTGCGGGCCGCCCAGATCCTCGGCATCAACCGTAATACGCTGCGCAAGAAGCTCAACGAGCACGCCATCGACCCCGAACAGTCCTAATGGGGGGCCCCGAAATGGCCCCCCATGCCCCCCCGCGCTCGGGGTACCCCGGGGAACCCGGGGCACCCCTCGAGATTGCGCGAGCATCTGGGGGCCCCGAAATGGCCCCCCATACCCCCCCGCGC
>Ga0187893_10003246_pt1 | contig 33422 bp, 18 predicted proteins | sample MA1701074metaG_FD_139574 | JGI IMG/M metagenome (GOLD analysis project Ga0187893, IMG submission 139574) | White microbial mat communities from a basaltic lava cave in the Kipuka Kanohina Cave System on the Island of Hawaii, USA - MA170107-4 metaG ...
GCGGCGGCTCCATGTCCCGCTCCCAAGATGTCGCGAAGATAGGCTTCATACGCGAACGTATCCGAATGTTCGGGCGTGTGGCACGAGAGACACACCGATGGCGGCGTATCGCGAACGATCGCGTGGGGCCTGCCACGACGCTCGGGCGTGTCGATGTGAAGCGCTCCCGGTCCGTGGCAGACCTCACATTGCACATCGCGAAGCCTTTGGTTTTCGACCACCTCGCTGCCCCCCGGTTGTCGAAACCCGGTGACGTGACACGGAACGCACGACACGTCGAACTGTTTGTTGTCTGCAACCAGAGTTTGGAACGCTTTGGCGTGCACGGTGCCCCGCCAGAATTCGACCGCTTCCGGATGGCACATGTCGCACGCTTCGATCCCCGCGTAGCCGGCCTTTCCACGACCGGGTGGAGGCGGTCGCACGCCGGCGAAGCGCTTTTGGTTGGTTTCAGCAACCCAGGCCGTGTAGCGCTGGATGAGTGTCGAGGAATCTGGATCCGCTGCGACATGGCAGGTGACCTCGAGTTGCTCGATCGTTGCCCACACGTCACCGCTCGGCTCGAGCTCACGAGCGAGTGCAGCTTCGAGCTCGTTTTTGTCGCGTTCCAGGCGCGCAATGAAGTCGGGATCCGCGTCTTTCATGGCGCGAAATTTCGTGAGCCTCGCATTGACGCGTTCGAGCGCTTCGCGTTGGCTCGTCCGTCCGTCCGCCCGAACCCAGGCGCTGCCCGGAACCATGGTCGGCTCACCGTCCCGAACGGATATCGATAGGTGGAGTCGCGTGACGCTTTGCAATTGCTCGCCGGGCTCGACGATCCAGGTGTTGCCACGCAGGACCGGCGTTGCGCCGAGCCGCTCGTGCTGGTGTCCATGTGTCCAACCGATGATCGCCACGTCGATCCCGTTGACGGTGTCGATCCATGATTCGGCGCTGGCTCGGGGTGCGTGGAGTGTCGCAATCACGAGGTTGGCACCGTGCTGCCGTAGCCAGGCGACCTCCCGCTCCAGCGCGGCAGCCGGGGGCTCGAGCTGGCCCAGCTCGTTGGCGCCAACAAGTGCTGGATCGAGCACGGCGGTGACTCCGATGACGAGGGTCGCAGCCGCTTTCTCCGACACGTCTCCGAGCGTGATGAGCCGACTGGATTGCACACCACCCAGGGCAGCCCGATCGTTTTTCGCCAGGTTGGCCAACACGCGGGGCATGTTCCACCGCACGGGCGCCTCGATCCCCAGCGGCGAGGCCACGTCCGTCGGTCCGAGTGAAGCGCTCAAACGCTCGCCGAGCGCAGAGAATCGTTCGTGCAAAATCGCGGCGCGGTGCTCGGCCTGTTGCCATGCAGCGGCATCCGTGGGTGCCTCCGGCCGGGTGACGTCGGGAAACAGCAGCGAACCGGGTTCGATCACGAGCAGGTTCGCCGGCGATGTCCCGGTCGACTGCGTCTTGCCCTGTTGCGTGGCATCTCGAAGGAGGCCGAAGAAATGATCGAGGCCGCCAAGGGGTTTCGTCGTGCACCCGCACGGCTCGAGCGTGCCCCGCACACGACCGAGCGCGACGACGTCGAACGAGAAACGGGCGGATGTCGTGGATCCAGGTCGAGTGGTCGATTCTGCGCCGGCGTCAGCGGCAGGTGGGCGCTGACAGGTAGAGCACGCAATTAGCGCCGAGGGCAACAGCAGCGCCATGAGGTGCGCCCGTAGCCGGTTCGCGTATGCCCGCATGCCGGGCAGCATACGATCCCGTGCTTGACCCGCGTGCCCACTGTCGCTAGCCTCCCGCGAACTTTTTCAGAAAATCGTTCCAAGGACCTCATGGCCGTCAAGATCAGGCTTGCCCGCGCGGGCGCGAAAAAACGTCCCTACTACAGGTTCGTCGCTGCCGACGCACGAGCACCGCGAGACGGTCGTTTTCTCGAGAAGCTCGGTATCTACGATCCGACGACGAATCCCGAAGTCGTGCGTGTCGACCGTGCTCGCATCGACTATTGGCTCGGTGTAGGGGCCCTGCCCACGACGACCGTAGCGAGACTGCTTCGCCGTGCAACGGCGGCCCGCTGATCATTGCACAATCGTCACGCGGGGCGTGCCTTGGGCCGCTTTTGCCGGTTCGACTTTGCCGAGGCGGCCCGGCTATGGGATGCTTCAACTCCATCTGCGGACTCGTTCTCGGACCTCCACCGCCGCCTCGTTCGCTTCCACTCCGTCTCGTTCGCCTGGAGTCAGCCATGTCTTCGAAATCCGGCAGCAATGTCTCCCTCAAGGATCTCATCGAGTTCTTGGCCAAAGCGCTGGTCGACAATCCCGACGAGGTTTCTGTGTCCGAGGTCACGGGTGAGCAGACGATTGTCTTGGAGCTGCGGGTTGCCAAAGAGGATCTCGGCAAGGTCATCGGGAAACAGGGAAGAACCGTCAAAGCCATGCGTGCGATTCTGGCCGCGGCGTCGTCCAAAGTACGCAAGCGGGCCGATCTCGAGATTCTCGAGTGACGCACATCCCCGGCGATGGTGGCGCGGCGGCGAGATTGGCTCTCGGCCGCGTCGTCGGGGCACACGGGATCCGCGGAGAAGTGCGTGTACTTCTCTACGATGGCTCGAGTCGCAACGTGCGACCGGGGCTGGATGTTCTGCTGATCGAGACATCGGGTAGAGCGAGCTCGGCCCGCGTAGCCGAGGTCGCACGCGTTGGACCACGAACGCTGCGGATCCGATTTCACGGGATGGACACGCGTGACACGGCACAAGAGCTTCGTGGTTGCGAGCTGGCTGTCACGCGTACTTTGCTAGCTCCTTTGGCAGAGGACGAGCTCTACGTGGCCGATCTGATGGGCGCACGCGTGGAACGAAAGCACTGCTCCGGTGAGGTTCAAGGACTCGGGGAGATCGTGGCGTTGACGAGCAACGGCGTGCAGGATCTGCTCGAAGTGCGTTGGCGAGATGCCGGCGGACACACCCAGACGTGGCTTTTGCCGCTCCTGCCACAGTTCATTCGCACGTTCGATGCCGGCGTAATCTGTGTGGAGCTCCCAGAGGGGATGCTACCGGAGGCGCTCGAGCACGCGTGAACGACCATGCCGGCCTTCGAAGTGCTCACGTTGTTTCCCGAGCCGGTTCGCCTGTTCGTTGCCAGCGGCTTGCTCGGCAAGGCCATCGAACGGGGTCTCGTGATGGTTCACGTGACCGACATTCGTACGTTCACGACCGACAGGCATCGCACCGTGGACGACGCACCGTTCGGAGGGGGGCCGGGGATGGTCATGAAGGCCGAACCGGTGGTCGCGGCGCTCGAGCACGTGATTGCAGCGCGGGGTCCCATGCATCGCGTGTTGCTCACACCGTCGGCTCCGCGCTACGACCAACGCGTTGCCGAGCGTCTGCGCACACTGTCTCGCATCGCCCTTGTATGTGGTCGCTACGAGGGCGTCGATGAACGCGTGCGCATGCACTTCGTCGACGAGGCACTATCGATCGGTGATTTCGTATTGAACGGGGGAGAGCTGGCTGCGCTCGCGATCATCGAAAGCGTTGCGCGCTTGTGCGAGGGTGTGCTCGGCAACCCGGCTTCGCTCGAGCGCGAAAGCTTTGCGCGGGATCCTTCCGGCAGCCTGCTCGAATATCCACAGTACACACGTCCCGCCGATTTTCGAGGCATCGCAGTGCCGCAAGTGCTGTTGCAGGGCAACCACGCCGACGTGCAAGCCTGGCGCGTCACCCAAGCGCGCGCTCGGACATGGGCTCTTCGGCCCGATCTTCGCCAACCCGCGCCGCTGCCCCTCGGCGTACCGATTCACGTAGCCGCCGTGGTCGACGACACCGCCACGCTGGCGGAGCTGCGAGCGTGGGTGAACGAAGGATGGATCGCTGGAGCGTGGTCGCTCGAAGGAGGCCAGCTTCGCGCCATCACAAAGGCGATCCGCAAAAAGCACGGGACCGCCCCGATGGTGGTGACGTTGGCGGATGCGCGAGGCGAGTCCGACGACGGAGCTTTCCGGCTTCGTGGACCTGGGGAGCTGTTGGACGCTTGGCGCGCGGAATCTCCGCGAGCCCTTTTGCTGGTCCTCGATGCCGATCCCCACACAGCCATGGACGATGCGGTGGCTGCGGTGCTCCCGCTTGACCCCGAGCTCTTGTCCGCGCGGGTGCAGGTTTCTCCCTCCGCGCCGCTTGCGTCCGGCCCGGCAATGAGGGAGGCTCCCGCTCCCCGCACGCGAAACGGAGCGTTCGCACGCGAGCTCATCGATTGGCTCCGCGCTCCGCCGGTTCCTCGGAATTGGACGAGCGGTCACGCTGGGCGGGAAGATTTGGAGCCAAAGCCGTGAGCAGCAGTCACCCCACAGTCGCCTCCGTCGAGCGCAGTCTCCAGCGCAGCGATCTCCCAGAGTTTCGTGCTGGCGACACCATCCGTGTGCACGCACTGATCTCCGAGGGCAACAAAGACCGCGTTCAGGTATTCGAGGGTGTTTGCATCCATCGCAAGCATGGAGGCTCGCGTGCGAGCTTCACTGTTCGCAAGGTGTCGCATGGCGTAGGTGTCGAACGCGTTTGGCCGGAGTGCTCGCCCCGCGTCACGAAGATCGAGCTCGTGACCCGCGGTCGAGTTCGTCGTGCCAAGCTCTATTACCTGCGCGATCTGCAAGGCAACGCGGCTCGCATTCGTGCCAAGCTCGGTGACTATGCTCAGGTGTTGGTCGGTGGCCGACCCTCGGACAGCACGTCCGAGCTCGCGAGCGACGGCAACGAGCAACCCAACGAGGCGTGAGCGATGGCTGGCTTCGTGCCGGGATCCACCCGAGCGCGTGGCAACAGCGAAGAACAGCGCGTAGCAACATTCCTGGAGGAGCAAGGTCTCCAGGTTTTGGCGAGAAACGTGACGATCGCCGGCGCCGAGCTCGACCTGATCGCGAGGGTGATCGATCGCCGTGCTGGCGAGCCTGGCACGCTCGTGTTCGTCGAAGTTCGGAGCCGTGCCCACACACGACAAGGCAAAGCGATCGAAACCATCGGTGCGCGCAAGCGCAGCAGAATCGTGCGGGCTGCCACGGCCTGGCTCGTACGCGAAGGTTTATGGGAGAGCGTGCCCGTGCGTTTCGACGTCGTTGGCGTCACCGGGCGCGAACCGGCACAAGTCGAGTGGTTGAAGGCCGCGTTCCAGGTCGACGGCTGAGCCAGGAGCGGTTTCGAGGCTGGCCCTCAGTTCCCGCAGCCCTCGGGTTTCGGCGTTGCGGCGCAGCAGGTCAAGCCGACCTCCGCCCTGCACTCGCCATCGATCTCCGCCAAAACCTGGGAGCTCAGATCGTCTTGACACACACACAGGCGCTCGCAGCAGTATTTGCCGAGCTTCTGCACGCGCGCGCAAATGAACCCGAATTTGCACGCGTGGTCCTTGGCAAGCACCTTTTTGACGCCGCTGTCCTTGCAATCGTCGTTGCTGTTGCACTTCCTCGAGCACATCGAGCGGCTGAGCACGTAGTCCAAACGAAGTTTGCATTTACCTGTCTCTTCGTCGCACTGAGAGCGTTGCTTTTCGTCGGCGGCGTTGCAGGCAGCATCGTCCGAGCACATGATGTCGGGTGGCTTTTCGCTTTCTGCATACGCACAATACAAGTCATTGCAGCTCGGCGCCGGAAACGTGATGAGCAGGCCCGGGGGCGATTTTGCAGTACCGTGGTTGCATGGGGCCCCCAGGTCACCGCGTTGGCACCCGACCACGAGCGCCAGAGAGACGAGAGCCAAAACGGACGCGAACGCGCGGAGGAAAGCAGGCACGGAGATCACGGGCATGAACGATTCTCGGGTTGGCACGGGGAGGGAGCGAACACGCGGACGAAACGAACGCTGCACCGGACAATCCGGTGGGCGGGATGGCCTCAGGGGCAACGGGCATCGTACACGTGTGGGTAACGTGGTCAAGGGCTTCCGAACGATGCTCGACGAATGTGTAAGGTCGCCCGTCACGTGTGCTCGCTCGAGCGATCTGACCACGGTTTACGCCCGTGGCCGGGAGAACACTGTCATGGTCATGCCTGCGAGGCGTTGCGATGCCGGCACTGGGCACCACTGGCTGCTCGGCCGAAACGTTTTGACCTCACGATGATCGCCGGATGGGTCGCTGGACGCGTGACCATCGATGCGACGAGGCCGCCGACACAGCCGTGGCCACATTCGTCTGCATCGATGTTACCGGCGGGGTTAGACCACGCGCGCCCCGATTGGCGCGTCGCTCGGCCCTTGCAGGCGCTGCCGAGCGACTGGTAATGTGCGGGCCGCCGTGCACGTCCCCGAGTTGTCCCAGGCGTCGTCATCGGGGTGCACGATTCGACGTTCGCGGTTCGCCCCGCATCTTGCGCGCATTCTTTCCGACGCAAACACGATCGTCCTTCGAGCACCGCCAGCATGAAACACTCCGACCACATCGTTTCCGCTTCCTTGCATCGACGTTCCGGCGTTCGCTGGATTTCCTGTGTTGCGCTTGGCCTCTACGTCGCGTTCACGGGTCTTCCCACCCCTGAAGCCGATGCAGGTCCACCACCGCCACCACCCGCCAAGGGCGGTGCAGGCAAGTCGGGTGCGGAAGCCCCCCCGCCTCCGCCCCCTGGTGCACCTTCGCCAGAACAGGTTGCTGCCGAAGACAAGTACAAGCAGGAGAAGTTCGAGTCGGCCGCCGTCGCGTTTCAGAAGGCGGCCAGTGGCGAGGCGCCTGGCGACCGCGGTCGCGCACAATTTTGGCTGGGCAAGACGCTCTACAAGCTCGGATTTTATGCCGCGGCGATGTCGGTGTTCGACGAGATCGTACAAACCGGTCCGGCGCATCCTTATCATCAGTTGACGTTGCCGTGGCTGGCATCGCTCAGCCGAGAATTGCCCGAGGGTAGTGGAACGCTCGAGAAGGTCGGTACCTACAAACCCACGGATCTGGAAAATCAGGCCTTCGACGAGGTGCGCGACGAGCTTTATTATCTGCTCGGGAAATTCTACTACCAAAAAGGCGATCTCGGTCAAACGATCTCGCTCTTGTCCCAGGTGCCCGAAGACAGCGATTTCTACATCCCCTCGCAGTTCTTCGTCGGCGTTTCTCAAACACGCGAGTTCAAGGGTCCGGAGGCGGTCGAAGCGTTCAAGAACGTGCTGCGAAAAAACGCTCAGCTCAAGGCCCAGGCGAAGAAGGACAAGAGAAAGAGGAAGAAAAAGGGGACGTCGCGTCGTGCTCGCAAGGACAAGGCCCAAGCCGAGCTGAGCTACGAGGAAGAGCTACAGCGCTACGAAGATCGCGCCAACATGGCGCTCGGGTGGATCTTCTATCAAGTGGGCAAATTCGAGACCTCACTGAAATACTTCGACAAGATTCCTCTCGACTCCCCGTATTGGCTGGATTCGGTGTTCTCCTCGGCGTGGGCAGAGTTTCGCTTGGTCGAGCTCAACCCCGACAACGCCAACCGCAACTATCAGCGCACGCTCGGGTACATCCACACCATCAATGCTCCGTTCTTCGAGGAATACATCTATCCCGAAGTGATGAAGCTCAAGGCGGTGACGTATTACTTCAACTGCCGGTTCGACTCGGCCAAGCGCACGGTCGACGAGTTCAATCGCCGCTACCCCAAGGTCAAAGAAGACCTCCAAAGCGTGCTCGCCAAAGCGCCCGAAGACTTCCAACTCTACGAGCTCAGCGTGAAGGTACGCAACGAAGAGTCGGGCCTCGATCCGTTCGTCGAACAACTCGCCAAGACTTCGCTGCAAGACAAGACGCTCGAGAAGAACTACGCGTACGTGAGCGAGCTCGAACGTGAGATCGAACAGCTCGAAAGCATGAGCGGCGATTTCAAGAGCAGCAAGGTCGGTGAACGCGTTGCCGAGGACCTCAACGGTGCAATCTCCCTGGCCAAGGAGGCTACCGGGCTGATGGCACGTCAGCGGCTCACTCAGCAGATCAAAGAAATCAAGGATCTCGAGCGCGAAATGATCAAGGTCGAGTACGAAATCCTCGAGAAGCGCAAACAGCAAAAAGAGCTCGAAAAAGTCCCACCCAAACCACAAAAGCCGAAGATCGATCGCGAGCACGAGATCTACAACTACAACGGCGAATATTGGCGAGACGAGCTCGGCTACTACAACTACAAGGTCACGAGTCTTTGCAGAGAATGACTTCTTTCGCCGGTGGGTCGCACACGCGCGGCATTCGCCACCATTTTCCCGCATGTCTCCCGGCCGTTCGACGGCCAATCAAACGAAGGTGCAAGGTCCCATGAACAGGTCCAACAGCCCATCCCGCAAGCTTCGCAACGTGAGCCTCGCAGGTGGCGTGTGCCTAGCGACCCTGATGGCGGTCGTGCCGGCCGCAAGTGCCGTTGCCCAAGACGCTGCCAGCGAAGAGGGTAAAGCCGCGGTTCGCTATCAGCGAAAGTCCAGCAAGGTCGCTACCAAAAATACACTCGACACGAAGTTCAAAGAACAAAAGCAAGCCAGCGACGCCGCGCAGAAAAAGAAGGTCGAGATGATGTCGGCCGAGGACTTCGCGCGCAAAAAGTCGGCCGTGGCCCGCGAAGTGGCCGACAAGCAAATCGAGATGATGAAGCGGCTGATCCAGAGCACGGAGAAAGGCGAGGCCGAATATCCCGATTTGCTGTTCCGGCTCGCCGACCACTACCTCGAAAAGAAAGCCTATTTCGAGCTGCAAAGCGGCACACTCTACGATCAGATCTACGCGGCAGAAGAAAAGAAGAACATGGGGCTGGCCAACCAGCTCAAGACCCGACAAAAGAAGTTCGAGCAGGACTCGAAGGCTGCCAGTGACATGGCCGTCAAGGTCTACAAGGTCATGGTCTCGGACGCCGCGTTCTCCAAGTACAAGCGCATGGACGAAGCGTTGTACTTTTACGCGTTCGAGCTCGGTCAGCTCGGCCGCGAAGCGGAGATGACGGAGGCCTATCTTCGCTTGATTAAGGAGTACCCGAACAGCACCTACATCCCGAACGCGTACCTGAGCTTCGCAGACTATTACTACGGTCGGGGTCAGGTGGGCGAGGCGCTCAAGCTGTACGAGAAGGTCATCACGTTCAAGGATTCGCCCGTCTACGCGTTTGCGCTCTACAAGATGGGGTGGTGTTATCTGAACCCTATTGGTACAGGCGAGCCGCAATACGAGCAGAGCCTGCAGAAGTTCGTACAGACGATCGAGGCGACACTGCAAGGCCGTGCCGGCAGCGAGGCCAACGCCAAGCAACTTCGTCGTGACGCTCGTCGCGACCTCATCAAGGCATACGTCCACTCCGGCAAACCGTCGCGCGCATGGGAGTTCTTCCAGAAGGTCGGCAACGGCCCCAAACCCGAAGAAGACATGGCGCGGCAGATGATGGAGCTACTCGCTGTCGCATACTTCGGCGACGGTATGTACGTCGAATCCACATCGGTCTACAAGAAACTGCAGGAAATGCATGCCCAGGATCCCCTGGTGTGTGAGTGGCAGGGTCGTATCGTCGTCAACGCGTTGGCGACCGACGACAAGCAGATCCAGTGGAGGGAGACCGCCAGGCTGGGCGAATATTGGAGCCAGTTCCGTGACGGCAATTTCAAAGCGCCCATCAAGCGAAAGTGCCGAGATGAGGCGCTCGACACGATGAAGCAGATGGCCACCGTCTGGCACGACGAAGCCGCCAAGACCAAGCGCCCGGAAACCTACGAGTTGGCGGAGCAGGCCTATCAGGCGTTTTTGCAGACGTTTCCCAAGGACAAAGACAGCTACGAGCTCCAATTCTACTACGCCGACCTCGTATGGGCGCGGGCAGCCTTGCTGACCGAGAACAAAGCGACCTACCAGGCATCTTTGCCGAAATGGCGCAAGGCTCACGACGAGTTTCTCAAAGTGCTCGAGATGAATCCAAAGGGCAAGTACACCGTCGAGGCGGCGCGTGCCCAGATGCTCGCGATGAAAAACCACCTCGAGTACGACGAGACGGGTGGCAAGAGCAAGGCCTGTAAAACCAACTCCGAAGGCGTGTGTATCTACAAGCTCGAAAAGAAGAAGAAGCCCAAGAAGGGCAAAGAGGCGGGTCCGGTGGATGCTCTGGCCGACTATCCCGAAACGGAATACACGGAAGCCGAAAAGGGGATGATCACCGCGTACGACGTCTATCAGAAGTATGTCACCGATGCGAAGGACAAAGAACTCCCGAAGATCATGTATCACCGGGCGCTGCTGATGCAGACGCACAACAAGTTCGGTGATGCGCGGCCGCTCATCGAAGAAATTCTCAAGAAGTTCGACGGAACCCTCTACGCGGCTTGGTGCTCCGAGATGTTGCTCGACATGCTCACGATTCGATGGCTCGACAAAGGCAATAGCCCGGAGCAGACCGTGAAGGCTTCGAACGAGCTCGAGGAATGGTCGAACAAGCTGATGAAAATGCAGGTGTACAAGCATCCCGAAGCCGATGAGCTGCGGGAAGCGATTCCACGCTTACTGGCAGGAATTGGTTGGAAGCGCGGTACGGCCTACAAAGACGCCGGCGCTGCGGGGGATCTCGAAGGCTTCGTCAAATGTGCCGAGGAGTTTCTCACCGTTTACAACAACCACCCGAACCACGACAAAGCCGACACGCTGCTGTGGAACGCGGCCATCTGCTACGAAGCTGCGTGGCAGCTCGGTCAGGCAGTGCGTATGCGCAACATCCTGCTCGAGAAATATCCAACCAGCCAGCATTCCAAAGACGCACTTTACCAGCTTGGCGGCAACTATCAGCGCGTCGCGATGTTTGGCAAAGCTGCCGATCGGTTCGAGCAGTACTCCGAAAAGTACAAGGGCGACAAAGAAGCTCCTCACGCGCTACAAAACGCGTATCTGTTCAGACTGGGCCTGGGCGAGAAGGACAAGGCCGCGCAGGATATCGTCAAGTACGAGGATCTCTACAAGAAAAAGGATCCCAAAGAGGCGGCACGCATTTTCTGGTCGCGCAACGAGCTCGAAGCCACCGACGCCGAGCGAATGGCTCACGCCCAGGAATATTTGAAGTTATACGGCAAAACCGGTGGAACCGACCGTCGCGTGGTCGCGGAGGCGATGATTGGCCAGATTCTCTGGCGTCAGTCGTGCTCGAAGGCGCTGCTGTACGACAGCTGTATGGCCATACAGCGTTCGAAGGCCACTGCCGGCGAAGATCGGCGCAAGAAGTATCGCGAAGCCAAGAAGAAGGCCGCCAAAAAGAAGGACAAGCAGGAGATTCCCAAGTACTGCGGTAGCGCCACGCAGGGCATCATCACCGTGTTCGAGCGCGACAAGAAGCGCGCCGCACAGGCACAGCAATATTTCGACAGCGTACTTCGGGCCGTGTCGACCAAGGTCGACGTGCCCGAGAGCGATACCCAGCGTGTCCAGAACTTCAAAGACGCGTGGGGCAAGGCCGTGGTGTATCGATCCGATCAAAAATACGAGGAGTACCTGCGCATCAATCTTCCGGAAGGCATGGATTTCACGGTGGAGGAATGGAAAAAGGACGCCGGCCTGAAGAAGTGGGAAAACGAGTACAAGCAACAGGTCAAGACCAAAGAAGAGTCCGACAAGAAGTTCAAGGCCTTCCTGGAAAAGAAGGGTGGTCTGCTCAAGGATCTTCACGCTGGTTACGACAGCTCGATCAAGACCAAGAGCTTCGGCTGGATGATTGCCGGTGCGGCCCGTTCCGCGATGGTCTCGCAGAACTTCGCGGATCAATTGTTCCGTGCCGAGGTACCGAAAAGCTTCAAAACCGAGGATCAAGCCTACGCCTATTGTGACGCCTTGGGCGACGCGGCTGAGCCCTATCAGCAGGACGCAGTCGCCAAGTTCACCATCTGCCTCGAGAAGTCCACCGAGTATCAGTGGTTCAACGAGTTCTCTCGCCTGTGCGAGGACGAGCTCCAGCAGACCAATGCGGAAAAATATCCCTCGACGAATGAGCTATTCGGGCAGTCGATCTACACGTCGAGCAGTCTGGACAGCGTGAACGTGCAGGTCGACCTCGAGGGCGACCGCAAGCGCTTCGACAAGAAGCCGCCGCCAAAGAAGGAAGAGGGTGAGAAGAAGGAGGGCGAAGCAACCAAGGAGGGCGCAGAGGCCGAAGCACCCCAAGGTGATGCGGCCGCGGAGCCGGAGAGCCCGTCCGCTCCATGAGTCCCCGACCCCTCGACATGAAAGGTTCCGACATGCGCACCACCACGAAATTGTTCACCATCGCCGCACTCGCCGTCACCGTGGGCGCGTGCAAGGGCTCGCGAGGCACGGACTCGCCCGACGGGGCCGGACGTGGTCCTGGCGCCGTCAATCCCAATAGTCCCGAAGCGGCATCAAAAGAAGCGAAGGAAGATTTCGCGAATGCCGTTACGACCTATCGTTCTTCCAAGTCCGATGGTTCGCTGTCCACCGACGAGTGCAAGGCGGTCGCGGATGCGTTCCACGACGTCTACAAGAGACATGGTCAGGGTATGGCCATGGCCGAATTCAATGCCGGCGCCGTTTGGCAAGAGTGCGGGCAGAGCGAGAAAGCGGAGCAGTTTTACGTCGAGCTCACGCGCGACGTGCCGAAGTTCGCGCCAGCGTTCAACAACCTCGGCGTGCTGTATTGGAAGCGTAACCAGGAGAGCCGTGCATCCGAGTTGTTCCAACGTGCCGTGCAAGCGGACGCTCAAGCGCGTGCCCCGAGAAACAACATGGCGGCGCTGCTGCGAGAGCGCTATGCCAAAAATGCCAACCCGTCGGATTTCAGCTCGGCTGAGCGCGCGATCCAAGAGGTGCTCGTGTATGACTCGAGCAATCGCATGGCATTCGAGAACCTTGCTCGCTTGTATTACGATCGTGGCCGGCTCAAGGACAAATCGTACCTTTTGCTCGCGAATCTGGTGGTCACGCAGGGCATTCGCGTGCTGGAGGAAGAGAAGACCCAAAGCGCCGCCCTATACAACCTCATGGGGTTGCTCGGCATGCAGCGAGACAATCAGGTGGAGGCGCTCAAGGCCTTCAAGAAGGCCGTGGAGATCGATCCCAACTATGCCGATGCTCACATGAACATCGCGTTGATCTCGTTGCGCTTCCGTGATTATACGCAGGCGGAAAAGAGCCTGCGTATTGCACAACGCGACCCGAAGCTGAAACGCAGCATCGAGAACCATTTGGCGCTCGGTGTCGCGGAGCGTGGCCTGAAGAAATTCAAAGAGGCCGAGCAAGCTTATCAGGAGGCCTCGAAGTTGACGGCCTCGGATCCACGTCCCTGGTACAACCTGGGCATCTTACAGCAGGAGCACCTCGCAACCCGTGGAGAGCTCGACGTCGAAGGCATCAAAAAGCACTACAACACGGCCAAGCAGCACTACCAAAAGTTCATTTCGATGGCCGGCAGTAGCAAGGACTACCTCGCCGCGGTGACGGACGCGAAGAACCGCATCGCGAACATCGACGAATCATTCGAGACCTTCGCGAAGATGGCCGAAATGGAGAAGAAGGCGAAGGAGATGGAGGCGGTGCAAAAGAAGCAGGAGGAGGCCATGAAGAAGCAGCTTCTCGACCTGGAAACGAAAGCCATGGAAGAAGCGGCTGCAGCTGAAAAAGCTGCGAGCTCACCTCCGCCACCCGCAGACAAAAAAGCTGCTGACAAAGCGCCGGCGGGTGCGCCGGCGTCCGCCACGGGTGGAAAACCCGCTGCTGGTGGAAAACCCGCTGCTGGTGGAAAACCCGCTGCTGGTGGCCCCCCGCCTGCCCCCGCGGGTGCAAAGCCGGCCGAGAAGAAGTGAGCTTGCGTAACAGCATCCACGACATCCACGGCATGGGCACAGCCAGCAGAATCCGAGGTCGGTGGTGACGACGCGGACGAAGCGGCGTTCAAGGGCTCGAAAAAGGGTTCCACCATGTACGATTTCGAGGATGAGAACGTCGATGGTGCGATCTTTTCCCCCGTCGGAACCAACATCGTGTCGCGTGGTCACGTGAAGCACGCCAGCCTCATCAAGGTTCGTCTACATTTCGTCCTCGAGCTGATCGCGATGGCCAACGACGTCTAAAATAGCCCCATGGGCCCATACCCATAATGGATGCGTTCCGTGGAAATGAACCCCCCCCTAATCGCGGCGCTCGAGTGGCGCTATCGGCACTGTGTGTCGATAAAATCGAGTTTACAACTCCCATGCGGTTAGATTACGATGTCCATTGATTTCCGTACCACGCGGACAGACGAAAGAAGTCGCCATGCGAGCAGCCACAGCAACGTTTTTCACCGTGTTTTTGTTCGCTTCCACGGCATGGGCACAGCCAGCACAATCCGAGGCCGGTGGTGACGACGCGGACGAAGCGGCGTTCAAGGGCTCGAAAAAGGGTTCCACCGTGTACGATTTCGAGGATGACAACGTCGATGGTGAGATCCTTTCCCCCGACGGAGCCAACATCGCGTCGCGGGGTCGCACGAAGCACGCCAGCCTCATCACGATTCGTCCACATTTCATCCTGGAGCTGATCAAGATGGCCAACGACGTCTAACGTAGCCCTATGGGCTCACAGACGCGTTCCGTGCCAGATATGTGAGAAATCTCACGACCAGCGTTCCAGGGAAAATTCGTCACTCGGAACCTCGCCACGGCTCGGTTGTCTCTGCTCCCGTCACCTCACCTCACGCCAAGGACCCAACGTCGATGAAGACACTCAATCTGAGGATCTATCGGGACGGCGAGCTCGTCGAGCAAAAGACGCTCGCGCAGGACGTCATCAAGATCGGGAAGCTGCGCAGCAGCCATCTGTGCCTGGATCACGATGCGGTCGCCCGCATGCATGCCGTCATCGAAGTCTCGGGCAACGACGTTCGGGTGATCGATCTCGGTAGCTCGAGTGGTACCGTTCTCAATGGTGGCCGCGTCGACAAGAACGCAGTGCTCTCGCACGGTGACACGCTTCAGTTCGGACCGTTTACCGTAGAAGTCGAGATTGGGGCGGGAGCAGGAGCAGCCGCGCCGGCATTCCAGCAGCAGGCACCGGCATTCCAGCAGCAGCAAGCACCGGCATTCCAGCAGCAGCACGCGCCGGCGTTTCAAGCGTCTGCGGCGGCAGGCCATGCACCAGTCCACATCGAAGTCGGCGAGGTCGAGGTGCACGATGGCACGCGTGTAGCCGAGGTCGTCGCCATGTACGGCAAGACTGTGCTCGACGTGCAGCACGTCGGTCAGGTCAAAGACAAGCGCGCTCAGGCGCCCCTTTGGCTAGCCGTGGGTGGTCTCTTGATTTTGGCGGGTGGCGGGGCCGTGGCCAACGAAGTCGCGCAGGATTGGGACGGCTACAAACAGCAGGTCAAGGAAGCCGCCGAGACGGGGCGTCCGGCACCGCCGCAGCCAGGCTGGGGGATCGCGGGTCTCGGCATCAGTCTCGCGTTGCTCGGCTTGATCCCGTTCATGTTCGGCGCGAGTCGGTTACAAGACGCGCACGAACGCAGCTACACGATCGGTGAAGGCCACGACGCCTCGTTCCATGTACCAACCTACGGCATCCCCGATTCGGTGGCATTCCCGCTGGTCAGCGGTGGCGACCACGATTTTGTCCTGAATTTCACGCGTGAGATGTCGGGCGATGTCACGCTCGATGGTACGAAGCTCACGGTCGGTGAGCTGGTGAGCTCTGGACGTGCTGGATCGAGCGGGTCGTACTACTCGTTTCCGCTGCCCCATGGCGCCCACTGTCGGATCAAATACGGCGACGTCACGTTCCACGTGAACTCCGTGCCACCCGGTGCGGTGATTGCCCAGAAGAGCGAAACCGACAAACCGTTTTGGCTGTACAACTCGGCTTCGCTGGCGGTGGTCGGTACGATACTCATTTTGAGCCATCTCATCGCCGACGAAGCGCTCGAAATGAATCTCGACGACCTCTCGGCGGAGAATCGTTTCGTGGGCTACATGAATCAGCCCGACGAGCTCAAGGAAGAGGAGCCGCCGCCCGAGCAAGAGAATTCGGACGACGAAGCAGGCGGCACGGGCCAGCGGCACAAGGGCGAGGAGGGCAAGATGGGCAAGCCCACGAGCAAGAACAAGTCGGGTCTGTACGCCATGAAGGGACCCAAAGACGCCATTCCCCAGATGGCACGCAATTTCGATCCCGACATGATGGCACGCAACGCCGGTATTCTCGGCGTGATGCAACAGCAAAGCGGCCATTTCCTTGCGTCGCCTTACGGTGGTGCGTTCGCCGTCGGCAACGACGACGAAGATGTGTGGGGTGGCCTGACAGGCACGGAGATCGGCGAAGCCTATGGTGTCGGTGGTCTGGGCCTGGTCGGTACGGGTCGTGGTGGTGGCGGTACTGGTGAGGGGACGATCGGTCTCGGCAACGTCGGCCTCATCGGCAAGGGTGGCGGCGGCGGAACTGGCTCCGGTTACGGCCGTGGCTCGGGCGCTGGATTCGGTGGCCGTGGTGCACGTGTTCCGACGGTGCGACAAGCCAAGGCCGCCGTTCAGGGCGCGATGGACAAGGACATCATCCGCCGAATCGTGCGATCGCACATCAACGAGGTTCGCCATTGCTACAACCAAGGCCTCGTGCGCGATCCCAACTTGAAGGGTCGCGTATCGGTCAACTTCACGATCGGACCCACTGGCGCAGTTCCTGTCGCCGTGGTGCAGGAGAGCACAATCAAGGACAACAACGTTGCGCAGTGCGTGGCGAAGGCTGTCAAACGCTGGAAGTTCCCCCGTCCGCAGGGTGGGGGCAACGTCATCGTGACGTATCCGTTCGTGCTCGAACCGGGTTGAACACCAGCGCGCGCGTGTGAGTCATGAGCAGAAGCCCGGAAAAACCCCGGGCTTCTGCTTTTGCGTCGTCGTGCTCTCCATCTCGATGGCAGTCCGCGCCAAAAGCGCGCAGATGCTCGGGAAAATCACGACGCCGCGCAGCCGTTCCACCATTGTCACAAGGAAACTCGATCGATATCATCGCCCGGTTTCGCGCCCAGAAAGGTGTCGTGCCCGACATGCGCCGCGTTCTCCTCGCAGCAGCTTTCCTGTTTCCCGTCGCCCTCACCACGCCGGCTTGCAAATTGGCCAGTCGAAACCGGGTGCAGTCGATCAATCGAATGAACGAGGCCATCAAGCTCTACGAGAAAAACAATGCTTCGGGAGCGGAGAAGGCATTGCAGGAGGCCATTCAGCTCGATCCAACGCACGCGGCGGCCCATGCGACGCTCGGCCAGATCTATCGCAAGCAAGGCAAGCTCGGCGACGCCGAGAAGGCCTTTCAAGGAGCGATCGACAACGCCAAGGAAGCGCCTTCCGCTGACTATTGGTACCAGGCCGGAGCCGTACAATCGAGTCAAGGTCACGCCGATGGCATTGCTCAAACCGAGCGTGTGACAAAGTTCAACGCGGCCATCAACTCATTTCAAGAGGCCATCAAGCTGAACCCCAATCTCTACAAGGCCTATTACCAGTCGGGTATTTTGTACGAAAAACTGGATCAGCCCGAGAAGGCCGACGCCGCGTTTCGCAAGGCGATCGAGATCAACCCACGCTTTAGCATGTCGTTCGTGGCGCTCGGCAACATGTACATCGACTACGGCCATTCCAACGTCGCCATGGCGGTGCTGGACACCGGAACGAAGGTCAACGACAAAGATGCCAAGATGTGGAATGGCCTCGGACGAGCGTATCTCGCGCTCAACCAGCCGAAGCAGGCCATCGACGCGTTTCAGAAGGCCAAGGCAATCGACCCTGACATGGTCGATGTGCTGTTCGGCTTGGGGATGGCCTATTCCGAGCTGCGCCAGCGCGCCGAGGCCACCGAAAATCTGAACGCTTTTTTGCAGAAGGCCGGCCAAGACGTGCCCGAGGATCGCAAGAAGGCGGCCCAAGACACGGTCGCGCGCATGCAAGACGTGATCTGAGCCGATCCAAGCTGGCGCGGCCCGATCCGGCCCGGCGAATCTTGGACACCGGTTCCTGGCCGATCACGGGCGGGCATCGTCAGCTCGCGCCGGTGTCACAGAGACGGTGCATGTCCGCATGTGGCGGGCGAAAACCCGTGCATCGCGTTGAATCCGCATCGCTCGACGTGTTATATCCAGCGCTCTCCCGAGACTGAAATTCATCAGTAAGTCTCGAAACATAGGGCCGAGATGGAACTCACCACGCGGATCAAACAACGCCTTCGGGAAGTCCAGGACTGGAACGCGGTGATCGACGAACTCGAGGCGGAAGCGAATGCCTCGGGAGACCCGGCCACACAATCTAAGGCGTTCTTCGAGCTCGCACGCACGTGTGAAGACGTGTTCCTGGACAAGGCGCGTGCCATGCAATGCTATCAGCGCGCCTTCAAGCTCGATCAATCCAACCTGGTCGCGCTCGAACGAGCGCGGCTGATCTACCAACAAATGGCTCATCTCGAGATGGTGACCCGTTTGATGGGGCTCGAGTTGCGCAACAACCAAGATCCTGCGCGCGCTCCCGCGCTCAACCACGCGTACGGCCGCGCCATGCTCAACCTGCGGCAAGTCGACACCGCGCGTGGTTTCCTCGAAGCTGCCGCCAGCGCGCAGCCACAAGAAGACGAATATCAGGCGCGCTTCCAAGAGACGCTATACGACCGCAACAACTGGCAGTTCGCATTGCAGACGGTCTACGACCAGCTCATTGCACTGACGGGTAATGACGATCCACTGGCGGCAGACGTTCCCAAGCGTGGAGCTCAGTTGGGTGGGCTTTATCTTCGTGCGGCAAGAATTCTTCAGCAGGAATCGCCGGAAGACCCCAAGCTCCTGCCGCTTTTGTTCAAGGCCCTCGATGCCAATCCGCTCAATACCGAGGCTGCATTCATCGCAGAGACCATGCTCGCGGTCGGCGGCCACCTACAGCACATTCAGAAGTTGCAGGATCGTCGGGCCAGCCTGATCGACGACGACGAACGACGGATCGCACTTCTTCGAGACTTCGCGATTACTTGGCAAGTTCGGCTCAACAACTCCGAGATGGCGGCATATTTCTACCGCCAGGCACTAGAGCTCGCGTACCGCACGGGCACGTTGTCGGTCGACGAAGTCGGAAGTGACTGGCATTTGGCTGCGTACCGTGCCGTCAAGCTCCAAGCGGAGCATACCGGCAATGCCGACGGTTTGATTCCGCTCGCTGAACGAGCATTGTCGGTCCTGCAAAGCGATATCGATTCTTCGCTCATCGCACTGCAGGCGGGAGAAATTGCCTGGCGGCAATTCGGCGATATCGAAACAGCACGAAAGCTGTTCGAACGAGCGGCTCCCAGTGCGCCCAAGCACCCGATCATCGTAGAGTTCACGAAAAACGTAGGACCGCTGACTGTACCCGCGGGGCTTCCCGAGCAAGGGAAACCGGAGCCACAGCCCGAGCGAGAGGCCAAGAAGGCCGAATCGAGCAAACCGGAACGCACGAAACGTCAGCCGGAGGTGCCGGCCGTTTCGTCTGCAGTGGAGGCCCCGACGGCCCGCGATACCGAGCCTGTGAAGGCCGAGCCCGCCAAGGCCGAGCCCGCCGCACCCATCGAACCGATCTCCATGGGTGACGAAGAATTTACGGGTGACGAGGCCCGTCTCATCGATCAAGCCCAAAAAGCCGAAAGCAAAGGACCTGCTCGCGCGATCGATGCATGGCGGGATGTCGTCACCAAGCTGCCGACCAAACGCTATCCACGAGCTCGGCTCAAACAGCTCTACGCAGAAACCAGCAAGTGGAGCAACGTCGCCGATTTGCTCAAGGACGAGCTCAAACACGTCACGGAGGACGACATCACGCGGCGCCAACAGGTGCTGTGGGAGCTCGTCGAAGTCTACCGAGACCAGCTCAAGCAGCCCGGTCTCGTCGTAACCACGCTGGCGTCGCTCGAGAAAACGTTCGAAGTCGCGGGCGACTCCGAGGCATTGCTGCGTGTGATCGAAGCTCAGCAGGAGCAATTCGATCAAATGAAGCGATGGCCGGATCTGATCGGCCGTCTACGTCGGCGGGCGGAATTGACCCAGGACGGCCGCCAACGTACCGAGCTCAATCTCGAAGCAGGTCGCCTATTTCTGGACAAGTTCAACAATCAAGCAGAGGCGATCAAGAGCTTCGAGGCCGTGCTCGAGACCGATTCCTACAACGCCGAAGCCATTGCAAAATTGAAAGACCTCTACGGTCGTCGACGCGACTGGGAAAAGATGGTCACGATCCAGCAAAGAGAGTTGACGCTCATCGAGGATCCCACCGAGCGCAAAGCGCAGTTGCTCGAAGTAGCCCGTACCGCTGGAACGAAGATCAAGAAGTCCTCGCTTTCCATCGAGCTGTGGAACCAATTACTGGAGATCGATCCCGACAACGTCGAGGCGCTCGAACAGCTCGAGCATCTCGAGGAGCGCGAAAAAGACTGGAAATCGCTTGCTCGCACGCTTGGTCGCCTCGCACAGGTGGCCGGCGATGCGGCAAAGAAGGGTCAATACCTGGTCAAGCTCGGCTTACTGTATGCGGAAAAGCTCGACGACAACAAGGCGGCAATTGCTGCCTGGGAGCGTTTGTACGAGTTCGAGCCGGAGAATCGTCGTGCCCAGGATGCTCTCAAAAAGCTGTATCTCGCCGAGGGCGACATGGGCAGCCTTGAAGGCTTCTTCGCCAAACAGGACAAATGGGGGGAGTTCATCCGTGTGCTCGAGCGAGAGTCCGAGACTGCGGAAGGACAAAATCGCGTCACGCTACTCGTCAAGATCGCCGAGTTGTATCGCAAGCGCCTCGACAAGCCAGACAAGGCCATGCGTTCACTCGAAAAGGCGCTGTCCTACGACGAGGACAATCTCGACATCGCCGAAGGCTTGCTCGAGCTCTATCGTCAAGCCAACGACGAGCGCAACATGCCGCGCCCACTCGGCATCAAGCTTGCGCACACCCAGGATCCGAGCCAACGTCAGGAGCTCTTGCGCCAGCTGGCCGATCTCGCCGAGCGAGTGCAGGGTGATGCTGCATTGGCGTTCGACTGTTACCGTCGTGCGTTTGCGGAAGATCATCAGGCAGACGATCTTCGCGAGCATCTGAAACGCCTTGCGGTGACCACGGCCCAATGTGAACAGCTCGTGGAGGCGCTGGAACAAGCAATCGCCAAATTCGGCAGCACCCGCGCAAGTCTGCCACTCCGGCTCGAGCTCGCCATGGTCTACGAAACACGGCTGTCTCAGCCCGATGCAGCATTGAAGGCCAATCAGACGGTGCTCGACATCGATGCGGAGGAACCGACGGCGCTTGCTTCGCTCGAGCGCTTGTTCCTCGCGCTCGGTCGGGCCGAAGACTTGCTCGGTGTGCTCGATCGCAAACTCTCACTCGCCAATAGCGACGACGACCGACGGACGATTCAAGCCCGCATCGGAAGCATCCACGAGCAACTCGGGCATCACGACGAGGCTATTTCAGCCTACGAAGGGGTGCTCCACACGGGGGTGGAGGATCCGACGGTACTGGCTGCGCTCGATCGCATGTATGAGCAGCTCGAACGGCATATCGACCTCGCCGACGTGATTCGCCGTCGCCTGATGGTGTTACCGTCGAACGACTACGGTGCACGCGCCAAACTGTTGCTACGTCTCGGTGTGCTTTCACAAGAGCAGCTCGCCAGTCCACGCGACGCTGTCGATCTATTCAAGCAAGTGCTCGATCTGCAGCCCGACGAGGTCGAGGCACGTCGCAGGCTCGAGGCGTTGCTCGACGATCCTGACCTGCGGACCGACATCGCCACGATCCTCTTACCCGTGTACGAACGCATCGAGGCCTGGCCGCAAATGGTCACCTGCCTCGAGATCCAGGCCGAGGCCGAGTCGATCACCGCCGCGCGCGTGCAAATACTGCTGCGGATCGGCGCAATTTTGGCGCAGGCGATGGGTGACAGTGCGCGAGCGTTCGAAGCCTACAGTCGAGCATTCCGCGATGACCCCGAGCACGAGACCGCCCAAATGGCGCTCGAAAACATCGCCGCCATCGAGGATCGTTGGAGCGATTTCGCGCGTTTGTTCGAAGACGCCGTCACCAAAGACTTGCCGAGCGAGTTGATGCAGCGGCTGCTCATCCGTCTCGCTTCGTTGTACGACAACCAGCTTGCCGACGGCGCTCGCGCGATCGCTTGCTATCAGCGTGCCGTCGATATTGATCCCGAGGATCAGAGCGCCCTCGAGGCGCTGGAAAAACTTTACCGGCGTGACGAGAACTGGGCGGAGCTGCTCGAAGTCTATCGCCGAAAAGTGGCGCTCGAGCAGGATCCCAACCAACGCGAAGCGTTGCGTTTCCAGATCGCATACTTGCAGGAGGAAATGCTCGCTCAGCCGGAGCAGGCAATCGCGACCTATACGGAGATTCTCGCTGACGACGACACCAATGTACGCGCAATGACTGCGCTCGAGCGTCTCTACCAACAGCGCGGCAATTGGGCCGAGTTGGCCGAAAATCTCCAGCGTCAGCTCGCGCTTGTCGACACCGCGCAACAGCAAATTGACCTGGGCCTGCGGCTCGGGGGAGTGCGTGTTGGCAAGCTCGATCAACCCGAGTTGGCCGTGGAAATGTTCCATCGTGTCCTTCAACTCGATGCCAACAACCCGAAGGCATTGGCGGCGCTCGAGAAACTGCTCGAATACAAGGACCAACAACTCTCCATCGCACGCATTCTCGAGCCCATCTATCGCGGCCGCAACGATTGGGCCAAGCTCGTCAATGCCTATGACATCATGGTCGTGCATTCTCTCGATCCCAGCGAAAAGGTGCGGTTGCTCCACCAAATTGGTGAGCTATACGAGATCGCTGGCGACGAGCCTGGTAAGGCGTTTGCGGCGTATGGTCGAGCGCTCAAGGAAGATCCCTCCAATTCCGACACGCAAAATCGGCTCGAGCATCTCGCGCGTCAAATGGGTGCGTACGCCGAGCTCGTAGCGCTGTACGAGGAGGCGATCCGCGAAGTCGTGGACGACCAGCTTCGCATGGACATTCTCGCTCGCGTCGCACAACTCTACGAGACCGCGCTCGGCGATGCCAACAATGCAGCAGCAGCTTACGAAAGCATGCTCGCGATCGATCCCGCGAATTTCGAGGCCGTGGACGCGTTGATAGAGATTCATCGACGAGCCAACAGTTTCGAGGCGCTTGTCAACGCGGTAGTCCGCAAAGCGGAGATGGTGGAAAGCCCGGAGGACAAAAAGCAGCTGCTTTTGTACGCCGCTAACGTGCGTGAAACCGTGATGGACAATCCCAAGAAGTCCATCGAGCTGTATCAACAAGTGCTCACGATCGATGACACCGACCGCAATGCGCTCGACGCGCTCGAGCGGCTCTACATCCAACTGGAGCGTTGGGAACAGCTCAAAGACGTCTACACGCGCAAGACCGAGTTGGCCCAAGATCCCGAAGAGCGTCGCAAGGTGCTCTATGTCCTTGGCCAAGTTTATGATGCAGAGCTGCATGACGTCGATCGTGCGATCGATACCTATCAGGCGATACTCGACATCGACCTGAATGATCAGCAGGCGATTTTCGCACTCGATCGCTTGTACGGCCAAGCTGGACGCTGGCTGGATCAACTACAGATTCTCGAACGAGCGGTCGACGCTGCTCAGCATCGTGAGGAGCAGACCTCGATACGTCACCGGATTGGAGCACTGTGGGAAACCCAGCTTGCCGACACGGTCCGAGCGATCGAGTCGTACCGTGACGTCCTGACATACGATCCAAACCATCAACCGACGATCGCTGCACTCGATCGCATCGCACATGGAGACAGCGAGCCAATGCTCGCTGCTCAGGTTCTGGAGCCGCTTTACCAGCAGCTCCAGGATTGGGAAAAACTCGTCGATCTCTACGAAGTCATCGTGCGCAATGCCGAAGATCCGCAGGCGCAGATTGACCGCATGCACGGTATCGCCAGCATCTACGAACGTCAGCTCGGCGAGTTCGACAAAGCGTTCGATGCTTATGCGCGTGCATTGACCATCGATCCCACGCACGACAAAACCATCTTGCAGCTCGACCGTGTGGCCGGCCTGACGGGCGAATGGGAGCGTTTCGCCCAGCTGCTCGCCGGCCAGGCCGACAACATCGCCGATCCACTCGTCAAAAACGAGATGTTGCTGCGGCTCGCTCGCATTCGCGAAGAAAAACTACAAGACGTCGATCGAGCCATCGTGCGCTACCTCGAGGTGCTCGAAGTGGATCCCGAAAATCTCGAGGCTATCCAGGCGCTCGATCGCATCTTCACCAGGCTGGAGCGTTGGACCGATTTGGTCGAGAACCTACGTCGAAAGGTCCGCACCATCAACGACGAGTCGGACATCGTGGCCCTACAATTTCGCATGGGTCAGATTTACCAGCTCAACATGGGTGATGTCGCGCATGCAATCGAAGCGTACCGCGAGATTCTCAGCATCAGACCCGATCATACGCCGACGCTGGAATCCCTCGAGGTGATCTTCGCCGAAGGCGAACGCCAGGCCGAGATCGCAGAGATCCTCGAACCCATCTACTATACTGCCGAACGATGGGACGCTCTGGTCAAACTCGGTGAGATCAAGCTTGGTGCCACCGATGGAGTGGTCTCGCGGCTCGCCATCATTCAGAACGTTGCGGAGATTTGCGAGCGTCGCCTGGCAGATGCCGGTCAGGCGTACTTGTGGTGGCTCCGCGCATACATGGACGACCCGCGCAACGACCAGGTCAGCGAGGAAATGGAACGCCTGGCCGATCTCACCCAGGAGTGGGGATACATCGTCGACGTCGGTGATCAGATCCTCGAAGCCGGGGTTTCACCGGATGTACGTCTCGCCGTGCTAGCGCGTTCGGCTCGCATACTCGACGAACGCCTACGCGATACACCGCGCGCAATCGAGATGTATCGCCGTGTGCTCGAGATCGATCCGGAGAACGGGGCCGCTCTCGCTGCGCTCGACCGCATCTATACGCACGCCGGTGTCTGGCAGGATTTGGCCGAAGTGCTTCACCGGAGAATCAGAGTCACGAGCGACAGCGATACACTCATGGACCTGGAAATGCGACTTGCCGAAGTGTTCGAGCGGTATCTCGCCAGTCCAGAGCAGGCCGTTGCGGCCTACAATCGTGCGCTCGAGCATGACCGTCGCAATCAACAGGCACTGATGCGATTGGAGGCGCTCTATCTCGGTCAGTACCAGTGGCAGGCGCTATTCGATGTCTACCAACGGAGAGTCGATGTCGCGTCGACCGACGACGCCATGGCCGATTGCTACCAACGCATGGCGAAGATTGCCTCTGATGCGCTCGGCCGTGAATCGGACGCCATCGATCTGTGGGTCCGCGTACTGGATCTTCGCGGCGAAGATCCCATCGCGCTAGGGGAGCTGGCTGGCTTGCACGAGCGTGCCGAGCGTTGGGATGACCTCGTCGAGGTGCTCGAGCGCCAAGTGTACGCGATGAACGACCCCGCGGAAAAAATCGCTGCGTACCAGATGCTGGGCCGAACATACGGGGAGCGACTGGGTAAACATCGCAACGCTCTCGATGCGTGGCTAAACGCTCTCGAGTTGGATCCCACGAACGTTGCCACCCTCGAAGCGTTGCACCAGATTTACCAACAAAGCCAGGCTTGGGTAGAGCTGATCGACGTGCTGCAACGGCTTATCGCTGTGGGTCCCGAGCTGCTGGGCGAGGATCGCACGCGAGATCTCTATGCACAAATGGCACGTATCCACGGTGAATATCTCATGCAGTCCGACGAAGCCATCGATGGGTGGCTGAAGGTACTGGAGATTCGCGATGGCGACATGGAAGCGCTCGCCTCACTCGAGCAGCTTTATACGCAAGAAGGGCGTTGGAACGAGGCAATCCAGGCGCTCGAACGCAAGAGCCGAGCAGTAGAGGACACCGAAAGCAGGATCGACGTACTCATGCAGATTGCGTCCATCTGGCAGGACAAACTCGATGATCGAGTACAAGGCTCGGCTGCTTATCTCGAGGTCCTGGAACTCGATCCGAGCAACCTCGGTGCGGGCCAAGCGTTGGAAGACATCTACCGTGAAACCGAGGATTGGGCGGCGTTGGCCGAGCTCCTCATTTCACGCGCCGAAATCATCGAGGACAAGCCCCAGAAAGTCGAAACGTTGCAGGGAGCCGCCAAGGTGTTCGAGGAACATCTCGGAGATCTCGATAGCGCGTTCGCAGTCCTGCAGGCAGCGTTCAACGTCGACTATGGAAACGAACGTACATCGCGCGAGCTCGAACGACTGGCCACCCAGGCTGGAAAATGGGGCGATCTCATCAACGAGTACAACGGCCTGGTCAATCAGATCGAAGACATCAACGAGCGTTGTGAGCTATGGGTCAAGATCGGGCGTTGGTACGGTGAACATCTCGACCGACCGGACTATGGCATCCAATCGCTCGAACGAGCACTCGAGCTCAATCCCGAGAGCGTCAACGCTTTGCGGGAGCTGGCCAGCTTTCATCGCCGCTCAGGCAATGCCGACGCATTGGCTCAGACGCTCGCGCGCATCGTGCCACTCGAGCAGGACCCCGAAATTCAAGCCGGTACCCTCCTCGATCTCGCCAGCGCGCAGGAAAGCGCACTGCGGGATGTTCCGGCAGCGATAGAGTCGTATCGCCGTGTGCTCGAGATCGACAGCGAGAGCTCAGTCGCGCTCGATGCGTTGGCGCGTCTACACGAGACGCTCGGGCAATGGGAAGAGCTCGTTACCGTGTTGTCGCGTCGGGCCGCAACCATGAACGATCCCGACGAGGTCGTAGCACTCAAAAAACGCATTGGCAGAGTTCAAGAGGTCTCACTCGGTGATCAAGTATCGGCGATCGAGACCTACAAGGACATTCTCACCAACGAGCCTACTGATAGAGACGCACTACAGGCGCTGGAACGCCTGTACATGGAAAACAATTCAGTGGCGAGCTACCTGGAGATATTGGAAGCGGAGCTCGACGCCACGGCCGATGCCGATGAGCAGATCACCATCTACGAAAAGATGGCTCGTGCACTCGTCGACCTCGCCGCCGACAAGAACCGGGCTGCTGAAGTACTCGAGAAGATCGTCGTGCTCGACCCACAACGGGAGGAGACCTACCGTCAGCTCGAACAGCTCTACTTCGAACTCGAGCGTTGGACTGAGCTCGTCGAGACGTATCGCAGTCACATCGCCGCCAGCTATGATCCGCAGCCGAAGATTACGTTGCTGTCGGCGATGGGAGAGATCTACGAGAAGTACGTAGAGGATATCGATCAGGCCATCGAGACCTACCGAGAGATCCTGCAGATTGACCAACTCAATCTCGAAGCCGCGCTCACATTGAGTCGGTTGCAAGAGACCATCGAGGATTGGCCGGCCGCAATCGATACGATGGGAACATTGGCTCAACTGACCACGGATCCGTGGGCCAAGGTCGAGCTTCTCACACGCATGGGGCGTGTACTCCTGCAAAAGCTCGGCGATCCCGTGCAGGCCGAGGTTCGCCTCAGCGAGGCGCTCGAAATCAACGTTGAGCATGTTCCGGCGCTCGTGGTCTTGGCAGAGCTGTACAAAGCCAGACGCGATTGGCTCAAGGCAGCACGAACGCTCGAATCCGGCTCGGCCGCATCTGCGAATTTGCTGGAAAAAACCAGCCTGTCGGGCGAGGCGGGCTTCATTTACCTCGAGGAGCTCGATAATCGAGCTAAAGCGGAGGAGATGTTCGCCCGTACCATGGAGCTCGACCCCGAGCATGCTCGTGTGGGTCGCGTACTCTCGCAAATGTATTATGACGGCGAGCGCTTCGATCTCGCCGATCCGATATTCGACATGCTGGTTCGCAAAGTCGACGTGCTCGACATCGACGACGACGAGCAACGAGATCTGTACGTGCGAGGCGCCAAAACAGCACGTGTGTTGGGCAACATCGACAAGGCGCTCAAGCACTACAAGCGTGCGTATGATGTCGACTCCACCAACCATGATGTACTCGTCGGCATGGCGGACTTACTGTTCGAAAAAGAGGATTGGGACCGAGCGTTCAAGTTGTATCAGACCATTTTGGTCCAGCACCGTGACACGCAGTCGAGTGAGGACACCGTTTCGGTATATTACCGACTCGGTACCATCAAGAATCGAGAAGGGCAACCACGCAAGGCCCTCAATTACTTCGAGAAAGCCCTGGAGGTGGAACCAAATCATCGCCAGACCCTGTATGCGATCAATGAGCTGCAAACCGTCGCAGGTGATTGGGAAGGTGTGATACAGGCCAAGCGAGCGCTGATCGATTGCGCCGTCGACGATGCTGATGAACAGTTCCAGCTCTACAAGGACATCGGCGATCTCTACCTCGAAAAGCTGCAAAACCGTGACAAAGCGGCGGCTGCCTACCAGAGCGCGCTCGAGCTCAAGCCAGAAGACTATCCGATGCTTCACACCCTGCTCGATCTCTACACGCAGGGAAAGAAGTGGGAGGATGCCATCAGGCTGATAGACCGTATCGTAGAGATCGAGAAAGACCCCATTAGACGTAGTCGATACAACTACACGGCCGCAGTGCTGCTTCGCGATGAGCTCAATGCCCACGACGAATCGATCGATCGTTTCAACATGGTGCTCGACGACGATCCGGCCATGCTCAAGGCCTTCCAGGCCTTGGATACCATGGTCACCAAGACCAAGGATTGGAAAACGCTGGAGCGTTCGTATCGCAAGATGCTCAAGCGTTTGCCACAAGACGGTCAAGACGAGCTCAAGCTGACGCTGTGGGGCAATCTCGGCGAGATCTACCGAACGCGTCTGCAGGACTACAAAGCCTCTGCAGCTGCATTCGAAGTCGCTGCCAAGCTAGAGCCGAGCAACGTCGATCGGCACATCATTCTCGCAGAGTTGTACGAGCGGCTCATGCAGGACGATGTGGAATATGTCGACGCGGCCGTACGCGAGCACCAGATCCTCATCGCATCGGAGCCGTTTCGATACGAGAGCTACCATGCACTCTACAATATCTACCGCAACAGCAGCCAGGTCGATAAGGCGTTTTGCGTCGCGAGCGTATTGGTATTCCTCAAAAAGGCCAGCGACGAGCAAAATGCGTTGTTCAACGAGTACAAACGTCAAGAGTTCCAACAAGCGCGTCAACGTCTGAGTGAAGAGACGTTACGCAAGCATGTATTTCATCCAGACCAAGATCGCTATCTCACTGGCATCTTGGGTCTGGTGGCTCCAGCGATTGCTGCCTGGCGCGCCGGCGAGCTCCCGTCGAGCATCAAGGCCAAGGAGCGCGTCGATATTGCCGCGGATCCATCACTTTTCTCGAGGATCGCGAAATACGTCAAGGAGGTGCTGAATGTCGCACAGCCAGATGCCTACCTTCGACCCAACGAGCAGGGTGAGCTCGCGATCTTGAACATCAAGCGTGACAATGCCGTGCATCCGTCGATCGTGGTGTTTCAGAGCTTGCTCAAAGGCAAAGCTGAAAAGCACCTCGCATTCGCGCTTGGCCGGTACATGCTGGACCTTTACCCGCCACACTATGCGTTCGTTGCGCTCGATCGTTCGCACCAGAATCTCAAACAGATATTCATGGCGTGCTTGAGGATCTGTGGCATGCCGGTGCAGGGGGAGATCCAAGCAATCGATGCCATCGCTCGGGAAATCACTGCACGTATGCAACCTGCAGCTGTCGACCAGCTCAGGAGCCTGATGAAGCGCTTCATCGAGGCGGGAGGCTCGACGGACGTGAAGAAGTGGGCTGCGGCTTCGGAGCTCACTGGCTATCGTGTGGGATTCCTGCTGTGCGGTGATCTCGTCGTTGCCGCGCAAATGATCTCGCAAGAGCAGTCCGTACTGGGAAGCACGATGAGTCCCAAGGACAAGATCAAAGAACTCGTGCTATTCGGCATCAGCGAGGACTTCTTCACTGCGCGCAAAGCCATCGGGCTTCAGGTGGCCTAACGAACGTCTTCGCTCGCTCGCGCGTTGCGGCTTGCTTAGGCCATGCGCCTAGTGATGGCCCGTCGGCCGCTCGGGCGAGGCGGGTACTACGTTGGTGTTGCGCCCGTGCGAGGTGGTCGTGGTCGAATCGTTCAAACCCAGCACGGCATAGATCTGCAGCGGCGCGGCTTTTCCCTTCACTACGACGGGCTCCCGTGCTTGCGCAGTGACGTGCAGGCCGCAGGCATTTTTGGTGGATTCGCTGACGATGATCTCACCAGACTTGGCCACGCTGCACAGCCTGGATGCTACATTGACGGCGTCGCCTATGACCGTGTACTGCAGCGTTCGTGATGATCCAATCGCACCAGCGATGACTGATCCGGTATTGAGTCCGATACCAATATTGAGCGGATCCAACTGTCGCTCGGTACGGATCCGATTGAACTCCTCGAGGGCTTTGAGCATGTCGAGTGCACATCGTACGGCGCGCAATGGTGCATCGGCCAGTTCCACGGGTGCCCCGAACAAGCCAATGATCTCGTCACCCACATACTTGTCGAGTGTACCGCCATGGCGAAACAGCACATCCACCATCACTTCGAAGTAATCGTTGAGCGTCGTGACCATTTCTTCGGGGGTATGCCGCTCGCTCATCGTCGTAAAACCACGGATGTCCGCGAACAACATGGTCACATGGCGCCGCATGCCGCCCTGTTCGAGGTGGAGGGCACCAGACACGATCTCATCGACCAAATTCGGCGAGAGGAGCCGTTGTAGTTGGGCACGCGTGGCCGCATCACTCTCGATTTTCTGCGCCAAGTGGTTGTTTTGAATGGCTACGGCGGCCTGCGTAGCAATGCCGGAGAACAGCACCAAGTCTTTCTCGGTGAATGCTCCGGTGGTCAACATCGAGTCCATATGCATCGCGCCTAGCAAGTGTTCGTTATAGAGCAGCGGGACGCACATCGTCGAACGGATGCCCTGCATGATGATACTTTTGGCGGCCTTGAAGCGTTCGTCCACCATCGCGTCGGAACTGAGCACGGCGCGTTTGTTGTTTTTCACGTCGTCGAGGATGCTGCTGGACAGCCGAATTTCCCCGTCGTCACGCCGCTGGCGAACGTAGCGTGGCACGAGCTGGTCGCTCGTGCGGTCGTAGAGCAAGATCACGGCGCGATCTGCTCGAATGAGCAGGAATGTTTCGTCGACGATCTTCTGCAACAGCTCGTCGAGAGAGGGCTCGACGGAGAGCTTTTGAGACAGCTCGTGAGCAATGCGTAGCTTTTCGTAGTCGGCCCGCAACACCTCGAGGCTGGTGATTTCCGCCGCTGGCAGAAAATGGCTGCTGGCCTGCACGCTGCTGCGAACCTGGCTCTGTACTTGGCCAGGCATCACGGTGACCTTGCGAAGGTGTGTTTCCGCGGCTGCGGGCGGCTGTGAGAATTGGAAGGTGGTATTGCCGAGGGCGATCTGGTCGCTGTGGGCGAGTATTCGCTCACTCACTCGTTCTCCATTGACATAGGTTCCGTTCAGACTGCCTACGTCGCGAATGATGTATTGCCCCGTGGGACCCAATGTGATTCGGCAGTGCTCCTTCGATACGATGCGATCGAGTACTTGAATCGAGTTGTCCGGATGACGCCCGAGCGTATTGAATGCCAATAGCGGATGCTCTCCAGGACCCTCTCCCGAAACCAAGATGAGCGTGGCCGTCATCGCGCGAAATCGTAGCACTACTATGGTGGTTCGTGAGAGCTACGACGTTTCGCGGGGAACCGCGCGCCTACGACGCGGGTCGTGTGCACGAGCCTGCTGCGATCAGGGAGTGGCAGCGGGACTGCACCGTTTCACTTTACATGCAGCGTGTATTCCACCTCGTACACCTGCTCCTGTTTGGGCAAGATGTCGCGCGGCCAGACGATCCAGCGGGAATATAGCGCCCCAAAACGGACTTCTACCCCCTCGACTTCGATCCAGACCTCACTTTCGGGATCGTCCATACCCACACGTCGGAGATCGGAAAGCATGGTATCGCGTAAGTGCTCGCGAGCTTTGGCATCGGCCAGGTAATAAGCTTTCCGTCCCGCGAAGTGCGAGCTGGTTTCCTCGAGCACACGGTAGACGTCGTGCTTCAAGAGGAAAGATGGAATGTACTGGGTGGCAAGATAGCCGGCCAGAGTAACCATCGCAAGCAACGTGATGCTCACGATGTTCAAACGACGAGGCTTGCGGTAACGAACGGGTCGGGCCATGGTCGCGGATGGATCATAGCGTATCGTTCACCACCGGCGAGCTCGGCTCATGGTGCCCGAATCGGAACTCGCCGCGCTGACGGAGAGGGCGCACCGCTGCCGCGGGTAGTCAAACGTGCTCCATGGATGAGCAGACCGAGGGGGGAATCGCTATCATCGTCAGTGGCGAGTGGTGGAGCACCTTCCCGCATACAATGCGCTCGAACGATTCGCAGCGGGTCGTTCGGTGGTTGTCGTGCTGCCCGAGGGCCCGGAAGGTCCCCGGCGATTTCGTGACATGGGGGCTCGCCAGGTGCTCGTCGTCGGCGATGCGATTGTGTCGGAACGCGGCATCGAGGTACGGCCGGGTGTATCCAGACTTCCGCTTCGTGACCGTAGCGTCGACATGGTCGTATGCATCGAAGCGTTTGCAACGCTTGCATCGACGGATCGACGTGAGCTCGTACGTGAGGCGTACCGTGTGTTGCGAAGCGACGGCATGTTCGCAGCTTGGATTGCCCAACCGAAAGCTTCGGGCACTGGGCTCATGGATTTTTGGACCATGGAGGACGAGCTGCGAGCGGTATTCGAGCGCATCCACGTGCTCGCACAACTGCCGTGGAGAGGGTTCAGCTTTGCTCCAGTATTGGACGATGTCGTCGACGAGGCCGAACCCGAAGTCGTGTTGAGCGAAGGCCTATTGCAGCATGCTCCGTCGAGCTCGCATTACCTCGCGATCGCTTCGACACGTTCGCTTCCCGATGCACTGGCGCACGCATGCGTTCTCGTTCCAATGATGCCACTCGACGAGCACGAGCATGAACGCAATACGGCGCAGGTCGAGGCCATGCGCGATGAGTTGGAGCGCCTCCGCGAAGAGCTCACGGAACACATGGCGTCTGCTGCGACGGCCGAGAGTCATGCGCGAGCGCTGGACCAGCAGCTGGAGCGTATGAGCGGCCAGAGTGCTACGCGTATCGCCGAAGAGGTTGCACGCGTACGAGCAGAACTCGATCAAACCAAGATCGAGCTGGAACAGGAACGGGCACAGTTCGAACAACACGCAGAGCGTCTACGTACGCGGGAAACCGATGTCGCGATTCTCACGCGCACGGTAGACGATCAGGAGCGCTCACTCGCCCGTGTTGGCGAGCTGTTGGAGGAACGAGCCCGTGACCTCGACCTACGAACGCGCGCTTTGGAAAGCACGCGGGAACGGCTCGATGCGCTCGCAAGCGAACGCGCGGAGCTCGTCCGCCAACTCGACGTGGCCATTGCCGAACGCGAAGGCACGCGTCAGCTTGCCGTCCGGATCGAGGCTGA
>Ga0187893_10003247_pt1 | contig 33412 bp, 23 predicted proteins | sample MA1701074metaG_FD_139574 | JGI IMG/M metagenome (GOLD analysis project Ga0187893, IMG submission 139574) | White microbial mat communities from a basaltic lava cave in the Kipuka Kanohina Cave System on the Island of Hawaii, USA - MA170107-4 metaG ...
AGGCGGCCGGCGAGGCGGCCGACGACGGCCGTGCGGTGGAGCCGCGTGAGCGGATGCACGGCCTAGGACTCCGTTCGCCTGCGGCTCACTGCGCGCTTCGCTTGCGTTATGAGGCGGCGGCCGCGGCGGCCGGCTCGAAGCCCGTGCGCTCGGGGGGTGTCCAGCGCGACTCGAGCGCGTCGAACTCCTCGAGCAGCGCCTTCGGGTTCGCGGCGCTCTGCATCGCCTCGATCAGGCTCTCGCGGATGTCCTCGCGCTGCTCGCGCGGCCGGTTCCGGGTGATCTCGCGGAGGATCCGGTGGAGGAGCCCGTCCACGACCTCGCGGCCCTCGAGCGTGCGGCCGTCCACGGTGCGGAGCGTGCGCGCGCGCAGCTCGGAGAGCGCGGTGCGCAGGTACTCGACGTGCGGCTTCTCGTCGCTCTGGACGAAGCGCACCATGTCGCCCGCCGCCTGCGGCGCAGCCGACACCTCCGGGTTCGAGAGCAGCTCGATCCCCCACCGGAAGGTGCCCTCGGCGAACACCTCGACGACGAGCACCTGCGCCATCAGCGCCAGCATGCGCTCGAGCGTCTCGTCGAGCTGCGGGAAGGGCCGCTCCGGCCGCCGCGAGCGCCCGGCGTTCCGGCCCATCATGCGCATCAGCACGTCGCCCGGGATCTTCGGCTTCTCGAGCGCGAGATCGCGCGCGGCCTCCCACATCTGCTTGTGGCCGCCCTCGTCCCTGAAGCCCGACTCGTCGCGCGCGTGGGCCTCGAACAGGCCCTCGCCGAGGTGCGCGAGCGCGGTGCCCGCGACCGGCTCGACCACGACCGCGCCTAGATCGGGCACCCGGACGTCGCGGATGATCGCGCCGAAGCCCTCGACGATCGAGATGATCGTGAGCGTGCGAACGATGGGATCGCGCACGCCGTGCCTCAGCAGGAGCGTCGCCTGCGCCACGTTCGGGTACTGCGGCGGCATCAGCGCGCGCGGGATCTCGATCAGCTCCGCGCCCTCGCGCGCGAGGCGCGCCTGCCAGGCGGCGATCGCGGGCCCGCGGTGGACGGTGCGCGGCGAGCGGTAGCGGCCGTCCGCCTCGAAGCCGCCGTGGCAGCGGACGCCGCCCGCGACGAGCGGCGAAGCAAAGGCGCCGCTCGTGAGGAGCTCGTCCCGGGTGTAGCTCGTGCGCTCGCTCGGCTCGGCCAGGCTCATCGGGCGGGTCCTCGGCGCGCTCGGGTCCGCGGGAACGGAGCGAGCTTAGCCATCCCCCGCCGGGCGCCCCATGGCCTAGTCGCAGTCGTCTCCGTGGCCGTGGTGATGGCCATGCCCGTGGCGGCGGTGCCGCTTCTTCTTCGGCTTCTTCGGCTCCGGGCAGACCTTGCGCCAGGCCTCCTCGAGGAGCTCGGCGCGCCTTCGCTTCGAGAGCGCGCGGAGCGGCCGGAAGTCGCCCACGACCTCCTCGAGGCACGCGAGGTACTGGCGGTTGCTGCGCCAGGCGAGGCTCTGGCCGCGGGGCCCGGGGCACGGGCAGTGCTCCGCGAGCGCGCAGCCCGTCCGATCGACCACGCCGCCCGGCTCGCTGTCCGGGCACGCGTCCTCGGGGTCGAGGACGCCGTCCGCGTCGTCGTCGAGGTCGCACGGGTCGCCCGCGCCGTCCCCGTCGAAGTCGAGCTGCCCGGGGTTCGCGAGCGAGGGGCAGTTGTCCGCGCCGTCGGCGACGCCGTCGGCGTCGTCGTCCGCATCGCAGATGTCGCCGAGGCCGTCCCCGTCGTGGTCCGCCTGGTCCGGGTTGTGGAGCTGGGCGCAGTTGTCGGAGCCGTTCGGGGCGCCGTCGCCGTCGAGATCCACGTCGCAGGCGTCGCCCATGCCGTCGAGGTCCACGTCGGCCTGCGTCGGATTCGGCGCCGACGCGCAGTTGTCCGCCCCGTTCGGGTGGCCGTCGCCGTCGCGGTCGGCGTCGCAGGCGTCGCCGTGCCCGTCGGCGTCGGCGTCCGCCTGGTCCGCGTTCGCGACCATCGGACAGTTGTCCGCCGTGTCGGCGACACCGTCCGCGTCGTCGTCGAGGTCGCAGACGTCGCCGACGCCGTCGCCCTCTGCGTCCGCCTGGTCCGCGTTCGCGAGCACGGGGCAGTTGTCGGAGGCGTCGGGGACCGCGTCCGCGTCGTCGTCGGGGTCGCAAGCGTCGCCCATGCCGTCGCCGTCGAGATCCGCCTGATCGGGGTTCCCCGCGAGCGCGCAGTTGTCGCTCGCGTCGGCGACGCCGTCGCCGTCGTCGTCGAGGTCGCAGGCGTCGCCCATGCCGTCGGCGTCCGCATCCGCCTGATCGGGGTCCGGTACCACGGGGCAGACGTCGTCCACGTCCACCACGCCATCGGCGTCGTCGTCCGCGTCGCACGCGTCGCCGAGCCCGTCGCCGTCGAGGTCGAGCTGCTCGGGATCGGGCACGCTCGGGCAGAGGTCCTCGTCGTCGGGGACGCCGTCGCCGTCCTCGTCCATCACGTCGTCGCCGAGCACGGCGAGCCACGCCTCCGTGTCGCCCGCCGGGTTCATGCCGGTGCCGACGACGACGCGGCCGTCCGCGGACACGCCGGTCGCCTCCTGGAGCGTCCAGCCGGTGAGGTCGATGCCGCGCTCCTCGAGCACGGCGGCAAGGGGCCGCATGCCGTTCGCGGCGTCCCAGACGAACGCCTCGCTCCCGAGTGCGCCCGAGCCGGTGCCGACCACGACCGCTCCGTCGAGCGAGGCGGCGTTTGCCCGGCTCGAGAAGCTCCCGCCCGGGAGGTCGCCGAGGGCCCCCATACCGGCGCCGTCCGCGCGGAAGGCCTGCGTGCCCGGCGTCGAGGCGCTGCTCCCGACCGCGACCCCGCCCTCGGCCGAGGCGCCGTGCGCCAAGCTCGAGAAGGCGCCGCCCGCGAGGTCACCGAGACCGGACATGCCGCCCGCGAGCGTCCAGAGGAACGCCTCGGGGCCCGAGCCGGAGCGGCCGCCTCCGACGACGACGGAGCCGTCCCACGAGACCGAGTTCGCCTGGCTGGAGAAGAGGCCGCCCGCGAGGTCGCCGATGCCGACCATGCCGCCCGCGGTCCAGACGAAGGCCTCCGGCCCGTTCAGCGAGCGGCCCTGGCCGACCACCACCTGCCCATCGGCCGACACGTCGGAGGCCCCGCTCTGGAACGGGCCGCCCGGCAGGTCACCGAGGCCGACCATCCCGGTCACCGCGTCCCAGCGGAAGGCCTGCATGCCGGGAGCCGACGCGCTCCGCCCGACGACGACCGCGCCGTCCGCCGAGACGCCCATCGCCTCGCTCGACACGATGTTCCCGGGCAGATCGCCGAGGCCCGTCATCCCGTTCACCGCGTCCCAGCGGAAGGCCTCGAAGTCGCCGACGCCTGTGCGGCTCTTGCCGACCACGACGCTGCCGTCGGCCGACACGTCGCTCGCCATGCTCTGGAAGGCGCCGCCCGGGAGATCGCCGAGCGGGAGGAAGAGCGGCTCCTCGGAGTGGGCCGGTGCGGCGAGGAGGAGCGTCGCGGCGAGAACGGGCCGTACGACGCGGGGGAGGCGAACGCGCATGGGAACCTCGGGTGCTGGCGTCCCTCCCGTCCGCCCGCCCGTCATCGGCGGCGCCTCTTCGCCTCTGAAGCGGGCCCCTCCACCCCCGCGCAGCGCCGCGGCAGTGGCGCGCGCAAGCCGGCGCGGCGGTTCGCTCCGCGCGCGGACGAGGCGCGGTGCAGACGCCGAGCAGCCGAGGCGCGCGCGTGACGCACCGGCTAGTGCCCCTCCTCGCTAGGTTCCGCGCCCATGCAGCGGCTCGCCGCGTGGGCCCTCCGCCGTCCGCTCGCGACGGCTCTGCTCGGCATGGTCCTCGCGGCCGTGCTCGGCGCGGGCGCGCTCCGCGTCGGAACGGACGGCGGGTATCGCGCGTTCCTCGGCGCTTCGCACCCCGTGGTGCGCGAGCTCGACCGGGTGGCGGCCCGCTTCGGGGGCGGCGTGCCCTTCGCGGTCACCTTCCACTGCACCGACACCGCGCCGTGTCGGAGCGTCTTCGATCCACCGGCGCTCGAGCTCGCGCATGCGCTCGCCGTCGCGATCGGCGGGACGCCGGGCGTGCGGCGCGTGGACGGGCCCGCCACGAGCCCGCTCCTCGTCGCGGAGCCCTTCGACCTGCCGCGCGCGCGCCAGCTCGCGCCCGACGGCAACCCGGCTCCCGACCTCGACGCGCTCGTGCCGCTCGCCCTCGCGGACCCGCTCTGGGTCGGGCAGATCGTCTCGCCCGACGCACGCGCCGGCGCGCTCGTCGTCACGCTCGAGGACTCGTCGAGCGCCACGGCCGAGCGCGCGGTCGACGCCGCGCTCGTGGCGCTCGCCCCGTTCGAGGCTCGAGGCTTCACGTTCGCGCTCACCGGCGGTCCGGTCGAGTTCGTGGTGGCGGGGCGCGACCTCGACCGGCAGGCGCAGCGGCTCGTGCCCGCGATCGTGGCCCTGGTCTTCGCGATCGTGTGGCTCGCGTTCCGCTCGGCGCCGCTCGCGGCGCTCGCGCTCGCGGGCGTGGGCGTCGCGCTCCTCGCGGCGGTCGGGCTCCAGGGCTGGCTCGGCTGGCCGCGCACGAGCTTCTTCCAGGTGCTCCCACCACTCCTCCTCACGATCGGCGTCTGCTACGCGATCCATCTGCTCGCGGCCTACGCCGAGCGCCTCGCGGCCGCGGGAGGCGGGGATGCGGCGCGGCCCGCTGCGCTCACGGGTGCCGTCGCGAGCGTCGCGCGGCCCTGCCTCTACACCGCGCTCACCACCGCCGCGGGCTTCGCGTCCTTCCACACGAGCGGTCTCGAGAGCCTGCTGCGCTTCGGCTGGATCGCGGCCTTCGGCGTGATGGCAGCGCTCGTCGTCACCTTCACGCTCCTGCCCGTCGCGCTGACCAGGCTCCCCGCGCGCTGGATCTCGCCGCCGCGGGAGAGCGCGCTCTGGGCGCGCGCGCTCGACCGGCTGGCCACGGGCGCTCCGCGCTGGCGCGTGCGCACGCTCGCCGTGACGCTCCTCCTCTCGCTCCTCGCCGCCGCCGGCCTCACGCGGCTCCGCATCGACGCGAGCTTCGAGGAGATCTACGGCGAGCGGAACCCCGTCGTGCGCTGGGCGCGCCAGGCGGCCCTCGTACGGAGCGCCGAGACGCTGGAGCTCGCCCTGTCGCTCCCGCCTGGCGTCGAGCCCACCGCGCCCGAGGCACTCGAGACGCTCGCCGCTCTCGAAGCGCTCGAGGCGCCCGGCCTCGGGCGCCCGCTCTCGATCCTCGCTCCGATGAAGAAGCTCCACGCGCTCTTCTACGGCGGCGCGCTCGCGCTGGCAGGCGAAGCGGTCGTGCCCGAGCGCTTCGCGTCGCTCCAGCGGATGCTCCGGGCCGAGGACCCGGAGCTCTTCTCGTTCTACGTGGCTCCCGCGCGCGGCGACGAGCCCGCCGCCTTCCGCCTCTCGTTCCAGGCCGAGAAGCTCCCGCAGGACGAGCTCCGCGCGCTCGTCGCGCGCGTCGGGCGTGACGTCGCCGCGCGCCTACCGGCCGGTTACGCCGTGACCGTGACCGGCCCGCTCGTGGTCGTGAGCCGCATGATCGACGAGATCCGCGACACGCAGATCGGGAGCTTTGGCTCGGCGCTCGTGCTGGTGGGGATCCTCGCCGCGTTTTGCCTGCGCTCGATCCCGCTTGCGGCGCTCGCCATGATCCCGACCCTGCTGCCCGTGCTCCTGACCCTCGGCGCGATGGGCGCGCTCGCGGTGCCGCTCGACGTCGGCACCGCGATGGTGGCGGCGGTGGTGCTCGGCCTCGGCGTGGACGAGGCGCTGCACCTGCTCTCTGCCTACCAGAGGTTGCGCGAGGGCCTCGCGCGCGAGCTCGCGATCGAAGCGGCGCTCCGCGAAGTCGGTCGCCCGCTCCTCACCTCCGCCGCCGCGCTCGGGCTCGGCTTCCTCGTGCTCGTCTTCGTGCCCTGGAAGAGCCTCGCGAGCTTCGGGGCGGTGAGCGTGGTCGCGATCGCGGCGTCGCTCCTCGCCGACCTGCTCGTGCTGCCCGCGCTGCTCCTCGCTACTCGGCGGCGAGCGTCCCGCCCGCGCTGACCTCGACGGCGAGCGTCTTCTCGACGCTGAGGACGAGGTTGCTCGGGTCCGGGAGCCCCCACGCCACCCACGGCACGTCGAAGCGCACGGTCACGCGCGCGCGGTCGCCCTGCCGCGAGGCGTCGAACGCGAGCTCGAGCGGATGGCGCTCACCGCGCACCTCGAAGGAGCCGAACAGCCGGCCCGCGAGCGTGTCGGCGTCGCGTTTCGTCACCTCGAGGCGCTCCGGCCGCAGCACGAGCAGCGGGTGCGCCGGCGAGTCGAGCACCTCCTCGTGCATCACGCGGTCGCGGCGCGCGATGCCGGTGTCGCCGCTCCGCGCGTCCACGCGGATCTCGCCGGTGGCCGCGCCCGTCTCGGGGTCGAAGCGCACCTCGCCCGACGCGAGCGCGAAGCGCCCGCGCACGGTGTGGAGCCGGGCGCCGAGCGTGAAGCCGATCTCGGTGGCCGCGGGCTCGAGCACGAGGCGGTAGGGCTCCGCGCTGACCGCCGGCGCAAGGCTCAAGGCCAGCGCCGCGGCGCACAGCGCTACTCGCGGATGACGAAGAGCTTCGTGACGAACCACTTGGTGCCCACCCAGAGGTAGCCGAGGGGGCCGAGGATGTGAGGACCCTTGCGCCTCTCGAGATCGAGAGCGAGAGCCGACAGCGCAACGTCCGTGCGGAGCCGCTTCAAGCGGGCCTCGCCGCTGTCGATGTCCGTCTGCAGGCGCGTCAGCTCCCGTTCGACCTGGAGCACCTCCTCGACGTTCTGTGCGCGCGCCAGCAGCGCGCGCAGCCGGTCGCGGAGCGCGCGCTGGTTCGCGAGCGTCGCCTCCAGGTCGGCGACCTCTGCGGTGACGTCACTGGCCGAGACGCTGCGCGCCAACTCCTCGCCGAGCGCCGCGAGCGACGCCAGCGCCTCGTCGAGACGGGCGGCCGGCACGCGCAGGTCGAGGTGCGCGTGGTCTTCGCCCCGAGTACTCGAAGCGGTCACGTAGCCGCCCAGGCCCTGCGCGAGGTCCGCCGCGGCCCTCGCACCCGCGGCCACGTCGTCCACGGCGACCGAGAGCTCGGCGGTCTTCAGCAAGAGCCGATCGGACGCAGCCGCACTGGGCTGGGCTCGCCCGGTGGCGGCTTCGTCGCCGCCGGCCGAGGCGCAGCCGAGCAGGAGGATCAGGGTCAGGACGGTGGCCAGCCTCGTATGCATCGATCCCCCGGACGGTGCACCAGTGACACCGCCCGAGACGCAGAGTTCGGCCTCCTCCGCTCACTTCGGAGGCGGCGGATCCTCGAGCGCGCCCGCGGCGACGAGCCGCTCGATCTCGGCGTCGGAGAACCCGAGCAGGCGCCGCGCGATCGCGCGCGTGTGCTCGCCGAGCTTCGGGGCCGGGCGCACGTCCGCATCGGCCATTGCCGAGGCGCTCCAGCACGGGCCCTCGAGCGAGAAGCGCCCGAGCCCCTCGACCTCGACCTCGCGCGCGTAGCCCCACGCCTGGAAGTGCGGGTCGTCGAGCATGTCGGTGCCGGTGAAGACCGGGCCGGCCGGGACGCCGTAGCGCTGGAGCAGCGCCGCGATCTCGCGCTTCGGCACGGTCTGCGTCCACTCCGCGAGCTTCGCGTCGATGGCATCGCGCGCGGCGAGGCGGCCGGCCGCCATGTCCCAGGCCTTCTCGCGCGCCCAGGCGGGGTCGCCCAGCGCCTCGCGGAGCGCCTTCCAGTCGGCGTCGTCGCGCACCGTGATCACGATCCACTGCTGCGTGCCCTCGCACGGGTAGGCGCCCCACGGCGCGCCGCGCTCGCCCTTGTTGCCGCGCGGCCCGACCGTGCCCGGCGCGAGGCCGGCCTGGAGCAGCAGCTCGCCGAGCATGCCCGTCACGGCCTCGATCTGCGCGGCCTCGACGTGGCTCCCCCGCCCCGTGCGCTCGCGGCGCAGCAGCGCAGCCAGCGCGCCGAGCGCGCAGATCCGCCCGACGAGGTGATCGGGGAAGATCGCGGCCGAGCCGGCCGGGAAGTCCTGGTCGTCGTAGTTCCAGAGGTGGACGAGCCCGCCCACCGGCTGCGTGCTCGGCCCGTAGCCGATCCACGAGGCCCACGGCCCGCGCGAGCCCATGAGCTGGCTCGACACCAGGATCGCGCGCGGGTTGAGCTGCTGGATCGTCTTCCAGCCCACGCCCATGTCGTCCAGGGTGCCAGTGGCGCTGTTCTCGATGATCACGTCCGCCTGCGCGATCAGCTGCTTCAGGGCCGCGAGGCCCTCGGGCTGCTTCACGTTCACGCCGAAGCTCTGCTTGCTGCGCGAGGACGAGGCGAACGACGGCGAGATCCAGCCGCCCGTCACCGTGCGCATGAAGTCGGGATACGTGCGCGTCTCGACCTTGATCACCTCGGCGCCGTACTCGGCGAGGAGGCGCCCCGCCTCGACGCCGACGCCGCCGATCCCGAAGTCGAGCACGCGGAGGCCGGCGAGCGGCGCCGCTGACGCCGCAGCCGCGCGCTTCGGCGCCGGGCGCGGCTTCGCGGCCGGCCCGGGATCGCGCGCATGGGCGCGCTCGAGGAACGCCGCGCTCTCGTCGGCGCCGGCCGCCGGCGCACCCTGGCGCGGGCCCTGCCGCACGCCGTCCACCTCGAGGAAGCCCGACGCGAAGGGGCCCGTGACGCCGGGCGCCACGGGCAGCTCCACGAAGGTGCCGCGCGCGCGGAGGTGCACGTTGTTCAGCACCTCGTCGGGGCGCAGCACCGGCGTGCAGACGATGCCGCGCCGCTGCGCCTGCTCCGCGACCTCCTCCATGCTCATGCTCGCGAAGTGCTCCTCGTAGACCTTGGTGAGCACGTCCGCGTTCTGGAGCCGGCCGATGAACGTCTCCCAATGCGGGTCGGAGAAGGCCTCGGGCTTGCCGAGCCATTCCCACATCGCGCGCCACTGGCGCGGCGAGAGGATGACGAGGCGCACGTAGCCGCCCTTGCAGGCGTAGATCGTGTAGACCGGGCCCGAGCCGTTCCGTACCTCGTTGATCGGGAAGCTCCCGTTTCGGAGGATGCTCGCGTTGCAGAACGACCAGTCGGTGGTCTGGGAGGTGCCGAGCAGCGTCGAGAAGTCGATGTGTTGGCCGGCGCCCGAGAGGCGGCGCTGGTAGACGGCGAGCAGCACGGCGTAGGCGGCCGTCACCGAGGCGACGTCCACGCCGATCGCCGCCGGCGGGATGAGCGGCGGCTTCGACGGGATGCCCGCCTTGAAGACCATTCCGCTCATCGCGTCGAGCACGTCGTCGGTGGCGACCCAGTCGCGGTACGGCCCGCGGCTCCCGAAGTCGGAGAGTGACGCGAACACCAGCTGCGGATGGCGCGCGAGCAGGTCGCCAGGCTCGAGCGCGAGGCGCGCGCGCTCGGCGGGGGCGTACGACTCGACGAGCACGTCGGCCTGCGCGAGGAGCTCGTGGAGGCGCGCGCGGCCGGCGGTCGTCTCGAGGTCGAGCCTCGCGCCCCGCTTGCCGGCGTTGCGAAACGCGAAGCCCAAACTCACGCTTCGCTCGCCTGCGGCTCGCTGCGCGGGCCGACCCTCGTCGCCCGCGCGGTCCGCATCGCCCCTTGCAAGGAACGGAGGCAGCCGGCGCGAGCGCGCGCCGCCCGGCGGCTCGACGCGCAGCACGTCGGCGCCGAGGTCGGCGAGGAGGCGGCCGCAGAGCTCGCCCTTCTCGTCCGCGAGATCCACCACGCGCAGGCCCGTGAGGGGTCGGTCGGTTGCGGCTGCGGCCATGGTCCTCCTCGGAGCGCGCGATTCTACGGCGGAACCCCGGGCGCGAGCCACACGCAGGCAGACGGTAACGCCCGGCGCGGGTACCCTGCTGCGAACGCTCGAGGGGAGCGCCGATGCGGCCGATCCAGACTCCCATGCCTCGCCTCCCGGCGCTCGTTCGCGTCGCCGCCTTCCTCGTGCTCGCGCAGGCGGCCCACGCCGCGCCCGGCGAGCCGGGCCCGCGCCAGCCGCTCCTCGACGCCGGGCTCGCGGCCTACGCGCGGGTCGAGGCGGAGGGGCGCATCCAGAACCCCGTGCTCACGCTGATCGACTACGCGCTGCCCTCATCCGAGCGCCGGCTGTTCGTGCTCGAGCCCGCCACGCGCCGCGTGCTGTTCAGCGAGTTCGTGGCCCACGGCCGCGGCTCCGCGGACCCGGCGCGGCCCGAGCAGGCGGTGCGCTTCGGCAACGAGCTCGGAAGCCTCCGCTCGAGCCTCGGCGCGTTCCTCACCGGCGAGCCCTACGCCGGCATGCACGGCTGGTCGCTCCGGCTCCTGGGCCTCGAGCCAGGCAAGAACGACCGCGCCGAGGAGCGCCGCATCGTGATGCATCCGGCGGACTACGTGAGCCGCGCGTTCCGGCTCCAGAGCGGCGGCCGGCTCGGCAGGAGCTTCGGCTGCCCGGCGCTCGATCCCGCCGTGGCGCCGCTCGTCATCGAGCGCATCCGCTCGGGCAGCGTGCTCTACGCGGACGGGCCGGCGCCCCGCGCTGCGAGCGCGCGATCGAGCGCCGCGTCGCCATAGCAGGAGCCCGTTAGCCGGCTCTCATCCGGCGAGCCAGCGCTCCACGACCTGCTCCGCGACCGCGCCGCCTAGCCACGAGCCGAGCGGCACCAGCAGCAGCAGCGCGAAGCGACGCCAGGTCGAGGCATCGAAAGGCCACTCCGGCGCGCTGGCCACGCGCGCCTCCCAGGCGAGCAGCGCCGGGAGCTGCGCCGCGCCGTTGGTCTCGCCACGGCGGAGCGCCGCGGAGGCGCGCGCGATCTCCGGGCGCAGCCAGGCCAGCTCGCGCCGCTTCTCCTCGCGCAGCCGCTCGTGCACGCCGCGGCTCGGCGCGACGAGCGCCGACACGGCGAACGCGGTCGTGGCGAGCAGGATCGAGAGGACGAGCATCGGCGAGTCGGTGTCCACGAGCAGGAGCGAGGCCAGCGAGGTGCCGAGGAACCAGAGGAGAGCGGTGCGCAGGCCGACACGCGCGAACGGCGCGAGCGAGGCGATTTCGCCGACCGTCACGCGCGCACGGCGGCCGACCTCCTGGTAGACGACGGCGCGCGCGCTGCTGAGGGCGACGAGCACGCCCAGCGCGGCGAACACGAGCGGATTCAACGAGTGGACCCAGATGCGGTGCCCGAGCCAGAACGCCGCGGCGTCGGACGCCCGCGCTCCGATGACATCGACCAGGAGGCCGACGACGGCTCCGAGCACCGCAGCGCGCGCCAACGCCGCGCGTCCCGGCGTGCGCGCGCGCTCGCGCCAGGCCGACCACTCGCCGTCGCTCGCATCGACCGCCGATCGCAGATCGTCGAAGTCGCGGCGCACCCAACGCTGCCCCAGCCACAGCGACGCGCACAGGTAGGACAGTACGAGGCCCAGGGCCGCGTTGAACCGCACGATCCGCGCCACGCCGAACCGATCGTCCGGATTCGCGAACACCCGGAGGTCCGCGAACACGACGGCGCTCCCCAGGTAGGCGAGCGCCAGCACGAGCGCCACGGCGCAGAACGCGACGCAGGCGCGCCAGGCGTCGCCGCGGCCGACGGCTCTCCCTCGTTCCACCGCCTCGGTCATGGCTCGACACGATAGAATGCCCGCATGTACGAGGAAATTCGCGTCGAGCGCCGCGGCGAGGTCGAGATCGTGACGATCGACCGGCCCGCAGCGCGGAACGCCCTCACCTTCCGGACCTACGCCGAGCTCGAGCGCGCCGTGCGCGAGACCGGTGCGCGCTGCCTCGTGATCACGGGCGCCGACCCCGCCTTCTGCTCCGGCGACGACGTGAAGCAGGTGATGGGCGGAGGCGAGGGCCGGCCGGCGGCGGCGCGCGCGCGCGAGCCGCGCCTCACGCCGGCGGCCGCGGCGCTGCTCGAGAGCGACACCCCGGTGATCGCCGCGGTGAACGGCCCCGCCGTCGGCTGGGGCATGGAGCTCGCGCTGCTGGCCGATCTGCGCGTCGCCTCCGAGCGCGCGCGTTTCGGCGAGCTCTTCGTGCTGCGCGGCCTCTGCTGCGACGTGGCCGGGCTCGCGCGGCTCGCGTCCCTCGTGGGGCGCGAGAAGGCGGCGGAGCTGCTCTTCACCGGCGAGGTGATCGACGCCCCCGAAGCGCTCCGCATCGGGCTCGTCACGCGCGTGGTGCCGCACGCGGAGCTCCTGCCGGCGGCGCTCGCGCTCGCGGAGAAGATCGCCGCGAACCCGCCGCTCGCGGTGCGCCGCCTCAAGGCCGGGCTCCGGGAGGCGCTCGACCCCGACTGGCGCGCGCTCGGCGCCTGGGTCTCGGCCTCGCTCGGCGAGCTGTTCCAGACCGAGGACCACCGCGAAGGCGTGAAGGCGTTTCTCGAGAAGCGCGCGCCGCGCTACCTAGGACGTTGACACAGAACGCCTCGGAGCCACACAGCAAGCCCGGTTCGTCCGGGCGCGCAGTGAGCCCACCCGAGGCTTCGCCTCGGGTGAGGCGAACGGAGTCACAGGATGGGCGTACTCGACGACAAGATCGCGATCGTCACCGGCGCGGGGCGCGGCATCGGCCGCGAGATCGCGCTCGACTTCGCGCGCGAGGGCGCGCGCGTCGTCGTCAACGACCTCGGCGGCGCGGCCGACGGGAGCGGCGCGGGCGGCGTGGCCGACGAGGTGGTGAAGGAGATCGAGGCGCTCGGCGGCAAGGCCGCCGCGAGCCGCGACTCCGTTGCCACGGTCGAGGGCGGCCGCCGCATCTTCCAGACGGCGCTCGATGCGTTCGGCGGGTGCGACGTCCTCGTCAACAACGCCGGCATCCTCCGCGACAAGACGATCTTCAACATGGAGGAGGCCGACTGGGACGCGGTGATCGCGGTGCACCTGAAGGGCCACTACTGCTGCACGCGGCCCTTCGCGCGCTTCATCCGCGAGACCGACCGCCGCGGCTGCCGCATCGTGAACTTCTCGTCGGTGTCGGGCCTGTTCGGCAACTTCGGCCAGTCGAACTACGGCGCCGCGAAGTCCGGCATCGCGGGCTTCTCGCGCGTGCTCGCGCTCGAGCTCGCGAAGTTCGGCTGCACGGTGAACACGATCTCACCGGGCGCCGCCACGCGGCTCACCATCCCGCTCATGCAGGGCCGCGGCGACGCCTCCGCCGCCGAGGATCCCGCGCGGAGCCCCGCGCAGATCGCGCCGGTCGTCAGCTGGCTCGCCTCGCCCGCGGGCCAGGCCGTGAGCGGGCAGGTGATCCACGTGATGCAGGGCCAGGTCGCGATCATGCAGCAGTACGCCGTGATCCGTTCCTTCACGAAGGGCGGCGCTCGCTTCACGCAGGAGGAGCTCGACCGCGTGATGCCCGAGCTCGTCGCGGCGCGCGAGCGCAACGTCCTCCGCGCGAAGCAGGAAGCCGCGCCGGAGAAGCCGTGACGGCGGAAGCGGAGCCCTCGCTCGCGCCGCCGCCCACGAAAGGCCACCTCTCCGTCGCGCGCGTGCTCGACGGCTGGTACGTGGCGTGCCGCTCGCGAGAGCTCGCCGAGAAGCCGCTCGCCGTGACCGTGCTCGGCCAGCCGCTCGCGCTGTTCCGCGGCGCGGGCGGGCGGCCCGGCGCCGTGCTCGACCGCTGCCCGCACCGGAACTTCCCGCTCTCGGCGGGGCACGTGCTCGCGTCGGGCGCCCTCGAGTGCGGCTACCACGGCTGGCAGTTCGACGCGACGGGCGCCTGCCGCACGGTGCCGGGCCTGCTCGGCGAGCCCGCCGGCGGTCCGGCGCGCCGCGTGCCAGCGCACGCCGCGCGCGAGGCGCAGGGCTTCGTGTGGGTGTGGGGGCGCGCGGACGCCGAGCCGGCCGGCGAGCCCTTCCACGTGCCGTGCCTCGACGACCGCCGCTACGTGGCGGTCGAGCGCACCTTCGACTTCGAGTGCACGCTCCACGCCGCGCTCGAGAACGCGCTCGACGTGCCGCATACCGCGTTCCTGCACCGCGGGCGCTTCCGCGGCGGCGACCCGAGCGAGCTCGAGGCGGTGCGGAGGCGGCTCCCGGGCGGCGGCCTCGAGGTCCAGTACCTCGGCGAGCGCCGCCGCCCCGGCGACGTGAAGCCGCGCCTCGATCGCCCGCCGGTCGAGCACTGGGACCGCTTCTTCCTGCCCGGCGTCGCGCAGGTCGAGTACCGGGACGGCGAGCGCTCCCACCTGATGGCGACCATCCTGCACACGCCGATCCACGACACGCTGACGCGCGCCTACTTCGCGCAGTGCATCCGGCTCCCGTTGCCGCGTTGGCTCGTCCGGGGCTTCGTGGCGCGCAAGGTGGACCAGGTGCTCCGCCAGGACCGCGACGCGCTCCGCACGCAAACCGCCTCGATCCGCCGCTTCGGCGGCGAGCGCTACGCGTCGACGGAGCTCGACCTGATGGGCCCGGAAATCTGGCGCATGCTGAAGCAGGCCGAGCGCGGCCTCGTCGTGGACGAGTCCGTGCCCGAGCGCCGGGTGAAGTTCCGGGCCTGAGGCCGCCGGAGCGGCGCGCCAAGTTCCGCGCCTGAGCCAGCGCCGGGCTACTGCCTCAGCACCGGCAGCTCGTTCGTGAGGAGCCCGTTCGGGTTCTGGAGCTGGAGCAGGTGCATGCCCGGGTCCACCCACGCGGGAAGCGCCGCGAGGTCGATCCGAAGGTTGGTGTTGTTGCAGTTCGGCAGCGTGCCCGACGCGCAGCTCACCGGCGCATCGAGGCCGACCGGCACGCCGTCGATCAACGCGATCGCGCCCGGCTGGATGTCGCGGGCCTTGACCGTGAGCTGCCCGGGGTTCGCGTTCAGGAGCACCGGCAGGTTCGGGCGACCGTTGTCGATCACGGCGCCGAACGCGTTCACCCACAACGTGGGCTGCACCGTGCCCGCGTTCACGCCCGCGCGCTGGTAGGCCGCCAGCGTGAGCGTCGTCGTGCCCGCGGCGGCCTCGGCGAGGAGCTGCGCCCGGGTGAGCGTCAGACCTCCGCCCTGGTACGTGCCGTTGCTGCGGAAGCTCAGGGTGACGGCGGCGCCGCTGCGAAGACCGCTCCCGCGCAGGTTCACGACGCCGTTCAGGTCGGCGGCCTCGAGCGCCGCGAGGACGGCCTGGGTGGCGGCGAGCGCGCCGCCCGTCGTGCTGCGCAGGTTCAGCGTGAGCTGCCGGCCGAGCGCCCCCGACTGGCCGAGGCTCATCTCCTCGATCATCTGGAAGATGTCGAAGGGGCCGACGTTGTAGGCGTTGCGGAAGGCCCCGGGCTGGGCCTCGCTGCCGAACGCGACCGCCCACACCGTGAGCTCGTCGTAGCCGACGTCCACCGACCAGGGCACGTCGGTGGCGCCCCCCAGAGACGCGACCTGGAGCAGGTCGCGGACGTTCGAGACGCCGGCGGAGAACTGCAGGTAGCGGTCGGTGATGCCGCGCATGGTGGGCGCCTCGAAGCCGCCCACGAAGAACGAGGCGGTGCCGGCGCCGTGGGGCAGCGCGTGGCAGCCGCTCGTGAAGCCGCTGCCGTTCGCCGCGTCGCCGCAGGTCTCGGGACCGTTGCCGTTGCCTCCGCCCGGCGGATTGATGCCACCCTTGTTCTCGAAGAACTCGGAGAAGCCGTTCACGGCCTGCGCGGTGAGCCGGTCGTCGAAGCGGCGCGTGCGTGCGGGCGGGTACTGGATGTTCTGGAGGTACGTCGCCATCGCGTCGCGCTCCGCGTTCGACAGGCCACCTGCCTCGCTCACGTCGTTCGTCGGGCAGGCGCCCTGCTGGTCGCACATCACGCCCGAGAGCGAGGCGTTCACGAGCTGGCGGAAGCAGCTCTGGTCGTTCGTGCAGTTGGCGGGCACGGTGGCCCCCGCCCCGTTCCCCTGCAGAGAGCTTCCCGTCTCGCCGTTGATGCTGGTGAAGGGGTCGCCGAGCGAGCCGTCCCAGTGGAGCGGCAGCGTGCCCTTGAGGCCACGCACCGGCATGGTGCTGCGGGCCTCCTCCTGCTCGCAGCCCTCGATGACGCAGCGGGCGCCGATCACCCAGAGCAGCTGGTCCACGTGGCCGTCGGGGTGACAGCTCGCGCACGCGAACGTACCCGTGGTCGAGCCGGCGGCGGAGTTGAAGGCGATGCGGCCGTTCCGGATCGCAACGGGCGTCGCGTCGCCGTTGAAGGGCCGGCGCTGCGTCTCGACGATGGTCGGCGTCTGGTCGGCGAGGTGGGTGAGATCGAGCTCCGAGATGCTGTCGTCGAGCGTGTTCAGCACGAAGGCCTTCTGGGGCGCGCCGGTCTGGGGATCGGAGCGGAGCGCCACCGCGCGCGGGCCGTTGCCGACGTTCACCGTCGCGAGCACCTGGCCGGTCGCCGCGTCCACCGCGGCGACGCGGTTCGACGCGGCGGCAGTGACGATCAGCACGTCGTCGTTCGCGCTGAGGGCGATGCCGTAGGGCGTGGCGAGCTGGCTGCCCGGCGCCGGCTGCGAGGGCGGCACGGGCTCGAGCTCGATCGGAGCTGCGGCGTTCCAGCCGCCGCCGCCGGGATTCGCGACCCCGATCTGGTTCAGGAACATCCGGTTGTCGAGGTCCGCGAGCACGTGCCCCTGGGTGCCCGCGCGGCCGTTCACGAGGTTCCGGGCGTCGGTCTGCGAGACGAAGACCTTCCCGGTCGAATCCACGGCGACGCCGTAGAGCAGCGTGCCGATCGAATCGACCACGTCCACGAGCGCGTCGGTCGTCGTGTTGAACACGAAGAGGTCGCGGTCCGGGAGGATCGGGTCCGCGGCGATGTCCACCGGAAAGCCGATGAGCTGCGGGCCGGTGGCGAAGTTGGCTTGCGTGAAGTCGAAGGTGCACTGCGGATCGTTCGGGTTCGGCGGCCCGAAGCAGGACGAGAGCTCGGAGCGGTTGCCCGATTCGAAGGCCGGCACGAAGAGGCGCCCGTTGCGCACCACCAGCGCACGCGGCTCCTGGGCGTTGATCGCGAGCAGGCCGGTCACGCTGTAGGTGTCGGCGTCGATCACCGCGATCTGGTTGCGCGACGAGAGCGCCACGTAGGCCTTGTCGTTGCTCGCGAAGGCGATCCCGACCGGCTCGTCGAAATCGGTGATCAGGTTCGCCGCGTCGATCGCCTGGATCGTCTCCACAACCTTGTACTGCGTCGCGCCGGGGACGAGGGAGATCACGCTGACCGAGTCGGAGACGTGGTTCGCCACCCAGAGCTCGGTGCCGTCGGGGCGCAGCGCGAGGCTCACCGGGTCGACGCCCACGTCGATCACGGCCTGGGACGCGAGGACGCCGGCCTTGATGACGCGCACCCGGCCCATCGTGGTGAGCGCCTGGTAGAGGGTCGAGCCGTCCGGCGAGAGGATCAGTGCGTCCGCCTGCGGGCTCTCGAAGAGCTGGGCACCGGCCGCCTCGTGCTCGGACGCGGGCGGCGACCCGCAGCCGATGCCTGTGAGGAAGGCGACGACATAGCCCGCGCCCAGCATCGAGGCGAGGAGACGCTGCAGGAGTCCCATCGGGCACCTCGGTTCGGCGTCCGCCGGAGGCTGGCGGGCGGCACATCATACAACCCCAGCCGGGCCGATTGGTTGCTCGCGCTCCTGCGGCGCGGTCGGTAGCTTCCGCGGCCGATGCGCCGGGTGGGTGTGGCTCTTCGGATTTCGGTCGCGGTGGCCGCGCTTCTCGGCCTCTCCTGCGCGAGCTGGTTCTCCGCGCGACTCGACGCCCCTGCGGGGGCGCGGCTCGAGGACGCCTGGCGCCTCTACCAGATGTCCGAGGACTCGAAGGCGATGGCGATCGCGATCGACGACGCCTCCGGCAAGAGGGTCTGGGGGATCCGGTACGGCTACCTCTCCCAGGAGAGCGCGAACCAGGGGGCGCTCGAGGAGTGCGCCTCGAGCGCGAAGTCGGGCGGGCTCCAGGCCCGCTGCCACCTGTTCGCGGTGGGCAACCGGCGTTCGCCGGCGGCGGTCGCAGCCTGCGGCGACGGCCGCGCGCCCGCGAGCTTCTGCAACCTGATGAACGACCTGATCCCGCCGACCCCGGCGGCGGCCCCCTGAGCCCGGCGGCGCCCGGCACGCGCGCTTCCCGCCTCGGGCGCATCCGCGACGAAGTCTGGCTGGTCACGGGCTTCGTGCTCTGGAAGGGGGCGCTCTTCCTACTCGCCTGGCACGTCTTCGCGCAGGCCGGGCATGCGGGCTTCGCCTGGACCGACCTCTTCGACCGCTGGGATGCGCGGCACTACCGCACCATCGCGCTCGACGGCTACGCCGCCTCCGGGATCGCGCCGGAGGACCGCCGCTTCCTCGCGCACTTCCCGCCGCTCTATCCGCTCGCGACGCGCGGGCTCGTGGCGCTCGGCCTCTACCCAGGCGCCGCTGCGAGCCTGGTCTCGCTCGCGAGCGCGCTCCTCGCCACGCTCGTGCTCCATCGCCTCGCACTCGCCGAGCTCCGGGACCGAGGCGCCGCGTTTCGCGTGGCCGCCCTGTTCAACCTCTATCCAACCGCCTACTTCACGAGCGCGCCCTACGCGGAGGGGCTCTATCTCCTCCTCGCGGCGCTCACGTTCCACGCGCTCCGCGTGCGGAAGAGCCTCTGGCTCGGTGCCGCTTGCGTCGCGCTCGCCACGCTGACGCGCCTGATCGGTCTCGCGCTCCTGGCGCCGCTCGCGTGGGTGGGCTTCGCCGTGTGGCGCGAGCGGCGGCGGCTCCGGGACTTCGCCGGCCCGCTCCTCCTCGCGGGGCTCGGCGGGGTCGCCTACCTCGCGCTGAACCTCGCCTACCAGGACGACGCGTTCTTCTTCCTGCGGAACCTCGAGGCAGAGATCTCGGCGATCAAGCCCGGCGCGCTGCCCTTCCGGTTCACGGCGTCGGGCCTCTCCCGGTTCCTCCTCGATCCCTCCGCCTGGAGCGATCCCGTGTTCATGGCACACACCGGGTGGAATGCGCTCTTCGTGGTGTTCGCTGTCGGCGTCACGTGCGTGGGCGCGTTCCGGCTCGCCGCGCCCTACACCGCGTACGCGGTCGCGCTCCTCGCGATCGTCGCCTCGCTCGACTGGGCGGTCAGCAACGCGCGCTACACGCTCGCGCTGCTGCCGATGTTCCTCGTGCTCGGGCAGCTCCGGACGCGCTGGCTCGCCGCGCTCCTCGCCCTCGGCTTCGCCACGGGGCAGCTCTACTTCGCCGCGCGCTTCGTGCGGGGCGAGTGGGCGTTCTGAGGCTGGCCCCTACTCCGCGAGGAGCGCGCGCAGGCGCGCGATCGTCTCGCTGCCGCCGAAGACGAGCAGGCGATCGCCCGCCTTCAGCACGTGCTCGGGCCCGGGGTTCGGCGCGTGGACCCCGCCGCGCTCGACCGCGAGCACGCTGGCACCGGTGCGCTTCCGGAGACCGAGCGCGCCGATGCTGCGCTCGGGGGCGAAGCTGCGCGGCACGTCCACCCACTCGGTCGACACCTGCTCGAGCAGCTCGACGAGCCACGGATCGAGGGCGACCCCGGGCGGTGTCTGGAGCAGCGCGTAGCCCTCGTCGCGCAGCTCGTCGACGAAGCTCGCGACCGCGCCGCCCGGGAGGCCGAGCGCGCGCAGCACGTAGGTGGTGAGGTCGATCGCCGCCTCGAGCTCCTCGGCCACGACGCTGGTCGCGCCGAGCGCCTGGAGATGGTCGATGTCTCGCGCGTAGCGCGTGCGCGCGAGCACGGGCGCGGTCGGGTTCAGGCGGCGCGCGAGCGCCACGATGCGGCGCGTAGCGAGCGGGTCGGTGACCGCGACGACCACGATCCGCGCGCTCCGCACGCCGACGCGATCGAGGAGCGCAGGGCGCGTGGCGTCGCCGAACACGACACGCGCCTCGCTCCGCCTGCGCGCCTCGACGACCGCGCTCGGGTTCGCGTCCACCGCCCGCCACGGCGCGTCGAGCGCGTCGAGAACGCGCGTGAGGCTCCGGCCGGCGAGCCCGTAGCCGATCACGAGCACGTGATCGCGCGCGCTCTCCGGCGGGAGCGCCACCTGCTTCCCGCCGGCCGGCGGGCGGTCGAGGAGCCAGGGGCCGAGGCGCACCAGGAAGGGCGTCGCCACCAGGCTCAGCACCGAGGCCGCCACGAACGCCTGGCCGAGCTCGGGCTCGAGCAGGCCCGCGGCGGCCGCGGCGCCGGCCAGCACGAACGAGAACTCGCCCGTCTGCGCGAGCGCGAGCGCAGAGAGGAGCGCGGCGCGGAGGCCGAAGCGCAGCACGCCGCCCACCGCCGCCGCCACCACGAGGGCCTTCAAGAGCGTCGAGGCGAGGAAGAGCACGGCCACCGCGAGCGGCGCCGCGAGCGCAATCTTCGGGTCGAGCAGCATGCCGACCGCCGTGAAGAACATCCCGAGCAGCATGCCGCGCAGCGGGAGCACCTCGGCGAAGAGCTGGTGGCCCCAGGGCGAGGCCGCTGCCGCGAGCCCGGCGAGGAAGGCGCCCACCGCGAGACCGAGCCCGAGCGCCTCCGCGCCGACGGCCGCGCCCGCCACCACGAGCACGGCCACCAGGCTGAACACGTCGCGCGAGCGGAGCCCCGCCGCCGCGGAGAGCACGCGCGGCAGCAAGAAGCGCGCCGCCCCGTAGAAGGCCGCGCCCGCGAGGCCCGCGCGCGCGAGCGCGCCCGCGACGGCGCCGACGCCGAGCGGCTCGGCGCTCGCGAGGAGCGGGACCGCCAGCAGGAACGGCACGATGCAGAGGTCCTGGAACAGGAGGATCGCGATCGTGATCTGGCCATGCGGCGCATCGAGCTCGCCGCGCTCGGAGAGGAGCCGGATCACGAGCGCCGTGCTCGACATGGCGACGAGCGCGCCCAGCACGAGCGCGCTCCGGCCCGGCACGCCGAGCGCGAACGCGATGCCCGCGGTCGCGGCGAGCGTCGCCGCGACCTGGAGCGCGCCCACGAGAACGCCGCTCCGCAGCAGGCGGCGGAGCCGGTCGACCGGCAGCTCGAGGCCGATCTCGAAGAGCAGGAACACGACCCCGATCTCGGCGAGCCGGCGCACGGCGTCGGGGTCCGAGACGAGGCCGAGCCCGCCCGGGCCGACGAGCGCTCCCGCCACCAGGAAGCCGGCGACCGCCGGGAGCCGGAGTCGCTCGAAGAGCGCGGCGCCCGCCGCCGCCAGCGCGAGCAGCACCACGAGCTCGGCGAGCGGCACGCCCTCCGACATCGAGCTAGCCCGAGGCCTGGAAGGCGGGCCGCGCGAGCCCGTCGGCGCCCACCCAGTGCGGGCGCCAGACGAGCGCCACGCGCTCGACCTGCGTGTCCGTCTTCCGCGGCCGGAGCGCGAGCTCCGCGAGCTCGCCCTCGCCGCCCTCGCGCAGCGCTCCCATCTCGGCCTGGAACGCGGCGTCGAGCGCGCGGAGCTCTTCCTCGGCCGCGGCCAGGCCCTCGCTCGCGCGCGCCACGTCTCCCTGCTCGCGCGCCGTGCGTGAGGCGCTGCGCGCAGCCGACGCGGCGCGGCCCACCGTGCCCGTCCCGAGCTTCCGGCCGAAGAGCGCGCCCAGCACGGTGGCGCCGACGGAGATCGCGGTGCCGACCGCCTCGCTGGTGCGCTGGGAGCGCTGGCGCTCCATCTCCGCGCGCCGGCTCCGCACGCGCTCCTCGGCGCGCGCGAGCTTCGGCACGTAGCGCGCGCGGAGCTTCTCGAGCGTGGCGTCGCGCCGCTCGCGAAGCGCCTCGCGCACGCGCACGCGGAAGGCGCCCTCCTCCTCGCCGGGCCGCGACACGAGGCCGGTCGCGAGGCTCCGCTGGAGCACCAGCGGCCGCGCCTGGTGGAGCGCCGTCGCGAGCGCCTTCGTGAGGCGCTCGGGGCTGCCCTTGCCGAGGCCGGGCGGGAGCGCCGCGAAGCCAGCGCCGCCGGCGCCCGCGGCGGCGAGCGCGAGCCGCGCCGGGTCGAGCTCGACGGCGCCCTCCCAGCTGGCGGCGTCCTCGCACGGGGCCAGGAGCGCGACCCGCTCGAAGCGGTCGACGCCGGCCTTCGCGTCGGCGTAGCGGAGCTGCGCCACGCCGAGGAGCGCGGGCCGATAGAGGAGGCGCGCGCCCGCCGGCGCCGCGCCGGAGACGGCGAGGAACTGCTCCTCGAGCCCGGCCGGGAGCAGCGGCCGGCCGGCGGCCGCAGTCTCCGCGGCGACGGGGGCCTCGAACGCTCCAGCGGGCGCCCCTGCAAGCGAAGCGCGCAGCTCGGGCGCGGCCCGAGCGGAGTCCGAAGGCTGGAGACGCGCGATCTCCTCGAGCGTGAGCGGCCCGCGCAGGTACGAGAGCGCGAAGCGCGTCTGGAACAGCACCGGCGCCGACTCGTGGACGCTGTGGAGCAGGAACACGCGCTTGCCGAGCCCCGCGAGCTGCCTCGCGGCCGCGCCCCGCTCGAAGCCGCCGCCGCGCGCCGAAGCACTCCCCTCGAGCCCTTCGAGCACACGGGCCTGGTCGCGCTCCGTCTGGAGCCGGCCGAGGAACCAGGTGCCGGCGTTGCCGAGCGCCTTGTAGTCGAGGTCCACCGGGTTCTGCGTGGCGAGCACGACGCCGAGCCCGAACGCGCGCGCCTGCTTGAGGAGCACGAGGAGCGGCGCCTTCGAGGGCGGCGCGGCAGTGGGCGGCAGGAAGCCCATCACCTCGTCGAGGTAGAGGAGCGCACGGAGGCTCCCCGTGCCCGGCTGCGCGCGCATCCAGGCGACGACCTCGCCGAGGAGCCAGGTGACGAAGAACATCCGCTCGGCGTCGTCGAGGTGGGCGATCGAGAGGATGGAGAGGCGCGGCTTGCCGGCCGGCGTGTGGAGCAGGCGCGCGATCTCGAGCGGCTCGCCCTCCGTCCAGGCCGCGAAGCCCGGCGAGGCGAGCAGGTGGTTCAGCGTCATCGCGAGCTCGAGCCGCTCCTTCGCCGGATAGAACGACTCGAGGTCGAAGACGCCCACGCGCTCGAAGGGCGGCGCCTGCACGCGGCGGATCAGCTCGGGCAGGTCGAGGTCCTGGCCCGCGGACCAGGCGGCCTCGATCAGCTTCACGAGCAGGATGTGCTCGCGGCTCTTGAGCGGATCCGACTCGATTCGCACCAGCGCGAGGAGGCCGGCCGCGGCGGACGCGACGCGATCCTCGAGGAGCTCGCTCCGGCTTGCGTCTTCGCTCGGCTCCCGCGAGGGGAACCCTCGCGGGGCCTCGCTGCGCGCTTCGCTTGCCGCCTCCTTCGGCGGGGCCGCCAGCGAGCGCAGCACCGAGAGCGGGCGCCCGACCCGGCTGCCCGGCGTGTAGAGCGCTAGGTCCACGCTCTCCCGCAGCCTGCGTATGCGGTCGCCGTCCTGGCCCGAGTCGGCGAGCCCCTGCCTCCAGAGCTCCGCCGTGGCGCGCGCGTGCTCGGCGGGCGTGCGGCCGGCGCGCTCCGCCTCGGTGGCGTCGATCCAGGGCTCGAACGCCTCGGGCGCGAGGGAGGGGAAGGTGAGGAGCAGGTTCCCGAGGTCGCCCTTCGGGTCGATCGCGATGGCCGGGATGCCGTCGAGCGCGGCCTCTTCGAGGAGGCTCACGCAGAGCCCGGTCTTGCCGCTCCCCGTCATGCCGAGGCAGACCGCGTGCGTCGTCAGGTCCTTCGCTTCGTAGAGCAGGGGCTCGGGGCCGACGCTGCCGTCGGCCGCGAGCAGGCGGCCGAGATAGAAGCTCCCGAGGCGCTCGAAGTCCGCCGCCCGCGACATGCGCTCCTGTTAGCTCGAACGCCGGTTGATTTCGAGGGCAAGCGGGCGCTCCGCGCCCGCGCGCAGTGAGCCCACGCGAGGCTTTGCCTCGCGGGAGGCGAACGGAGTCACGACAGTCGGTGCACGGGAGCGTTTTTCTTCGCACCCCCTTTTCGCGCTTGGATTCCGGCGCGAGATGGCTCAAATTGGGTGATTCCGAAGACGGCCCGCGGAGGCTCCCTGCCGGATTCGATCGTCGAAGAAGAGCTGGCGCTCCTCGCGCAGGTGAGCCGGGCGCTCGCGGCCGTGGACGAGCGGCCCGTGCCGTCCGAGTCCGACCTGGTGGACGAGCTCGAGCACATCCGCGACCAGCTCGTGCGCGGCGGGCCCGACTTCTTCGACCAGTCGGCGCTCGCCACGCGCTGGAGCGTGCAGAGCGCGCTCCTCGTGCAGTTACGTCGCGCGCGGAGCGCACCCGAGGTCGATCCGGGCTCGCCGTACTTCGCGCACATGCGGCTCCGCGAGAGCGGGCGCGTGCGCGACGTGTGCCTGGGCCGCGCCACGCGCCTCGACAACGGGCTCCGTATCGTCGACTGGCGCCACGCGCCGATCGCCCAGCTCTACTACCGCTACCAGCAGGGCGAGAGCTACGAGGAGACGATCAGCGGGAGGCCGCAGGCGGGCGTGATCGAGGCGCGCCGCGCGGTGACGATCCGCCGGGGCGAGCTCGAACGCGTCGAGGCGCCGGAGGGCATCTTCGACGCGGACCCGGGCATTGCTTCCGGCTGGCGCCGCGCGGCGCGGCGGCAGGCGCGGCTCGCCGGCGGCGAGGGCGCCGCACTCCGCGTCCACCACTCGCCCGAGGCTGGCGTGCGCCGCCTCGGCACCGATCCCTCGGGCGCGCGGCAGAGCGCCGACAAGCGGCTCCCCGACATAGCCGGCCTGATCGATCCGGAGCAGTTCGCGCTGATCGCGCGGCCCTCGTCGGGCTACGTGGTGATCCGCGGGGCGGCGGGCTCGGGCAAGACCACCGTCGCGCTCCACCGCATCGCGTACCTCGCCTACGAGGACCCCGCCTTCGCCTCGCCCGCGAGCCTCTTCGTGGTGTTCTCGCCGGCGCTCCGCGACTACGTGAGCCACGTGCTCCCCGCGCTCGGCGTCGAGGACGTCCTGGTGAAGACGTTCCACGAGTGGGCGGCGGAGCAGCGGCGCCGCCTCCTTCCCGCGCTCCCGGAGCGCGTGCGCGAGGACACGCCCGCGCTCGTGCAGCGCCTGAAGCTCCACCCCGCGCTCGGCGTCGCGCTCGCGAAGCACGTCGAGCGCACACCCGGCCCCGCGACGCGCGCTCGCGTGATCGACGACTGGATGAGCGTCCTCGCCGACGCCGCTCTGCTGGAGAGCGTCTTCGCGGAGCACGGCCGCGGCGATCTCCGGCCGGCGCAGCTCCAGGAGGCGAGCGCCTGGTGCCGGCGCCGCACCGAGGAGGTGAGCGCGTGGCTCGCCGGGGACCGCGACTCGGGAGCCGAGCTCGATCCCGAGGACGACGCGCTGCTGCTCCGCGCCTGGCAGCTCCGCGACGGGGCGCTCCCCGCGCCGTCGGGCGGCGGCGCTCTCCGCTACCGCCACATCGCGGTGGACGAGGTGCAGGACTTCTCGCCGCTCGAGGTGCGCGTGCTGATGGAGCAGCTCGACGAGCGCAGGAGCCTGACGCTCGCGGGCGACACGCATCAGCACGTGAGTACCGGCTCGGGCTTCACCTCGTGGACCGAGTTCTTCGGCGACCTCGGGCTCGGCGGCGCCGAGGTCGAGACGCTCCAGGTGAGCTACCGCTCCTCGGACGAGATCACGCGCTTCGCCCTCACGCTCCTCGGCGACCTGCGCGAGCCCGACGCGCCCGTGCGCACCACGCGCTCGGGCCCGCCAGTCGAGATCTTCTACTTCACGGAGCACGGCGCCGGGATCGCCGCGCTCGCGGAAGCGCTGATCGCGCTGGCCGGCACCGAGCCGCTCGCTTCCGTCGCGCTCCTCACGCCGTCTTCCGACCTCAGCGACCTCTACTGGAAGGGCCTCTCGCAGTGCGAGGTGCCGCGCCTCCACCGCGTGCTCCGCCAGAACTTCCGCTTCGCGCCCGGCATCGAGATCACCGAGATCGACCAGGTAAAGGGCCTCGAGTTCGACTACGTGATCCTCCTGGACGCGAGCGCGCTCCATTATCCGGACGACGCGCGCTCGCGCCGCCTCCTCCACGTCGGGGCAACGCGCGCCGTGCACCAGCTCTGGGTGACCGCGGTGGGCCCGCCGAGCCCGATCGTGGCGCAGGCCCTCGCGACGCGGGGATAGCCCGCCGCCCCACCCTCAAGTGGGGCCCGGCCCCTGCCGAAGCATGGCCGGGTGCGGGGGGTCTGATGACCTTCGGGCGCTACCTGCTTCGCAACGGGCTCGTCTCCGAGTCGATGCTCGGCCACGCGACCGCCGCGATGGTCCTGTTCGGCGGCCGGCTCGGCACGCACCTGGTCGAGCTCGGCGCGCTCCAACCCGACCAGCTCGAGCTGCTCCTCGCGAAGTACCTCGACGCCACACTGGCGCCACGCGAACGCCTCGAGAAGCCCGACGCGAGGGCGCTGGCGGCGCTGCCCGAGGCGCTGGTGCGGCGCCACAAGGTGTTCCCGTTCGGGCTCGCGGAGAGCCGGCTCGACGTCGCCATGCGCGATCCGGCCGACACCGCGCTCGCGGCCGAGCTCGCGCGCGTGAGCGGGCTCGCGATCCGGCCCTTCCTGTGCACGGAGCTCCGCCTCTTCTTCCTGCTCGAGCGGCACTTCGGCATCGAGCGCAACCAGCGCTACTCGCTCCTCGGCCTGCCGTCCGCGCCGCTCCCCGAGGAGCCCGTGCTGTGGCTCGAGGACGTGATCGAGCCCGTGCCGGACGCACCCGGCTTCCAGCACCTCGCCGCGGGCGAGGAGCTGATCGACGTGGCGTCCTTCGCCGCGCTCTTCCACGAGGAGGATTCGGGCTCCTTGCGCCCGGTGCTCGCGCCCGCCGCGCGCGACGGCTGGCTCGTCGCCGGCGCCGACTCGAACGCAACTCTCGAGACCGGGCTCGCGCAGGCGCGCGACCGGGACGCCGTCGTCTCGCACACGCTGGCCCTCGCCACGGGCCATGCCCGCGCGGTAGCACTCTTCGCGGTGCGGGGAACGGCGCAGGGGCTCGCTGGCGCCGGCGAAATCACGTGCAAGGACCTCCGCGCCGTGCTGGTCGCGCCTGAGGCCGGGAGTCTCCTCGCCGCCGCGATCGAGACGGGCAAGCCGGCCCGGGGAGAGCCGCAGGGGATCGACGCGCGTCTCGCGCGCCTCCTCCGCAGCGTGGAGCCCGCCGAGCTCGCCTTCTTCCCGATCCGGATCGGCGCCCGCGTCGTGAACGTGCTCTACGCCGACAACGGGCGTGCCCCGCTCGGCGAGGACGCATTCCCCGCGCTGAGCGCGCTCTGCGAGCGCGCTGCGTCGAGCTACGAGCGCATCATCCGCGAACGCAAGCGGCGGCTCTGTTGAGACGCCCACGAGGGAGAACCGGCCATGGCCGTATCGGCACTGGTGATCGACGACGGCGAGCTCGCGGACGTGCGCGAACTCCTGGGCGAGCTCGGCGTCGAGTATTGCTGGATCCGCGCGAGCGCCGCGCAGGGCGTCAAGTACGAGGCTCCCGCGCGGTTGTTCGTCACGACGGCGCGCCACGCGCTCCAGGCGGAGCCCGGCGACGGCGAGGCGAGCGCGCGCCCCATCCGCATGGTGGTGCTGGCAGACGAGGCGCGGAGCGCCAGCGCGCAGCTCCGCGAGCGCGGCTTCGACTACGTGGTGCGGCGCCCGGTACATCCGGTCGCGCTCCAGCTGCTGCTGCTCCGCGCGCTCTATCGCGGGGAGGAGCGCCGCGTCTCGACGCGCGTCGCGATCGGCTGCGGGACGACCTACCGCACCACGTTCCGGCGCCGCCCGGCGCTCCTCGTGGATCTGTCGCGCGGAGGCTGCCGCTTCCACACGGCGAAGGAGCTCGACCCGGACCGCGAGATCCAGATCCAGCTCCCGAAGGAGCTCACCGGAGGCGAGGCGATCGACCTTCCGGGCTGGGTCGTGCGCTGCGAGCGCGACCCCGCGGCGAGCATCGAGCTTCCGTTCTGCGCCGCGGTCGCGTTCCAGCTCCTGCCGGACGAGACCGACGAGAAGCTCCGCGCGGTGCTCGAGGCGCGCGCGAGCGGGCCTGAGCGCCTGAACCCGCGCGACGCCCAGCAGGCCTGGCAGGAGTGGACGCAGCGCGCGGCCGGCCGGAAGAAGCGGCGCGAGGCGGCGGCGCCGAAGACCGGGCGCGGCGCGCGGCGCACGCCGCGCCGCGGCTTCCGCTCGCGCATCGCGGCCGTGACCCAGCGCGACCGCGCGCTCCGGACGCTCGTCGGCCGGAACATCTCGGCGGGCGGCATGCTGCTCGAGCCCGAGACCGATCTCCAGGTCGGCGATCGGATCGCGCTCGCGCTGTTCGGCAAGCCGGGTCAGCGCCTCCAGGTACGCGCCCGGGTCGTGCGGAGCGACGCCCAGGGCCTCGCGCTCGTCTTCGACACGCTGTCCGCGCCGGCCACCCTCGAGCTCGAGAAGCTCGTCGCCGGGCTGCCCGCCGCGGAGGAGGCGGAGTCGACCGGGTCCATCGCCACGGTCGTCGGCGAGATCACCGGGCGGAGCCGCAGCGGGCCCGTGGGCTGATCGGCCTCTGGAGGCTCAGAGCACCACGCGGCGGAGCCGGAGCGCGTTCGCGATCACGCAGAGCGACGAGAGGCTCATCGCCGCGGCCGCGAGCATGGGACTCAGCAGCAGCCCGAGAACCGGGTAGAGCACGCCCGCCGCGACCGGCACGCCGAGCGCGTTGTAGAAGAACGCGAAGAACAGGTTCTGCCGGATGTTGCGGAGCGTCGCGCGCGAGAGGGCGCGCGCACGCGCGATGCCGCGGAGGTCGCCCTTCACGAGCGTGACGCCCGCGCTCTGCATGGCGACGTCGGTGCCCGTGCCCATCGCGATGCCGACGTCGGCCTGGGCGAGCGCGGGTGCATCGTTCACGCCGTCGCCCGCCATCGCGACGACGTGCCCCGCTGCCTGGAGCCGGCGCACGTACGCGGCCTTCTCGTCGGGCAAAACCTCCGCGATCACCTCGTCGATGCCGAGCTCGCGCGCGACGGCCTCCGCCGTGGTGCGGGCGTCGCCGCTCAGCATCGCCACGCGGAGGCCGTCCACGTGGAGCCGGCGGAGCGCCTCGTGGGCGCCCGGCTTCACGGGATCGGCCGCGCCGAGGAGCCCGGCGGGAGCACCGTCGAGCGCGACGAGCATCGCGGTCTGGCCCTTCCTTCGGAGCGCCTCAGCGCGTGCGACGAGCGGGCCGGCGTCGCTGCCGAGCTCCTCGAGCAGGCGGCGGTTCCCGAGCATGACCTGCCGGCCGCCGACGCTGCCGCTCACGCCGCGGCCGGCGTGCGAGACGAAGTCCGCGACGGGGAGGAGCGCCAGGCCGCCCGCCTCGGCCGCCGCGACGATCGCCGCGGCGAGCGGATGCTCGCTGCCGCGTTCGAGGCTCGCGGCGAGCCGGAGGAGCTCCGCCTCGTCGAACCCGGGCAGCGCCTCCACGGTCGCGAGCCGCGGGCGCCCCTCCGTGAGCGTGCCCGTCTTGTCCACCACGAGGGTGTCCACCCGGCAGAGCGTCTCGAGCGCCGCGGCGTTCTCGAACAGCACGCCAGCGCCCGCGCCGCGGCCCATCGCGACCATGATCGACATCGGCGTCGCCAGCCCGAGCGCGCACGGACACGCGATGATCAGCACGGACACGGCGCTCACGAGCGCGTGTGCGAGGCGCGGCTCGGGGCCGAGCCAGCCCCAGAGTGCGAAGGCGGCGAGCGCCACGGCGATCACCGCCGGCACGAACCACGCGGCGACCCGGTCGGCGAGGCTCTGGATCGGCGCGCGGCTCCGCTGCGCGTCGGCGACCATCTGCACGATCTGGGCGAGGAGCGTGTCTGCGCCGACCTTCTCGGCGCGGATCACGAGGCTCCCTGCCCCGTTCACGCTCGCCCCGACGACGCGCGCGCCCGGACCCTTCTCGACGGGGATCGGCTCGCCGCTCAGCATCGACTCGTCGACCGCGCTCCGGCCCTCGAGCACGACGCCGTCCACCGGGACCTTCTCGCCCGGGCGGATGCGCAGGCGGTCCCCGACCCCCACCGCCTCGAGCGGCACGTCCACCTCGCGCCCGTCGGACTCGATCCGGCGCGCCGTCTTCGGCGCGAGACCGAGAAGCGCGCGGAGCGCGGCGCCCGTTCGCGCGCGCGCGCGGAGCTCGAACACCTGGCCGAGCAGCACGAGCGTCACGATCACGGCGGCCGCCTCGAAGTAGACAGCGACCGCGCCGCCGTGGCCGCGGAAGGCCGCCGGGAACAGGCCCGGCGCGAGCGCGGCGAGCAGGCTGTACGCGTACGCGGCGCCGGTGCCGAGCGCGATCAGCGTGAACATGTTGAGACTTTGCTTGACGAGCGAGGCCCAGCCGCGGGCGAAGAACGGCCACCCGCCCCACAGCACGACCGGCGTCGCGAGCGCGAGCTGGAGCCAGACGAAGCCCGGCCCGTGGAGCGGCCGCCACATCTCCGACATCGCGAGCGCGAAGAGGGGAAGCGTGAGGGCGGCGCTCACGACGAAGCGCCGCCGCATGTCGGCGAGCTCGGCGCTCTCCTCCTCCTCGGCCGAGACGTCGAGCGGCTCGAGCGCCATGCCGCAGATCGGGCACGAACCCGGCGCGTCGCGCACGATCTCCGGGTGCATCGGGCACGTGTAGCGGCGCGCGCCCGGGGTGGGAGCGGGCGCTCTGGCGCCGAGGAACGACTCGGGCGCGGCGCGAAAGCGCTCGAGGCAGCGCGCCCCGCAGAAGCGGTAGGTCTGCCCGGCATGCTCGAGCAAGAGCTCCGTGTCGGCCGCGACGCTCATTCCGCAGACCGGATCGCGGAGCGGAGAACCCTGCATGTCGCGCGGAGTGTAATGGCCCCCGTTACTCTTGGGTCGATGACGGAGCGCAAGCCCGCCGGCGTTTCCTTCGAGAGCTGGGTCGAGCGGCAGATCCGGGAGGCAGAGCGCGAAGGCCTCTTCGACGACCTGCCCGGCGCGGGCCGTCCGCTGCGGACGGACGACGCCGCCGATCCGGGCTGGTGGGCGAAACAGCTCCTGCGCCGCGAGCAGGTGGACTTCCTGCCGCCGGCGCTCGCGCTCCGCCGCAGCGTCGAGAAGACCCTGGAGCTCCTGCCCGCCCTCGGCGACGAGCGGCGCGTGCGCGAGCTGCTCGAACGACTCGACGCGGAGATCCGCCGCTTCAACGCCACCGCGACGTCGGGGCCGCCGACCACGCAGGGCCCGCTCGACGTCGATGCGCTCGTGGCCGCCTGGCGCCGCACGCGAGAGGAGTCGGAAGGCCGATGAAGACGCTCGAGTTCTTCTATGACGTCGGGAGCCCGTGGACGTACCTCGCCTTCTCCCGCATCGAGGCGCTCGCCGCGGAGCACGCGGCGGTCCTCACCCTCCGGCCCATCCTCGTGGGCGGCGTCTTCAACGCGGTGAACGACGACGTCTACCGCATGCGCGCGAACCCGAACCCGCGGAAGGCGCGCTACCACGCCAAGGACCTGCAGGACTGGGCCCAGCTCTACGGGCTCGTGATCCGCTGGCCGAGCGTGTTCCCGCTGAGCAGCGTGAAGGCGATGCGCGGCGCGCTCGCGGCCGAGGAGCGCGACCGGCTCGTGCCCTGGTCCCGAGCGTGCTTCGAGGCGTACTGGGGGCGCGACGAGGATCTCTCGCAGGACGGGGTGCTCGAGCACCTCGCCGTGCGCGTCGGGCTCGACCCCGCCTGGCTGCTCGCGCGCATCGCGAAGCCCGAGATCAAGGAGACGCTGCGTGCGAACACCGACGAGCTGGTCGCGCGCGGCGGCTTCGGCTCGCCGACGATGTTCGTGGACCGCACGAACCTGTTCTTCGGCAACGATCGGCTCCCGCTCGTCGAGGCTGCCCTCGCCCGTGTGTGACACGCTCGTCGTGGTCCGCCCGGGCCGCGTGCTCTTCGCGAAGAACTCCGACCGCGACCCGAACGAGGCGCAGCTCCTCGACTGGCAGCCGCGCCGCAGCTTCGCCCCGGGCGCGACGCTGCGCTGCACGTGGCTCGAGCTCCCGCAAGCGCGCGAGACGCACGCCGTGCTGCTCTCGCGCCCGTTCTGGATGTGGGGCGCAGAGATGGGGGCGAACGAGCACGGCGTCGTGATCGGGAACGAGGCCGTCTTCACGAAGGAGGCCGTGGCGCGGACGGGCCTCACCGGCATGGACCTGCTTCGCCTCGCGCTCGAGCGCGCCGCGAGCGCCGAGGCCGCCGTCGGCGTCATCACGGAGCTCCTCGAGACGGTCGGACAGGGTGGCGGCTGTGGCCACGAGAGCCGGAGCTTCCGCTATCACAGCTCGTTCCTGCTCGCTGATCCGGGCGCCGCCTTCGTGCTCGAGACCGCTGGTCGGCGCTGGGCGTGCGAGCGCGTCAGCGGCGCCTACAGCATCTCGAACGCGCTCACGCTCGAGCCGTTCGCGCGCGAGCAGACGGACGCGCTGCGCTCGCGCGTGGCCGGCGCCGCCGCGCGGCGCGCCTGCACGCTCGCGGCTGCGCGGCAGGCCGCGGCGCCGCTCGACCTCGCGGCGGCGCTCCGGAGCCACGGCCCCGGCGCCGGCGACGCGCCCCGCTACCGCTGGCACAACGGCGGGCTCGGCGCGCCGTGCGCGCACGCCGGCGGCCGCCTCGCGAGCTCACAGACCACCGCTTCCTGGATCAGCGATCTGACACCGGGTGGTGTACGACACTGGGCGACGGCGACCGCCGCGCCCTGCACTTCGCTCTTCAAGCCCGTGGGCGTCGGCGCTCCCCTCGCGCTCGGGGCAGCGCCCGGCGACCGCTTCGATCCGGCTGCGCTCTGGTGGCGCCACGAGCGCCTGCACCGGGCGGCAGCGCGGGACCCCGAGCGCCTGCTCCCGCTCTTCGCGAAGGAGCGCGACGAGCTCGAGGCGCGCTGGCTCGGCGACGGAGCGCCGGCGCCGGCCGAAGCCTTCGCCGAGGCCGAGCGCCGCCTCGCGGAGTGGACGCGGCGCGTAGTGGCGGCCGCGGGCGGCGACCAGCGTCCGGCCTTCGTGCGGCGCTACTGGGCGCGGCGGGACGCCCGGGCGGGGCTCCGAGGCTAGCGCCGCGCACCCTTTTCGGGCCCCGACCCGTCATGAAGGGCACACGGGGCGACTCCCCGCCCCGCCCGACCGAGCGAGCGGAGCCGACACATGACCGAGAGCACGTTCCCGAAGCCCCTCCAGGAGGAGCTCCAGCCCGCCTGGAACCACTACGTCGACTTCCTCGCGCCGCACCGCCCGGCGCTCCATCGCTACTGCGTCCGCCTCGCCGGCAACCTGTGGGACGGGGAGGATCTGGTCCAGGACACGGTCGTCCGCGTCTTCGCGCTGCTCGGGAAGCGCTGGGCCGCGATCGAGAAGCCCGCCCCGTACCTCGCGCGCGTCGCGACGAACCTCTGGATCGACCAGCTCCGGCGCCGGGAGCTCGAGCGCGCCTTCGTGGCGGCCGGGCCCGACGAGCCGGCCCCCGCGCCCGAGCCGGCCGGGAGCGACGTCCGCGCGGCCGCGCAGTCGCTGCTGGTCCGGCTCACGCCGC
>Ga0187893_10003248_pt1 | contig 33411 bp, 23 predicted proteins | sample MA1701074metaG_FD_139574 | JGI IMG/M metagenome (GOLD analysis project Ga0187893, IMG submission 139574) | White microbial mat communities from a basaltic lava cave in the Kipuka Kanohina Cave System on the Island of Hawaii, USA - MA170107-4 metaG ...
CATGTTTTTATCGCACCATTGAGGAATTGAAATTTTGATGACTTGTACCTGAAATAGGCAACTTCAAGTTTTTATCGCACCATTGAGGAATTGAAATAGTACGTAGAGCCATGAGCAAGGAATTAGAAGAAAAGTTTTTATCGCACCATTGAGGAATTGGAATATCCCTGAAGGATTTAATCCAACCGTTGGCGGTAGGTTTTTATCGCACCATTGAGGAATTGAAATAAACAGACGACGGGAAAACAGTCGTTTGGTCTCGGTGTTTTTATCGCACCATTGAGGAATTGAAATTTCATCCTAAAAATTAAAGACAATGGCAAAGGATAAGTTTTTATCGCACCATTGAGGAATTGAAATAGGTTAGATTGAGCCATTCCGGGGAGTAGTAGGCGTTTTTATCGCACCATTGAGGAATTGAAATATAGCTGCAGCAGCACCTGCAGTAAAATCAATTGGTTTTTATCGCACCATTGAGGAATTGAAATACCTTGTCAGGCGGAGCAACTTTATCAATAAGCGGGTTTTTATCGCACCATTGAGGAATTGAAATCCCAAAGCGTTGAACCCAACAGTCTGATCCGTATTAGGTTTTTATCGCACCATTGAGGAATTGAAATAGAAATGACCAAGCTTCGAACGTAAGGTTTTCATCGGTTTTTATCGCACCATTGAGGAATTGAAATAAAAAAAGCCGTTGGGTACTGTTCGAAAAAAAAGGTTTTTATCGCACCATTGAGGAATTGAAATACGCTACTAAAAAGAGAAGAAACAAAGGAAACGAAGGTTTTTATCGCACCATTGAGGAATTGAAATAAAAAAAGCCGTTGGGTACTGTTCGAAAAAAAAGAGGTTTTTATCGCACCATTGAGGAATTGAAATTATCAGCCATACAGCGAAACAATCCTCGTTCCTGAGTTTTTATCGCACCATTGAGGAATTGAAATTGGAAGATTCTTCTTGCTTCTCCTTCTGAATATGTGGTTTTTATCGCACCATTGAGGAATTGAAATCATTATATTGCCGCTCATCACAATTCACTTGTTTTGTTTTTATCGCACCATTGAGGAATTGAAATACACCAGGTCAGTAGGCGGTGCGACAATTCAGGAAGTTTTTATCGCACCATTGAGGAATTGAAATTAATAATTTAATTTAGGAGGGTGATTTACTACCATGTTTTTATCGCACCATTGAGGAATTGAAATTTGATGCTGTACATTATGCAGGCACGCATGTGCTTGTTTTTATCGCACCATTGAGGAATTGAAATACAGATTTCACGTAAGGTGAGCCGGCTAATTGCAAAGTTTTTATCGCACCATTGAGGAATTGAAATGCTACAGCCGAAGCGATGCTGAATGCATCTATTGGTTTTTATCGCACCATTGAGGAATTGAAATTAATAATCTAATTTAGAAGGGTAATTTACTACCAGTTTTTATCGCACCATTGAGGAATTGAAATAACACTACTACACTTCCTTCTTTTAATAGGGCTGTTTGTTTTTATCGCACCATTGAGGAATTGAAATATAATAAATATACTTCAATCTACAGGGTCTGCGTGTTTTTATCGCACCATTGAGGAATTGAAATAGTAAACGAAACGGGAACAACGAACTATAAAAAACGTTTTTATCGCACCATTGAGGAATTGAAATTCGCCTAAAAACGCCAAGCCGCTATTAGCAGCACTTGTTTTTATCGCACCATTGAGGAATTGAAATTAATGAATTGAAAACAAGTGAATTGTGATGAACGGTTTTTATCGCACCATTGAGGAATTGAAATCCCTTGCAGCCGGCAACGTATCGTACAAGGCAGTCTTGTTTTTATCGCACCATTGAGGAATTGAAATTATACCTGCTGGCTTATCCTCCGGGTCGCTCTCCAGGTTTTTATCGCACCATTGAGGAATTGAAATCGTATCAGCAGGCCGTTCGTGCCAACTTGGCTTCGGTTTTTATCGCACCATTGAGGAATTGAAATAATATAACTGCATGATATCACATTACGACTGCGAACGTTTTTATCGCACCATTGAGGAATTGAAATTCTCACCGGCTGCTATTCCTGCAGGGTTCAGCATGTTTTTATCGCACCATTGAGGAATTGAAATTGACAAGGGGAGGTAAGGCAATTGAGACGCTTTGGAGTTTTTATCGCACCATTGAGGAATTGAAATTAGGTAAGAGCCAATCATATCTTCCTTTCTTAATCGTTTTTATCGCACCATTGAGGAATTGAAATTTCAGGCGAGTAATAGGCCATTGCCATCCGGTTGCGGTTTTTATCGCACCATTGAGGAATTGAAATTCGAATATGGCAGTATTGTATATTACATCTCTGTGTTTTTATCGCACCATTGAGGAATTGAAATGGTTTTGACACCAAATTCGCAAGCACCTGTAATAATGTTTTTATCGCACCATTGAGGAATTGAAATCATACCGACACAATGGTTGGTAAAAGGCGATAAAAGTTTTTATCGCACCATTGAGGAATTGAAATTAATACATGGGCGGGCGTAAGGAAATCGGATATTAGTTTTTATCGCACCATTGAGGAATTGAAATTTTAATGACAATGGCAATCCTATGAGTTTACAGGAGTTTTTATCGCACCATTGAGGAATTGAAATCAGTAACTATGGAGGAAGCGTGGAAGATTGTAGAGGTTTTTATCGCACCATTGAGGAATTGAAATTTATAATCCCTGAGTTGGGAGAGACTGACTACAGTTGTTTTTATCGCACCATTGAGGAATTGAAATAAACCTAAGCGAGCCGGTTAGGGAGGCAGTAGTTGCGTTTTTATCGCACCATTGAGGAATTGAAATGAATATCCGATGGCAGTATGTACTCGCTGCCGGGAAGTTTTTATCGCACCATTGAGGAATTGAAATTGGTTTAGGCTTTCTATTTCTGTAAGTGTTTTTTGGTTTTTATCGCACCATTGAGGAATTGAAATGACTGGGCCACAGTTCTGCAAAATAAGATCATTGCAGTTTTTATCGCACCAAACTGAAATTGAAAGCAAATCACAACTATTATTACATACACAATTAAAAAATAAACGTTGTTATCAAAGATCGTCAGCACTGAATTTGAAAGCAAATCACCACTGGCTGTTTAAAGCTATCCCTAAATAATCACCTATTTGCATAGCTTTGACGGGCTTTCATTTTAATGATATGAACTCCGTTTTAATCATAGATGACGAAGAAAAGATCAGGACACTGCTGGCCCGCATCATTGGGCTGGAAGGCTTTGAAGTGTACCAGGCGGCAGATGGAAAAACGGCTTTAAAAAAACTCGATCAGCAGGAAATAGATGTTGCGCTTTGCGATGTAAAATTACCAGACAGTAATGGCGTTGAACTCGTAAAAGAGATCAAACAAAAATTTCCATCAACTGAAGTAATTCTTTTAACGGCGTATGGAAATATTGCTGATGGCGTGCAAGCCATTAAGAATGGAGCTTTCGATTATATTACAAAAGGCAATGATAATGATCGCATCATTCCGTTGCTGCACCGTGCATTGGAAAAAGCGGCTTTTGCCAAACGAATAAAACAATTAGAAAAAAGAGTTGGCAGCAAATATTCTTTTAACGAGATCATCGGAGCATCTGTACCCATCACAGAAGCTATCGCACTTGCCAAAAAAGTAGCTGCAACCGATACAACGGTTTTATTATTGGGAGAAACAGGAACTGGAAAAGAAATATTTGCACAGGCTATACATGAAGCATCAGGGAGAAGTTCGAAATCATTTGTTGCTGTTAATTGCAGCGCTTTTAGCCGAGAGCTGCTGGAAAGTGAATTATTTGGTCATAAAGCCGGGGCTTTTACAGGGGCTATAAAAGATAAAAAAGGATTGTTTGAAGAGGCAGACGGCGGCACTATTTTTCTGGATGAGATTGGTGAAATGCCGGTGGAACTGCAGGCAAGATTATTAAGAGTATTGGAAACCGGTGAATTCATTAAAGTAGGCGATACAAAAACGATCAAAGTAAACGTTCGCATCATAGCAGCAACCAACAGGGATCTGCAACAGGAGATAAAAGAAGAAAAATTCCGCTCCGATCTTTTTTATCGTTTATCTGCTTTTCAAATTTCATTACCGTCGCTGAAACAAAGGATACAGGATATTGAAGCGCTGGCCAGTTTCTTTATTATGGTTTTTGCTAACAAAACCAATAAAGCTGTTCCTGTGATGGAAAAAGAATATCTCATTGCATTAAAACGCTACCCCTGGCCGGGCAATATCCGTGAACTGAAAAATGTAATTGAAAGAAGTGTGATACTGGAAGATGCTGGTAAGCTTACTATACAAACACTGCCTTTGGAATTGCAATCTGCCCAACAACAAACAACAGGCATGTCGGCCTTTGATCTTTCCAGTGTCGAAAAGCTGCATATTCAAAAAGTATTGAATTATACTAAAGGAAATAAAACGGAAGCTGCGAGATTGCTGAATATAGGATTGACAACTTTATACAGGAAGATTGATGAATATAAAATTGGTTAGGTAAAGTAGATAAGGTCAGACGGGGACGTCAGACCTGAACAAGAGATTTTCATTTTGAAAACCCACCCTTTCATTTTGGAAGGGTTTTTTTTGTGATCAATTCTCCTTTCAATTTTTATTTCTTTATAACTTATTGCCTTTCTTCAATTCATTCACTACCTGGCCATCTTTCATTTCACCGGCACTTCGTTTGGCATAGACTGGCAAAATTTAAACACTATGCTCACAATTATTCTCCTACTGGCAGGGCTTATATGCTTCCGGATCTTTTTTAAATCGGTTGATTGGTTTGAAAAAATCTGACTTCCGGCTTCAGACCTCAACCCTCAATCTTAAACACATTTTTTATGATGATCACATTATTCATCCTATCCATTGCAGTTTTCTGTTACCTGATTTATGTTCTCATAAAACCTGAAAAATTCTGAACACATGACTGGCGAAATTTTAGGCACAATACTCATTTTTCTTGTCACGGTAATTCTTTCATTTCCGCTGGCAAAGTACATGGTCAAAGTCTTTAAAGGCGAAAAAACCTTTACTGACTTTATGAACCCATTGGAACGATTTATTTTTAAAATAAGCGGCATCAATCCCAATGAAAGCATGAACTGGAAACAGTTTCTGAAAGCTATGCTTACCATTAATATGTTGTGGCTGGTATATGCTATGCTGATGCTTATTTTCCAGGACAAGCTGCCGCTGAATCCTGATGGCAACCCCGGGCAAACACCCGACCTGGCTTTTAATACGGCTATCAGCTTTTTAGTTAACTGTAACCTGCAGCACTATTCCGGTGAGTCGGGATTGACTTATTTAACGCAATTACTTGTAATCACATTCCTGCAATTTTTAAGCGCAGCAACAGGTATTGCCTGTTTGGTTGCCTTATTTAACGGGTTGAAAGATAAAACTACCAACAACCTTGGCAACTTCTGGAATTACCTTGTAAAAAGCACAACAAGAATTTTGATACCACTGTCAATTATTGTTGCAGTGATCTTGGCTTTCAATGGCACGCCAACAAGCTATGATGGTAAAGACAGCATTGTAACACTGCAAGGCGATACTGTGCAGGTGTCAAGAGGCCCTGCTGCGGGTATGATCGCTATAAAACAAATTGGCACCAATGGCGGTGGCTGGTTTGGTGTAAACTCTGCACACCCATTGGAAAATCCAAATTACCTGACCAATGCTGTTGAAACGATTTGCATTTTACTTATACCCATTGCGTTGGTGTTTGCACTGGGATTCTATATCAACCGCAGAAAACTTTCCCGGGTGATATTTGGAGTGATGACATTTCTTTTTGTCATCTTTTGCAGTATCAATATTTATTACGAAACCAAAGGTAATCCCGCCATTGACCAACTGGGTGTATCGCAAAAAGCGGGAAGCATGGAAGGAAAAGAAGTAAGATTTGGCGCAGCAGCTACTGCATTTTGGAGTGTTGCCACTACTTCTACTTCCAACGGTTCTGTCAATGGCATGCATGATAGCTTAACACCCATATCAGGTGGTGTTGTGATACTGGACATGATGATAAATGCACTGTATGGCGGTGTGGGAGTAGGGCTACTTAATTATTTCATCTTTATCATCATTGCTGTTTTTATTTCAGGATTGATGGTGGGACGAACTCCCGAATTTATGGGACATAAAGTGGAAGCAAGAGAAGTGAAGATTGCAGCGCTGATTACTTTGTTGTCCGCATTTTTGGTAAAAGGATTTACCGCATTGGCCGCTTATTTTGCAGCGCATCATCCCGAAATGAGTTGGGCAGTAAAACCCGGAGCATGGCTGAACAATCCATCATATCACGGTTTTTCAGAAATGCTGTATGAATATACTTCTGCTAATGCCAATAACGGAAGCGGTTTTGAAGGATTAGGTGATAACAATATTTTCTGGAATGTAACTACCGGTATCGTGCTGTTATTGGGAAGATACCTGCCCATCATTGGGCCAATTGCCATTATCGGTTTGCTGGCAAATAAAAAATTCATTCCCGAATCACCGGGCACTTTAAGAACTGATTCCACCACATTTGGTGCAATGACACTGGCGGTTATTATCATCGTCACTGCATTGTCTTACCTGGCGCCGCTGGCTTTAGGGCCTTTAGCTGAATATTTTACCCTAAATCCCTAAAGGGACTTAAACAACAGTTCTCAACAATGAAAATTATATTTCTAAATAAAAACTAATTGAAACTGCTTTCGTCAATTATGAAAGCGTTTTGGAGGTTACTATGGCTAAAAGAAAACGTTCGATAAAAATATTTGATCCGGCATTGATCGGCACTGCCATCAAACAATCTTTTGTAAAACTTAACCCGGTAATGATGGTAAAAAATCCGGTGATGTTTACCGTAGAGATCGGTACGGCGGTGATGCTGGCAGTTTGTATTTATCAATTGGCAACAGGCGATCTGAGCCAGGGTGCGTTATGGTACAATGTTGTTGTTTTTCTTATTCTTCTTATCACTGTATTGTTTGCCAACTTTGCCGAAGCATTAGCTGAAGCAAGAGGTAAAGCACAAGCTGAAAGTTTGCGTAAAACAAGAGAAGAAACTCCTGCAAAAAAAGTTTTCCGGAAGAGAGATGAATTCAGCAAAGAAACTACAACAGTTGCATCTTCCGCTTTAAAACTGGGCGACTATTTTGTTTGCGAAGCCGGTGATATTATACCAATGGATGGCGAGATAGCAGAAGGCATTGCAACCATTGATGAATCAGCTATCACCGGCGAATCAGCTCCTGTTATCAGGGAAGCTGGTGGTGATAAATCATCTGTAACCGGCGGTACCAAAGTATTAAGCGATCATATTGTTGTAGAAGTAACCACACAACCCGGTGAATCATTTCTCGATAAAATGATCGCCCTGGTAGAAGGCGCCACAAGGCAAAAAACACCCAATGAAATAGCATTAACTATTTTACTGGCAGCATTCACACTTATTTTCATCATTGTGTGTGTAACGCTGAAACCATTTGCTGATTATGCCAACACACCTATTACAATTGCGGCATTCATTTCCTTATTTGTTTGTTTGATACCAACAACTATTGGCGGTTTGTTATCAGCTATTGGAATAGCAGGTATGGACAGAGCTTTAAGAGCAAATGTTATTGCAAAAAGCGGTAAAGCTGTTGAAACAGCCGGCGACGTAGATGTATTGTTATTGGATAAAACAGGAACGATCACTATTGGCAATCGTAAAGCAACTAACTTTTATCCTGTGAATGATTTAATCGAAAATGATTTCATTCTTTATTCTTCGTTGAGCTCTTTATCAGATGATACACCCGAAGGAAAATCAATTGTAGAGCTGGCTTTACAAAAAGGAGTGAATGCAAGAGCTGAAGCTGGCAGCCGTTTTATAAAATTTACTGCCGAGATAAGAAGCAGCGGCATTGATACGCCATCGGGAATAAAAATTCGTAAAGGAGCTTTTGATGCCATTCGTGATATGGCTAACAAAAATGGCAATAGCTTTCCGAAAGAAACTGAAGAAAAAGTAAAAGCCATTTCTAAAAACGGTGGTACGCCACTGGTAGTTTATGCAGAGAAGGATGGCAATGGCTCTGTACAAGGTGTCATCGAATTGCAGGATATTATCAAACCCGGAATACAGGAACGTTTTCAGCGCTTACGCAAAATGGGTGTAAAAACAGTAATGGTAACAGGTGACAACCCGCTTACAGCAAAATACATCGCTGAAAAAGCAGGCGTAGATGATTTCATTGCCGAAGCAAAACCCGAAGACAAGATGAATTACATCCGCAAAGAACAAGCGAACGGTAAACTGGTAGCGATGATGGGAGACGGAACCAATGATGCGCCAGCTCTTGCTCAAGCTGATGTAGGTGTATCAATGAACAGCGGAACACAAGCTGCTAAAGAAGCCGGCAATATGGTGGATCTGGACAATGATCCTACCAAGCTGATAGAAGTAGTGGAAATTGGAAAACAATTACTGATCACAAGAGGTACGCTGACCACTTTTTCTATTGCGAATGATGTAGCAAAATATTTTGCTATTGTGCCGGCATTATTTATTGCTTCTATTCCATCATTGCAGTCACTGAACATTATGAACCTGAAAAGCCCTGAATCAGCGATTTTATCAGCGATCATCTTTAATGCCATCATTATCCCAATGCTGATACCGCTTGCATTAAGAGGAGTACAATACAGGCCAATTGGAGCTTCCGCTTTGTTAAGAAGAAATTTATTTATCTATGGATTGGGCGGAGTGATTGTTCCGTTTATTGGTATCAAATTGATTGATCTTTTAATAGGAGCGATACTATAAAAAAGGATTAAGAATTGTTAATTTATTTTCTATACCGTGCATTGGCTTCGTCTCTGTTAAATTTAAAATCGCTCATATCTACAGACGTGTTATTGAAGAAAGCAATCGCTTCATCAACCTGTTTTCTTTTTTCACGGGCTTCCTTGTCAAAAACTTCAAAAGCAATCACCTCAACTTGCTTGTGAAGGTATTCGTCAGGAAGTTTTATTTGAAGATCATCAGCTTTCTCTGCCTTAAAAACTTTACGGTACATAACCTGTTTTTTACAAATTTAATTATTTAAAAAATGAAAAAGAACTTATTAATATCTCTCAAACTCACACTGGTAATGATCATCCTTTGTGCAGTTTTATATTCATTACTGATCGCCGGTATTGGTAAAGTCACAGCCGGCGGTGGAAAAGGTGAAACCGTTTCTGTCAATGGAAAAGTAGTTGGTTATGCAAACATTGGTCAAAAATTTACCGATGATAAATACTTCTGGGGCCGTCCTTCTGCTGTTGATTACAATGCTGCAGGTTCTGCAGGCAGTAACAAAGGCCCATCCAATCCTGATTATTTAAAAGTAGTACAGGAAAGAATAGACAGTTTTCTTGCTCATAATCCCGGTATAAAAAAAGAAGAGATACCGGCTGAAATGGTGACAGCATCGGGTAGCGGATTGGATCCTCATATTTCACCGGCATCGGCTTATATACAGGTAAAACGTATTGCCGCTGTGCGTGGCACTGATGAAAGCAAAATAAAAACACTGGTAGATAGTCATGTTGAGAAAGGAATGATTGGCCCTGATGTAGTGAATGTGCTGAAATTAAATATTGCTTTGGATAATCTAAAGTAATCAGAACGGCATTGTCTTAAAGAGGTGAATGAAACAGTGAAGGTTTGATAACAATACCTTTGTTATCGGTTCTATAACTATAAGCTTTTAATGACAGAAGAAAGAGAAAATAATGTACAGCATTTTCTTGACCTGATCAAAAAGTCGAGAAGAGGAAAATTTAAAATTTACATTGGTATGAGTGCTGGTGTAGGCAAAACTTTTCGCATGCTGCAGGAAGCCCATGCTTTGCTGCGCAATGGTGTAGATGTAAAGATCGGTTATATAGAAACGCATAACCGCAAAGAAACACATGATCTGTTGGAAGGCTTGCCCGTGATACCAAGAAGAAAATTATTTTATAAAGGAAAAGAACTGGACGAGCTGGATGTGCAGGCTGTGATAGCTTTACGGCCCGAGGTGGTGATTGTTGATGAATTAGCTCATACTAATATTGAAGGCAGTAAAAATGAAAAACGCTGGCAGGATGTGATGGAAATTTTGGAATCAGGCATTAATGTTATCAGTGCCGTGAACATACAACATATCGAAAGCCTGAATGAAGAAGTAAAAGAAATAACAGGCATAGAAGTGGCGGAGCGAATACCCGACAGTGTATTGCGCATGGCCGATGAAGTAGTGAATATTGACCTCACATCAGATGAACTCATCACAAGATTGAAAGAAGGAAAAATCTATGCTCCTGAAAAAGTACCGATAGCACTAAATAATTTTTTCAAGGGAGAAAAAATTCTACAGCTACGGGAGCTGGCGCTGAAAGAAGTGGCTTCGCAAGTGGAACGAAAAGTGGAAACCGAATTACCGCAGAAGTTAAGTCTTCGACATGAAAGATTCCTGGCCTGTATCAGCAGCAATGAAGAAACGGCAAAAACAGTTATCCGAAAAACAGCAAGACTTGCCAATTATTATAACAGTAAATGGTATGTGCTGTATGTGCAAACGCCAAAAGAACATGCAGACAAGATAGGCCTGGCAGCGCAACGGCACCTGATCAATAATTTTAAACTGGCTACTCAACTGGGCGCTGAAGTGATCAAACTAAAGATGTCGAATGTAACAAAAGGCATTATGCAGATGGCTGAGGAAAAACAGATCACTACTATCTGTATCGGCAAACCGCATTTAAATCTGTTCAGGGTTATTTTAAGCACAGCTATTTTTAATCAATTGCTCAATAAATTAAAAGCTCATGATATTGATGTAGTGCTTCTGTCGTAAAGAGTTTAAAAGGTTTAAAAAGTTAAATCTCTTTACCAACATGGTCCGCACCTTTTAAACCTCTTGAACTCTTTGAACGTTTTAAACTTGTTCCCATGCGCTTAAAAACAAAATTGATAATAGGTCTCGGGTTTCTATTTATTGTGATACTGGTGTTTGGCATTCTCAGCATTGCATCAATCAACCGGCTAAAGGATAATGCGACCTATGTATTGAAAAATAATTACGTAACACTTGAATATAACAACAACATGCTGGAAGCATTGAACCGGCTGCCTGCAGACACCAGTGCATGGAAAGTATTCGAAGATAATCTTCGCCGGCAGGAAACTAATATAACGGAACGGGGAGAAGCCGATGCAACAAGGACATTACGGGAAGCCTTTACTAACTATAAACGCAAACCGGGTGATTCCATTTCACACAACACAATTTTAAAAAGCCTGCAATTTATCAATCACCTGAACCAGCAGGCTATTTTGCAAAAAAGCGAGATAGCAAACACAGCGTCGGAAACAGCGAATACATGGCTTACCCTCATCTTCACCATACTTGCAATCATAGCCCTTACATTGGTTGTTAACTTTCCTTCTGTCATTGGCGGCCCGATACAATCACTTTCAGAAGGTATCAGCGCTATAGCAGGAAAGGATTATAAAAAACGCATTCACCTGAAACAAAAAGATGAATTTGGCGACCTGGCTAATGCATTTAATACAATGGCAGAAAAGCTTGATGAATATGAACACAGCAACCTGGCAAAAATAAAATTTGAAAAAAGCCGCATTGAAACCATCATCAATAAAATGACGGATGCCATTATTGGTTTTGATGAAAAAAGAAACATTCTGTTTATGAATGCAGTGGCCGAATCACTGCTTAACCTGAAAGAAAAAGATGTAGCAGGCAGATATGCTCCTGATATTGCATTAAAAAATGATCTGCTTCGCAAACTGTTGCAGGATACCGACAAAGAAGAACTGAAGATATATGCCGACAATAAAGAAAGCTATTTTGATAAAGAAAAAATTGTAATGAAAAATGAAGACCAGGTAATAGGCGAAGTGATCGTATTGCAAAACATCACGCCTTTTCATGAACTGGATGAAGCCAAAACAAATTTTATTGCTACTGTATCGCATGAATTAAAAACGCCGATCTCTTCCATATTGATGAGCGCCAAATTGCTGGACGATGAAAGAGTAGGCGCTATCAATAATGAACAGAAGGAACTTGTGCATCACATCAAAGAAGACAGCGAACGATTATTAAAAATAACAGGCGAGTTGCTGAATCTTACACAAGTAGAAGCTGGTAAAATACAATTGGCTTTTCAACCAGTAAAGCCGGAAGAAATTGTACGTTATGCCATTGATGCCAATAAAGCTCAGGCAGAGCAGCAAAAAATATTTATCGAGAAAAAGCTTCCGGTTTCCATTCCCGCTGTAAATGCGGATAAAGAAAAAACATCGTGGGTGTTGACCAATTTAATAGCCAACGCTATTCGTTATTCTTTTGAAGAGTCGAAGATCATAGTAGAAGCCGAGCACAAGGATAAAACAGTTGTGTTTAGTGTAAAAGATTTCGGGAAAGGCATTGACAGCAAATACCGGGATAGAATATTCGATCGCTACTTCCGTGTGCCCGGCACAAAAGAAGAAGGAACAGGATTGGGACTTGCTATCTGCCGCGAATTTATCGAAGCACAGGGCGGTAAGATATGGGTGGAAAGCGATTATGGCGAGGGGAGCAAGTTTAGTTTTTGGTTGCCGGCGGCGTAAAAGCCCTTCGTCTTAGCAATCAAATCAACGCTATAAATTGGCTTTATTCCAGTTAAGTGTATCCATTCTCCAACGATTGCTTTAACCATTTTAATTGATAATTTTTTAATTTTTGGTGCAATTACATTTTTCTTTATTTTAGAAGTCGCTCTTCAATCCTAAGAAGTCTTCTGTATTCCATTCTCTTTTGTTAAGCCGGAAATTTTTTAAACCCATTCTAACCTTCGGCTATGCAAAGACTTTTCTACGCAATTATTTTTGTCTGCTCTTTTTTATTAAATCAAATCCCGGTGTTTTGCCAACCGTTTACGTTGGTTAAAGATATCAATGCAGGTAGCCTTAACTCGTGCATCAATCCCAGGCCTCAGCCATTAAATCTTACGGAATTAGGGCTCTCATTATTTTTCACTGTCAGCAATTTGGAGGCGCCGGGTCTTTGGAAAAGCGATGGAAGTTTCGGAGGAACTGCACTTGTAAAACAAATTCCGGGTATTCAAACGATGGTCAAAGCTGGCAGCAATCTTTTCTTCACTGCCTATAACGCCAATACCGCCACACAAGAACTATGGAAAAGCGATGGTACAGAGGCCGGCACAACTTTGATATATACCTGGGTCAATTTTTCTGTAAGCAGCCTTACCAGCTCAAACGGAATTGTCTATTTTTCACAATACACGGGAAGCAGCTACGATCTGTGGAAGTCTGATGGAACAACAGGCGGAACTATTGCATTAAAATCATTTAACTTTTTAAAAAACCTTGTTGATGTTAACGGCGATTTATTTTTTTCAGCATCCGAAAATGTGCCGCCCTATCATGACAAGCTTTGGAAAAGTGATGGAACCACAGCAGGAACTGTTTTGATAAAAGACATTTTTGTTGGTCCCCAACCTCCGGACTTTTCCGGATTTTTTGACGCTAACGGTGTTTTATACTTTGTAGGAAATGATGGTGCAACCGGCCCTGAACTTTGGAAAAGCGATGGTACTGATGCAGGAACTGTAATGGTAGCAAATATTGAGCCCGGATCAGCGGGAAGTAATATTCGCAGCTTTGTCCTGAGCAATAATATCCTTTACTTTTTCACTTATACTACTGCCTACGGTATTGGTTTATGGAAGTCGGATGGTACACCAGGCGGTACTTCTTTAGTTAAAGACCTGAGTGATATAAACAGTCCTATGCATTTGACAGATGTAGACGGAACATTATTTTTCCAGGGATACGACGATGTTCATGGTGCAGAGTTGTGGAAAAGCGATGGCACCGATGCCGGAACGGTAATGGTAAAAGATATTTTTTCCGGCGTGGACGATGGCGGTTATCCAAGAGACAGCAATCCTTTTTCACTATTTAACTTCAACGGTACTTTATACTTTTCAGCTAATAACGAAATCGTTGCTGAAGGGTTTGGTCCTATAGATTGCAATCCGTTAGGAGAGTTATGGAAGAGTGATGGTTCAGAAGCCGGAACTGTACTTGTCAAAGATATTTACAAAGGACTTGGTGGTGGCGCACCGCTTGGATTTACTGTAGTAAACGGAAGTATGTTTTTTAGAGCAAATAATGGCTTATACGGACGTGAACTCTGGAAAAGTGATGGAACACCCAATGGTACCATAATGGTTAAGGATATATTTACAACAAGCGGCAGCCAACCTAAATGGTTTACTGCAATGAACAACAAAGTATATTTTGCTGCTTTTAATTCCGACAGCGGACCAGGCTTTGGAAGAGGAACAGAAATATATCAAACAAACGGAACACTGTCCGGCACAGGACAATCTACGTGGATTTTTAGACTGGGCGGCAGTAATCCCAAAGAAATTAAAGCCCACAATGGCGAACTATTTATTTCGGCAACCGACGGTACCGGGTATGAATTATGGAAAACGAATGGTTTAGGCTTGTCCCAGGGAAATACAACGCTGGTTAAAAATATTAATCCCAACACAGGAGCCGGCGAAAGGGCCAGCAACCCCGCTCATTTTACTTCGGTCGGTGCGGTGCTTTTGTTTTCAGCCAATGATGGTACCTATGGCTATGAACTCTGGAAAACAGATGGTACGGAGACAGGAACTGTACTGGTAAAAGATATCAATACTACCGGCGATAGCAACCCTGCCAACCTGGTAAACATAGGTGGCACATTATACTTTACTGCTGACAACGGAACAGATGGCATCGAACTTTGGAAAAGTGATGGCACTGATGCGGGAACGCTAATGGTTAAAAATATCAATGAAGGCGGCAGCAGCAATCCTACCTATTTAACCAATGTAAATGGAACTCTCTACTTTGCTGCTGATAATGGAATTGACGGGGTGGAGTTATGGAAAAGTAACGGAACTGATGCAGGAACTGTTTTAGTAAAAAATATCAATGCTTCCATCAGCAACAGTAATCCTACATCCTTAACCAATGTAAATGGCATTCTCTACTTTGCCGCAGATGATGGGGTGAACGGAGTTGAAGTTTGGAAAAGTAACGGTACTGAAGCAGAAACGGTTTTAGTAAAAGATATTAATCCCGCAGGCAGCAGCAATCCTTCTTTATTCACCAGCATAAACAGTGTGGTGGTTTTTGCAGCGGATGATGGCTTCGCCGGAAGAGAACTGTGGGGTAGTAATGGCACAACTGCCGGAACTATCTTAATAAAAGATATCCTGGCCGGAACTGCTGGCAGTAATCCCACAGCACTGACAAGGGTTGGCAACAACGTACTGTTTGCCGCCAATGACGGTGACCATGGAAATGAAGTTTGGCTTAGCAACGGCGCTGAATCAGGCACAAGATTGATGAGTGAAATAGAACCCGGCGCTACGGGGTCTAATCCTACAGAATTTTTCGAATTTGGCTCAAAAGTTCTTGTAGCCGCAACCAATACAATGGTGGGCAGTGAAGTATGGATAGCTGATGTGCCGGCAGGTGCTCCGCTTCCGCTTCACCTGTTAGAATTTAAAGGAACTATTGTTGACAACAACGGAGTACTACAATGGAAAACAGAAAATGAAGAAAATACGTCTTCATTCATCGTTGAAAGAAGTATTGATGGTCGCAACTATCAGTCTGTTGGCTCCGTATCAGCTGCTAATACTCCCGGCATTCATTATTATGATTTTACTGATGTCAATATCACATCGCTGGGTGTAAACAAAATTTATTATCGCCTGAAGCAAACAGACATTGACGGAAGATTTACTTATTCCAATATCATTGTGCTTTCAATTGATAATAGCAGACCGGTTGTAATGCTGTATCCCAATCCTGCAAAGGATAATTTGAATATAACAATTACTGTTCCTTTTAATGAAAAGCTACAGTGGCAGTTAACTGATAATGCCGGAAGAATAGTTAAGAGAGGAAATTATAATCTTACTTCAGGAAGTACCGCTTTGAGTATTGATATTTCAGGTTTGAATTCAGGTATGTATGTGATGCAATTAGATGGAACAACATTGAGGCAAGTGATAAAAGTTGTGAAGCAATAGTTAGTGGATACTGATCAATAAAACTTAATACTTAAACATTTGCAATAGTAAATCGCATACCACCTGTGAAACTTTTTTATCCATCACGCCTAATTTTTTGACCAGCCTGATCTTATCAACTGAACGTATCTGGTCAAGCGCAACCTGGCCCTGTTTCTTTTGAAAAACACAAGTTATTCTTTTAGGATACATTTTTAAAGAGAAGTTATAGCTGACACAGTATGGTTTACCTTCTAATCACCCTTACATCACCGCTTCTTCCACTACCCAACCCGGTTTTTGTCAGGCTATAAGTAAATGTGAGTATCGCATAACGTCTCAATGTATTCACTCTTGAATCTTCAATATAATTTTGATTGCTTGTTCTGCTGACACCAATATTTTGATTGAGAATATCATTCACCCTCAATTTCAGTTCGCCACGGTTGAAGTTTAAGAATTGTTTACTAATGGAGGCTCCCCAAAGCGGCACTCTTGCATTAAAGCCGGCAGCCAATTGATTATTTATCGTATAGACAAAGTCGGTACTGAAGTAAATTCCTTTTGGCAATTGCCAGTTAAACTCCGCTTCATACAACTGAGAAACATAAGTGGTATTAAACAACGGTTGCAGTGAATACTTTGTTTTATTATAATTCATTCCTGCGGTCAGCGATAAATCAATTTTATCTGCAGGGCTCATATCAATTCCGAATCGTGGGCCTGCGCTGAATGTGTTAATAGTATTGGCCACATTATTAATAAATTGTTTGCCCTTATTGTATCCGAGATTAGAACCAATTCGAACCGTTCCTTTCAGAAACCGGGCAGGAAATCCTACGTTCACATCGCCGTTAAGATTATAAACACCATCCACATTTACCAGCCTGGTTTTTTTAATACCCGAACTATACAAAGTATCGGCGTTAACGATCTTGTTGTCGGTACGGCTAAGATTGAAGAAAGCAAAAATGTTCCTGTTCTTAAACGGGTTTACTCCCATATAATTGATCTGCACATTATGAGTGAATTCCTGTTTCAGATCAGGATTACCTTCTTTTATGTTCAGCGCATTGCTGATATCGGGCACGGGTTGCAGTTGCGAAACAGTGGGTTGATTAGTGAATGACCTGTAGTTAACTATTAAATTTTTACTCCTTGTAAAATCGTATTGAAATCTTGCTGTTGGCAACAGGTTGGTAAAACTTTTTGTGATCACTGAATCTTTAAGACCGCTGATAATTTTTCCTTCCAGTTCGGCTCTTTGCCAGCTTACACCAACAGCATAGTTATATTTTTTCTTTTGCGTACGAAGACGAATACCGCCATTGGTAAAGCCATAGGTATTTTCAAAATCATTCGTCAATGAGTCGTTCAAAAGATCATATTTGCCATTATCATCATTGTAATCATAAGTGATCTTTTCCGCTGTGCTCCTGGTATTGCTTTTGCCAATGCTGAACTCAAGCAATGATCGTTTAAAAATGGGTTCGGTATAAACAACTCTTGCATTGTATCCTTTCAGATCACTTTGATTGGTATAACGCTGGTTTATTGTGTCAGCCAGGCTTCCCGTTCCATTACGTCTAAAAAACTCATTAAGCGATTCAAGACTGCCATCCCCATCGCTGTTATTGAGTGTTGTTTGCAGGTTGATTGAAAATGTTCTTCCCCTGCGCCTGAATTTTTTTCGGAACAACAGATCATTTCTGAAATTATAACCGTTACTATTCACAATTGAGTTACTAAAACCATTATTACTTTGTTTGCCATCACTGCCTGATTGCTGATAGTCGCTGAAAGAAATATTTTTTGTTTGCTGGTAGCCCAACGATGGCGATATTTTCAATGAATGAAACGAATCAATAATGTAATCAATGCCCAAATTAAGGCGGTGACTGTTGTTGACGTTATTGCTTATTGAATTTTGATTGTAGAAGTAAGATGAGTCAGGCAAAATATACTGTCGCTGTATTTGCGATTCGGTTTTAGGATTATAATGATTATAAAAATAATTGCTGGTGAAATCTATTTTATTACCGATGATGTTGTTGTAATTCAAACCACCACCCCAGATGGTGCGAATGCCCCTGTTCGTACCGCTCATAGAGGTCGCATTAGGATCGTCATTTGAAATATTGATGTTGATATTGCCATTACCACCCCGCATCATTCTGTTTAGCTCACCGGTAAAGTTCATCATGTCCATAAAAGAAAATCCTTCGGTATTAGTGTTATTTGCCATTCCAATTGCCGACATCTGTCTTGCTCCTTTAAACGAATTAACATTGAAACGGCCTTCAAATCTTTCATCCGTTCCGCCACCGCCAGTTATTTTTCCAAAAGCTCCTTTCTTTTTATCTTTCTTTAGTTTCAGGTTAATTGTTTTTTCACTGTTGCCATCATCAAATCCGGTCAGTTGTGCCTGGTCACTTAGTTTATCATACACCTGCACTTTATCTATAGCATCGGCAGGTAAATTTTTTGTTGCCATCTTTGGATCATTGCCAAAAAATTCTTTGCCATCCACCAAAACTTTGCTTACTGTTTGTCCCTGTGCTTTCACTGTACCATCTTTTTCTACTTGTATTCCCGGCATTTTTTTTAATAACTGTTCAACACTGGCATTAGGTTGTGTTTTAAATGAGCCGGCGTTGTACTGAACCGTATCGCCGATCAATGTTACTGGCGGCGCTTCGCTGGTTACCACCACTTCCTGCAACACGCTTGTTTTATCATTCATTACAATGTTGCCCAGGTCAATATTTTTCGTGCTGTCTGTTATAGAAAAAATTTTATTGCTGTTGTGATAAGCCACATGTGTTATCAGTAAACGATATTCGCCTTTTGGAATATTATCTAATGTAAAGCGACCGTAATCATCAGTCATCCCAAACGTTACAAGCGATGAATCTTTTTTCAGCAATACGGTGATTGTTGCATCAGCAACTGCTCTGCGTGATAGTGTGTCATAAGCAACCCCTTTTACCGATCCATTTTTTTGCGCTAATACTGAAACAACCGGAAGAAGAAAGAAAATAAGAAAGTAAATATGTCTCATAGCCGTGGTTTTATCCGGCTACGAAAATATTTTTATCAAAATGCAAATGCGGTTAATTTGGTTTGGTTTAATGTTAATAAAGGTTAATGAGCTAAGAGGCAAAAGAGAAAAGGAGTTAAAGGAGACGATAGATCGATGATTTTTTCAGATAACTCTTTTCCTCTTTCTCTCTTTTATTCTCTTAGCTCCCCGCTTTCATCATCCTCTCTTTCGCGATCATAGATAATGATCTTTACTTTCCATTGCAGCAATTCATTTTCCATCACCAGTTCCAGCTTTAGTTTTTTCATTAGTTCGTCATCTGTATCAAATGAAAAAAGAACAGACGTAAAATTTTTCTCTTCCATCGGCGATTCATAAACACCCTTCAGCTTTGCTGATCCCATAGAAGAATTGCTCAATTGTCCATAAAGAGATTTGAATTTTTTTACAGCAAGATCAAAATCTTCTGTTGTCAGCATAAGAGCCTGCCAGCTATAAATGTTTTTCTTTTCATCATGATATTTTGTTACGAAACATTCCTCTGCATCTTTCATTTTAAAAGTACAATGATAATCGGCCGATTGAGGGTTTTGAATAATAAGGTCGCCTGTAATATTTGCAAACTGGTTGGGATAATCATCCACTACCTTGCTGACATCGGCGATAACAACTGAAGAAGGTGATGATATTTTTAACTGAGCATAACTTTTAAAAACGAAGAAAAAGACAATAGTAAAAATCGCAAGGGATTTTACAGATCGGTTCATTATGGTGGAATTTAACGGGTTAATAACAGGCCGCAATATCCTGAAATATTAGAAATTAATAACTTCATTATATACTTTTAGAGTTCTTGTTACGTTAACTTTTTAACCTACATACATCCTTTATGAAAAACAAAAGCATTGTTCATTCCCACGAGGAAGCAAAAATCTACCGTCACTATTACAGGCCTTCTCTCAACCTGTTTCGCCTGATCAAATCTGTTTTGAGTGTGTTTATTTCAGGATCATCTCCTGCAGCAGGCACTGTGAGAAGAAAGTAATATGTTTTACTAACCCATGTATTATACTCCAAAGTCCCGGCAGTTGCCGGGACTTTTTTAGTGCTGAAAAACTTGTGAGCAAAGAGATTAACTGAATAAATACTCAACATCCTCTCTCGTAAGGCTCTTCACAAATGTTGCATCATCAGAGATCAGCTCTTTAGCCAACGCTCTTTTCTTTTCCTGTAGTTGCAAAATTTTATCTTCAATCGTGTCTTTGCAGATCATTCGATAGGCGAAGATATTTTTAGTTTGCCCGATACGGTGTGTACGGTCAATGGCTTGCTGTTCTACTGCCGGGTTCCACCAGGGATCAACGATATATACATAATCGGCAGCGGTTAAATTCAAACCCACACCACCGGCTTTTAATGAAATAAGAAATACTCTTACGGCATCATCATTCTGGAAACTTTGTATTGCTTTCTCCCTATCCGGCGCCGATGTGCTGCCATCAAAATACTCATACTTCACACCCAGCTCATCCAGTTTCGCTTTGATCAATGCCAGCATACCGAGAAACTGGGAAAACACCAATGCTTTATGGTTACTGATATTTTCGGTTATTTCTCTTGCCAGTTCATCTAATTTGATCGAATGGTTTTCAAATTTTTCATCTTCATTCAGTATCGCCGGTGAATCACAAATTTGCCGAAGCTTCATCAATCCCTGTAAGATAGTTAGCTGTGATCGTTGAATACCCTGTTCCTGTATTGTGCCGAGTATTTTATCCCTGAAATCATTTCTGTACGCATCATAAATACTGCGTTGTTCATCTTCCATTTCGCACCAGAGTATCATTTCCTGTTTTTCCGGCAAGTCTTTAGCCACTTGTTCTTTTGTACGACGAAGAATAAAGGGATAAAGAATTTTTTTCAAATGCTCTTTGCGATCCTGCTCACCAAATTTGTCAATGGGTATCGCAAATTCCTGGCGGAAAAATTCCATAGTGCCCAGCATACCCGGGTTGAGAAAATGCATTTGAGCAAAAATATCAAAGGTGTTATTCTGCAATGGTGTACCGCTCATGCACAAGCGGTGTTTTGCATTTAATAAGCAAGCCGCTTTTGTCACTTTGCTCGAAGGATTTTTGATCGCCTGGCTTTCGTCCAAAATAACATAATCAAAATTTACACTGAGCAGCAATTTAATATCGCTTCGCAATGTGCCATAGGTAGTAATGGTTACATCATGATCCAGCAATTCTTCTTTTGATCTTGTTCTGGCCGGGCCATGATGAATGCGATAGGTAAGCGAAGGCGTGAATTTTTTTATTTCATTTTCCCAATTATAAATAAGCGTAGTGGGGCAAACTACCAATGCCTTTAAACTTCCATGCTCCTTGCGATAATGATCAAGAAAAGAAAGAGCCTGCACGGTTTTACCCAAACCCATATCATCAGCTAATATACCGCCCCATTTTATTTCTGTCAGATAATTGAGCCAATGATAACCTGCAAGCTGGTATGGCCGTAAGATTTTTTTCAAACCTTCCGGCGGCTCTATCTCTTTTATTGCTTTAAACTCACGGAGATTAGCATATTTTTCTTCAAGCTTTACTACCAATTCTTCTTCATCTCTTTCTTCATAAAGCTCATCTACTACACTAAGATGATAACGGGAAAGTTTCAGATTATTTGAACTGCCTTCACCAACACGAAACAGCAATGAATATTTTTTCAGCCATTCATCCGGCAATATTCCCAATGTGCCATCATTAAGCTGAACAAATTGTTGCTTATTGGCCAATGCTCTTTTTACTTCAGCTACAGTTACCCGCTGATCGCCAAATGCAATATCAACTTTGGCATCAAACCAATCTGTATTGCTGCTGATGAAGATCTTTGTTTGCGGCTTAGCTGTATTGAACCGGAAATTTTTCAATGCTTCAAATCCAAACACAGGCGTCTTCATTTCCTTCATCGCATCTACAAACAAAAAGAACCAGTTATTCTTCAGCACATCGGTTCCTTTCAGCGCCAATGAATTGTTCTCTTCATTCACGATAAAACTCGAATGAAGATTTTGCAGTTTTGAAATAAATGCATTTTCCGCTTCACGGTTGCGATGAACAATTAATACTTTATCGCCCTGCGGCACTACAATTTCATTCCTGTCTTTTGCTTTTGTTTCATATCCTTTATAAGAAAAGGATGGCTGAAAAACGAGGTAATCTCCTTTTTCTATTAAAAACAATTTTACTTCCGGGTCACCATCTTTTATTTCCTGTATAATGCTTTTATCAAAATCAACCTGGTGTTCTTTTGCCAGCGGCAATAAAAATTCATGCAATGATTTATGCCAGTTTTCCTCTGATACTTCCATTTTACCGGATGGAAGAAATTGTTCTGCCAAATGGATCACTTCATTATTTTTCCATAAGTGCAACTGGTGATTGTATAAAAAGAACAAAGGACTGCTGCTTTCATTTTCACCAAGGTCGTATTCCATGCCGTTTGCGACTACACGGCAATGAACAGTATATTGAGCATTCTTTTTAACATGAAAATGAGGTTTTGCTTCCTGCTTTATTACCTGCACCTGCCGGAGATTGTTTGTTTTAAATGCTTTGCCGGCAGGCAGTAAATAAAACAAAGAATTTTCTCCTTGTTCAAGAGCCAGCTTTTTCAATCTTGGAAAAAGATATTCAGCCATCAGCTCTTTTGTTTCTGCCGGCAGATCATCTTCTTCCTGGTGAATAATATTTTCCCAAATTCCCGAAAAGGGTGAATTGCGGCTGATGTATTTATTGATCTCTGTATCCTGCAGTTTGCGTACAACAGTTAATACCTGCCGGTCTTCCTCCGATAGTTTTTCCGTCTCGACATAACGGGTAATATCAGGCTTGTCAACATTGCCGGTAAATCCGTTATTGTTTTCGTTCGGTTCACCCGTTACTACATCAACAGTGAAATAAGGATAACTTTTTTTATTGAAGTTGAAAACAATGCCAAGCCTTTGTGCAGGCACAATGGTTTCTGCCTGTGTAATGACAACAGGAGCTTCCATTTTTTTTTCTTTTTGCGGAATAATAACAGGCCTTGTGGGTACTGCAACCGGCGCCACTCTTTTAATACTTGCATCAAGAACTCTTAAGAAAGGTTTACCATCTTTATAAGCAAATTCAAATTTTCCTTTCAGATCATCACTCAATGAATAACCATAAGCTTCCAGCAATTTATTTTTATCCTTGTCCCAATTGCGGATGCTGTCGAAATAATTAGCGCCATGCTTAGTGTATAATTGAAGAAAGACGATCACTTTGGGTAAGCAGAGCAAATGATCGGCATCGTCATAATCGCAACTGGTATCAAAATTTCTTTCTTCGTTTTTACGAATGATGACAGAATAATCAGCTCCATGAAATTTTACCGTTGCTTTCACCACTTCATTTTCGGCATGATGAATAGTCGCTTTATGCGATTGCAGGTATTTTTCTGCTTCTATAACTATTTCCGGCGATGAAAGCAATCGCAACATTTTTACATCAATCGTTTTCATCTTCGCTACCGTATGGCGTTGGTCATACTTCACACCATCAGCCTGCAGTTGGCCGCGGTCAAGCATCTCCTGCAATTGAAAAAGCGCTGCGGTTTCATGGCGGCAAATATCACCGATATTGTAAGGGCAGCTACACCGGACGGAAAGGTCTTTGGGATCTTTGAATCGCTGAATATTTACTTTATAATAAGTAGAATAACTATCATCTTTTACTCTCAATACAGCAGATCCAAAAAGATCATCATATTCCACCAGTTCTACAAAACCCAGCGTATGAATTTTTTTTCCCCTTCGGATCACTTCGTCAGTGCCATGCGTATAAACATATTTCAAAAGATGCGGTAAAGCCATGCAGTCACAATTTGCAGTTGGCAGTTTGCAGTCCCGAAATGCTCAGTCTATCACTGCAAATTGCCCACTGCCAACTGACGAAAGGGCAATCGGCAAATGTAAAAGAATGTAGGCCGTATTTCCTTGTAAAAAAGGAGAAATAAAAAATAAATTTTATTGGCTTAGTATGCAGTAAAAATGAAGTATCTTAGAAGATTTTTTTTGTTCATTAACAAACCTGTTGAAACACTATTTTACAACAAGTTTTCCATCTTCATAACCAGGTAAAACATTAGCGCCATCGCTGGCAAGACAATAGCGTATGTCACCTTCTAATCCAAAATTCATTAGCCGGTGATAATGCGATGCATCGTTTTTTCTCATAAAACCAAACATGTCTTTTTTTGCTTTCTCATGCATGCTTACTGCTATATGTGAAGAATCGCAGTTTATAGAAAATTGATCGCCGATAGCAGAAATAACCGCTCCTGCAAAAAGCGTATCTTCTATGTTTACCTTATCCTTCCATGCAGCACAACCAAGAATTACATTTTGCTTTGCAGCAGCAAGGTGATCGCATACAGCAGAAAGATTCGGAAACGAACCTGTGATAATTTCTTTAGCTCCCTTTTCCAATGCCATGTGTAAAAGACGGGTGCCGTTGGTAGTGGTAAGCACCAATGTTTTTCCTTTTACAAATTCACGGGGATACTCAAAAGGTGAATTGCCATATTTAAGTCCTTCGGCAATCACTCCATCCCTTTCACCGGCGGTGACAGCTTCTATTTGCTTTCCTATCTCTATACATCTTGAAACACTATCAACAGGAATAACCGATTTGGCGCCGTTGTACAAAGCCGTAGCGATAGTAGAAGTAGCCCTTAAAACATCAATAATAACAACGATGCTGTTGTGAACTTCGTATAAATTTAGGAGGGCAGGGGACAGACAGGTATATAATGCGGGTTTATTATTAGCCATGCAATATGTAAAAAATAAAAAAGCGAAATTACCGGTTTCACTGCGGATTTAATAAGAAAGAAATTTTCTCCATTTTTCTGATTCGGCAACTTCTTTCAGCGTTTTGTTGCGCTGTTCAATCAGCTTTTTAAGATAAGAGGTAAGATATATTTTATTAAAAAATTTTCCCATCGAACCATACGGGGCTTCAAACTCTACGAGGTCAATCATGATAGTGCCGTTTTCGCATGGTTTGAAATGATGCACATGCTTCATCGTTTTAAAATCACCTTTTACCATTTCATCAATAAACATATCAGGCTTTTTCATATCGGTGATCTCTGAACGCAAAAAACGGGTTTTGAATAAATGTTTTGCCTTCCAGGTAACTGATTCGTCTTTTTCTATCAGGCCATACCTTGTTCCGGCCACAGCTTCTTCATTATGTTTAGTCATGGAATGTTTGTGCAGTTCAATACTGCGGGCAAGATCAAATACCCGGCTAACGGGAGCGGCGATAAAAGTGGTGAGGTGAATGGTGGGCATAGCTCGAATTGGATTTGAATTTTTAACCGCTACATCACAGCAAAAATCTAACCATTTTTAAGCCTATGAGAACGGCATTTTGGCCACTTTGGCTTGCAGTAGTTTGTCTCTTACTTTAATGAAGATTTGCGAATCAATGGTAGCAAAAGCCGTGCGGACATATCCTATTCCAACTGCTTTGCCAAGGCTTGGCGATTGAGTACCCGATGTTACCACGCCGATCACTACACCTGTCTGATCTTTTATTTCGTATCCATGCCTGGGAATTCCTTTGTCAATCATTTCAAAACCGATCAGCTTTCTTTCAGGCCCTTCGGTTTTTTGTTTTTCAAATAATGCTTTGCTTGTAAAATCTTTATTGAATTTAGTGATCCAGCCCAAACCGGCCTCCAATGGCGAAGTGGTATCGTCAATATCATTTCCATAAAGGCAAAAACCCATTTCAAGCCGCAATGTATCTCTTGCACCCAGGCCAATAGGTTTTATTCCCTGGGCAGCACCGGCTTCAAAAATAGCATCCCAAATTTTGTTGGCATCACCACCTTTATCTTCAAAATATATTTCTACGCCGCCTGCACCGGTATAACCAGTAGCGCTGATCAATACATTTTTTACTCCAGCAAATTCTCCTTTTGCAAATGTGTAATATTTGAGATTCAGAATATCCATTGATGTCAGTGGCTGCAATATTTTAGTTGCATTGGGGCCTTGTACGGCAAGCAAACAAGTTTTATCAGAAATGTTATGCATCTCCGCATCATTTGTATTAAAGCGGCTGATCCAGTTCCAGTCTTTTTCAATATTGGATGCATTCACTACAAGCATGTACACCTTGTTTTCTTCAATGCAATACACCAGCAGATCATCTACAATACCGCCTTCTTCATTGGGCAAACAACTGTATTGCGCCTGGCCTGCTTTTAATTTAGCAGCATCGTTACTGGTGACACGCTGAATAAGATCCAATGCATTTTCACCTTTCAAAATAAACTCACCCATGTGGCTCACATCAAATACGCCTGCATTTTTTCTAACGGCAGCATGTTCATCGTTGATGCCACTATAACTGATCGGCATGTTATAACCCGCAAACGCCGCCATCTTTGCGCCAAGTGCTATATGTTTTTCTGTAAAAGGAGTATTCTTCATCAGTAATAAGTTGGTTGGCAAATGTAAGAAACTGTTTTTCTAAAAAGAGGGAGAATGAAAATAGCCGTGTTATCAAAAACTTATTTGAAAAAAATTTTGCATTTATTTTTCAATTCTTCCCATCAGCAGGTGTATGGGAAAATGAACCGGCATTTGTGTTTGTTTGCAATAGCGTTTAATATTTTTTATTAGGGCAGTAACAGGATTGGCATTATTGGTAATAATATATTTCTGTAATGCAGACCATGTATTCAAATATCCCTCTAATTCATCCAATGTCCATTTATATTCTATCTGAAAAAAGGGGGTATTTATTTTTTCAAAAGGAAAATTACTGTATTCATCGTCTACGTATTTTCTTTCATCATCCCAATAATCCTTGATGGTCTTGTAATGATATTCATCAATGATCGTGTCTATTTCTTTTGAAATGCGCAATAGCGAATAGCACCATGCAGCTATAATTGCTCCATGTTTTGCAACACGATTTACTTCTTTATAAAATTCATCGAACCTGAACCAATGCAAGGCTTGCGATACAGTGATCAGATCAAAACTATTGTTTAAAAAAATTGTTTGTTCGGCAGGCTGCACTGAATAAAAAATATTGACAGCCTGGTAAGCATTGTCAATTTGCTTTTGACTGATGTCGGTAGCATATACTTTATTAAAATGAGCTGATAGTGTCTTTGCTGTTTGTCCATTGCCGGTGGCACAATCCCAGGCCATGTCTTTTTCCCAAACCTGCGCCATGATAAATTCAAACAACTCCGGCGGATAAGCAGGGCGATACTTTGCATAAAGGCCTGCCTGCGATGAATTATCTTTCATCTGAATTTTTTATTGTGTTTTGGCCACGACGGAATTCATCATTTTTATGTTGTACGCTTTTTGCTATTAAAATTATTACGGCAGGCCCAAGTCTGCCATATCATTTACTTTTATATCAAATTGCTGCCATGAAAAAGAAAACATTAATCCTCTTCTGTTTTATTTTTTCTGTTGCTATATCGCCTGTCATTGCTCAAAAAGTTACTGGTTGTGGTTTTAAAGTTCCTCCCCGTTCATTAATCAGGCCAAAGTTCCAATCTGTGTATGAGGCAAGAGATATTTTAAAAACGATGCTTGATAGCATTCAATGGCAAGAGAACTTCAGCATTCGTGAACAAAATGGAATCCGCAATGCTTACGCCACCATCATCAATAATAGCCGCTGGATCATTTATGATAACGATTTTCTCGAAGACATAGATGCCTATACTTCCACAAAATGGTCATCCATCAGTGTGCTGGCGCATGAGATGGGGCATCATTATTACAATCATGTGGTGAGCAGCGGCGGCAGCACGCCGCCTAAAGAAATAGAAGCGGATAATTTTTCTGGTTTTATCATGGCCAAACTGGGTGCAAGTTTGCAGCAATCATTGGCAGCTATGCAGGCTATTGCATCAGATAGAGCCAGCGCTTCACATCCTGCAAAAAAGGACAGGCTTGAAGCCATCAGCAAAGGATGGAATTCCGCAAAAGCGACACCGACAACTCCTCCTGTCAATCCTGTTCCATCTCCTGCTCCCACTTATCCAACTAATCCACCTGATCCCGGCACAACAAGCCCGGATAATGATGCAAGCTGGATAGGCCTTACCATTCAAAGCAATAAAACCGAATTTGTATTGTTAAGTGATGACGGAAGAAATTTTCAGCAGGCAGAACTAAAACCCGGCGAGCCATTTATTTTCAAGTTTGAGATTTATAACTATGGTTGGTTGCGACTGAAGTATTATAATGGGTACAGAACTTTTAAATTATTCCATGGGAAAGATTACAGCATTTTATGGAATAGAAGAAAGGGCAACTGGACTGTGGTGGAAGTGCCGGAATGATGATTATGAAATGCTCAATTTTCAATGTTCAACGCAAAATGAGCTATACTACTACATTGTTTAAAAAACAAAAAGCCCCTTTGCAGGGGCCTTTTCTGTCATCATAAGATGACGTTCAACTTCAACCATCTTTCAACTAAGGTTGTTTAATTAAGGATAAGATTTATTGAGCTGGTCCGTGATCATAACTTAAGATACGGGTCATTTGCCAAAAATTATTTTTTAAGATCCATAAATGAGTAAATTTTGCTTTTCCGTCCAGTCTTGGTTGTTTTCCTTTTTCAACTATATAAAAAATATGTTCGCCTGAAAGTATAGCGCCATAGATCTCACCCGATTTTTGCAGCGGAAAAACTTTTACCGTTCCGTTTACAACTTCTCTTCTGATCCTGAAATCAGGATTGCTGCATAAATTCTTTTTTAAAGACAAGGCCAGGTTTGCCGGGCCAAGGGTTATGCCGCCCCTGTCATGATAGAACTCAAGATCGTCTGAAAAGAATTGATTGTAGTTTGCAGTATCACAATTGTTGTAAGTGTGCCAGAACAAACTATCTTTTTGCAAAATGGTTTTGGCCACTTTTTCTTCATCGCTTTGCGCATTTGCTGTTTGGCAAACAACAAAGACAAAAACACTCAATAATGCCGGCAGGAAATATCTTGTTTTCATGTTATCGCTTTGTTTTATCAGAAATATTTAACCAGACTAAACACCGGGAAAAAAGATGAAGCATAAGCATCGCCACTTTCATCATCCATTTTTTCTTCGTTGACAGAAGCAGGTTTTACTTTTTCCTTCTTTATATCTTCCAGTTCTTTCAATTCCTGTTTTTTTCTTTCAATCTCCTGCTGAATGCGGACACTGTCTCCATCATCATACCGGTAACCGCCATTGGTGCTCCTGTTATAATTGCCACCCACCTCTTTCAGACTGCCATCAATACCCATTACATAATCCACATCTGAACGGAGGTGATCCCAATAATCTTCTTGTATATCAATATCCACGATACGGTTACGATAACTTCTTTTTATACGGAGCTTGTAAGGATTGAGCTTTTCATTGACAGAGCGGTCGAATCGGATTTTTTTACCTACAGGAACCTGTATTTCTATTTCCACTTGCTGGCCACGAAATTTACTTTCTTTGTCAATGGCATATCCGGCAGCCAGATCTAACACACTGTCTCTTGAATACACATCGTACCCGATTTTATCAGCACGACTCAAGGCTTCTGCTTCTGATCTTCCAAAACTGTATCTCTTCACTATTGCATGATAATGTGAATCGCCGCTTGCTTTTATATTGAATCGTACAGCAGAAATTTTCAGCGAATCATCAGATAAATCCCATCCTTCACTTTCATCATTCATCCATCCAAATCTTCCTGTATATTCGAGTGGCGGCTCTGATACAGCAACAATCATTCTTCCATTTGCAGGTTGAGCTACGTTGACAATAACATCGCGATGTTCTTCATGACGAAAATCATTGCTGATGCTGGAAGCAAGCAGGATAACAGATACCCAACCTAATGTCCAGAGAAAACCAAATGTCCATCCGAGGTAACTATTTTTTGAGCGAACACCAATGATGCGGCGGATCAGCCAAACAATAAAAGCTATCAAGGGTACAGCTAAAAAGAAGATGATAGTGCCCCAAACATAGAGTTGCTGCCATTTACTTGTCCATAAAAAATTATTTACCGGCCACCAGGCTCCACTACTAAAAACACCTCCAAAGATCAAGGCGATCAATGCAACAAACAACCCAAAAGCGATAATACCGGCAATAATTAAAATGAATACTTTAAACAAAACACCAATAGCATGACCAAGACCGCGACCGCCGCTTCTTGCTGTTTCTCTAACATCGGTGGCAAATGCCCTGCCCCTTGTATTGGTAAATTCTTTCGCTTTGCTGCCCAGGTTCTGTGCTGACTCTTTTACTTCATCACCCCAGCTCTTCATCCGGTCTTTTACGCCACCCATTCCTTCTTGTACGTTTTGGCGAATGGTATTGAGATCAACTTTTTCACCACGCATTTCCATTTTTTCATAATTGGTTCTTGCTTCAGGTAATACCATCCAGAGTATAACATAAGCAAGAATGGAAGTACCAGTCAGTGAACCAAAAAAGAAATTTGAAAAAATATCAAAATCACCACGCCAGGTAAAACCATCTATTATACCAATCAGCATGCTTAATAAAAGAGGAGCAGCAAAAATGAGACGGATAGTTGATGACTTCGTATTGAAATAAGCAGCAAGACCGCCGGCTACTCCGCCAATCACCCTGTCATCGGGATTGCGATACAATCTTTTGCCTTTATAGTGCTCTATATCTTTTTCAGGCAAAATGATCCACAATAAAATGTAGGCAAGAAATCCCAGGCCAAAACCACCAAATGTAATGATAGCAAAAAGAATTCTTACAATGGCAGTATCTATATTAAGGTATGCGGCAATACCACTGCACACACCACCGATGAATTTATCGCTGCTGTCGCGATACAATCTTTTTGCACGCCTTGTTTCTGTATAAGTATATTGCTGTTGTTGTGATGAAGTGCTTTCAGCAGCAGCTTCAGTATCGGTATCAAAGTCTTCAGGACGACCGATAGAAGCAATGATCTCATCTACATCAGCATCGGTGATACAAGCCGACCCTTTGCGAACTTTATCGCTCATCAATTCTGCAATACGGCTTTCGATATCATTGATGATCTCATCACGGCCTTCTTCATGTGAGAAGTGGCGGCGAAGGCTATCAATGTAAGCCTGCAGTTTCTCGTAAGCCGAATCCTCAATGGGTATTACCCGGCCGCTAAGATTTATGTTTATGATCTTTTTCATGTCTCGAAATTTTTTGGTTGAAGTGAATTGTTAGTTGGCTGGTGTTTCTGGTTTTTTCGTGGTTAATGCGTTTACGCCGTTTGATAATTCATTCCAGGTTTGCTCCAGCTCCTGGTAAAACTTTTCGCCTTTTTCTGTCAGCGAAAAATATTTGCGGGGCGGGCCTGAATTACTTTCTACCCAACGGTAGGTAAGCATTTCTGCATTTTTAAGACGTGTAAGCAAAGGGTATAGAGTTCCTTCCAGTATTTGCAGATTGGCTGCCCGCATTTCTTCCACGATATCGCTGGGATAGGCCTCTCCCCGGCGAATGACGGAAAGAATGCAGAACTCCAATATTCCTTTCCGCATCTGGCTCTGTGTATTCTCAATGTTCATAACTGCATTTTTTATCTTGACAAGTCAAAGATAAGGGGATTGTTTGGTACTATGCAACACAAAGTACCAAACATTTCAAGGTAATAGTTTATAAATATTGTGGATTTTTATCTCAAATAGTTGAAAAATAAAAACTTAATTCGTGTCTCATTTTCCAAAAAAAATTTTCCGTGGTTTGATAAATGGTAAAATAGCAGGACGAGAAACAACATTTGATTACTTTTTTGGAGTTTTACAGCCATGACAAAATCTTTTTTTTGCTTAGTGATGATAGTATCCGGGGTCATTTTGACTTCTTGTTCTGATAAATATCTTGTTCATACAAGTCAATACGATTTTAAAAGTGAAAGCGGCTCACCTGACTATAACGATATAAATTATTGGGCGGCTCATCCCTGGAAAAAAGATCCATCTGATAGCTTGCCTGGTGCCTTACTAAAAGAAAATCGGGATTCATTGGCAGATGTTTTCTTTTTACATCCTACTACTTATACCAAAAGAGCAGAAGACGGAAAAATGAATGCGGCGATTGATGATAATTATATCAATGCCAAAACTGATTATTCAACTATTTTATACCAGGCCAGTGTATTTAATCAGCATGCCCGTGTGTTTGCACCAAGATACAGGCAGGCGAATATTTCAACTTTCTTCAATAAAAACAAAGAAGAAGCAGACAGTGTGTTTGACATAGCTTATACTGATATTAAAAATGCTTTTGAACATTATCTCGCAAACTGGAATAACAATCGTCCCATCATTATAGCTTCTCATAGCCAGGGAAGCAGATTGGCGCTTCGTTTATTGAAAGAATATTTTGAAGAAAAGCCACTTCAACATCAGTTGGTAGCTGCTTATACAGTGGGTTGGTCGGTGCCTAAAGATTTTTTTACTTCTTTAAAAATGTGTGAGGACCCGCTGCAAACCGGGTGTATATGCAGTTGGAGAACAGTCCGGCAAAACTATATTCCGCTTTATCTTAAAAATGAAAACGGAAACTCTTTTGTGACCAACCCGCTTACATGGAAAACAAATGACGATTATGTTTCAAGAAAAGAAAACAAAGGAAGTGTTCTTTTAAACTTCAGCAAAGTATATAAACATTCTGCCGGCGCCGGCATACAAAATGGTTTGCTTTGGATAAAGAAACCAAAATTTCCCTGGAGCTTTTTGTATGCCAGAAGAAACTATCATATTGCTGATATCAATCTTTATTATATGAACATCAGGGAAAATGTTGAACAACGGGTCAATGCATTTAACAAAAAATGATCACTGTTGGTTCCTGATCCAGTCTGCTTCTTCGGGTTCTAATTTTATTAAAGCATATTTCTTTACTGCGTTGATCATTACTTCATCCAGTATATCAACAATGCTTTTATAATCGGCGTTCTCGTTTGCTTTTATCAGCATCATCATTCCATCAGCCCCTTCTTTCCTTTCTGATGCGGCAAGCCGTTTCTTTTTTTCAATTATTATTTTCCGCAATCCATCGGGTGAAAAATTTGTTTTGAAAATAGCGTTTTCTTTTTCTGCCTTTTCCCAATCGCCATGATAATACCA
>Ga0187893_10003249_pt1 | contig 33408 bp, 36 predicted proteins | sample MA1701074metaG_FD_139574 | JGI IMG/M metagenome (GOLD analysis project Ga0187893, IMG submission 139574) | White microbial mat communities from a basaltic lava cave in the Kipuka Kanohina Cave System on the Island of Hawaii, USA - MA170107-4 metaG ...
GGACACGGCGCGTGACCGGTACGGCGCGGACTTGTACCAGACCGGCGGCAGGCCCAGCACCGGCCACGGGTAGCAGGAACACAACGTGCAGACCACCATATTGTGTACTGAAGACGTATTCTCCAGCGCGATCATGTGCTCGCCCTGGCGCCCGGCGAAACCGAACGAGGCGATTGCCGCAGTCGCGTCGCGCAGCAGCGACGCCTTGAATGCCGGGTCGGTCCACGCTTTCGCGACGACCCGCGCACCATTGCGCGGCCCGACGCGGTGCTGGTAGGTATCGATCAGTTCGTCGAGCGCGGCGGGATCGACCAGCCCCTTCTCGGTGAGAAGCCTCTCCAGTGCAGCGACGCGAAAGCCCATTTCGTCGTCATAGCCGTGATCATGGTCGTGGTCGTGCGCCATGCAGTTATTATAGGACGTGCCCTCGCACGTTTCCTCAGCCGGCGAGTTGGTCCTCGACCATGTCGCGCATTTCGTTTCTGATCTGGGCGCCGCCGCGCGCACGCTGGAGGCGCTCGGCTTCGCCGTGACGCCGGCTTCGGCGCAGCGCACGCAGGACGGACCGGCAGGCACCTCGAACGTCTGCGTGATGCTTGAGCAGGGTTATCTGGAATTTCTCGCTCCCACGGCCGACACGCCCAATGCGCAGAGGCTGCGCGCAGCGATGCAGCGCTACCAGGGCGTGCATTTGTGCTGCTTCGGCACGCCGGACGCCGAAAGCGAACATTCAAGGCTGAAGAGGCATGGTTTTGAACCTCAAACGCTCGTTCGGCTTTCCCGGGAAGTTCAACCGGGATTGAAAGCGCAATTCAAAGCCGTCCGTGCGGCAGCGGAAAAAATGCCGGAAGGGCGCGTCCAGTTCGTCGAGCACCTCACACCAGAGGCGCTCTGGCGGCCGCAGTACCTCGGCCACACGAATAACGTCGTGAAACTCGCTTGCATCTTCGCTGTTGCGCTCGACCCCGTGGCGGCCGCGGCCCGCTGGGCCCGCTTTGCCGCGCTGCTGCCGCGGCCGGCGGGCGACTACGTGCATCTGCCCGCCTCGCGCGGGCACGTGCTGGTCGGCAGGCGCGAGAACTGGGCCGCGCTGCTCGGCGACGCCCCGGCGGCGCCGGCGCTCGCGGGCTATGCGCTCGAATGCCGCGACCCGGCGAATCTTGTTTCGCGCTGCAAGCTGCTCGGTCTCGCGCTCAGGAAGCTGCGGGAGAATTTGTACGCGGTGTCGCTGCCCGCTGCTCTTGGCGGGGCGTGGCTGTTTGGAACTCAATCGGGACTTGGACTGCCTTCATGAAAAATGATCTTTGCTCTCTTTCCGCGACCGATCTGGTGCGCCTGTACGCAAGGAAACAGCTCTCGCCCGTGGAAGTGACGCGCGCCGTGCTGGAGAGGATCCGGAAACTCAATCCTCTCCTGAACGCCTTTTGCCTCGTTGATGAAAAACAGGCGATCGAAAACGCCAGACAGTCGGAAAAACGCTGGAGCGGGCGCTTGCCGCAGGGCCTGCTCGACGGCGTGCCGGTGTCGATCAAGGACCTGCTCCTCACGCGCGGCTGGCCGACGCTGCGCGGCTCGAGAACCGTGGACCCGAAAGGGCCGTGGAACGACGACGCGCCGGTGACGGCGCGTCTGCGCGAACACGGCGCGGTGCTGCTGGGCAAGACCACGACCCCGGAGTTCGGCTGGAAGGGCATCACCAACAGTCCCCTCACCGGGATCACGCGCAATCCCTGGAATCCGAAAATGACGCCGGGCGGCTCCTCCGGCGGCGGCGCGGCGGCGGTCGCCTCCGGCATGGGGCCGCTCACGGTCGGAACCGACGGCGGCGGCTCGATCCGGATTCCCTGCGGCTTCACCGGCCTGGTCGGTCTCAAACCTTCGTTCGGCCGCGTGCCCGCCTGGCCGCTCTCCCCTATGGGCACGGTCGCACATGTCGGCCCGATGACCCGCTCGGTTACCGATGCCGCGTTGCTGTTGAACGTCCTGTCGCAGCCGGACACGCGCGACTGGCACGCGCTGCCCTACGACGCGCGCGACTATCGCCTCGGGCTCGATGACGGCGTCAGGGGGTTGCGCATTGCCTATTCGGCAGACCTTGGGTACGCAAAGGTAGACCCGGAAATAAGAAGGATCGTGAACGCTGCAGTCAAGACTCTTGCCCAGCTCGGGGCGCATGTCGAAGCGAAGGATCCCGGCTTCGAGGATTGCGGACCGCTGTTTTCCTCGCACTGGTTCCCCGGCGCCGCCTACATCGTGCGCAACATCCACCCGCGCAAGCGCGCGCTCATGGACAAGGGCCTGCTCGAGACGGCGAAACTGGGCGAAAAGTTCACCACGGCGCAGTATCTCGATGCGATCCAGAAGCGCGGCGCGCTGGGCGCGCTCATGAACCGGTTCCACGAAACCTGGGACCTGCTCGTCACGCCGACGCTGCCGCTGACCGCGTTTGCGGCAGACAAGGAAATGGCCAACCTGCTGCAGGAAAAGCGCTGGACCGACTGGACGCCCTTCAGTTATCCCTTCAACCTCACGCAGCAGCCCGCGGCCACGGTGCCCTGCGGCCTGACGAAAAAAGGCCTGCCTGTCGGCCTGCACATCGTCGGCCCGCGCTATGCCGATGCGCTGGTGCTGCGTGCCGCGCGCGCCTTTGAGTCGACGCAGCCGCTGCGCATGCCCGCCGTCTAGCGCCTCTCAATGTGGTCTGTCCCTGTTTTCCTTCATGCGCTCAGGAAAGGCGGAAAAGCTCAATGGGTGCTTCCCGCCCCTTGACGTGGACCGGGCCAAGCGACGCGTGTCCGCGCGCCTGTTCGCCTGCTGCCGCGAGCACCTCGCCCGATGCCAGGATCTGCGATCCGTACTCCTTGTTGAGCTGCTCGATGCGCGAAGCGAGGATCACGACGTTGCCGGTGATCGAGTACTGCCTGCGCAACGCCGAACCTATATTGCCGGAGACCGCCTCGCCCGCATGCAGGCCGATGCCGATCGTGATGGGCGCAATCCTGCCCGCGTCCGACAGCGCCCGGATACAGGCAACCAGCTCGCGCGCTGCGGCCAGCGCGTTGCTGCAATCGCGTCCGGTGGCGAGGGGAGTCCCAAACGTGGCCATGAAGCCGTCGCCGAGGAACTGGTTGATGATGCCGTGGTTGCGGTTCACGACCTCGGCCGCCTCTGCGAACACGGCGTTCTGGAAGGCAACGATCTCCTCCGGCGATTTTTTCTCGACCAGCGGCGTGAAGTTGCGAACGTCCATGAACATGACGCAGACGAAACTGCGGCGGCTCGCGATCTCCGGGCCGGCCTTGAGCAGCGCCTCGACGACGGCCGGCGAGACCTGCTGGCCGAAAGCGCTCAAAACCTGCTCGCGCTCCTGCAGCGACCGGTACGCGTTGCCGACCCGGCGTTTGAGCTGGTGCGCGACGAACCCGGCGGCGAGTCCGGCCAGAAGCAGCATCGCCCCCTTGCCCAGGTAGAACGGCGGCAGTTCGAACGGCGTGGCGCCGTCGCCTCCGCCAAGATAGGCGAATGAAAGAGCCACGTACTCCGCAGCCGCCACCAGCCCGGTAAATGCGCATAGCCTGAAGTCCAACCGCAGCGTCGAGAGCACGATGAAGACCGCGTAGAGAACACTCGCCGCGCTCTGCAGCACATACACCGGATCTACTGCGCGCGCCACGAGGAGGATGACGATGCTGAGAACGCTCGTTTCGACAAAAGCGTTCAGGTACCGGAGCGCGCCCGGCACGGTCCTTCCCTGGCGCAGCCAGCGACCGATCAGCTGCCGGATGCCAAGCTCGTAACACAGCAGCATCGCGAACACGGCGCCGGCATGGGAAAACGCTCTGGGCCTGCTGAAAATCTGCCGGTAGTCTTCGCGGAACAGCGCGAACAGCAGGCCGAAAAAGACGATCAGCACGCCCAGCAGCCCGGCGAGGATCGCCATGCGCGTGCGCTCGCTGTGGATGATTTCCTGCGCGAGGTGGTCCTCGAAGGAAGCGACGGGCCCGCTCACGCGAGCCGCAGTTCGAAGGTCCAGGCCGAGAGGAGCTTGCCGCCATCGAACAGCGCGCCGCGGGCGCTGTAGCTGCGCGCATCGCGCCGCTGGATGGTGTCCTGGCCGCGGTAGCGGGCGGTCGCCGATTCGTAGGCCGAGAGGATCGCGTCGCCGACCACGATGAAGCGCCCTTGCAGCGTGCCGAAGGATGGGCTCTTGGAGGTCCACTGCGTGGCGAAATTGCCGGGCGCCATGGGCTGGATTTCGTACACGGTACGGTGCTCGACCGGCTGGGGCGTCTGCGTACGGAGCGCGCCCTCGTAGACCCAGCGGTCGGGGTAGTGCCGGATGTGCGCCTCGCCCTGTACGCCGGTGCGCTTGCCGAGCGCGTCGAGGAATTCGCCTTCCGACCGCCAGAGGCCTTCCTTGAAGAGGAACGTGTGCTCGAGCATCGCCTACTATACTTCGCGCCGATGGAGCCCCGCCACTTCCGCCACTGGCCGCCGGGCCTGCCGCGCTCCCTGCGCGCACCGCGCATCACGTTGCAGCAGATGTTTTTGAACTCGGCTTCAAGGCATCCGGACAAGGTTGCCGCAATCTTTGAAGGAAAAAGCCTTACCTATGGAGAGCTTCAAGCCGCCGTGGAGAATCTCACTGCGCATCTGCAGCAGGCCTGCGGCGTCAGGCGCGGTGACCGGGTGCTGCTCGACATGCAGAACGGGCACGGCTTCGTCATCGCCTGCCTCGGCATCCTGCGCGCCGACGCCGTCGTGGTGCCCGTCAGTCCGATGAACCTGACCGAAGAGCTCCGCCACTATCTCGAGGACAGCGACGCCCGGATCGCCATCACCGAGAAGGATCTGGCTTCGCGCTTTTCGGGTTTGTCCGTTGATCACCTTCTCGTCCCGGATGAATTGAGAACGACCGCAAAACCCAGGCCAAGCGTTTCACAGCCCGACGATCTGTGCTTGATGCCGTACACCTCCGGCAGCACGGGGCAGCCGAAAGGCTGCATGCATACTCACGCCACGGTGCTGCACAACGTGGCGGGCGCCGCCGCCTGGAAACACATCGACGAAAACACGGTGGCGCTGGCGACGGCGCCGTTCTTTCATGTCACGGGACTGATCCACAGCTTTTTCGCCGCCGTGTACGCCGGGGGCGGCATGGTGATCCAGCGCCGCTGGGACCCGCTCGAAGCGGCGCGGCTGGTGGAGCGCCACCGTTGCAGCCATTGGGACAACGTGCCGACCATGGTGGTGGACCTCCTGTCGCACCCGCAGGCGATGCAGCACGACGTCAGCTCGCTGAAATGGATTTTCGGCGGCGGCACCGCGATGCCCGAGGCCATCGCGCAGAAGCTCTACGAACTGTGCGGCGTGCGCTACATAGAGGGCTACGGCATGACCGAGACCATCTCGCAGACGCACATCAACCCGCCGCAGAACCCGAAGCAGCAATGCCTCGGCATCCCCGCATTCGACACGGAAGCACTTGTTGTCGATCCTGTGACTTTTGAAATTCTTCCAATCGAAACCCAAGGCGAAATAGTCGTTCGCGGCCCGCAACTTCTGACCGGATACTGGAAAAACGCGCAGGCCTACGCGGAATCCTGGTGCGAAGCGGGCGGAAGGAAATTCTTCCGTACCGGGGACCTCGGCCGCATCGACGAGGACGGCTATTTCTACATCTCGGACCGCTTGAAGCGCATGATCAATGCTGCCGGCTTCAAGGTCTGGCCGGCCGAAGTCGAGGCGGTGATGTACAGGCACCCCGCCATCAAGGAGTGCTGCGTCATCGCCTCGCCGGACGCGCGCAAAGGGGAGACTGTTAAAGTCGTGGTTGTGCTGAAGGAGGACTTTTCGGGGAAAGTGACGGCGGATGAAATACTCTCCTGGTCCCGTGCGCAAATGGCAACCTACAAGGCCCCGCGCCTGCTTGAGTTCAGTCATGCCCTGCCACGCACCGCTTCGGGCAAGTTGATGTGGCGCGCGCTGCAGGAAAGGGAGCTCCGATGATCGTCGTCCATCACCTGAATGACTCCCGCTCACAGAGAATCCTCTGGCTGCTGGAGGAACTCGCGCTGCCCTACGAGATCAAGCGCTACCAGCGCATGCAGACGCGGCTCGCTCCGCCGGAACTCAAGGCGATCCACCCCGTCGGCAAATCACCCGTCATCACTGTCGAGGGCAGGACCATCTACGAGTCCGGCGCGATCATCGACTACATCATCCGCCGCCACGCCGGCGGCCGCCTGCAGCCCGATCCGGCCACGCCCGCCTATGACGACTACCAGATGTGGATGCACTACGCGGAAGGCTCGGCGATGCTGCCGCTCATGCTCAATCTTTACGTCTCGCGCCTCGGCGACGGCGGCAAGCCCTTGCACGCGCGCATCGAAAGCGAGATCGCCAACCACCTCGGCTACCTCGACGGCCACCTCAAGGGCCGCAGCTTCCTGATGGGCGCGGAGTTCACCGGCGCCGACGTGCAGATGAGCTTCATCGGCGAGATTGCCGAGACCTACGGCAAGCGCGCCGCGTTTGCGAACCTGGACGCCTGGGTGAAGCGCCTGCACGCCCGCCCCGCGTACAGGAAGGCGCTGGAAAAAGGCGGGCCGTACCGCTTCGACAAGTAGGCGGCGCGGCTATTCCACCTGGATACCGCTCTCGCGGATCAGCCGGCCGAGCTTGTCCGACTCGCCCTGCGCGTGCCTGAGGAACTCTTCGGGGGTGCCGGCGACGACTTCGAAGCCCTGTTCAATCAGCTTCGCGTTCACTTCCGGCGCCTGCAGCGTGCGCACCATGCTGCTATGCACGCGCGCAACGACGTCCTTCGGCAGCCCGATCGGGCCGAGGATCCCGAACCAGGAAATCTGCTCGAACCCCGGGTAGGTTTCGCCCAGCGTAGGAAGCTCCGGCAATTGCGCCATGCGCCTTTTTCCTCCGACGGCGATCCCCTTCACCTTGCCCGACTTGATGTGCGGGAGGATCAGCGGTGCGGAGAGGAAAGTGATGTTGACCTGCTGCCCGAGCAACGCCTGGATCATCGGTCCGCCGCCACTGTAGGGGATATGCTGGAGCTTGACGCCGGCATAGCGCTCGAAGAGCAGCGCCGCGAGGTGGTTGGAACTGCCGGTGCCTGCGGTCGAGTACGTGACCGTCCCGGGATTCGCCTTCGCATGCGCGACAATCTCCGGTATCTTGCTCGGCGCGTAGCTGGTCACCGCCACCAAGGCGCTCGGCGAGGTCACCATCAAGCTGATGTGATCGAGCGTCTTGAACGGATCGGGCGCCGTTTTGTAGAGATGATGGTTGGTAGCATGCGTGTCGAACACCATCAGCAACGTATAGCCGTCGGGAGCCGCCTTGGCCGCCTCCGCCTCGCCGATCGCGCCGGCTGCACCGCTGCGGTTCTCGATCTGCACGGTCTGGCCCAGCTGCTCCTGGAGCTTGGCCTGAATGACGCGGGCGACCAGGTCGGTGGTTCCGCCGGGCGGGAACGGCACGATGATGCGCACCGGCTTGAAGGGGTAGGATTGGGCCAGCGCGAGCAGGGGCGCCAGCAGCAGTGTGCAGAGCAGATGTCTCATATGTCCCTCCTCAGGGTACGAAACCATACTAGGGTAACAGCCAAGCCATGAATGTCATCGCCGAAGTCGCGGGCAAGGTCTGGAAGATCGAGGCGCGGCCGGGGACCGTCCTCGGCGCCGACGATATCGTCCTCATCCTGGAATCCATGAAAATGGAGATTCCGGTGGTTGCGCCCGCAGCCGGCGAACTGCTCGAACTGCGCGTCAAGGAAGGCGACATGGTCGGCGAAGGCGATGTCGTCGCATTGATCCGTTGATCCACGGAGGCCCGTATGCGCGAAAAGGAAAAAAGGAAGCAGACGCCGCGCAGGGTAGACGCGCCCGCGTTGGGAAACGACCCACGTCGTGGCAAGACGACCGACAGGACGCCGTCGGACTCGGACGACGTCGAGCGGGCTGTTTATGACGGGATGCAGGACTTGCGGGTGAAGAAACCCGGCTGACGTGGCGGACCTGGTGCATTTCCTCGCCTAGCTTCCGGCGCCGCACCGCACCAACCGATGAAGATCCTTATATTCGTTCTTCTTTGCCTTTCAACCAGCGCAGCGGCGCAGAGCGACGCCATTACGGTGACCGGCACGCGGGTAGAACGGCCCAGCTTGGACGTTCCCGCCTCCATTGACCGCATCGACGGCGAGGACATCCGCTGGGCGCGACCGATGGTCAACCTGTCGGAATCGCTCGGCCGCGTCCCGGGCATCGTGGTGCAGAACCGCCAGAACTACGCCCAGGACCTGCAGATCACCTCGCGCGGCTTCGGTGCGCGCGCATCCTTCGGCGTGCGCGGCCTGCGCCTGATCACCGACGGCATCCCGGCGAGCTTCCCGGATGGCCAGGGACAGGTGTCGCACTTCGACCTGTCGTCGGCAGGCCGCATCGAGGTATTGCGCGGACCCTTCGCCGTCATGTACGGCAACTCCTCCGGCGGCATCATCAACCTGATTACCGAGAGCGGCGCGGATTTCAGCGGCGCCGCCGCCGACCTGATGTTCGGCAGCTACGGCACGACGCGCGCCGGGTTCAAACTCGGGAGCAAGGCTGGTGAATCCGACTGGATCGTGAGCGGCTCGCGCTTCGATACCGACGGCTACCGCGACCATAGCGCCGCGACGCGCGAGCAGGTCAACGCCAAGGCGTCGGTGCGCCTGGGCGGCGGGACCAGCCTGACGCTAGTGGTGAATGCCTTCAACAGCCCTGAAACGCAGGATCCGCAGGGCCTGTCGCGTGCACAAATGGACGCGAATCCGCGCCAGGTGGCAGCGGGGTCGCTGCAGTTCGACACGCGCAAAAGCCTTGCGCAGACGCAAGGCGGCGCCACACTCACGCATGAACTTTCGGCGTCCACCTCCCTGTCGGCAACGGCGTTCGCCGGCCACCGCGATGTACGCCAGTACCTGTCGACCCCGCTCGCCAACCAGACGCCGCCCGGCGCTTCCGGCGGCGTGGTGGACCTCGATCGGGACTACGGCGGCGTCTCTGTGCGCATGACGACGCGCTCCGACCTGTTCGGCCGGCCCCTGACGCTGGTATTCGGCGGCGAACACGAGCGCATGACGGACCGGCGCAAGGGCTTCATCAATAACTTCGGCGCCATCGGCGCGCTCAAGCGCGATGAGGACAACATCGTCAGCACGACCGGGCTCTATGCGCAGGCCGAGTGGCGTTTCGCCGAGCAGTGGCTCGCGCTCGCGGGCCTGCGCACCAACCGCTCGGTCTACCGGCTGGACGATTTTTTTGTCGCCGCCGGCAATCCCGACGACAGCGGGCAGAAACGCTTCGGCACCACCACGCCGGTCGGCGGGATTCTTTACAAGATCTCCGCTTCGGCGTCGCTTTACGCGAATGCCGGGCGCGGCTTCGAGACGCCCACCTTCGCCGAACTCGCCTACCGGTCCGGCGCGACCGGGCTCAATACCGGCCTTGGCGCGGCCCGCAGCCGCCACCTCGAAGCCGGACTGAAGGCAATCCTCGACGCGCGCACGCGCATCAACCTGGCCTGGTTCGACATCCTCACGCGCGACGAAATCGTCGTCGATACCAACAGCGGCGGCCGGCAGACCTTCAAGAACGCGAGCCGCACGCGGCGCAACGGACTGGAACTGGCGCTGGAAAGCGCCTTGCCGCGCGGGTTCGAGGCGCTGCTCGCCTGGACGCTGCTCGATGCGAAGTTCCTCGATCCCGTGACCAGCACGGCCTCGCCTACCGTGCCCGCGGGCAACGTCCTGCCGGCCACGCCGCGCAATTACCTTTACGGCGAATTGCGCTGGCGCGAACCCGTTTCGGGATTCAGCGCCGCGCTCGAAGTGCTGCGCAAGAGCCGCATCGCCGTGAACGACCTCAACAGCGAGTTTGCCGAAGGCTACGCCATCGCGAACCTGGCCCTGGGCTTTGCCCAGCGCTCGGGCAGCTGGCGCTTCAGCGAATTTCTTCGCATCGACAACCTGGGCGACAAGCGTTACGCCGGCTCGGTGATCGTCAACGACGCCAACGGCCGCTTCTACGAGCCTGCGCCGGGCCGCGCGCTTTTCGTCGGCGCGCAAGCGAAGCTCGGCTTCTAAAGCCTCTTCGCCACCTCTTCCAGCATCACTTCGGTGGCGCCGCCGCCGATGGATTGAACGCGCGCGTCGCGGTACATGCGCTCGATGGCGGACTCCTTGATGTAACCGAAGCCGCCGTGAAACTGCAGGCAGTCGTAGACCACATCGTTGAGCAGCTCGGCGCAGTAGGCCTTGGCCATGGATACTTCCTTCACGCAATCGCGGCCCTGCGCATCGAGAGCTGCGGCGTGCAGGACCAGCTGCCGGCCGGCTTCGACCTTCGCCGCGAGCATGGAAAGGCGCTGCCGGATCGCCTGCTTGTCCCAGAGCGGCGCGCCGAACGCCCTGCGCGTGCGCACATACTCCAGCGTGAGCTCGATAGCGCGCGCCGCTTCCCCCATCGTCATGGCGGCGATGGCGATGCGTTCGTTCTGGAAGTTCTTCATCACCGCGTAGAAGCCCCTGCCCTCCTCGCCGAGCAGATTGGCCGCCGGCACGCGGCACTCGTCGAACACCAGCTCAGCCGTATCCGAAGACCGCCAGCCCATCTTGTCGAGCTTGCGGCCGACCGAATAGCCCTTCATCCCCTTCTCGACGATGAACATCGAGATGCCCTTCGAACCGGCCGCCGGGTCTGTTTTTGCAGCGACGAAGCAGATATCCGCGAGCGCGCCGTTAGTAATGAACATCTTCGAGCCACGCAGCACCCAGTCGCCGCCATCGCGCCGCGCGCTGGTGCGGATCGACTTCACGTCCGAACCGGCGTCCGGCTCGGTGATGCCGACCGCGGTGATCAGCTCGCCCGAGACGATGCGCGGCAGGTACTTCCTGATCTGTTCCGGCGAGCCGGCATTCACCAGGTGCGGCGAGGCCATGTCGGTGTGCACAAGCACCGTGATCGCAAAGCCGCCAAAGGTAGAGCGGCCCAATTCCTCGGCCAGCATCGCGGTCGCACGCGCGTCCATTCCGCCGCCGCCATACTCCTCCGCGTAGCGCAAGCCGAGGAAGCCGAGTCCTCCCATTTCGCGCAGCAGCTCGCGCGGCACGAAGCCCTGCTCCTCCCAGGCCTGCGCTTTCGGCACCACTTCCTTTTCCACGAAGCGGCGGATGCTCTCGCGCAGGAGCCGGTAGGTGTCGCTGTCAGCGTCGAGCGGTTTCACAGGATTCACAATCCGAACTCCTTTAGCGCATGCTCGCGCAGCTTCAGCTTCTGCACCTTGCCGCTCGCCGTCATGCCGATGGACTCGAAATCGGCAACGATGCGCAGGTAACGGGGCACGCGGAAATTCGCAACGCGATCCTTGCTCCAGCTTTTGAGTTCATCTTCGGAAACCGCATGTCCGGACTTCAGAGTCACATAGGCGCAAGGCACCTCGCCCAGCCTCGCATCGGGAACGCCTATCACCTGCGCGGTTTCGACCGCCGGGTGCGCTAGCAGCACCTCCTCCACTTCCGCCGGCGCGACATTCTCGCCGCCGACGCGGAAGACGTCTTTCAGGCGCCCGGCCATGCGCAGGCGCCCGTCCGCCGTGAGCGCGCCAAGATCCCCCGTGCGCAGCCAGCCGTCCGCGGTGAATACCTTCGCCGTCGCTTCCGGATTGTTGCAGTAACCCTGCATCACGCTCCACCCTCGCACTTGAATTTCTTTTTGCTCTGAAATTCTGATTTCAATTCCGGGAAGAGGAAGAGCCAATCCTTCGACGCGAAGTCGCTCCGCGTCGCGCCAGTCGCTCATCACCACGTTGGGCGACGCCTCCGACAGACCGTAGGCGGCGCACACCGCCTTCATGCCCAGCTTGTCGATGATCGCCTGCATGGTCTGCGGACCTGCCGCCGCCCAGCCGCCGCGCAAAGAGAGCCTGCGCCGCGGAAGGTCCTCGTGGCCCATCAGCATCTGGAAGATTGTGTCGTTGCCCGAGATGAGCGTGCAGCGTTCGCGCTCGAGCATCTCCAGCGCCGCCTTCGCCTCGAAGGTCGGCAGCGTCACCAGGCAACAGCCGAACACGAGCGACATCAACGCGGAGAGCGTGGAGCCGCCAACGTGGAAGAATGGCCGGCAGTTGAAATAACGATCCTCGGGACGCACGCCGATGCGCGTACCCGCGGCCCACGCGTTGCGCAGCATGCTGTCGTGCGTGAGCATCGCGCCCTTGGGATAGGCGGTGGTGCCGGAGGTGAACTGAATGAGCAGCAGGTCATCGGGCCTGACTGCGACCGGGGTGTATCTGCCATTCGGCTCTTTTGTTGAAACATCAATCGCGTTTTCAAAACCGGTCTCATCGATCATTTTTGAAAAGTCGATATTCAAAAAACGTGAAACATAGAACAATGCCTTGGCGCCGGACTGCTTCAGACAGAAATCGATCTCGGCGGCCTTGAAGCGCGTATTGACCGGCACCGTGACCGCGCCGATCAGGGCCGCGCCGTAGAAGAGGGCGAGCCACTGCTCGGCGTTGGGCATCAGGATGCCGACGCGATCGCCCTTGCCGATTCCCAGCGCCTGCATCGCGCCCGCAGCTGCCTCGGCATTTTCCAGGAGTTTTCCGTAAGAAACGCGGGACGTCGGAGTCACGAGCGCTTCGGCACCTGGCTCCTTCTCCAGCAAAAAGTCCCCGAGCGTTTTCGGCTTCCAGCTCACCGCTTGCCCATCCAGTTGCCGCTGGCGAGCTGCTCTTCGATCGCCGCAATCTCCGTAGCGAGCGCGCCCTGCGGATCCAGTTCCACTCCGGTGTCGATGCAGCGCTTGGCCAGGCGCAAAGAATGCTGTGGCGCATTGAGAATTGTTTTTTCCATCTCTTTCAGAGTAGTTGCCAAATCTGAAACGGGAACCAATCTCGATACCAGGCCTGCATCCCTGGCCTCCCCCGCACCCAGAGTCCGGCCGGTAAGCATCAGGTCCTTGGCGAGCCGCTTGCCAAGGATGCGAGGCAGTCGTTGCGTCGCGCCCACGGTGCCGCGCAGCGCTTCGGGCGTCCGGAATGAAGCTTGCGGGGTGGCAATGATGAAATCGCAGGCGCCGGCGATTTCGCATCCCGAGCCCACCGCGGGTCCTTCGACCACCGCGATCGCCGGCATCGGCAGGGCTTCGAGCGCCGCGTAGGCGGCAAACCCCTGCATGCGCCGTTCGCGTACCTGCGCCTCGCTCATGCCCTGGCGCTCTTTCACATCCGCCCCGGCGCAGAATGCCGGGCCATTCGCTCTCATCCAGAACAACTTGATCGAATTGTCGGCAAACGCAGTTCTGCATGCCTCGATGATTCCGGCGCACATGTCCAGATTGAGCGCGTTGCGGCTCTCCGGGCGATTCAGCGTGAGCGTCGCGACGCCGGCCGCAACCGAGAAGAGGACGCTCATATCGCCTTCGCCGCCTTCAATTGGGTAATTTTTTCCTTCGAGTACCCCAGCCGTTCGGCAAGAATCGTCTCCGTGTTTTCGCCGAGCGCCGGCGGCGGCCCGATTTCCGGGTTATCCCAGCCGAGGAACCTGTAAGGCAATCCGATAGCCTTGAATTCGCCCACTCCCGGGTAGTCGAAGCTGCCGACCAGCCCGCGCGCGCGCACGTGCGGGTCGGCAAGGATTTCGGCGACATCGTTTACCGGCCCTACGGGAACATCGGCTTCATCGAGCAACTGCAGCAGCTTTGCTCGCTCCAGGCCGGAGATCTTCCTGTTCAAACGCTGCATCACGATATCGCGGTGCTCGACGCGCAGTTCATTTGTCGAAAGATCCAGATCAAATTTCAAATTCAAAACCTTGCACAGCGATTGCCAGTGCCGGTCGCTGGCGGTGAGGTGGGCGAACTTGCCGTCCTTGCAGCGGAACGTGGCCGAAGGCACGCGCCCGGGATGTTCGGTGCCCAGGCGTGGAGGTACTTCGCCCAGGGCGAAGTACCGTGCGGCGGCCAAGGTAAGCAGCGAGACCTGGCCATCGAGCATGGAGAAATCCAGGTGCGCGCCACGGCCCGTCTTCTCGCGCCCGGCGAGCATCGCCAGGATTCCGATTGCCACCCACATGCCGGAGGTGAGATCGGCGATCGGCAGCCCCGGCTTCACCGGACCGCCGCCCTTTTCGCCGGTGAGGCTCATGAGGCCGCCCATCGCCTGGAACACGGTGTCGTAGCCCTTCTTGTGCGCATAGGGCCCGCTCTGGCCGAATCCCGTGCAGGAGACGTAGACGAGCTTCGGATTCAGCGTGGAAAGCATGCTGAAATCCAGGCCGTAGCGGCCGAGCGTCCCAGCCGGGAAGTTCTCTACCAGCACATCCACCTTTTGCGCTAGCTCACGGATGATGTCCTGCCCCTGAGGCGAGCGCAGGTTCACCGTCATCGAAGCCTTGGAGCGGTTGCAGGCGAAGTAGTAGGCGCTGTCGCGCTCGAGCCGCGGCTCGAAGCCGCGCGTCTCGTCTCCAGCGCCCGGCTGCTCGACTTTGATCACCGTGGCGCCGAGCTCGGCAAGGACCATGCTCGCAAACGGACAAGCCAGCACCCGCGAGAGGTCCAGGATGGTGAGGTGCTGAAGTGGCTTCACCTAAGGGCCAGAAGTGCGATTCCCGAAAGCACCGGCAACGCGCCGAGCAGCGTTCGCGGGGTCAGCTCTTCGCGATTCTTCAGGATGAAGACGCTGACCGGAAAGATCACCGGCGGCGTGGTGTGGATAACCAGAACGGCGAGCGCGATCTCGATGTGATTCATCGCCAGCGCGGAAACAATCGCGCCGAGAATCGCCTCGTTCCATTCGCGCATCGCAATCCCGCGCAGCACGTCGCCGACGCCGAAGCCGGCGGCCGCCAGCGCAAAGGCCGGCGCGGTCGAATGGAACACGCTCGCGCGCGAGGGCCCGAGCAGGCGCACCGTGTCGAAGAGCATGCGCCGGCCGAGAAAAGTTCCGATCACGCCGCCAAAGGCGAACATGCCCACCCCCCGCCAGTCCCAGACCGGCGCCATCGTGCGCAATCCGAGTTCGACCGCGAACAGCACCGTGGGAAACAGGATATTCGTCGCCAGCACGATGAAGAAGCCCGCTTCGACCGGCATGCGCACCAGCGCATAGCGCGTGATGATGATGTTGGCGGCAAAGAAGGTCATTGCCAGCAGCGCGTAGGTGACCCCCATGCATTCCTACTTCTTCCCGAAGGCGCGCATGCGCTTGTTCGTTTCGCGCCCCAGTTTGAGCGCCGCTTCAAGCGAGAGATCCGCAACTTGGTGGAAAAGCTTTTTAGTTTCCGTCAAGGCTTCTTTTTTTACCGCCGAGAGCTTTTCCGCAAGCGCAACCGTCTGCGGCAGAAGTTCCCGATCGGGCACAACGCGATTGACCAATCCGTACGCCAGCGCTTGCTCGGCGGCGATGGGTTCACCGAGGGAAACCAGTTCGAAGGCGCGCTTGCGGCCGGTCTGGCGCACCAGGTTCGCCATCACGATGGCGGCGACGATGCCGTGGCGCGTCTCCGGATAGCCGAGCTGCGCGCTCTGCGCCATCAGCGCGAGATCGGAGGCGATGGCAAGCCCTGCGCCGCCGCCCATCGCCGCGCCGTTGATCGCCGTCAGCACCGGCTTCGCCATCCTCGGGAAAGCGAGATGCAGCTGCATGGTGAACTCCGCACGCTCGTCCACGAGATGCTGCCTTTCCGGCGTCAGGTCCTTGAACTCCGCGAGATCCGCGCCGGCGCAGAACCCCTGCCCTGCGCCGGTCAGTACAACCGCCGCGACGGAATCCGCGCCATCGGCGGCGCGCAGCCCGTCGAGCAGCGCGCGCGTCAGCGCCGTGTTCAGCGCATTGCGCTTCTGCGGCCGGTTCATGGTCAGGATCCGCACCGCGCCGCGGTTCTCGGTGAGAAGAAGAAGAGGGTCAGACCCCATTTTTCCTGGCCTGCTTTTCGGTCTGGATGAAGCTGCGGGCCTCGCGCGCGAGCTTGGTCATCGCCAGTTCGAGGCATCCGCGCTCCCTCGCGCTCAGGCAGCCGAGAAAGGCGCTGTTGCGTTCGGCCGCCGCCCTGATCAGCTTCTGATAGAGCCTCCTGCCCGCGGCGGTGAGGGAAAGCCGGATCCCGCGCGCATCGTTGGCGTCCGTCTCGCGCGAGACGATCCTCTTCGCGGTCAGGCCCGAGACCACGCGGCTCATCTGTCCCTTGTCCATGCCCGCGGCGCGCGCCAGTTCGTTGAGCGACTGCGGCTCCGGCGCGCCGCCGAGCAGCGCCACCGTGCGCCATTCCCAAAGGCTGACGCCGAACTCGCGCCGGTAGCGCATCTCGGCGCCGCGCGACAGCAGGTTCGCCACCTGGTGGAGACGATAGGACAGCAGCTCGCGTATGGTCGGACTAGTCATCGAAGAACGGCGTCTCGTTTTCCCCGCGCAGGCGGATGTCGAAGCGATACCTGTCCGAGCCCTGCTTTCTTGCAACCAGAAGCCCGCGGCGCGAAGCAGGCACGGCGGACAGGACGGCATCCACGTCGTTCGTGAAATACATCGTCGTTTTCAGGATCCGCATCAGGCCGGAATACATGACCATGAAATTGATGTGCGGCGCGCGGCCTTCGGGCGCACCCGGCCGGATGGTGCGCAAGACGTAGTTGCCCCTGGCGTCGGTTACGGTCCGTCCCCAGCCGAGGAAACCCGGATCGGCCCGCGCGCTGCGCGGATCGGCGGGGTGGCGGAAGATTCCCTGCGCATCGGCCTGCCAGATCTCGAGCATCAGGTTGTCCAGCCCCGCGCCGTCCTCCTGGCGCACGCGCCCGCGAATCTCGATCGCCTCGCCCTTCGCCCTGCGCCTGCCGAAGCGCGTCAGGTCGTTCGCGCCCGCGTCGACATAGCGCGGCGGGAAGAACGGGCCGAGGGTTGCCTCCGCGGTGGGATTCATCGCTGCACCGGGGTCTGTGCGCGGCCGCGCAGGACGATCCGGTGTTCATAGGCGAGCGCGTCATGCGGCTTGCCGGAAGGCGGCACGAGTTGCGCCACCAGCCGCTCGCGTGCGGCGGGGTCCGGCACCGCGTTGAGGATCCGGTCCTGCGCATTGAGCGGCTCGCCCGGAAAGTACATCTGCGTCACCAGGCGCGACAGCCAGACCTTGCCGAAGACGGAGAAATGCACGTGCGGCGGTCGCCACCAGCCGTCGCGGGTCGGCACCGGATAGGCGCCCGGTTTCACCGTGCGCAGTTCGAACAGCCCGTTTTCGTCCGTGACGAGGCGCGCCGCGCCGTAGAAATTCGGATCCGGCGGCGCATGGTCGTCGTCGTTGGGATGGATGTAGCGTCCCGCGGCGTTCGCCTGCCACATCTCGACCACCGTGCCGCCGACCGGCGTCCCGTCCTCGTCCAGCACCCGCACCCGCAGATGGATGAGCTGGCCGATTGCCTGCTTTTTGCCGCGGCCCGCGATGTCGCCGCCGAGCAGCTTGACGCGCCGCGCGACCTCGAGCGGGCCGGTGAGCTCCGAGAGCGTGGGCCGGCGCCGGACCAGGGGCTCGCGCGGGTTGCGCAGGGGCGTCTGCGGGTAGCCGGGCACGATGCGCGCCGGCTGGGTGCGCTCGTCGCGCGGCTCGATGAGAGTCTGCATGGGCAATTGACAGCATCGCGCAGTTGGTTGATGCTGTCAACTATGTCGCAGCTAACCCTGTGCGAGTGCTTTGCCCGCGACGGGCTGCAGCACGAGCCGGCCTTCATCCCCACCGCCACCAAGCGCGCGCTGGTCGAGCGCTTCGCCGCGATCGGCTTTCCGCGGGTGGAGGCGACGTCATATTCGAACCCGAAGCTTGTGCCCCAGTTCGCTGACGCCAGTGAACTTCTGCAATCACTGCAGAGAAAGCCAGATACCCGTTACAAGGCGACCTGCGCAAACCCGAAGGCCGTGCAACGGGCGCTGGCCGATCTCGACGCCGGCTTCGGCGTCAACGAGATCAGCCTGCTCGTCTCCGCCACCGAATCCCATACGCAGAAGAACCTCAGGCGCACGCGCGCCGGGCAGTGGGCCAACATCGAGGCGATGGTTCGCGCGGCGGATGGCAGGTTCCGGCTGGTCGGCACGGTCTCGGTCGCCTTCGGCTGCCCCTTCGAGGGCAAGGTAGACCCGGGCGCCGTCGCCGCCGACGTTGAAAAATTCGTAAAGCTGGGTGTCGAACATGTCGCCATCGGCGATACGACTGGGATGGCGACCCCCGGGAAGGTGAAAGAACTGATGAAAAGATTGACTGCAACAGCCACCCCGATCGCCCACTTCCACGATTCCCGCGGCACCGGCCTCGTCAACTACGTCGCCGCGCTCGAGGCTGGCGTGCGCTACTTCGATGCGTCCTTCGGCGGCGTCGGCGGCCATCCGGCGAAGGTAAAGTACGGCGGCGGCTACACCGGCAACGTCTGCACCGAGGACCTGGTCGGCCTGTTCGAATCCATGGGCTTCGACACCGGGATCGACCTGGACCAGCTACTGGCAACCGCGGAATTCTGCGAGCAGACGCTGGGCCGCGAGCTGCACGGCCGCGTTACGCGCAGCGGTTTGAACCCCCTTCAACGGGCCGGGACTTAGGAGTATCGTTCGGGTTCACCCTCGGGAGGGAGACATGAAACACGGACATGCGATTCTGATGCCGGTCGCGCTGGCGCTCGCCACGGCAGGTACGCTCTCGTTCGCGCAAGGCAAGCCCTCGAAGGGCTCGGCCGAGCACATCCGCGCCGCAACCGGCAAGGTGGACGGCGGCACGATCCACGCCAACGGGCGCAGCTCGCGCGACTGGCTGAGCTACGGCCTCGACTACACCGAGTCGCGCTTCAGCCGCCTGAAGGAAATCAACGACGGCAACGTCAAGCAGCTCGGCCTCGCCTGGTCCTACAATCTGGAATCGACGCGCGGCGTCGAGGCCACGCCGCTGGTGGTGGACGGCATCATGTACGTCACCGGCTCCTGGAGCATCGTGCACGCGATCGATGCGCGCACGGGCAAGCGCCTCTGGACCTACGACCCGAAGGTGGACCGCGAGGCCGGCTACAAGGGCTGCTGCGACGTCGTGAATCGCGGCGTCGCGCTCTACAAGGGCAAGGTCTACGTCGGCGCCTACGACGGGCGCCTCGTGGCGCTCGATGCCGCCACCGGCAGCGTGGCCTGGGAGAAGGACACCATCATCGACCGCTCGCGCTCCTACACCATTACCGGCGCGCCGCGGGTCGTAAAGGGCAAGGTGATCATCGGCAACGGCGGCGCCGAGTACGGCGTGCGCGGCTACGTCACCGCCTACGACGCCCAGACCGGCGCGCAGAAATGGCGCTGGTTCGTGGTGCCCGGCGACCCGAGCAAGCCCTTCGAGGATGAATCGATGGCGAAGGCGGCCAAGACCTGGGACCCCGCCGGCAAGTACTGGGAAGCGGGCGGCGGCGGCACGGCCTGGGACACGATGGCCTTCGACCCGGACCTGAACCTGCTCTACATCGGCACCGGCAACGGCTCGCCGTGGGCGCGCTCCAAGCGCAGCCCCGCGGGCGGCGACAACCTCTACCTCGCCTCCATCGTCGCGCTCAACCCGGACACCGGCAAGTACGTGTGGCACTACCAGGAGACGCCGGGCGACAACTGGGATTTCACCTCGACGCAGCCGATGATCCTCGCGGACCTGAAGCTCGACGGCAAGAACCGCAAGGTGATCCTGCACGCGCCGAAGAACGGCTTCTTCTTCGTCATCGACCGCAAGACCGGCAAGTTCATCTCGGCGAAGAACTTCGTCGACGTGAACTGGGCCACCGGCTATGACGCCAAGGGCCGCCCGATCGAGACGCCGGAAGCGCGCGTGGTCGACCGGCCGCGCGAAATCATCCCCAGCGCCTACGGCGCGCGCAACTGGCACCCGATGTCCTTCAACCCGCAGACCGGCCTCGCCTACATGCCGGTGCAGGGCGTGCCGATCAACCTGATGGACAACAAGAACTGGAAGATGAACGGCAACACCCCCGGCGAGCCGCACGGCGGCATGGGCTGGAACCTGGCGATGTACGCCAACGTCGAGCCGCCGAAGAGCAAGCCGTTCGGGCGCCTGATCGCCTGGGATCCGGTGCAGCAGAAGGAAGCCTGGCGGGTCGAGCATGTCTCGCCGTGGAACGGCGGCACGCTCGCGACGGCCGGCAACCTGGTGTTTCAGGGCACGGCGGATGGCCGTTTCGTCGCCTACAACGCAAAGACCGGCGACAAGCTCTGGGAAGCCGCGACCGGAACCGGCGTGGTAGCGGGAGCGGCGACCTACGAGGTCGACGGCAAGCAGTACGTATCGGTCGCCGTGGGCTGGGGCGGCGTGTACGGAGTCTCGCAGCGCGCCACCGACCGCAAGGGGCCGGGCACCGTTTACACCTACATGCTCGGCGGCACTGCAAAGGCGCCCGATTTCGTCGCCTACCAGCAGGGCGCCCTTCTGCAGGGCGTGAAGTACAACCCTGAGCACTACAAGGAAGGAACGCTCCTGTACGTCAGCAACTGCGTGTTCTGCCATGGCGTGCCGGGCGTGGATCGCGGCGGCAACGTCAAGAACCTCGGCTACTCCGCGCCCGAGGTGATCTCCAACATGGACAAATGGCTGTTCAAGGGCCCGGACACGGTCAATGGCATGCCGGATTTCACCGGCAAGCTGACCGGGGAACAGGTGGAGAAGATCAAGGCCTTCATCCAGGGCACGGCGGATGCGATCCGGCCGAAATCGCAGTAGGAGATGAAGCCGCCCTTTCGGGCCGACCAGGTAGGGAGTCTTTTAAGGCCGGCGGAACTCGCCCGGGCCCGGAAGAGATTCAGGAACCAGGAACTGTCCTCGGGAGAAATGAGATCTCTCGAGGACAAGTTCATCGCCGAAGCGATAGCAAAGCAGGAGGCGATCGGCCTCGCGTCGATCACCGACGGCGAGATGCGCCGCGACTGGTGGCATCTCGACTTCATGCTGCAGCTGGACGGCGTCACGGCGGCCGTGAATCCGGGGCCGAAGTTCGGCGGCATCGAGGAACAGCCGCCGATTCCTTCCGTCACCGCGAAAATCGCTTGTTCAACGCCGATCATGGTGAATGATTTTGTTTTTTTGAAAAAAAATACAAGACAAACCGCTAAATTCACCATCCCGTCTCCGGCGATGCTGCACTTGCGCGGTGGCCGCAATTCGATCTCCAAGGCGGTCTATCCCGATCTCGCGGAATTCTGGGCGGATGCCGCGGCGGCCTACCGCAAGGCGATCCGGAACCTCGCCGCGGCGGGCTGCAGCTACCTGCAGCTCGACGACGTGAGCTTTTCCTACCTCTGCGACGCGAAGATCCGGGACAACTGCCGCAGGAACGGCGACGACCCGGCGCGCCTGGCGCGCACCTACGCCGATGCGATCACCGCTGCGCTCAAGGACCGTCCCGCAGGCATGACGGTGACCATGCACACCTGCCGCGGCAACTTCAAGTCGAGCTGGGTCGCCTCGGGCGGCTACGAGCCGGTGGCCGAGGCGATGTTCTCGTCCGCCGTGGATGCCTTCTTCATGGAGTTCGACTCCGGGCGCGCCGGCACTTTCGAGCCTTTGCGCTACCTGCCCAAGGGAAAGAGAATAGTCCTGGGGCTTATCACTACCAAAACGGGCTCACTGGAAGAAAAAGACGCGATAAAACGCCGCATCGACGCCGCCGCCAACTACGTTCCGCTGGAAAACCTCTGCCTGTCGCCGCAGTGCGGTTTCTCCAGCACGCACCACGGCAACGCGCTTTCATCCGAGGAGCAGTGGCGCAAGCTGGCGCGCGTCGTCGAGGTAGCGCGCGAGGTCTGGGGCTGAAGTGGCGGCCCCGGTCGCGATCGCTCACACCCACGTGCACTCGCTGCGCCTCGCCTCGGGCGCCGAGGCGCTCGTTGCGCGGGTCCTTGCGGCCGACGGCACGGCGGGCTTCGGCTTTACCCTGAACCTGGATGCCGGCGCCGCCCGCGACATGGCGGCCTGGGATGCATTGGCGCGCTGCAAAGGGGTCGCTCTTCACGCTTTGCTGGGTGGAAGTTATCGAAACAAAATCCATTGCCTGCGGGACGAGCTTCCGGCGATTGCGGCCGATTGGACGGCGCTCCGGAAGGACATCCTCGAGGGGCGCCACGAAATCCTGCGCATCGATCCCTTTGCCTGGGGCTCGGTGGAGATGGTGCAGACCATCGCCGCGGTCGCGAGCGCATTCGACCTCAGCATCGCCCTCCTCGCGCCGAACGCGCATCCCTGGGAAATCCAGTACTGCGCCGCGCTCGCGGCCACGCTCAAGGGAGACGACACGAGAATCGTGGTTCGTTCTGCACCGCCTTTTGCTTCAATTCCCGTCTCCGAAGAAAAAGGAATCGGAATTGACTGGTCCATCGAATCTTCCTTCAGCAAGATCCAGTGGCAAAGCTGAGTATTTCTTCGGTACGCCTCACGCGCGTATCGATCCCGCTCACGATGGTGCATGCGGGTTCGATGTACGTGATCCAGAAGACCGAGCGCACCGTGGTCGAACTCGCGATCGAGAACGGCGTCACGGGCCTGGGCGAAACCTGGGGCACACCCGATGCCTACGCGCTGGCGCAGCGCTTTGCGAAAGACTGGCTCGGCAAGGACGCGCTTGACCGCTACGCGCTGCGCGAACTGCTCGGCAAGACGAGCTACGACAACCGCTTCGGCCGCAACGGTCTCGCGGCTGTCGCCGGCCTCGACCTCGCGGCCTGGGACGCGACCGCCCGCTCCTTGAAGATGTCGCTCGCGGAGCTCATCGGCGCCCGCAGGCGCGAATCCGTCGACGTCGTCTCGACGCTGCCTGCCGCGATCCTGCCCAAGGCCGTGACGCGCAAGGAACTGACCGATCACCTCGATGTGCTCGCAAACACGAAGCTGGTGGTCGAGTTTGCCCTGGAGCAGGTCCGCAAATCGGGCTTCCGCTCGTTCAAGCTGAAGAGCGCGGCGTATTCGCCCGAGTGGGACTGGAAGCTGCTCAACGAACTGCGCGAGGCGATGCCCAAAGCGCGCATTCGTTTCGATCCGAACGCCAACTACGGCGCCGCCACCGCCACTGAACTGTGCCGCCGGCTCGACGCGCTCGGATTGGAGTTTTTCGAGGATCCGACCGGCGAACTCGAAGGCATCGCGCGCCTCAAAGCCGCGGTCAAGACCCCCGTCGCGACCAACATGTGGGTCGTGAACGACGAGCACCTGGTGCCCGCGATCCGCAGGCGGGCGGTGGACGTGGTGCTCGGGGATCTTTTCATGTGGGGCGGCATCGACGCCTGGCGGCGCATGGCACGCGTTTCCCACGCCTACGGCCTGAAACCGGCGCTGCACAGCGTCTACGAAACCGGTATCGCGACGATCGCGAACCTGCACCTCGCCTCGGCGCTGCCGGAAGTGGAATATCCCAACGATTCGGGCCTGCATTTTCTGTCCTCCGACGTGCTCGTCGAACCTCAGGTCGTGAAAGACGGAGCGATGCAGCTGCCGTCCGGGCACGGGCTGGGGGTAACGCTGGATCGCGCAAAGCTCGAAAAGCTGGCAATCGAATCCACGGACATATGCAGCGCCTGAATAGGCTGTTGTTCGTCCTTGCCATTTGCGCCGGCGCGACGGCGGCGCACGGCCAGACGGAAAGCGACGCCCCGGCTACGCAGCGCTGGTCCCGGAACGGCGCAGCACTGACCTGGGACGGGAACAGCAGCGTGCGGGGCGCACGCCTGAGGGAGATGGACGTGCTCGAATTTCTCGGTCCTTATCTAAAATAGAGCAGGCAGTACGATCGCGACACCGACCATGGCAGGACAGAGGGCGCGAAGCACTACGACTAGTCTGCCTTTGCGCCCGACTCCTTCACGGCGCGCGCCCATTACGCGATTTCGCTGCGCAGGAATGCAGCGAACTCTGCGGGCGTGTTGCGCTTCCACTCCAGGCCGAGCTGCGCCAACCGGTCCCGCGTATCGGGGGCTTCGAGAGATCGATTGAGTTCCGCGTTCAGGCGCACCCGGCCCGCCTTCACCTGCGCCACGGCCGGCGGCAAGGAAGTGCTCGAGATCTGAGTATGGCCCGCCACGGCGGCGCCGACGGCCTGCGCCGGCTGGTAGGGGACGTGCGTGATATCGAGTTTCGCCATGGTCTTGATCCGCTCCATCGATAGATGGGTCGAGGTGCCGATGCCGGAGGAGGCGTAGGACAACGGCTGCTTTCTCGCGAGCTCGATCAACTTCTGCAGGTTCTTCGCCGGCACTGCAGGATTCACGGTGATGATGTTCGGCGTGCTCGGACCCAGCGCCACGGCGACGAAATCGGCCGTTTCGTAGCCGGCATTGGCGTAGAGAGAAGGATTCACCGCGAACGCTACGCTCACGGCGAGCAAGGTGTAACCGTCAGGGGCGGCGCGCTTGACCGCCTGCGCGGCGACGTTGCCGCCCGCCCCCGGCCTGTTTTCCACCACCACCGTCTGCCCCAGCGCTTCCGTGAGCCTGGGCTGCACCAGGCGCGCGACGATGTCGGTGGTGCTGCCGGGCGCAAAGCCCACGACAAACTGGATTGGCTTTTGTTTTGGCCATTCCTGCGCATTTCCCGCCAGGGAAACGGCAAGCAATAATAAACCTGCAAATCTCACTTCTTCGCCTTCATCAGCACGAAGTCATAGCTCGCGGCGGCGACGCCGTCCTTGCCCTTCTTGAAATCGACGATCAGCTCCGGCTTGACGCCGAACACTGCGTCCGAGTCGAGGTACTTGCCGCCCTTGACGAACAGATGCGTGATCAGCGGCTTGTAGCCCGGCGCGGTGATCCAGAAATGCAGATGCGGCGGGCGCATCGGGTGGCGTCCGGTTGCAACCAGCATCCGGCCCACCGGCCCGTCGTTCGGCACGGGGTAGAACGTCGGTACGACGCAGCGGAAATGGAAGCGGCCGGCAGCGTCGGTCCGGAAAACGCCGCGCAGATTCATGTCGTCGCCCTTCTGCGAATCGTAAAGGCCGTCCGCGCCACCTTCCCAGATGTCGAGCTTCGCACCCGCCACCGGACGGCCCGCCGTGTCACGCATGGTGCCCGAGACGACGCAACTCTCGCCGTCCGAGGCGTTCTTCGCCACGTTTGCCCCGAGCGGGAACTCGGGCGCGCTTTCGCGGTGAAACGGCCCGAGCACCGTCGACTGCGTGGCGCCGTCGCTCGCCTTGTAGTTGAGCGCGTCCACCAGCATCGAGACGCCCAGCGTGTCGGACATGAGGATGAATTCCTGGCGCTTGCCCGTGGACCAGTGGCCGGTTTCGGTGAGGAACTGGATGCCCTGCATCCATTCATCCGGCGTCGGCTTTACCTCGCGCACGAACGCGTGCAGGTGCTTGATGTAGGCGGTCATCACCTGCTTGAGCCGCGGATTTTTCGTTTTGCGGATGCGGGTGAGCACCTCGCCCGTGAGTTTCTTCTCGCTGAATCTGCGGATCGCCATGGCCGAATCCTCCTGGCGGAATGCTAACATCGGCGAAACCACGGAGCGCTATCCATGCCCAGAATTTCAGCGCTGCTGCTTGCGCTTTCATGCGCGCTGCCTGCGGCGGCGCAGGAGAAAACCGTCAAGGTCCTGGTCGGATTTCCCGCCGGCGCCGGCCTCGACACAATGACGCGCCTGGTCGCAGACAGGATGCGCACGCGCCTCGGCCAGGCGGTGGTGGTCGAGAACCGCCCCGGCGCTGCGGGACAGATCGCGATGAGCGCGCTGAAGGCCGCGCCCGCCGACGGCCTCACCCTGGTCATGACGCCGCTCGTCACAGTCGTTACCGCACCGCACGTATCCGCGAAACTGCCCTACGACGCCTTCGCCGATTTCACGCCGGTCGCGCACACCGCGAATTTTCTCTTCGCCTTCAGCGTCGGCCCCGCCGTGCCGGCGAATTCGCTCGCCGAATTCGTCGCTCTCGTAAGAAAGGACGCCAAGTTCGGCAACTACGCCTCCGCCGGCGCCGGCAGCCTGCCGCATTTCTTTTCGCTACTGTTCGCCGATGCAGCCGGCATTTCCGTCAACCATATCGCTTACAAGGGCACGGCGCCTGCCCTGACCGACCTGCTGGGCGGGCAGATTGCCGCGTTCATGGGCACCGTTTCCGACCTCGCCAACCAGCATAAGGCCGGAAAGCTGCGCGCGCTGGCGACTTCCGGAGCGCAGCGCGCGCGCGACCTGCCGGATGTGCCGACCTTCCGCGAGCTCGGTTTCAACATCGAAGGCAGCGGCTGGTACGCGGCCTACGCGCCGGCGAAGACGCCGCGCGAAACGGTGGATCGGCTCGCCGGCGCGATCGTCGAAGCGATCAGATCGCCGGACGTGCGCGAAAAGCTCGAAGCGCTCGGCATGGAGCCCACCGGCCTGGGGCCGGCCGAACTCGCGCGCATCCACAAGACCGACTATGACAAATGGGGCCCGGTGATCAAGGCCTCGGGTTTCAAACTCGAAAATTGAACATCCTTTTCGCTTCGACGAAGGAGAAGCCGGAGTTCTGGTTTCCCCTGCTGCAGAAACTGCTGCCCGGGGACCGGTTCTACGCCTGGCCGGACGTCAACGGCGGCGATATCGACGTCGCGGTGGTGGCGACGCACCCGCAAGGCACCTTCGCCAACCTGCCGCGGCTGAAGCTCATCCAGTCATTGTGGATGGGGGTCGAGAATATCGTCGGCGATGCCGAGTTGCCGCGCGGCGTGCCGGTGGCTCGGCTGATCGATCCCGGCATGGTCGCCGCGATGGGCGAGACGGTCATCGCCTATGTTCTGGACTGGCATCGGCATTTTTATTGTTACAGGTCTTTTCAAAATCAGAACACCTGGAAACGCCGGCGGCAATACCTCGCCTCGGACCGGACGATCGGGATCCTCGGGCTGGGCGAGCTGGGCGGCAGCATTGCGCTGAAATTGCGCGCCATGGGTTTCAACGTTGCCGGATGGAGCCGCCGGCCGAAGCAGATCGAGGGCGTGTTTTGCTCGACCAGCATCGAGGAGGTGATTTCCAGGTCGGATGCCCTGGTTTGCCTCCTGCCGCTCACCGAGAAGACGAAGGGAATTCTGAATTCAAAGACCCTCGGCTTCGTCCGGAAAGACGGCTGCATCATCAACGTTGCCCGCGGCGGCCACGTAGTCGTGCCGGACCTCGTCGCTGCGCTGGATTCGAAGCACCTCGCGCACGCCTACCTCGACGTCTTCGAGCCCGAGCCCCTGCCTTCGTCGAGCCCGCTCTGGTCGCATCCGGGCATTACACTCACGCCGCACATCGCCGCCCTCTCCGAGCCGCGCACTTCGGTGGGCAAAATCGCCGAGAACATCGAGCGCGTGCGGCGCGGCGAAAAGCCGCTCAATACGGTGGATTTCGCCGCCGGCTACTGAGTGTTGGCCGCGGTCAGGATCGACGCCGCCGCGTCGGCGAGCACCTGGCAGCCCAGCACGATGTCGTCGTCGCGGCTGTTCTCGGCGAAATCGTGGCTGATGCCGCCGATCGACGGTATGAAGAGCATGGCCGCCGGGATCAGCGCCGAGATGATGCCGGCGTCGTGGAAGGCGCCGCTCGGCATGCGCTGCCAGTTGCCGGGCGCGTGGCGCTCGGCCGCGGCCTCGATGTGCGACTGCAGGCCCGCGTCCATCCGCGTAGGCGCGATCGGCGCCCGGGTGGGGGTCGCTTCGATTTTCACGCCGCCGCGCGCGTTCATCTCGGCGACGAGGCGCGCGACGACGCCTTCGAAGGCGATGAGAGGCGCCTCCGAAGCGTCGCGGAACTGCAGGTCCAGGTCGGCATAGCCCGGCACGATCGAGGTCGCGTTGGGCTCGACACGCAGGCGGCCCATGGTCCAGACGCTGCGCTCCGCCGCCACCTTGGGGAATTCCTGGTTGATGCGGTGCGCGAGCTCATAGAGCGCGGTGGCCGCATCCCGGCGTCGCGCCATCATGGTGGTGCCGGCATGATTCTGCTGGCCGCGGAACACGAAGCGGATGGCGCGCAGGCCGACGATCCCGGTCACCACGCCGATCCTGCGCCCGGCATCCTCGAGCTGCGGGCCCTGCTCGATGTGCGCTTCAACAAAACCGGCGTAACGCTCCGCCGAGAGTTTCACGCGCGGCACCCCGGCAAGCCCCGCCTGGCGCAACGCCTCGGCCAGCGCGAGGCCGCTGTTGTCCACGACACCCTCCTCCATCGCGGGCGCGAGCGCACCGATGAGCGAACGGCTGCCGAGGCAGCCGATGAAGCGCGACTCCTCGTCCTGGAACGAAACCGCGTCCACCGCGAGCGCTCGGGTCGCTTTGCCGGCGGCAAGCGCGCGCACCACTTCGAGCGCATAGATCACCCCCATCGCGCCATCCAGCCAGCCGCCGGTAGGCTGGGTATCGGAGTGCGAACCCAGCAGCAGGGCCTTGCCCGCATTGCGCGAGCGGCCCAGTACGTTGCCTACGCCGTCGATGCTTGCTTCAAGGCCCGCCTCCTCATAGCGGCTCTTGAGCCAGCGCCTCGCCTCCATGTCCTTGGCGCTGAAAGCAGGCCGCACGACACCGATACCCTGCGCGCCGATGCTGCGCAGGTGGCGGAGGTCGGCAAGCAGACGGTCGGGATCGATGCGGGGCATTTGCCGGTATTCTATGGGAACGATGCCTGCGATCCACCTCCCTGCGGCCGGCCACCGCGCGGTTCCCTGGAAAAACGGCCTCGGCACCTCGTACACGATCGCCGACTTCCCGCGCGGCGCGGGGTTCGACACGGTGGACTGGCAGGTCAGCGCCACGCGGATCGGCGCCGATTGCCCGTTTTCCGACCTGCCGGGCCTGGACCGGTTGTTCACGGTGATCGGCGGCGCCGGCGCCGAGCTGACCAGCGTCGACGAGCACGGCAAGGCGAGCGTGCGTCGCGTCGACCCGGCCAGCGGCGCGTTCGCGTTTCGCGGCGACTGGCGCACGGCCTGCCGGCTGCTGGACGGCCCGGTGCAGGTGTTCAATGTTATGACGCGGCGCGGCAGGTATGCAGCGAGGGTGGAGCCGGTTTCAGGACTGCAAGCCCTGCGCCGGGGCGCGGGCGAAACGGCGATCGCAGTCGAGCTGCCTTCGCTCGAGGCCTGGATCCTGGACGGCCCGCCGCCCGCCTTCGGGCGCGGACTGCTGGTCATAATCCGCTAGCCGAACAGCGCCGGCAGCCAGGTCGCCAGCCCGGGTACGAACGACAGCAGCGCCAGCATCGCGAACAGCGTGAGCACGAACGGCAGCGTGCCGACGATCACGTCGTTGAGCGACCCCGACTTGCGCAGGTTCTGCACCACGAACAGGTTCAGGCCCACCGGCGGGGTCACCAGCGCGGTCTCGATCAGCAGGATGATCAGGATGCCGAACCAGATCGGGTCGTAGCCGAGCTTGAACATCACCGGCGCGATGATCGGTATGGTGGTGATCATCATGGAGAGGGTCTCCATGAAGCAGCCCAGGATCACGTAGAACACGATCACCGCCACCAGCATCCAGCCCGGCGTCAGCCCGAGCCGCTCGATGAAACTGGTCAGCAGCGTGGTCAGCCCGATCGCCGAGATGACGAAGTTGAGGAAGTAGGCGGCGACGAAGATCAGCATCACCATCGCGGTCGAGCGCATGGTGCCCTCCACCGCCTCGCGCAGCATCGCCAGCGTCAGCCGGCCCTTCCACCAGGCCAGGCCCAGCGCGGCCACCACGCCGAGCGACGCCGCCTCGGTGGGCGTGGCCACGCCGGCGTAGATCGAGCCGACCACGACCACGAAGATGCCCAGCGGCGGCAGCAGGTGCACCAGGCCCTCGAAGCGCTGGCCCCAGGTCGCCTGCATGCGCTTGCCGCCCCAGGCCGGCCGCACCCAGCACAGCAGCACGACGGTGAGCATGAACAGCCCCGACAGCACCAGGCCGGGAATCATGCCCGCGAGGTAGAGCTTCGGCACCGAGGTATTGGTGAGCACCGCATAGACAATCATGTTGATCGAGGGCGGGATCAGGATGCCGAGCGTGCCGCCGGCGGCGAGCGTGCCGAGGAACAGGCGCTCGTTGTAGCCGAAGCGGCGCGCCTGCGGCAGCGCCACTGTGCCCACTGTTGCCGCAGTGGCGACGCTCGATCCCGAAGTGGCGGCGAACAGACCGCAGGCGGCGATGTTCGAATGCATCAGCCCGCCCGGCAGCCAGGACACCCAGTGGATCAGCGAGCCGTACATGCGTTCGGCGAAGCCCGAGCGCAGCAGGATTTCGCCCAGCAGGATGAACAGGGGCACCGACACCAGCAGGAACTCGTTGGAGGCCGACCAGGCCACCTCGCCCATCGCGCGCACCAGCGGCAGCTGCGAGTAGACCGCCTCGAGGATCAGGGCCAGCACGCCCAGCGAGGCGGCCACCGGGATCGCCAGCGCCATCAGCGCCAGCAGCACCATCAGGGTGACCGGGATCATTGCCGCTGCGCGCCGCCGGCGCGCTCCATTTCGCGCGCGTAGGCAGCCTCTTCCTCAGCGTCCTCCCTTACGCTGCGGGCGCCCACCCGCGCGTGGATCGCCTTCCAGTCGCCGGCGGCCAGCGCGCCGAGGGAGCGCGCGAGCAGCAGCGCGAGCGTGCCGACGAACGCCGCCAGGCCGGCAAACCACAGCGACTGCGGGATCCACAGCGGCACCTTGAGCGAACTGTTGGAGCGCGCCGACAGGGTCCAGGAGGTCTCCAGCACCTGCCAGCCGAAGTACGCCAGGTAGGCGGCGAACCAGCCCAGCGCCAGCAGCGCCAGGATGTCGAGCAGCGCGCAGGCCTGCAGTGGCAGGTGCTGGTAGAGCGCGTCGACCCGGACGTTGGCGCGGCGCAGCAGGGCGAAGGCGAAGGCCCAGGCGGTGCCGATCGCGAACGCATAGCCCGAGAGCTCGTCCGCGCCGCCCAGCGACACCGCAAACAGCTTGCGCGCGATCACGTCCACCGAGACGGTGAACGCGGCGAGGAACAGCAGCGCGCCGCCGGCCCAGACGGCGCGCAGGCTCAGCCAGCCGGCCGCCTGCAACGCGCGGTCGAGCGCCTTCAAGCGAGCGCTTTCAAACTATTTCTTCGCGGCGACGCCGAGCACCTTGCCGATGCTGCCGTTGAAGTCGCGGACGCAATCGGCGCTGCAGCGCGCGGCCCACTTGGGCAGCATCACCTCGGCGACCACCTTCTTCAGCGCCGCGCGGTCGGCCTCGGAGGGCTGTACCACGGTCATCTTGCCCTTGGTGCCGATCTTGCAGTCGTCGCGGCCGGCGTTGCAGGCGTAGCCCTGCTCGGTGTGGTACGCGGCGGTGTCCCAGATCGCGTTCTCCATCCCCTTGATCTCGGTTTCGATCAGCGTGCGCACGCGCGGATCCATCTTTTCCCAGGACTTCTGGTTGACCGCGTAGGCGATCTGGCCCCAGCTGAGCGGGATCGCCAGCAGGTGCGTGGACACCTCGTTCCACTTGGCGAGGTTGCCCGACAGGGTGCCGGTGATGCCGCAGTCCACGGTCTTGTTCTGCAGCGCCGGCACCACTTCGCCGAAAGCCATCGTGACCGGCGTGCCGCCGAGCGCCTCGACCAGCTCGGATTGCGAGCGGCCTGCGACGCGCACCTTTTTGCCCTTGATGTCGCCCAGGCCCTTGATCGCGCCATTGCAGTACAGGACCTGCGCCGGGTAGGTGCCGGCGGCGAGCAGCTTGACGCCGAATTTCTGGAACACGCCCTGCACCAGGGCCTTCGAGGCCTCGGTCGCCCTGCGCGCCTCGTCGACGCTGGTGACCAGCCCGGCGATGTCCGGCGCCTCGTTGGTCGGATCGTCCGCGGCGAGGTAGGCGAGCACCGTGGCGCCGATCTCCAGCGCGCCGCTGCTCATGAGGCGCAGCACTTCCGGGCCCTTCAGGCCCATCTCGTTGAAGCCCTTGACTTCGGCGCTGATGGCGCCCTTCGACTTCTCGGGCAGCGTCCTGGTCCAGAAAGGCACCTCGAAATCCTTGTAAGGCGCGAGGCTGGAGATCGAGCCCACCACCTTCAACTGCGTTTTCGGCAGATCCTGGGCCAGCGCGAAGCCGGCGAACAGCGTGGCGGCGAGAACGGCAATGCGTTTCATAATCTTCTCCCTTGGGTCGAGATACGTCAGATCGATGCGAGATCGCTGTTGCGCAAGTCCGTCACCAGCATACAGCCCGGCGCGTGCGTGATGCAGAAATCGGGTTTCGCCTGCGCGATCGCGGCCTGCGGCGTGACGCCGCAGGCCCAGAACACCGGCAGCTCGTCCGGCCTGACTTCGACCGGGTCGCCGAAGTCCGGCCGCGCAAGGTCGCCGATGCCGATGCCCTCCGGATAGCCCAGATGCACCGGCGAGCCGTGCACCTTCGGATAGGCCGCCGTGATCTCGATCGCGCGAATCGCGTCGGCCGGCCGCAGCGGCCGCATCGACACGACCAGCGGGCCGTGGAAGACCCCCGCCGGCGTGGTCTGGAGGGAGGTCCGGTACATGGCGACGTTGCGTCCCTGCTCGACGTGGCGCAGGCGGATGCCGGCCTCCATCAGCAGGTGCTCGAACGAGAAGGAGCAACCGATGGCGAAGGCGACCAGGTCGCCGGTCCAGTGCTCGCGGATGTCCGGCGGCTCATCCACCAGTTCGCCCTTCTTCCAGACCCGGTAGCGCGGCAGGTCGGTGCGCACGTCAATGCCCTCGCCCAGCGTCGGCAACGACGGATCGCCGGGCCGCGTGCGGGCAAGGACCGGGCAGGGCTTGGGGTTGGCGCGGCAGTAGCGCTCGAAGTCGCCGGCGAGCGCCTCGGGCAGGACCACCAGGTTCGCCTGCACATGCCCCGGCGCCAGCCCCGCAGTCGCCCCCCGGTGGCGGGCGGCCCGGATGTCTGCGCGCACGGCGAGGCTGCCGGTCATCGGCGTCGATCAGCGATCCGCGACCTTGCGCAGCGTGTGGCGGCGGTTCTTGGTGTACGGACGCACCTGGGCCGGCCAACGGCCCTTCTCTACGGCCTTCGCCCAGGCCTCGCTGGTCAGCACCTCGGCGCTTTCCAGCTCGTAGACCGCGCTGTACTTCGGCTCGCCCTCGGCGACGATCGTCTTTACCTCGCCACCGATGCTCATCTTCAGCGGCGCCAGCGTGGTGCGGTAGACCGCCAGGCAGCCGGGCACCTTCAGCAGCTCCGGAACGTGCTCGGTGTCGTAGACCTCATTGAACAAGGCTTCCTTGTCCGGATCCACATCCATGCTGGCGATGAACAGATAGCGTGCCTTTGGACTCATTTCTTCTCCTTTGCCGGCAGCCCGCCGACATAACCGGTCCGCAAGAACCTCATTTATCTCTTACCTTGCCAAGTAGCCCGAATCGAC
>Ga0187893_10003250_pt1 | contig 33397 bp, 31 predicted proteins | sample MA1701074metaG_FD_139574 | JGI IMG/M metagenome (GOLD analysis project Ga0187893, IMG submission 139574) | White microbial mat communities from a basaltic lava cave in the Kipuka Kanohina Cave System on the Island of Hawaii, USA - MA170107-4 metaG ...
CGCACGGCGCCGCCGGAATCGCCTACGCGCTGACGCGGCTCTTCGAGATGACGCGCGATGAAGCCCTGCCGCCGGTGATCGCCGCCGCGCATGCCTTCGAGCGCGGCTTGTTCTCACCCGCCGACCGGAATTGGCCGTCGGCCGGTGCGCACGCGGACCAGGGCGCGATGCTGATGACGGCCTGGTGCAACGGCGCACCGGGCATCGGACTCGAGCGCGCCTACGCCGGGACGGTCTTCGAGGACGACACCCTTGCGGGCGAAGTTGGCGTGGCGGTGGAAGCGGCGGCCCGCCTGGGCGCCGCGCAGGCCGATCATCTGTGCTGCGGCAACATGGGACGCGCCGACGTGCTCTTCACGATCGGCCAGCTGTTGCCGAGCCGCGACCCCTTGCGGATGGGCATGCAGATCGCCGGCATCGTGGTGGCGCGCGCCCGCGAGCGGGGCCACTTCCGCTTGAGCACCAGCGGCGCGGAGTACGAGGTGTTCACGCCGGGTTTCTTCAACGGCCTGTCAGGAATCGGTTACACGCTGCTCCGGTTTGCCGACCCGCGCCGGCTGCCGTCCGTGCTGGCCTTTGCGATCTGATCGGCGCCAAAAGCCTGTATGCTGCTGACCTGCTGATATGGCGAAGAATACGGCGCCAGCCCGCAATCTGGACGACGTCGCGGCCTTCACCGTGTCGGGAAGCGCGGGTGACGTCATCTTCCGGGAAGGCGAGACCTCGTCCGACATGTACGTGATTCTCGACGGATCGATCGAGCTCGAGCGTGAGGTCGGGGGTGAGACGAAAATGGTGGGCCGGATGGAGCCCGGCGATTTTTTTGGCGAAACCTCGTTGCTCGCTGACGGCCCCCGCGAAGTTACCGCAAAGGCGACGCTCGATTACCGCATCCTGAAGCTTGACCGCGAAACAGTCGGGCAGCTCGTGCGCGAGGAGCCGGAGATCGCGATGCGACTGATGCGCCGGCTGTCGGAGCGTCTGCGCGATCGCCTCGAGGCGGAGGCCCGGGCCGCCGAAATCGCGATGGCCCCGCTCAAGCATCGTGTGGCGCGCGCCGCAGGCGTGGCAGCCGAGCCGAGGTCTGTGATCACGGGGCCGGCGACGCTCGTCCACGATTCAGGCACTGAGTTCACGCTCGGCGACGGCACCGAGTGGGTGGTCGGCCGCGCGGATCGCGCGGCCGGCACGCGGCCGCCGGTTGATCTGACCGAACTCGACACCGATCGGCTGTTGAGCCGCCAGCACGCGGTGATTCACCGGCGCGACCTGGCGTATTTCGTGCGCGAGAACAAGGCCTCGCGCAACGGCACGTTCGTCAATGGCACGCGGCTGACGGCCGGACAGGACCACCGCCTGCTGGACGGCGACGAAGTGCGGTTCGCCTCTGTGGCAATGCTGTTCCGTCACCGATAGATGGCGATAGAAGGATCGGGAACCCGGGGGGACCTTCACCAGAGCATGCTGGCGGCACACGGTGCAACACACGTCGGACCCGTGCGGAAAACAAACGAGGACGCGTTTCACGCCGACGCGGCCAAGGGGGTCTTCATCGTCGCCGACGGCATGGGCGGACACAACGCCGGCGAAGTGGCGTCGCGTCTGGCCGTCGACACGATGTGCGAGTTTCTCAATCGCACCGACACCGACAAGGAAATCACCTGGCCGTTCGGGCTCGATCCGAAGTTGTCGTTCGACGCCAACTGCCTCGTCACCGCGGTCAAGCTGGCCAACCGCCGCATCCTCGAGGCCAGCGTGCGCGATCGTCTCAACGGCATGGGCACCACGGTCGTGGCGGCGCGGGTGATTGGGAACAACGCGGTGTTCGCGAGCGCCGGCGACAGTCGTTTGTACGTATTCAGTGGGTCCGGCCTCGAACAGCTGACCAAAGACGACTCATGGGCGGCCGAAGTCCTGGCGAAAAATCCGGATATGACGCCGGAGGCCATTGCCAAGAGCCCGGCGCGTAACCTGCTGACCAACGTGGTCGGCGGCCGCGATGTCGTCACCGTGGCGTGCGGCACGCGCCAGCTTTCGGCCGGCGAATTGCTGCTGCTGTGTAGCGACGGCCTGCATGGCGCCGTTCCAGACGCGGTGATCGCCGAGACTATGGCGGCGTCCGGCGACGTTGCGGCCATGGCCGACAAGCTGGTTCAGGAGGCCATGGAACGCGGCACGCGCGATAACATCACTGCTGTGGTGGTGCGGTTTACGGGTTAATCTGTAGCGGTTCAGGAACACGCAAGACGGTTTACGCCGAAACTTCGGAGGTCATGCCCATGCGTAAGGTGGTCCACTTCGTTTCAGCAGTGCTGATGTGCGCGTTGCTGACGCCCGCAACGGCGTCGGCCCAGGCGAAGATTCGCGTCGCCTTGTGGGAGTTCGAGAGCAATGCCGAGCGCAGCTGGTGGTTCTGGAACGACCTCGGGCCAGCGGCGCGCAACCAGATCGACACCGCGTTCTCGAACAACAAGACGCTGAGCGACATGTTCACCGTCGTCGAGCGCCAGAAGCTCGATTTGATCATGAAAGAGCAGGGGCTCTCCACCTCCGGCGCGCTTGACCCGCAGACCGCGGCGAAGGTCGGCAAGGTGCTGGGCATCCGCTACATCATCACCGGCGGCATCGACAAGTTCGCGATCAACAAGACCGGCGGCGCCATCGGCCGCTTCGGCGTCGGCGGTCAGCTGGTCACGGCCAACGCGGTGATCAACGTGCGGATCATCGACACCACCACGGCGGAGCGCGTGGTGTCGGTAGCCGCCGAGGGCGAGATCAAGAAGGGCGGCGGCTTCTTCAAGGGCACGAGTCTGAGCCGCGACGCCGAGTGGGGCATTGCCAGCGAGGCGGTGGAAAAAGCTTCGCAGAACGTGGTCGCCAAGCTGACCGAAGCCGGGACGCTGGATCGCATCAAGTCGGCCGCCGGGTCGAACCTCACCGCCGCCGGAATGGAAGCGAAGATCGCGAAAGTTGACGGCAACCGCGCCTATCTGACGCTCGGCACAGCATCCGGCATCAAGGTTGGCGACCGGTTCGTCATCTGGCACGTCGGCGAAGCGATTGTCGATCCCGACACGGGCCAGAAGCTCGGCGCCGACGAGAAGCAGGTCGGGGAAGGCACCGTCTCTGAGGTTCAGGAACGGTTCGCGATCATCACCTTTACCGGCAAGGTCTCCGTCCGGGACGCGGCACGTAAGAAGTAGCGCGGTCGATGCGTGTGGGCCGACGGGCCGCGCTCCGACTCCGGTTTCTCACCGGGGCCGGACGCGGCCGCGTAGTGGTGCGGCGCGGCCTCGAGTGCCGTATCGGCCGCAGCCGCGACAACGACCTGACGCTCCCCGATCACGAGGGCGCGCAGGCCAGCGCTCTCCACGCGGTTGCGCGCTACGAGCGCGGCCAGTGGTGGATCTACGATCTCAATTCCACGAACGGCACGTTCCTGAATGGCGCGCGCGTCACACGCGCGTCGTTCGATCCCGGGGATCGCCTCGCCTTCGGCGACGTCGAGTGCGTGGTCGTGCGCGGGAGCCCCGCCATGGTGGCGGGCGCTGCGGCGGCGGCAGTCGTGCTCGCCGCGCTCGTGGTGGCGTATCTGCTCGGCAGCGCCTCGCGATCTGGTTTCGAGAAACCCGCCGCCGTCGTGGCGTCCTCGACCTATCTCGTCGCCCTGGACGGACCGGCCGGCCGTCGTGCGATCGGCACGGCCTTCGTTGTCCAGCCGCCGCTGCTCGCGACCAACGCGCACGTCGCCGATACGCTGCGATCACTTCAAAAGACGGTCACAGGCGGGCTGGCATTCGCGCTGCGCAGCGATTCGAACGAACGGCTCCGCATCGTTGACATCGTCATTCACCCGGAGTGGCGACGCGGCAGTATCGCCAATGACGCCGCGCTGCTGCGCGTGGAGCGCGCCGCCGGCGGCGCGCCGTTGACGCTTGCCGACGCCGTGATGGTCGCGGCGTTGCCGCGCGGTGTGACGATCGCGACCTTTGGTTTCCCGGCTGCGGGAACCGACATCAACCATCCACGCGGACGGCTCGCGATCGATGTGCTCGGTGATGTGCGCAACGGCCGGTATCTCGGCACCGGGCTCGGTATTGCGCCGGGCACCAGTGGCAGCCCCATCTTCCTCGACAGCGGCGCTGTGATTGGACTCGTCGCCGGCGGCGACTTCGTAGTGGCGGCCGACAAGTCCCGCCAGCCATCCGGCACGCGGGTCAATTGGGGGATTTCAATCGACGCCGTGCACGATCTCCTGCGCGGCGTCGATCAAGGGCGTTACTGACGCTTCTTCGCCCAGTACTGCTGCAGTTGCTCGACCGCTCTCGCCGCCGCCACCCGTCCCGCCTCGGCGAAGCGTTCCGCGCCGAAGCGCGAATCCGCGGTCACGTTTTGCGCCGGCGGCATCGGCACGCTTTCATTGAACTTCGTCGCATCGCCTTCCAGATCGATCGAGTAGCTTCTCACCGCCATCGTGGTGCCGAACTGGCGATCGACGCGCTCCTCAAGCAGGTCGACCTTGGCGGCAATGGCGATGTCGGCGTTGGCGCGCACGAGCGTCAGGCCGTTGCGTTGCGCGGTCTCCTGAAACGCCGAGCGCAGCGGGGAACAGATCTCGTTGGCACCGGTGCACGCGAACGACACCGTCGGATTTGCTGGCAGCGCGGGAGCAGCAGGCGGCGCCACGGCGGGCGCCTGGCGTGCGGCGCCGGCGGAAGGGTCAACCCCCTGTGCGGGGCGGTCGGTCTGCGCGGTCGCAGCAGGTTTACCGACCGCAGTCGCGGCCGCTCCGGTTGGTTGAGCGCCGGGGGCCGCAGCCGACGCAGCCGCGTCGAAGCCGGCGTGACCAGAGGAAGCCGGCGCCTTGGCAATGCCGGTGACCGTTGCCGGCGGCGGGGCAGCGCCGCTCGCGGTGGGCGGCACCTCCGCGCCGCCCGCAGGAGAGGCCTGCGGTGGCGGCGACACCGGCTGCTGTTCCGGCGTGGCCGTGGTCGCCGAATCTCTCATGACGAACATGTAGTACCCGCCGCCAGCGGCCAACCCAACGGCGAGCAGCACTATCGCAACGGCCATCAACGGGCTGCCCCCACGCCGCATCTGCTGTGCCTGGGGAATTGCTCCTGACGATGGTGCCGGAACCGTCGGGTGAGTCCCCGGCGCGGTCGCCGCTGCTGGCACCGGTGGCGGCGCGGCCTTCGTCGCCTGAATCGTCGGCAGCGGCGGTGGCGGCGGTACGGGTATCACCGTCGGCGCCGCCGGAGCCGTGGCGCCGGCCTTTGGCTGAACGACCGTTGCGGCAGCGGTCGCGGCCAGCGGTATCGTGGGTTCGTCCGACGGCGTGGCGCCGCGCAGCGGCATCGTCGCCAGATCGGCCTCGGTCGCCGGCATCGTGCGGCGCAACGCGGCGGCCATCGACTCCACATTCTCGAATCGATCCGCCGGCGATTTCGCGAGGCAGCGCAGCGCAAGGGCTTCGAGTGCCGGCGGCAATCGCAGATCGGGACGTCTTAGCGATGGCGGCTGCGGCGGTTCCGTCATGTGCTTGACCAGCACCGACGGCAGCGACGGATCGTTGAAGGGCACCTCGCCGGTCAACATCTCGTAAAGGATGACGCCGAGCGAATAGATGTCGCTGCGGGCGTCAACAACGCTGCCGGTGGCCTGCTCGGGCGACATGTAGTGCGGCGTGCCCAGCGTCGATCCCGTGGCCGTCAACTGCGACTTCTCGTCGTGCTCGAACGTCTTGGCGATGCCGAAATCGACGATCTTCGCCGTCTCGCCGCCGCTGGCGTCGACGGTCAGCATGATGTTCTGCGGCTTGAGATCGCGGTGGATGATGTTGCGGCGATGGGCCTGGGCGAGGCCGTCGCACACCTGGCCGAGAATCCGCACGATCCGGGCCGGCTCGATTGCGCCGCCCGTCCTGATCGACTCCTTCAGGCTGGCGCCCGCCACCAGCTCCATCACGATGTAGAGCGTGCCGTCGGCGGTCTGCCCGAGGTCGTAGACATCGACGACGTTGGGATGCTTGAACTGGGTTGCTGCCCGGGCCTCGCGCTGGAACCGCCGCACGATCTCGGGCGACGTCACGAGGTCCTGGTTGATCATCTTCACGGCCACCGGCCGGCCCAGCATGACGTGCGTGCCGCGGAACACCGCGCCCATGCCGCCGCGACTGAGAAAACCGTCCAGGCGGTACTTGCCGTCGAGGATGGTGCCGATGATCTTGTCCTGAGCGGCGGCGTCCGCCTCGAGCACGGCACCGTCTTTTGGACACAGGCGTTGGTTGGCGGCGTAGCGCTCGCCACACGTCGGGCATTTCATCATTGCCCGAAAATACTACCGCAATTGTTTTTGGATCGCCTCACTCGAAAGCGGGAAATTTACAGGTTTACCGCCCTCGGTTGCGCAAACATGGCTCGCAATTCGTCGCCTTCCATCACTTCTTTCTCGAGCAGGTGGCGGGTGACGCGTTCGAGGATGTCACGATTGTCGCGCAGGACGCGGCGCGCTTCATTGAGGGCGTTGGCCACGATCTGCTTGACCTCTTCGTCAATCAGGCGCGCGGTCTCCTCACTGTAGAGCCCGCGCTCGGGCGGCATCCCGGAATCGAGGAAGCGGCCGCGGCGCGACTGGTCGTAGTTGATGGTACCGAGGCGTTCGCTCATGCCCCACTCGGTCACCATCGCCCGCGCCACGTCGGTGACGCGCTGAAGATCGTTTTGCGCACCCGTGGAAATTTCGCCGACGGCGATCTCTTCGGCGGCGCGGCCGCCGAGCAGAATGGCCAGCTGGTTGAGCAGATCGCCCTTCTGCATCAGGTAGCGATCTTCGAGCGGCAGCTGCATGGTGTAGCCGAGCGCGCCGAACCCGCGCGCCACGATCGAGATCTTGTGCACGGGATCCATGTTCGGCAGCACGCTGGCCACAATCGCGTGACCCGATTCGTGATACGCGACGATCTCGCGCTCGCGCGTGCTCATCACGCGCTTCTTCTCCAGTCCAGCCACCAGACGATCGATCGCTTCGTTGAAGTCGTGCATCTCCACGGCCTTGCCGTCGCGGCGGGCGGCCAGCAGCGCCGCCTCGTTGACGAGGTTCGCGAGATCGGCGCCGGCAAACCCGGCCGTCCGCGCGGCCACCTTGCGGAGATCCACCGACGGATCGAGCTTGACGTTGCGGACGTGAATCTTGAGGACCTCCTCGCGGCCCTTCACGTCCGGCTTGTCCACCAGCACCTGCCGATCGAATCGTCCTGGACGGAGCAGGGCAACATCGAGCACCTCAGGCCGGTTCGTTGCGGCCATGATGATGATGGCCTTGCGCGCGTCGAAGCCGTCCATTTCGGCGAGCAGCTGATTGAGGGTCTGCTCGCGTTCCTCGTGGCTGCCGATCGGGCTCTGCACGCGCGCCTTGCCCAGCGCATCGAGCTCGTCGATGAACACGATGCAGGGCGCCTTCGCTTCCGCCTGCGCGAACAGATCGCGCACCCGCGCCGCGCCAACGCCGACGAACATCTCGACGAACTCGGAGCCGCTCAGGCTGAAGAACGGCACCTTGGCTTCGCCGGCCACCGCGCGCGCCAGGAGCGTCTTGCCGGTGCCCGGAGGACCGACCAGCAGCACGCCTTTGGGGATCTTGCCGCCGAGATTCGTGAACTTGCGCGGGTTCTTCAGGAACTCGACGATTTCGCGCAGCTCCTGCGCCGCTTCGTCCACGCCCGCCACGTCGGCGAACGTCGTTGTGACATCGTCTTCGGCGTAGATCTTGGCGCGGCTCCGCGCAAACGACATCACGCCGCCCTCGGCGCCGCCGATGCGGCGGAAGAAGAACGACCACAGCGCGAAGAGCAGGATGAACGGGACCACCCAACCGAGAACCTGCGGCAGCCAGCGGCTCACCACCTCGCCGGAGTACTTCACGCCGGCGTGATCGAGTTCCTCGACCAGTTTGGGATCGTCGACGCGCGTGGTGCTGAACGCGGCGCTCGTGCCCTCCGGCTTCTTCAACGTGCCATGGATGACGGTGTCGCCGACGCTCACTTCCGCAACCTGCCCGCCGCGGACCATGGCCTTGAATTCGCTATACGACACCTGACGGCCGGTCGGCGTCAGGAAGTAGGCCTGGCCAATCGCGAGCAGCGTGAGCACACCGAGCACCAGCCACAATGCCGTGGGACGCGCCGGCTGTTGACGACGATCTTTGCCGCCGGGCGGCAGGGAAGGGTTAGGCATGCACCGCGTGACCTTTCGTAAAGCTCAGCTCGTCGCCGGCTACGTCCACCGCCACCGTGTCGCCCTCGCGGAACGCGCCATCGAGCACGCGCAGGGCCAGCGGATCCAGCAGCCGGCGTTGCAGAGCGCGCTTGAGCGGGCGCGCCCCATACACAGGATCATACCCCTCACGAACCAGGAAGTCTTTCGCCGCTTCGCTGAGCTCGACCGCGATTTTCCGCTCACTCAGCCGCTGGCGCAGACCGCGCAGCTGAATGTCGACGATCTGCTTGATGTGTTCGCGTTTCAGCTCATGGAAGAACACGATCTCATCGATGCGGTTGATGAACTCCGGCCGGAAGTGCGTCCGCAAGGCATCCTGATCGCGCAGGTTCGACGTCATCGCCACGACGCAGTTGCGGAAGTCCACCACGCGGCCCTTGCCGTCGGTGAGGCGGCCGTCGTCAAGCAGCTGCAGCATCACGTTCATCACGTCGGGATGCGCCTTTTCGACTTCGTCGAACAGCACCACCGCATACGGCCGGCGCCGAACCGCTTCGGTGAGCTGCCCGGCCTCGTCGTAGCCGACGTAGCCCGGCGGCGCGCCGATGAGTCGCGACACGGTGTGCCTCTCCTGGTATTCCGACATGTCGATGCGGATCAGCGAGTGTTCGTCGTCGAACAGGAATTCGGCGAGGGCGCGCGCCAGCTCGGTCTTGCCCACACCGGTCGGCCCCAGGAAGATGAAGCTGCCGAGCGGACGGTTGGGATCCTGCAGGCCGGCGCGGGCGCGACGAATCGCATTCGACACCGCCCGGATCGCTTCCTCTTGCCCGACGACACGCAGGTGCAGCCGCTCTTCCATCTTGAGCAGTTTCTGGATTTCGCCTTCCATCAGGCGGCTGACCGGGATGCCGGTCCACTTCGCCACCACTTCGGCGATGTCTTCCTCATCCACTTCTTCCTTGAGCATGCTCTTGGACTTCTGCAATTGCTGAAGGCGCTGCTCCCACTGCTTGATCTCCGCCTCGAGTTGCGGCACCTGGCCGTACTGCAGCTCCGACGCCTTCGCATAGTCGCCGGCGCGCTGCGCGCGCTCGACTTCGAGCCGCACCTGCTCGAGGCGCTCCTTGAGCTCGCGCGCCTTCTGGATCGCCTCTTTTTCCTGCTCCCAGTGCGTGCGCAGCGTGGTGGCCTCTTCCTTCAGGTTCGCGAGCTCTTTCTCGAGCCGCTCGAGCCGTTCTCTCGACGCCGGGTCCTTTTCCTTGCGCAGCGCCTCGCGCTCGATCTCGAGCTGCATCATGCGCCGCTGGGCCTCGTCCAACTCCACCGGGAGCGAGTCGATCTCCATGCGCAGCTTGGACGCCGCCTCGTCGATCAGGTCGATCGCCTTGTCGGGCAGGAAGCGATCCGCAATGTAGCGGTGCGACACCACCGCGGCCGCCACCAGCGCCGAGTCCTTGAACGTCACGCCATGATGGATCTCGTAGCGCTCGCGCAAGCCGCGCAGGATGCTGATGGTGTCTTCCACGGACGGTTCACCGACGGTGACCGGTTGGAAGCGGCGTTCGAGCGCCGCGTCTTTTTCGATGTACTTCTGATACTCGTTGAGCGTCGTGGCGCCAACGGTATGGAGCTCACCGCGCGCCAGCATCGGCTTGAGCATGTTCGACGCGTCCAGCGATCCTTCCGAGGCGCCGGCGCCGACCACCGTGTGCAGCTCGTCGATGAACAGGATGATCTGGCCGCCCGAGTCGACCACTTCCGTCAACACCGCTTTCAGCCGATCCTCGAACTCGCCGCGGTACTTGGCGCCGGCAATCAGCGAGCCCATGTCGAGCGTGACCACCTGCTTGTTCTTGAGCCCTTCGGGGACATCGCCGCGAACGATCCGTTGCGCGAGGCCCTCCACGATCGCGGTCTTGCCGACGCCGGGCTCGCCGATGAGTACCGGATTGTTCTTCGTGCGGCGCGAGAGCACCTGGATGATGCGGCGAACCTCCTCGTCACGGCCGATCACCGGGTCGAGCTTGCCGCGACGCGCCAGCTCGGTCAGGTCGCGGCCGTACTTCTGAAGCGCCTCGTACTTGCCCTCGGGATTCTGATCCGTCACTCGCCGGCTGCCACGCACCGCGGTCAACGCCTCGAGGACGCGGTCGCGGGTGAGGCCGCGCGCCTTCAGGAGGTCGGCAGCAGCGGATCGGCCGCCCTCGGTGATGAGCCCGAGCAGCAGGTGCTCGGTGCTGACGAACTCGTCCTGCATGCTCTTCGCGTCGGCCTGCGCGGCATCCACCACCACTCGCAGTCGCGGCGACAAGTACGCCTCGGCGCCACCGTGGGCACGTGGGATACGCGCGAGCTGCTCGCGCGCCGCGCGGGCAATGTCGGCGGGATCCGCATTGACCTTTCGCAAGACGCTGGGCACCACGCCACCCGCCTGCTCGGTCAGCGTGACGAGCAGATGTTCGGGCTCGACCTGCGCGTGGTGCATCTCCGACGCCAGCGACTGCGCGGCGACGACCGCCTCTTGCGCCTTCTCGGTGAACTTGTTCAGATTCATGACTTCGCTTTTAACTTTCAACTTTTAACTCTTAACTTCTAACTTCGCGCAACGCTTCCCAGTGCTTTCGCTCTTCAGCCGACAACTCTTTCGGAATGTCCACGTCGACGTTGGCGTAAAGGTCGCCCTTGTCGTCGGGCTTGCCGACACTTGGCAAGCCATGCCCTCTGAGCCGGAAGCGCTGTCCGCTTTGAGTGCCGGCGGGGAGTTTCAATCTCAACGTCTTGTGATCCGGCGTCACCACGTCGATTTCACCGCCGAGCACGGCCGTGGTGACGGGCACGCGCGCGCGGGTAAAGACGTCGCGGCCTTTGACGTCGAACACGGGGTGCGGCTTCAACTGGACCCGCAAGTACAAGTCGCCGCTGGCGCCGCCGCCCACGCCGTGGCCGCCTTCGCCGGCCACGCGCACGCGCGAACCGTCGGTGACGCCGGCGGGGATGCGCACTTCGACAGTACGGGCATGACCGTCGTGCCGCAGCTGCAGCCGCTGCACACTGCCGCGAATGGCGTCTTCGAGATCGAGGGCGAACGGATGTTCGACGTCCTGGCCCTTGCGGCTGCGCGAGCGGCCGCGGCTGCGCGTGCCCGCCGCCGGCTCGTCGCCGCCCATACCGCCGAAAAACGTCTTGAAGAAATCCGAGAAGGGGCTGGCGTCGCCGCCCCCGAACATGTCCGCGACTTCTTCTTCGCTCATCGTCCGGAAGCCGCCGGACCCGCCGCGCGCGCTCCAGCGTCCGCCTGGTCCGTCGCCGCCGAATGGCGAACCACCCGCAAACGGGTTCGCGCCCGGCGGCATGTTCTCGTCGGCGCGCCAGTTGGCGCCAAGCTCGTCGTACTTCTTGCGTTTACCCGGATCGCTCAGCACCTCGTTGGCTTCGTTCACCTCCTTGAACCTGGCCTCCGCCGACTTGTCTCCGGGATTGACGTCGGGATGGTACTTCCGCGCCAGCTTGCGGAACGCCTGTTTGATCTCCTTGTCGGTGGCGGTCTTCGCCACCCCGAGGATGGTGTAGTAGTCCTTGAAATCCATGACTACCAGCCGCTGCGCCCTGAGTCGAATGGGTTCAGGCCGAGCATCTCCGACACCTGATCCATCTCGCGCAGCAATCGCCGGCGCGCCGCGCCGCTCTGCAACGCCTCGGGCCGCATCAACGGGCGAATGCGCTGCATTGCTTCAGCCACCGACAACAGTTGCTGCACGCCGGCGAGATTCACTCCGGCATCCTCGACCAGCCGCTTGATGAACTTGAGCCGCTCGATTTCGTCGCGCGAATACAGCCGCATGCTGCCGATCGTGCGCGCCGGGCGCACCAGCCCGAGCCGCTCGTACTTGCGCAGCGTCTGCGGGTGCATGTCCAGCAGCCGCGCCGCAACGGAGATGAAAATCAATTCCGAAGTTGACACAGATCAAGTGTAGGGATTGATACGAGGCGTGTCAATGTGCACGTTGTGCACCAAGTGCACGTCGTGCACCAGGTGCACCCTGTGCCTAGAGCTTTCTGGCAGCCAGGACGGCTTTGACCAGGTCTTCGGGAATGTCTTTCGGCAGCTCGTCGCTCATTTCGCCGCAGGCGATCTTGCCGGCCTTGATCGTCATCTGGTACTGGACGAGGTACTGATGGCAGTTACCGCACTTGGTGAGGTGGAACTCGAAGTGAGCCCGGCGCTCTTCCGCCAGCTCGCCGCTGACGTACTCGAACAGAAACTCCGCGAGCTCCCGGCACTTCATGAACGGGGCCTCCCGAAGTGCGGCGCGAGCAGCGTGCGCAGGGCCTGGCGGGCCCGGTGCAGCCGGATCTTCGTGGCATTCACGGACAGGCCAAGCATGTTCGCGGTTTCCTCGGTGTCTAGGCCTTCGATGTCGCGCAGGACGAGAACGGTACGGTAACCCTCCGGCAACTCGTCTATTTTCCTCCGAACCAGGTCCCGGTTCTCCTCGCGCTCCAACGTCTGGTCGATCGGCTCTTCCCAACTCTGGAACCGTTCTTCGAAATGCCCGTCGTCGATGAAACCAGGCAGCAGCGAGTCGAGCGGCTGCTCGGGTTTGCGCTTTCGCGTCCGCAGCTTCATCAGCGCCGCGTTGACGGCAATCCGGTGAAGCCACGTCGACAACTTGGCATTGCCTTCGAAGCGATCGAGGCTGCGAAACGCGTTCAGGAAGGCGTCCTGCACGACGTCGCGCGCGTCTTCTTCGGTGCCGACGATGCGGCGCGCAACGGCGAGCAGCCGGCCGCCAAATTGGCGCACCACGTGCTCGAACGCCGTTTCGTTTCCAGCGCGCAGCTGAGCAATGAGCGCCGTCTCATCGTCAACAGGAGTCGCGCTACCCATTTCGCGAGACTATCACAGTGCTCTTTGGCACCGCTGTTGCACGACACCCGCCCGGAATGCTCGCCGACCAAGCCATGGCTGATGCGCATCGCCCGGCCCTGACGACTCAGGCCGCCGTTCAGCGTTTCAAGATTCTCGTGGTTGACGACAATCACGACTCAGCGCTGAGCATGGCGATGATCCTCTCGATCATGGGCCACGACACCCGCACCGCGCACGACGGTGAAACGGCCCTCTTGACCGCCGAGACATTCCTGCCCGACGTGGTCCTCCTCGATATCGGATTGCCGAAACTGAACGGCTACGAAGTGGCGCAGCGCATCCGCGAAAAGCCGTGGGGCACGTCGATGTATCTCATCGCCGTCACCGGCTGGGGGCAGGAGGAGGATCGACAGCGATCGAGCGAGGTTGGCCTCAACCTCCACATGGTGAAGCCGGTTGAACCGGCGGCGCTCGAGAAACTGCTCGCGGGACTTCGCTCCTAGCCCGGCCAAAGTACGTAGAATGGCAGCCTGAGATAGGCAGGTTGCTACCCATGCGTACTTTCAACCCCACGACGCAAAGTCCGCGTCGCAGGAACCGCGGTCCGGCTCGAGCACCAAAGATTCTTCACGCACTCGTCATTGCCATAACGGCCGTGATCGGCGTCCGCGCCGAGCGCGCATTGCCGCGCGCCACGCCCGACGCCGTGGGTATGTCCGCTGAGCGCTTACAGGCTGTCACTGCGCTCCTGCATCAGTACGTGGCGGACCGGAGAATCAGCGGCGCGGTGGCAGGGGTGGCCCGCCGCGGCAAGGTGGTTTACCTCGAGCCGGTCGGATTGCAGAACTTTGCATCGAAAACCCGGATGGCGGAGAACTCGCTCTTCCGCGTGTATTCGATGACCAAGGCCGTCACCGCCGTCGCGGTGATGATGCTGGTGGAAGACGGAAGACTGCGCCTCGCCGATCCTGCGTCGAGGTACATCCCCGAGTTCAAGACCGCGCAGGTCCAGCAAGGGGCCGAGGCGCCGCGCGCTCCGGCGCGAGAGATCACGATTCAAGATCTGCTGCTGCACACATCGGGACTGAGCCATCGCACGTCTGAGCTGTATCGCGAACGTCGCGTCCGCTCGCGATCGGACACGCTGCCACAATTCATCGCCAACATCACGCGGGCGCCGTTGATGGAGGATCCGGGCACTCGCTTTCGATACAGCGAAGCCACCACGGTGCTCGGCAGGATCATCGAAGTGGTCGCTGGAAGGAGCTTCGACGTCTTCGTGACCGAGCGCATTCTGCTTCCGTTGGGCATGAACGACACGTCATTCTGGGTTGAGCGCGCCGAGGCTCAGCGACTTGCCACGGTCTATCAGCGCGGACAGGACGGCTGGTTGTCGCCGTTCGAGATCGAGGCGGTGCCATTCACCCAGAAGCCGGCGTTGATGGAAGGGGCAGTCGGCCTCGTTTCGACGGCAATGGACTTTCTGCGTTTTGCGCAGATGCTGCTCAACAAGGGATCCCTCGAAGCCACGCGGCTGTTGTCTCCGGCAACGGTTGACTCGATGACCAGGAACGGGCTCTCCGACGCGATCCTGCAGCAGAAGGGCGGCGCCGTCGGTTGGGGTCTCGCCAACGTTGATGTCGTCGTCAGCGCCGGGTCGCGCGGCTACCTAACCACCGTTGGCGAGTACGGGTGGGATGGCTCGGCCGGGACGTTCTTTGCCGTTGATCCCTCGCGCGAGCTCGTCGTCACGTTGATGACGCAGAACCTGCCGGCAAACCCCGACGGATTGCGTCAGAAGTTCAAGGCGGCGGTCGTCGAATCGGTCGTGGATTAGGGTCTTGGGTCGTGGGTCGTGGGTCTTGCTTATGAGAAATCAATTGATTAGCGGCGCGGTGGTGATCGGTTTGCTGGCTGTTACGACACCCGCGCCGGCGCAGGACTACGATCCCGATGACCTCGCAACGTTTTCAATCATCGCGCGCGATCCGGCCACCGGTGAGCTCGGCATGGGCGTCCAGTCGAAGGCGTTCGCCGCCGGCAACCGCGCCATGACCATCAAAGGCGGAGTGGCGGTGATTGCCCACCAGGCGTCCGCCAATCCGATGTACGGCGGTGCGTCAAGTGATCATGCGCTCGCTGTTGACCGCGTGCATGCTGGCGTTTCTCGCCGCGCCGGCGTTCGCGCAACGCGAGACGTGCCCGCCAACGGGCTGGACCGTGACGCGCCTCGAAGCCCTCGAGAAAGACGGGTTCAAAGTCCCTGATTCGTTTCAACGTCACGAGCTGGCGGTCGCATTGCTCCCGTGCCTCGGCGATTCGAAGCCTGAATTGCGAGACGGCATCGCCTTTGAGGCGCTCTCGACGTGGATGCGCAGCGGTCAGCTCGATCTGGCGACGATGAAAACGCTGCGCTCGAGCCTGCTGACGGCGATCGCGAGTGCCGATGCCGAAGGCTTCCGCGCCTCGTTTTCGGTGCTGGTGCTCGCCGAAGTGGCGCGTACCGATGCCGAATGGCAGACGTTCTTCAACGAGATCACCGACCCGAAACCGCTCGTGTCGTGGCGCACGGCGTTCTCGTCCGAGGCGGGAATCAAGGAGCGGCACAACGTCAGGGCGTTTCTGTTGAGTGTGTACGCGAGTGCCAGCAGTAGCGACGATCGAGGCATTCGCCAGCTCGTCCCGCACGTTACGGCCGCGCTCAAAGCCGTGCAGTAACGGCACGGGCCTTGCTGTTTATTCCGGCATGGCTCTGCTATACCGGCTCGTCACCATCTCTGCCATTGCGATAGCGATAAGTAGTCCCGCGGGTGCGCAGAGGCAGGCGAAACCCGCACCGCCATCAAAAGAAGGCGTCGTCGATCTGCTGCCCACGCAAGTGTTGCTCGACCGTGCCGGGTTTTCGCCGGGCGAAATCGACGGCCGCGGCGGGCGCAACACCCGGCAGGCGATCGCCGCATTCGAAGAGGCCACCGGCACCAAGGTCGTAGACGCGCTGGGTTCGACCACCGAGCCACCGACGATCAGCAACACGATCACGGCGGCTGATGCATCAACGCCTACGGTGCCCAGCATTCCCGGAGACATGATGGAAAAGGCCACACTCAAGCGTCTCGACTACACGTCGATCATCGAGATGCTGGGAGAGCGCTTTCACGCGTCGCCGAGCCTCTTGAAACGGCTGAACCCGAACGCCAGCTGTGCCGCTGGTGAGCAGATCACCGTGCCGAACGTGACCGTCGTCTCAGGCACGGAAGGCAAACCGGTTCCGAACCTCGTCGTTCGCGTGTCGAAGGCGGCATCAACGCTGCGAGTTACCGACGCCGCCGGGAAAACGATCATGCACGCGCCGGTCACCAGCGGCAGCCAGCACGATCCGCTGCCGATCGGATCGTGGACGATCACCGCCGTCGCTCGCAATCCGACCTTCAACTACAATCCCGACCTGTTCTGGGACGCCGATCCGGGCCACGCGAAGGCGAAGATTCCGCCAGGACCGAACGGGCCGGTTGGCGTCGTCTGGATCGATATCAGCAAGCCCCTTTACGGCATTCACGGGACGCCGGAGCCGCGCACCGTGGGCCATACCACGTCGCACGGCTGCGTCCGCCTCACCAACTGGGATGCGTTGCGACTGGCGGCGATAGTGGGCAAGGGCACGAAGGTGGAGTTCACTCCGTGAGACGACAGCAGCAGCCCCACCCGCGCGGGTCGTGGCTCGTTTTTGCGGCGTCTCTCGGTTTTCTTGCCGGCATGCTGGTGATGGCAGCGGTGGTCGCGATCTTTCCATCCGGCGCGGCGATGGTCGCCAACACCCCGCTAGTCGCGGCGGCCGCGGCCGACAGCAGTGTCGAAGTCGAGGTGCGGCCGAGTTTGAAGGAGACGCCGCCGCCGGTATCGCCACCGCCGCCGGATCCTCCGCGCACTGAAGTCACGCCGGAGATCGCCGCGAATCCGCTCGAGGACTTGCGCCGCCGCAATCTCGCATTGCCAGTGCAGGGCATCAGGAAAGAAGATCTCCGCAGCAACTTCGACGAACTGCGAGGCCGCTCGCGGCGTCACGAAGCGATCGATATCCTGGCGCCGCGCGATACGCCGGTCTTCGCCGTCGAGGATGGTGAGATCGCGCGGTTGTTTCTGAGTGAAGCGGGCGGCATCACCATCTACCAGTTCGATCCACGCGACACCTACGTGTATTACTACGCCCACCTCGAGCGCTCTGCGACCGGTTTGAAGGAAGGCGATCGCGTCAGACGCGGCGATGTGATCGGCTATGTCGGGACCACGGGCAACGCGCCGCGAAACACGCCGCACCTCCATTTCGCCATCTTCCAGATGACCGATGAGAAGAAATGGTGGCAGGGCACCCCCATCGATCCTTATTCAGTCCTCAGATAGGTCGCGCGCGTCTCCTCGAGGCTTTCGACAATCCGTCTGGCAAACGCGTCGGGGCTCATCACCTTCGCCGCCGGACCGAACCCCCTCACCCACGCCTGCAGCTCCCAGTCGATCACGACATTGAGCGTCAGGCGGATTCGTCCGCCGTCGAGTTCTTCGATCGCCTGCGACGAGTGCCATTGCCGCTCGCGCACGTAGGGCGCCTCGGCGGCGGTGAACTCGATGACCACCAGTTCCGGCGTGCCTGAGAACGCTCCGAGCGAATGCGGGAACACATCCGGCGCCGCGCCGGCAACCGGGTCGAACGATTCTTCCAGTGCGACGGCCTGCTCGATGCGCTGCGCCGCAAAGGTGCGCATCTCGCTGTACTCAGGCACGAAGGCCTGGAGGTACAGGCCGCCCTGTGCGTAGGCGAGGCGATAGGGTTCGACGAGGTAGTCCTTGACCTGCCGGCTGGAGAACGAGTGGTACCGCATGCGGACGCGGCGGCGCGACAGGATCGCGTTCATCAGCGCGTCGATGGCCCTGGCCGATCCGGCGTCTCGCGGGCGCGACGCGTGCTCCTTCGCGCCGAGCGCGTCGGGCAGGCTTTCGATGAACTTCCACATCGGCGCCGGCAGGGCGTCGTGGAGCTTATCGAAGGCCGAGGACAAACTGTCTTTGAACGGCCCGCCAGCCACAGCCGTGAGCACCGTACGGCTCAGGTGTAACGCACACAACTCCGACAGTGAGAACCCGGTTGCCGACACGCCCCGGAAGACGTCGCGATTCAGGGTGTAAATGGTCCTACCGTCGCGCTTGCCGGTTTCGATCGGGAAGCCGGCCTGGCCCAGGGCATCGAGGTCCCGGCGGATCGTGCGGTCGGTCACGCCATCGCCGGCAATCTCCTGCGCTTCAGCAAGGGTCAACCCTCGAGCCCGGCTTTCGAGGGCCAGGAGAATCCGCCACTGCCGGACGATTTCAGAGTGCCGTTCCATGTCAGCCGCTACAGTTTATGCAGTACCGCGCCCAGCAATGCAGTGATGTGCAGTGCAGCAGGCTCTGACCCGGTCTGTCAGAGCCGCCCGATAAGGTGTGGCCATGACGATTCGCATCCGTTTTCGCCAGCCCGCTCCCGTCGCCCGCAAGGTCTGTAAGCATTGCGAAAGCCGCCGGGCGCTATTCCGCCACGAGGGGATTCGGAAGTGGGACCCGTATTACGCGCTGTGCTACCGGTGCTATCAGCGTTACGTCAATCGCGTGCAGGGCGCACCAACGCTGCCGGCTGCAGCGGCCACTGCCGTTGATCGCCTTGATAGAACACTCTCTCTAGAAACAGGCCTGCAGCCGGCGCGGTAAGGCGCGCCGGCAATTCCGGGTCGATCGACTCGACGCTCGTCAGCACGAGGTTTCCGGTGCCGACCGCGACCAGGACGCCGACCAGGCGTCGCACCATCTTCCAGATGAAGTGCGATCCGATCACGCGCACCAGGATGAGATCGCCCGCCTCGCCAAGCATCACCTCGTCGACCAGGACCTCCGTCGATTTCTCATCCGGGTCATCGTCGCTGAATGCCTGAAAGTCGTGCATGCCGGTGAACTGTTTGGCGGCGGACTGCATTCGCTCGAGATCGATCGCATCTTTGACCCACCACACGAACGGCTTGGCGAACGCGGTCCGGCGTCGCGAAATCTGGTACAGGTAGCTGCGCTGAACGGCGCCATGACGCGCGTGGAAACGGTGGGGCACGCTGTCAACCGAGAGCACGTGGATGTCGGCGGGCAGCTCGTCGTTGATGCCTCGGCGCAGCTTTTCCGCCGGTAGTGCCTTTCTGCTGTCGAGGTGCGCGACCTGCCGAAGCGCGTGCACGCCGGCGTCGGTGCGCCCCGACCCCATGAACTCGAAGGTCTTGTCGCGAATCGTCGCGCCGATCGCGCGTTCGATCTCCCCTTGGACCGTGCGGGCGTTCTTCTGCTTCTGCCAGCCGCTGTAGCGCGTCCCCGCGTACTCGATTGTGAGCTTGAAGCGCGGCACCGATCAGTATGATAGCCCTCATGTCTCACACGTCTGTGCACGCGGAGAACTTGCCGAAGCCTGTTGGACCGTACTCGCCCGGAATGAATTTCCAGCGTCTGATTTTTGTCTCCGGGCAGGGCGCGACAGACCCAGCCACCGGCAAACTCGCCGGCGTCGATGTGGAGGCGCAGACCGAGCAGTGCCTGAAAAATGTGCAGGCGATTCTGCGGGCCGGTGGTTCGGATTTGCCGCACGTGCTCCGCTGCGGCGTATTCCTGCTCGACATGAAGGAATTTCAACGGATGAACGCCGTCTACTCGCGCATGTTCGGCGAGCACCGCCCGGCGCGCACGACGATTCAGGCCGCCGGACTGCCCGGGGACGGATTGCGGGTCGAAATCGACTGCATCGCCTACGTCCCGTAGCTTGCGGGTGCCTGGTGCCTCGTGCCTCGTGCGGTGCGGCGGGAGTACAATCGCAGCATGAAATATTCCAGTCGCCGGACGATTGTTGTCGTCGCCCTCGTATGCGCGCTGCCCGTCGTCGGCCATGCGAACGAGGGGTTCTGGCCGTTCAATCGCATTCCCAAGGCGGCCATCACGCAGCAACTCGGCGTCGACGTCTCCGATGCCTGGATCGAGCGCGTGCAGCAGGCGTCGGTGCGATTCCCGAGCGGGTCCGGATCGTTCGTCTCGCCCGACGGCCTGGTGCTGACCAACCACCACGTGTCGCTCGACCTGCTCCACAAGATGAGCACCCCCGAGCGCGACCTCGCCAGCAGAGGTTTCCTCGCGCCGAACCGCGCCGGCGAGCTGAAGGGACCGTCGGAACTCGAGCTGATGTCGCTGCAGAAGATTGACGACGTCACTGCAAAGGTCAATGAAGCGGTGAAGCCGGGGATGTCGTCGACCGAGACCCTCGCGGCGCGCCGCGCGGCCATTGCCGCGATCGAAAAAGACGCGCAGGCGTCAACCGGTCTCGAGGCCGAGGTCGTCACGCTGTATCAGGGCGGGCAGTACCACCTGTATCTCTACAAGAAGTTCACCGACGTGCGCCTGGTGTTCGCGCCCGAGTTCGACGCCGCGTTCTACGGCGGCGACCCCGACAACTTCACCTTCCCGCGCTATTGCCTCGACATGACGATCTGGCGCGTCTACGAGAACGGCAAGCCCTTCACGACGAAGAGTTACCTGCCCTGGTCGAGCTCCGGCGTCAAGGAAGGCGAAGCGGTGTTCACATCGGGGCATCCCGGCCAGACGCAGCGCCTCAATACCGTGGCGCACCTCGAGTTCCTGCGCGACCAGGCGCTCCCGCTCTCGCTCACCACCTTCACCGAGATCCGCAACTCGCTGGAGGCCTACGGCAACCAGGGCGCAGAGCAGAGACGGCAGGCCAACGATGATTTCTTCGGCATCGAGAATTCGCTGAAGTCGTGGCGAGGGCAGATCGCCGGGCTGAAGGATCCCGCCCTCCTGAACAAAAAGCGCGCCGATGAGAAGGCGCTGCGCGATCGCGTCAACGCCAGCGCGGATCTCAAGGCCAAGTACGGCGACGCCTGGGATCAGGTGGCAAAGGCGCGCGGCGCGCTGCCGCCGTATAACTACGAGCGCACGTTCTTCGAGAGCGGCCTCGCGTTTTTCACACAGTACTTCACGCTGGCGCGAACCATCGTCCGCTGGACCGACGAGAGCGCGAAGCCGAACGGTCAGCGTCTTCCTGAGTATTCGGATGCTCGCAAGGCCGCCATCGAGCGGCAGCTGGCCTCCGAGGCGCCGATCCACGCCGGGGCGGAGCAGGCGAAGATCGAGGCGACATTGGCGATGATGGTGAAGTACGTCGGCGCCGACCATGCGCTGGTGAAACTGGTGCTCGCGGGCAAGACGCCGAAGGCGCGGGCGGCAGAGCTGGTGGCCGGCACCAAGATGGGTGACGCATCCGTCCGCACGGCCCTGTTTGCCGGCGGCAAGGCTGCCGTCGAGGCGTCGAACGATTCGATGATCCAATTGGCCAGGCTGGTCGACGCGCGCGCGAGAGAGCTGCGCACCAAGTACGACAACGAAGTGCTCGGGGTCGAGCGCGATGCGTATGCCAAGATCGCGCAGGCGGTGTTCGCAACGCAGGGCGATGCGGCGTATCCCGACGGGACGTTCACGCTGCGTCTGTCGTACGGGCAGGTGAAAGGTTATCTGGAGAACGGCAAGACGATCTCGCCGTTCACCGAGATCCGCGGTCTCTACATCCGGGGGGACGAGCACAAGCAGAAGCCGCCCTACAAGATCGCAGACTCCTGGATGAAAGCGCGCGCCGCCCTCAACCCGACCACGCCATACAACTTCGTCAGCACCAACGACATCGTTGGCGGCAACAGCGGATCGCCGGTGATCAACATCAAGGGTGAACTGGTCGGCCTGATCTTTGACGGCAACATCCAGTCGCTACCGGGGTATTTCGTCTACGACGCGGCGGTGAATCGCGCCGTGTCGGTGGATGCCCGCGGCATGCTCGAGGCGCTACGAAAGGTCTACCAGGCAAACTGGCTTGCTGACGAATTGGTTGGTGGCGCCACGTCAACCGCCTCACGATGACGTTGCGGCAGCAGCCGCTTCCTCGACCGGTTCGTATTCTCGGATGGGTCAGCCTCCTGACCGATGCGGCAACGGAGGCTGTCTACCCGCTGCTTCCAGTCTTCGTCACGCAGGTGCTCGGTGGCCCTCCGGTGGCCGTCGGCATTGTCGAGGGCGCCGCCGACGCCACCAGCAGCGTCCTCAAAGTGGTCTCGGGACGATGGTCGGATCGTCTCGGGGCACGGAAGCCAATCGTGGTCGCCGGATACACGCTGTCGTCGGTGGTCCGGCCGTTCATCGCCGTCACCACGAGCTGGGCGCACGTGTTCGCGATCCGCGTCACCGATCGCGTGGGGAAGGGGCTCCGCTCATCGCCGCGTGACGCGATGCTGGCGTCGCTCGCGCCCCCTGGCGAGCGCGGGCGCGTGTTCGGCTATCACTGGGCCATGGATCACGCCGGCGCCGCCGTTGGCCCGCTACTGGCCACGATCTTTCTCTACTTCTCGCCCGACAACTATCGACTGTTGTTCGCGCTGACGATTGTTCCAGGCTTGCTGGCGGTCATCGCACTGCTGAAAGTGCCGGAAGTGATCGACAAACCTCAAGGTCTGTCGCGACCTGATACCCCAGCCGAATCCGGTGTCGACGGACCTCCAGGTCCGTCGATCCCCCGCCCGCTGAAGAAGTATCTTTGGATCTTCGCCATCTTCACTCTCGGGAATTCCTCCGACGCTTTTCTGCTGCTGCAACTCTCGCAGGCCGGCGTCCCGCTGATTGGCCTGACCCTGTTGTGGAGCGCGCAACACGCGATCAAGGCGCTCATCGCGATGAAGGGCGGGATGCTTTCGGATCGGCTGGGGCGGCGGACGCTGATTATCAGCGGCTGGATCATCTACGCCATCGTCTACGCAGGATTCGCGTTCAGTCACACTGTGTCCGCGCTAATCGCCTGGTTTCTGATCTACAGCACCTATGCCGCAGCTGTGGAGGGCAGTGAGAAAGCGCTCGTCGCCGATTTGACGCCCGAGAGTGTGCGCGCGACCGCATACGGATGGCATGCGGCTGTGCAGGGAATCGGTGCGCTCGCGGCCGGAGTGTCCTTCGGATTGCTGTGGCAATTCTTCGGCGCTCCAACGGCATTCCTCAGTGGTGCGGCGCTGGCGCTGATTGCCGCGATCCTGTTGGCGAAAATGCAACTGTCGGGTTATTGAGGAACCCGCCGTCACCTGCCCTACAATGGCCGCGGCATAATGCCGACAGCCCCTCTCGCGATCACAGTTGCTGACTGGCCTGCCGGCCGCGCCGGAACTTCGATTCACCCCAATTGCGTCTGCCGCTGCGTACGAGGGCGCGCCAGTGTGGTCGGCCGACGGGCAGAGCCTGGCGTGGGTTGGCGACGTTGATGGGGTGCTCCAGGTGTTTGTGCGGCGGGTGGCCGATTCCATCGCCACTCAGGTCACACCTGGGCGCTTTGACGCCGAAGAACCGTTCTTCTCAGCGGCCGGCGCGACGTTGTATTTCATCTCTGCTGCGGGCGATGGCCTCGGATTGTGGACGGTCGGAGTCGCCGGCGGGCGGGCCGAACTGCTCGTCGAGAATGTCAATCACGCTGCCATCGATCCTTCGGGGAGCGGCTCCTGCTGATGCGCACAATGAGCGCGCTCGATCAGCAATTGTGGTGGGCCGCAGCTGACGGCAGCGGCCTCGTGCTCGAGAAACGCGAGCCGTGATGAGCCAGGCCAGTACCGGTTCGGTGGCATCCGCCCCGGCTTCGCGTTCAAGTCCGCCGGTGAACGCATAGCCGAAGCGATGCAGCGTTCGGATCGTCTTCGGCGCGCGCCCGTCGTCGCCAACCGCCTCGCGCGCGTCGGCCACCACGCCGGTCAGCGTCGCGTCCGAGACGTGGGTGTCCGGCCACAGCGTCGCCATCAATTCGGCTTTTGAGACGGCGTTCGGCGCGCGGCCGAGCAGGCACACCAGGAAATCGAAGGTCTTCGGCGCGACGTGGACTTCGCGATCGTCGCGCATCAGGGTGCGGCGATCGCCATCGATCACGAACTGATCGAACTTAAAACGCATTACTTCTTCGGCTGGTTGACCACCTGCATCGCTGTCGTGATCATCGCTGCCACATCGGCCACGTTCGACGGCAGGATGATCGTGTCGGCGTTGCTGATCACCTTGCCGAACTCGCCGATGTACTGTTCGGCCACCCGCAGCTGAATCGCTTCGGCGCCGCCGGGCGCCCGCGTCGCTTCGGCGACGCGGCGAATACCTTCCGCAGTCGCGGTCGCCACGGCGAGAATCGCCGACGCCTGGCCTTCCGCTTCGTTGATCTGCTGCTGCTTGCGCGCTTCGGACGCCTTGATCGTCTGCTGCTTATCCCCTTCAGCCGTGTTGATCGCCGCGTCGCGCTGGCCCTCGGAGGTCAAGATCACGGCGCGCTTCTCACGCTCGGCGCGCATCTGCTTTTCCATCGCCGCCAGCACATCGGCCGGCGGCGTGATGTTCTTGATCTCGTAGCGAAGAACCTTCACGCCCCACGGCTCGCTGGCCTTGTCGAGCTCGGCCACCACCGAGGTGTTGATATTGGTGCGTTCCTCGAACGTGCGGTCGAGATCGATCTTGCCGACTTCGCTGCGCAGCGTCGTCTGCGCGAGCTGGGAGATCGCGAACACGAAATCCGAGATGCCGTAGGAGGCGCGCTCGGGATTGAGCACCTTGAGGTACAACACGCCGTCCACCTGGACCTGCACGTTGTCGCGCGTGATGCAGATCTGCGCCGGGATATCGAGCGCCGCTTCTTTCAGCGAATGGCGATACCGGACGACGTCGATGAACGGAAACAGGATGTGGAATCCGGCATCGAGCGTCCCCGAATACCGTCCGAGGCGCTCAACGACAAAGGCGCTCTGCTGCGGGACGACAATGGCCGTCTTCCACAGGACGATGAGCACAACAACCGCGAGCGCTATGGTGACGAATCCGAGTTCCATCGACGGACTCCTTATTCGGGCACGACGGCCAGAGTCAGACCATCAACGGCGGTGACGCGCGCGCGCTGGCCGGCGTCGAGCGTCACGCTACTGGTATTGCGGGCGGTCCACATCGAGCCGCGCACCTCGACTCTACCGACCACGCCCGGCAACAGCCGTTCCTGCACGATCGCCAGCACGCCGATCAGCGAATCCACGTTCGAGGGCGGCGGAATCTGCATCTTGCTCTCGAGACGCCGGCGGAACACCAGGATGTAGGCGATCGACAACGCCGAGAACAGGAGCCACTGCGCCCAGGGCGCCTCGACGAGACTGAGCCCCGTGAACAGGCCGACGCTGAGCGCGCTCAGGCCGAAGAAGATGATGAAGAAACCGCTGGGCGTGGCGAGCTCGGCCACCACCAGCGCAAGACCGCCGGCGATCCACATCCACCAGTCCATAGGGCGGATTATAGCTGCTCAGTTTGGCCCATGCGATAAGATCGTGCGTTCCATGCCACTGATTCTGGTCACTAATGACGACGGCGTTGGCTCAGACGGCCTTCATGTGCTCGCTGACGCCATGACACCGATCGGCGACGTCATCGTCGTGGCGCCGCTGCAGGAGGCCAGCGCGATCGGCCACGCGCTGACGCTGCGGCGGCCGCTGCGCATCGAGACCATCCGCGCGGACGTGTATGGCGTTGACGGGACGCCGACCGACTGTGTCAATCTCGCCTATGCCATCATCTTGAAGCGCGCGCCGGATCTGGTGGTGTCGGGCATCAATAAGGGCTGGAACCTCGGCGACGACATCACCTACTCAGGCACCGTTTCGGGCGCGCTCGAGGGCGCGCTGCTCGGTACGCCCGGCATCGCGGTGTCGGTGAAGCGCACGCCCACATACGATTTCGTCCCGTCGGCCGAGGCTGCCGCGAAAGTGGCGCGGGTGGTGCTGCAGCTTGGGCTGCCGCCACGCAACTTCATCAACATCAACGTGCCGGCGGGAATCCCCAAGGGCATGCGGATCACCACGCAAGCCAAGCGCAATCACGTGACCAAGATCGACGCGCGCACGGATCCGCGCGGCGCGGCGTACTACTGGATCGAAGAGGCGCTCGACGAATATCACCCCGACAGCGGCCGATCGGATTACGAAGCGGTCAAGGCAGGCTATATTTCCGTGACACCGTTGCAGCCTGACATGACTTCGTATGAAGCCCTGGCGCCTCTGGTCGAACGCCTCAAGTAGCGTCCTCGTTGCCCTCGTGGCGATCACGACGATCGCCGCGCAGTCGGCACGTGTGCCGAGCGCGCGACTGGTCCAGGCGCCGCGGCTCGAGTTCCCGGCTCGTGTCGATTCGAGCAATCCCGCGGTCTGGTCGCTCGTCAGTGGCGCGCATCAAATGTTCGTCCTCAGCTCCTGGGGCGGCGTTCCGGTTCGATCGATCGGCAGTTCCCTCGAATCGCTGCACAACGCCGGCGCCGTCGCGTTCGAGACCCACCCGGGCCACGGCGTTTGGATCGAAGCGATCATTCCAGGCGATGACGATACCTGGTACGCCTACTACCACCACGAGCGGCCCGCCGATCTCTGCGGCCGGAACGATCGTCAGCTGCCGCGCATCGGCGCGCTGCGGTCGCGCGACCGCGGCGAAACCTGGGCTGACCTCGGCATCGTCCTCGATGCGCCGGCGGGCAGCGAGGCGTGCGGCTCGCAGAATCGATTCGTGTTCGGCGGCGTCGGCGACGTCACCGCGGCGCTCGACCCCGACACGCGCGATATTTATCTGTACTTCAGCCAGTACTTCAACGATGCCGCCGCGCAAGGTGTTGCGGTGGCGCGGCTGGCGTGGGCCGATCGCGACGACCCGGTAGGAAAGGCGTCGATCTGGAATGACGGCGCGTGGCTCGCCGACGGTGCCGGCACTCCGCTGGTGCGCACGCGACAGCCCTTTCACGATCGATCGCCGGCCGCAGACGTGTTCTGGGGGCCGTCGATTCACTGGAACACGTATCTCGAACGCTATGTCATGCTGCTCAATCGCGCGCGCGACGATCAGTTCAACAACGACGGCATTTACGTTTCCTATTCGCCGACCCTGGGCGATCCGTCGCAATGGACCGCGCCGGTGAAGATCATCGACGGCGGCGGCTGGTATCCTCAGGTCATCGGGATCGAAGTGGGAACCGGCACCGATCGTTTTGCTGGCCGCCGGGCACGGTTCTTCCTTACCGGGAGGTCGGACCGCTACATCGAGTTCGAGCGCTGAGCGCGCCGGATTAGGCCCGGATGAACCGATAAGGTAGACTGGTGTTTCCTCGGGGCGTGGCTCAGCTTGGTAGAGCGCTCGGTTCGGGACCGAGAGGCCGCTGGTTCGAATCCAGTCGCCCCGACCATTTCTTCGCTTTCGTCTTGCCTCCGCCTGCGGCAACCTAGGGCTGCAGTCCTACCCAGCCTCGGCTTCCGAGTGACACCGAAAATTACGCGAACGTCAGTCGAGATTCACATTCGAAATCGATTGACATTAATTTGGTGTTCGATGATAAATGCCACCTCCGTAGAGCCTTATCCCGATGTTGACGCCGAAAGCCCTCACGGCGGTCGAACTCGCGCAGCTCGTGTCCCGGCTGACCGGGCGGACGGTTTCGCCGCGCCGCGTGCGTCATTTGCTGGTGGATGCGGCATTGGGTACGGAGCTGCAGGCGCGTCAGCAAGGGCAGACGCGGCTCTTTGGCGTGCTGGACGTGGCGTTGATCCGGCTCGTCATCGAGATGGAAAGGCAGGGCATTTCGGCCTGGGTGGCGCGCGTCGTGCTGACGTATCTGCGCGACGACATCGTACGGGCTTTTCGGTCGAGTGCGCCGGTGGCGTTAGCGGTCCACGGACTGCGAGCCAGACTCGAACCGGCGCTCAAAGCCAAGCCGTCAGGTTTGACGGCCTGGGTACCACTGCGCGAGGTTTGGAAGGGTCTCGAATCCGAAGTCGCCGGGATGCGCGCTGGTAAACCCACGGTCTGGATGTGGTCCGAGGTGCCGGCCCATACCGTGAAACGCTCGTCACTTGCGTGATCCCATTGCTGGTGGCCGCTCATGCACTACTGGACAGTTCTTGCCACGCTGCTGGTATTCGTGACGGGAGCGGGTTGTAGCGAATCGCCGTCGCAACCTCCGGCTCGCGTCGGAACGGACGCCGTGAGCCCACCTGCCAGTCAGCCGCCGAAGAGCGAAGCGGTGGCGCTCGCTGATGCTTTGGTGGAGGATCTGAGACGACGAGAGGCCGCCCAAGCGAAGTTCGATCAGCGCCCGATGCCTGCGCCGACTCCCGCCATTCTGCCGTCCGTTCCGCCGCCTCCGTCGCGCTCAATCACCACGCCGGCGATTGTCGCGGGAGCGTCGCCGGCCCCGCAAGCCCCTCCACCCGTCGCGGCTGCCGCTCCGGGACGCGACGAGAAGTGGTGGAAGGAGCAGATGAAGTCCCTTCAAGCGGTGCTCGATGCGGCCCAGGTCCAGCTCCTGGATGCGGAGAAGAACAATTTCAAGTATGGATACAACGACGCGCAGGCCGAGTACAAACGGAGGTTCGACGCCGTCACCAACGCGCGTTTAGCCATCGACCGGCTTCACGATGAGGCGCGGCGGGCCGGCGTCCCGCCGGCGTGGCTGCGGTAGCCGAACAGTAGAAACCGTGGGTCTTGGGATCGCGTCTAACTAATCAGTTGCCTGCTGTAGTCCGGAAAGCCTCATGAAAACGGCCGAAAACGTCCACACAGCCGCGATCGTTGCGCTTCTGACGCTGGTCCTCGCCGGTCCCGCCATCGCGCAGGAGCCCGTCCGAGCTATCACCGCGGACAGCATCACCATCTATAACTTCGCCAAGGTCACCGACCGCTACTACCGTGGCGGCCAGCCGATGGGCGGCCACTATGCGGATCTCGCGGCGCTTGGAGTGAAGACGATCGTCAACCTGGCGAACGAGAAGGATGGGCGCGACGAGGAACAGTCCATGGCCGAGCGGCATGGCATGCGCTACGTCAGCATTCCCATGACCACGCGCACGCCGCCGACCGAACAGGAGATCGCACAGTTCATGTCGATCATCGACGATCCGAACGGCGGTGCTGTCTACGTGCACTGCGTCGGCGGACGCCACCGCACCGGCGTGATGACCGCCGTGTATCGCATGACGAAGCACGGCCTCACGGGCGAGCAGGCGTTCAAGGAAATGAAGCAGTACAAGTACGGCCCCGACTTCCTGCACCCGGAGTTCAAGAAGTTCGTGCAGAAATACCAGCCGAAGACGGCGGCCGTCACCGCCGCCGCTCAGCAGTAAATTCCGATCAGCGCTCGCCGATCGCGACGATGTGATTCCGCGTGCGGAAGAGCAGCGTGCCTTCCGAGATCGCCGGCGTCGCCATGGCGACCTCACCGAGCGGGTTGGTGGCCAGTAGCTCGTAGGTCGGGCCCGCCTTCACCACGTACACGTCGCCGTCCTCGCTCGTGAAGTACAGACGGCCATTCGCGGCGACCGCGGACGCCGAGAACCCGGTCTTGCCGTCGCCGAGGCGCGCCTGGTAGTGGCGAGTGCCGGTCTTGGCGTCGAACGCGCTCAACACGCCGTTGTCGCGGCACACGTAGAGGATGTCGCCGTAGACGATCGGCGTCTGCATGTACCCGCCGTCGCGCATGTAACTCCACGCGATGTGGTCGTTCGAGGTCTGGCCGTCCTTCAAGGTGATATCGCCGCTGGCCGTCGGCCTGATCGCGTAGATCGGCGCGAACTTGCCATGCGCGTTGGTGATAAAGACCAGGCCGTGCGCGGTAATCGGGGTCGGCACCGGAATGTCACCACCGCCGGTCATACGCCAGATCTCCTTGCCGGTCTCGAGATCGTAGCCGCCAATGTGTTTCCAGCCGTTGACAATCACCTGATCGCGGCCGTTCATGTTGACGATCGCGGGCGTGCTCCACGTCGGGACATCGGCGCGCAGCGTGCGCCACAGCTCTTTGCCCGTGCGAACATCGAACGCCGCCACAAACGATCCTTTCTGCACGTCCGCCTGCAGGATCACACGGCCGTTGTGAATCACGGGTGAGCTCGCGAAGCCCCACTGCGCGTCCGGAACCATGAAGAATCCGGAGTCCAGCGTCCCGAAGTCCTTCTTCCAGAGCAGCTCGCCGTTCATGTTGTAGGCGAACAGACCCTCGGAGCCGAACATCGCGACGATGTGACGGCCGTCGGTGGCCAGCGTCGAGCTCGCGTGGGTGGATTTCGGATGGCGCTTGACGATCGGCACACCGGTCTTCGCCACCCGCTCCCAGCGCGGCTTGCCGTTCCGCTTGTCAAAGCATGAGACGACAAATCGGTGCTCGGTTTGATCGAGCACGGAGCCGATGTCGCCGTACAGCCCGACCTTCAGCTGCGGATCGGGCGTGCCGCTGATCGCGCTGGCCGCGCACACGTGATCGCCCCACACCACGGGACTCGAGTGGCCCAGTCCAGCGACCGGCACCCGCCACTTCACAAGCTTCTGGTCCGGCACGCTCCATTGCACCGGCAGCGTCTTCGCATCGTCCACGCCCCGCGCGGCTATGCCGCGGAACCCCGGCCAGTCGACGCCGGCGCGTGGATTGGATTGCGCGAATGCGAGTGCGGTGAAAAAGGCAATTGCAACGGCAAAGATGGTGGTCTTCATTGTGGATACCAATTCGCGAGTCGAACATCCATTTTCAGCGGCGTGAGCGCCTTCACCAGCTCCTGCAGGCCGCGCGTCGTGGGTTGCGGCCGCGAGCCGCCGGCGGGAACGGGACGCACCCACACTTGATCGTAATGATACGGATACACCACCTTCGGCTTGATCGCCTTGAGGCATTCGATCGCCGCGTCGGGCTCCATGCGCGCAGCGGGGAGGTTCATCGGGAGAAACGCCACATCGATGTTCTTCGCCGCCCGGATCTCAGGAACGCATTCCGTGACGCCGACGACGTAAATTCGACGCCCGCCGAGGGTCACGATGTAGCCGTTCGCCTCGCCCTTGGGGTGGAAGGATTCACCCGGCGTCACGTCGAAGGCCGGCGTGGCCTCGATGCGAACGCCGGCAACGTCGCGCGCGTCGCCATTGGCCATGACGATGCCGTCGGGCACCACCTTCAGGCCGTTGGCGGCAATCACCACCGGCGCGCCGGGTTTCCGCAGTCGCGCGATCGCCTTGCCGTCGAGGTGATGTCCCACGTCGTCGGTAACGAGAATCAGATCAGCGGGCTTCGCTTTGGACAGGTCGCTCACGCTCCATGGGTCGACGTGGATCACCTTGCCGGCGTGTTCAAGCTGGACATGAGAGTGCGTGAAGGGCGTAATCGTGATGTCGCCAAAAGTATCGGCGGAGAGAATCGCGGTTAGCATGACCATCGGCACCCCGAAAAGGGGCGCCCTACGAATGCGGCTGCTGATCATGGCAAGCGATACGCGGTGAGCTCACCGGGTTTGATCGAGCTGCTATTCGCGACAACGAGGTATTGCCTGCCGCCAACCATGTAGGTCATCGGCGAGCCGGTTTGGGCTCCGGGCATCGCCACCGCGCCGAGTTCGGCGCCGGTTTTCTTGTCGTAGGCGCGCAGCATGGCGCCGCGCGATCCGTCGGGCATGCGCACCGTGCCACCTTCGCCGGAGATCAGCAGCGTTTTCGTCACCAGCGTGCCGATGCCGCCTGAGCTGCCGCCGGCGCCGCCGGGCCGGCCGGTTCGAGGAACGTTCACGCCCTTGAGCTCGGGATGATTCTTGATGGCGTCAGGGGTCTCGCCGTGCGCGATCTGCCACACGAGGTCGCCCTTGTTGAGATCGACGGCGCTGATGCGGCCATACGGCGGCTTGATCAGGGGCAATCCGCGAACGTTCAGGCTGCCGCCTTCGCCGCCCTCCGAGGCGCCGCCGTCGCTGATGTAGTGCATGTCCGATCGTTTCGAGTCGTTCACCATCGCGAGAATACGCACCAGCGTATGCGAGTAGATGTAGAGCATCCCGGTTTCCGGATCGAACGACCCTCCTGGCCAATTCGGTCCGTTCGGAATGAACAACAAACCCGCCTTGCCCCCTTCACCCTTGACGATCGGTGGCGTGTAGACCGGACCGATCTTGTACTGCTCGATCATCTTGAGCCCTTCCGCTTTCAGCTCGGGCGTGAAATCGAGCACGTATTCGGGCAGGAAGCCCTGCCGCTCCACCGGCGGCGGCTTGGTGGGGAAGGGCTGCGTCGGTGCATACCACTCGCGCGGCACCGTGCCTCTTTCGACCGGCCGCTCCTCGATCGGCCACACCGGCTCGCCGGTCTTGCGATCGAACACGAAAATGAAGCCCTGTTTGGTGGGCTGGGCGATTGCCGCAATCTTCCGGCCGTTGACGGTGATGTCGACGAGGATCGGCGCGCACGGCACGTCGTAATCCCAGATCGGATGATGGACGAACTGGTAGTGCCAGATGCGCTTGCCCGTCTGGAGATCCACCGCGACCAGGCTCTCGGAGAACAGATTGTTCCCGGGTCGATGTCCACCGTAGTAGTCGCCGGTGGGGATCTCGACGGGCAGGTAAGCGATGCCGAGCTGCTCGTCCACCGTCATCTGCGTCCACACGCCGGTGTTGCCGGCGTCCTTCCACGACCCCTCGAGCCATGTGTCGTTGCCGAACTCGCCCGGAATCGGGATGGTGTGGAAGATCCACAGTCGCTTTCCCGTACGCGCGTCGTAGGCGCTGATGTAGCCCTTCGCGTTCTTGTAGCTGCGCGGCACGGTGCCGGCGCGATGCGCCGCGCCGACCAGCACGACGTTTTTCGCCACCACCGGCGCGCCATTCCAGGCGATCTCACCCTCGACAGGGTCGAGATCCTGATCGACGTTCTTTTTGAGATCGATCACGCCGTTGGCGCCGAAGTCCTTGAGTGGTCTGCCCGTTTTCGCGTCGAGGCCTACCAGCTGATATCCAATGGTCACGTAAAAGACGCGCTCGTCCCCTTTGCCGTCGGTCCAGTAGCCGACGCCTCGCCCCGACAGCCGCCGCGCCGACCGACGCGCGCGGTCGCCCTCTTCCAGGCGATGCATCCAGAGCAGCTCGCCGGTGGCGGCATCCAGGGCCACGGCGTTGCGATGCTCGCCGGCGGTGGCGTAGAGCACGCCGTTGACGAACAGCGGCGTGGTCTGGAGGTTGAAGTCGGGTCGCGACCCGAGGCTCTCGGTGCGAAACCGCCAGGCAACCTGGAGCATGTTGAAGTTGGCGGCGTTGATCTGATCGAGCGGCGCGTAGCGGGTGGCGCCAAGATCGCCGCCCCACGTGCGCCATTCGCCGTTAGGCGCGCCGTTTTGGGCGGCGACACCGGCCGTCGCCGC
>Ga0187893_10003251_pt1 | contig 33379 bp, 27 predicted proteins | sample MA1701074metaG_FD_139574 | JGI IMG/M metagenome (GOLD analysis project Ga0187893, IMG submission 139574) | White microbial mat communities from a basaltic lava cave in the Kipuka Kanohina Cave System on the Island of Hawaii, USA - MA170107-4 metaG ...
CGACCAGCTCCAGCTCGTGAAGGAGAGGCTCAAGGTCTCGCCGGACTCCGAGGCGATCCAGAAGTGGGTCTCGGCCAGGAAGAGCGCGCGCGAGATGTTCCAGGACGCCCAGAACGCGGGCGATGCCATGGCGCGCATCGCCGCCTACCGCAGGGTCGTGGACGAGTACCCCGAGGCCGACGTGACACCGCAGGCGCTGTTCATGGTGGGCTTCATCCACTCCGAGGAGCTCAAGAACCACGACGAGGCGGAGCGCGTGTTCCGGGAGCTGCTCCAGCGCTACCCGAGGTCCGAGCTCGCCCCCTCGGCGCAGTGGATGGTGGAGCACATGCGCACGGACGACGTACCCGATTTCCTGGGCGCGGACAGCAGCGCCGTGCCCGGGCGGAAGAAGTCGGCCGCGAAGGAGGGTGGCGGACGGCCGTGAGAGTCGTCGAGGTCCAGATCCACGGGCTCGGCACCGAGCCCAAGACGCAGCAGAACGTGGTCGTCCTGCGCGAGCTGGACGGCACGCGGATCCTGCCCATCTTCGTGGGCCCGTGCGAGGCCCAGGCGATCGCCCGGCTGCTCAAGCGCGAGACGTTCCCGCGGCCGCTCACGCACGACCTGTTCGCGATCCTGATCGACGGCCTGCACGCCAAGGTCACACGCGTCGTGATCACCGAGCTCAAGGAAGGCACGTACTACGCCTCGCTGCTCGTGACGCGCGAGAAGGACGTGCTGTCGGTGGACGCCCGGCCGAGCGACTCGATCGCGGTGGCGCTCCGCACCAAGTCCCCGCTCTTCGTGAACGAGTCGCTCCTCCAGTCGCCGCCCGAGCGCCCGGCGGTGAGCGATGAGCCCGACGAGCCGGCCACGCCGCCCGCGGGCCCCGAGGCGCCGCTCACCGAGGAGCAGAAGGCCGAGCAGCTCCGCCGCTACCTCGAGAACCTGGATCCCGAGGACTTCGGCAAGTTCCAGATGTGAGCCGGCCCTCCACCGTCATTCGGACGGGCGCCGCGCCCGCGCTCGCGGTGCTCCTCGCCCTGGCGCTCACCCCCGGGGCGGGCTGGGCCGCACCGCCGCCCCCCGCGCCGCGCACCGCCGCCGGGGCGGAGTCGCTGCTCGCCGCGCCGTCCTCGCGGCCGCTCGCCCGCGCGCTCGCCGAGTGGGCGAAGCAGGCGCCGCTCGACGACCTGCTCTGGCTCCTCCGGCTGCCGCCGGCCGAGACGCGCGAGCACGAGCTGGCGCTCGTGGACGCCGCCCTCGCGCGCACGCCCGCCGGGCGCGGCGCGCTCCGCCAGCGGCTGCTCGCGCGCCGGGCCGCGGCCGCGCCGCCAAGGCGGGGCGAGCCGGCGCTCCCGCTCCTCGAGGCGCTCCGGCCCTGGGCCTCGGTCCATCGCGTGGCGTCGCTGCTCCCCGACTCGGGCGACTACGCGGGCCACACGCGGATCCTGCGCGCCGCGCTCGCGGCGGGGCTCCGCTGGCGCCGCCCGCCGGGGGCGCGCCCGATCGCGTTCGACACGCTCGGCACCGGGGACAGCGACCCGGCGCGGCTCGCGGCCCAGTTCGACGAGGTGACGGCGCGCTCCGACCTGGTGATCGGCGAACTGCTGAGCGTGCCGACGCAGGCGCTGGCCACGGCCGCGGTCGTGCGCGGCGTGGTGCTCGTCTCGCCGACCGCCACGGACGAGCGGATCGGCCGCATCGGCCCGCGTGTCTTCCGGGTCGGACCCGGCCCCGAGGCTCGCGCCCGGGCGCTGGCCGACGTGGTGCTGGGCCGCGAGCCGCGCAGGGTGGCGATCATGGGCTCGGCCGAGGGGCTGCGCGGGGCGTTCGCGGCCGCGTTCGCGTCCGAGGTCGCGGCGCGCGGCGGGCGCATCGTGCGGCGGGAGGCGGCGCGCAGGCTCGGGACCGAGGCGGCGCGGCAGGCCGCCGCGCTCAAGGCCGCGGGCGTGGAGGTGCTGCTCTGGGACGGCCCCTCGCGCGACGCCGAGACGCTCGTGCGCGCGCTCGCCGGCGAGGGTGCGGCGATCCGCGTCTGCGGCGGCCCGGCGCTCGAGCCCGAGGGCATGCGCCCCTCGGCGCGCGGGCTGTTCGAGGGCGTCACCTGGGTCGCGGAGGACTGGCGGCTCGCGCCCGAGGCACGCGCGCACGTGGACTCGCTCGCGGCCGCGACCGGCACACCCGCGGGTTCGCTCTGGACGCGCGGCTTCCTCGCCGGCCGGCTCGTGGCCGCGGCGGTGGACGGCGGCGCGCGCACGCCGCACGAGCTGGCGCGCGCGCTGCGGCCGGAGAACGCGACGCTCGCGGCGGGCAACGTGCTCGACGCCACGCGCGACGGCGCGACGCTCCCCGTGTACGTGGTGCGGAACGGCCGCGCGGTGGAGGCCGGCACGCCGTAGGTCAGGCCGAAGTGCCGCGTCACGGAAGCCCGCGTGCGGCGCGGCCGCGCCCGGCTCAATAGAGCGTGAACGCGATCCGGTAGGCGGCCCATACGCGGCGGGCGTGGTCGGCCACCCGGTAGGGCCGGTAGCGGCACTCGAGGATCGCCTTGGCGGCCGCCGACTCGAGCAGCGGCTCGCGCGTGCCGCCCACGATCTGGATCTGGAGCACCGCCCCGGTCGTGTCCACGAGCGCGAGCATCTCGACCACCCCCTCGATGTTCCGCGCCCGGGCCTCCTCGGGGTACTCCGGGCGCACGAGCCGCTCGATGATGAGCTCCTCCGAGCGCACGACCGGCCCCTCGAGCGCGAGCATGCGGGCCTTGGCGAGCAGGTCGTCCTCCGCGTCGCCCTCCCCGGCGGAGGTGAGCACCTGCGCTTCAGCCTGCGGGTGCGAGGACCGCCGGGCGTCGGTCCGGCCGCCCTTCCGCGACTCGGCGGTCAGGTAGGTGATCGTGTAGAGCCCCGGCGACTCGCGCTCGGCCAGCTCCTCGAGCCGGATGCGGTCCACCCATTGCTCGGGGCCCTCGAAGCCGAACCGCATGGGGTCCTCGAGCACCTGTCGCGACACGGTCCGGCCGGCGATCAGCCCGATCAGCACGAGGCCCGCAGAGACACCCACGAGCAGGGCCGCCAGCCGACGGCGGTTGGCGGCGAGTTCGGCGAAGTAGACGGCGATGCCGTGCGAGAGGGGGTGCGGCATGGGCGCTCGGGTCCCGGCCGGCCGCGGGCGGGCGGCGGTCCGGTCAGCGCGGCGCTCGCAGGATGCGGCCGCGCTCCGAGTCTAGCAGAACCGCGCGCACGGGCGCGCGGGAGTCCTCGACCTCGACCGGCAGCGGGCCGGGCTCGGTGCGCGCGAAGCGCGCCACACCGGCGACGTCCGCCGCGACCACGAGCGTGGCGCCGAGCCGCACGGCCGCGCCGGGCACGGGGCGGTCGTCCGCGTCCCGGACGAGCAGCGAGTCGAGCGTCCCGGGGGCGGCGACTGGCGCGTCCGGCGGGGCCAGGTCGCGCGCGAGCGCGAGGAACAGCGCGTAGGCCTCGGCGCGCGCTCGGCCCGGCGCGCGCAGTACCGCCTCGCTGCTGTCCACGCGGGCGAGGTTCGCGTGGAGCGCCACCGCGCTCACCTGCGCGACCGGGTAGCTCGACGACTCACCCACCGTCACCGGCGGGAGCCCCAGGTCCGCGAGCGCGCGCTGGAGCGCTTCGGCCCAGCGCCGGCCGCCGCCGCTGCTGAAGTAGTGGCCGGCGAGCGGCGGCCGGTTCGCATGCGCGACCCGCAGGTAGCGCTCGGCCCGGAAGCCCTCCGCCACCTGCACGCGCCCGAGCTCGGTCACCGCCTGGTCGCCCTCGCGGGTGAGCACGACCGCCGCGCCCGCGGCCTCGAGCATCGCCCCGAGCGCGCGCGCGACCTCGAGGTTGAGCGCCGAGGCGCGCGTGCCGCCCGGCGCCGAGCCGGCCGGGTCGTCGCCGCCGCCCTCGGGGTCGAGCGCGATGCGCCGCCCGTGGAGCGCGCCGCCTGCCACCGCCGTGAGCGGCGGCGGCCAGGCGTCGGGCTCGCCGGAGCGCCGGAATCCGGCGAGCCGCGGCAGCGCGGCGCGACCCGAGTCGTCGGCGGGCAGCGCCACGAAGCCGTCCCGGTTGAGCCACGCGGGCCGGAGCGCCGCGCCCAGGACGAGCGGGAGGTCCCCGGGCAGGCGCCGGACGAACGCGGTGCGCGTGCGCGCGGTGTCGCGCGCGAGCGCGTGCCGGGCCGCGGGCACGGCGGGCGCGCCCGGGGCGGACAGGAGCCGCGCCACGAACGTGGCGGCGCGTGCCCGGGCGACGGTCACGCCGCGCGCGCGGCGCAGGTAGGCCCACGCCTCGCCCTCGCGCGCGACGACCGTGGTCTCGGCCGGCGAGAACACGCCGCGCGGCTCGCTCGCGATCCGCACGCGCAGCGAGTCGGGGAGCGGCAGGTCGTCCGCGTCGAGCACCCGCGCGCGCACGCCCACTAGCGCGCGCTCCGCGGCGAGCGGCGAGCCGTGTAGCGAGAGCAGCACGCGGGCCGGCGGCTTCCGCACGTGGAAACGCAGCCGCCGCGCGCGCGAGGCGCCCTCGCCCGCGAGCCGCGCCGAGAACGTGGCCTCGTGCGGGCCCGCGGCGAGCGGCGGCGTGCCGCTCCAGGCGACCTCGGCGCCGGTCACCGTCGTGGGCACGGCGGCGCCGTCGATCCGCAGCGTGGCCACGTCGAACGCGCCCGCGACCCGCGCCACGAGGCGGGGCGGCCCGAGGAACGCGGTGTCGGGCCGGCCCGCCGGATCCAGCGCCGCGAACGACTCGAGCGCGGGCGAGCGCCGCATGAAGTAGCGCACGATGCCCAGATAGAAGACCTCGGCCTCGAGGCGCCGGGCCTCGGGCCTGCGGAGCCGCTCCTCGGTCGGCGGGTAGGTGAGGAAGCTGGCCTCGGTGAGGAGCGCGGGGGCGTCGCTGTTCCGGACCACGAAGAAGTTACCCGGGATCATCTTGCAGACGTCGATGCCCAGGTTCCGCACCGTGGCCCGGAACACGTCCTGTGCCACGTCGTAGGACGGGCCCTCGTCGCCGAGCTGGTAGTAGGTCTGCGTCTCGTTCACGTCGCGTGCGCTCTGCGGGTCGGCGTTGTGGTGGATGCTCACGAACAGGTCGGGGGCGAACGCATTGGCGATCCGCGAGCGCTCCGCGAGGTCGGCGCGCAGCGCGGAGTCGGCGGGGGTGAGGAAGTCGCGGTCGGTCTCGCGGGTCATGAACACCTCGGCGCCCGCGGCGCGGAGCAGGTCGCGGAGCTCGAGCGCGACCCCGAGGTTCACCTCCTTCTCGGTGAGCCCGTTCAAGCCCACCGTGCCGCGGAAGGAGCCGCCGTGGCCCGGGTCGAGCACGATGCGCTTCCCGCGCACCGCGGCCGCGTCCACCGAGTCGAGGGAGTCGCGGCGGCCGTCGTAACCCGCGCGCGGCGGGGCCTTGATCGGCGGCGGCGTGGGCGCGAGCTTCGGCGGCGCAGCGCAGCCCAGCGCGAGCGAGAGCGCGAGCGCGGCGGCGGCCGCGGCCCGGAGCGCGAGGCTCCCGCCCCGGCCGACCCGGCGCGTCCCTGCGACCGTGTGCCGCATGCGGCGCACGCTAGCACCCGCGCAAATCTCGCGGCAACCGGCGCTTGCGGGCGCGGACGCGCGCGTGCTACCTCTCCACCTCCTTCCGGGTTCCACACCGCTCGGCACACGGGGGCACACCCGGGTCGCCGGCGCGCCGCGCGGCGCAGGCCGACGGTCCGCGGGCACTCCACTCATAGAGGGGGTCGTCATGAGGGTCCGCCACGGAATGCCGCTCGCCGCGCTGCTCGCCGCCTCGTTGCTCGCGGGCGGCTGCGGGGGGAGCGGCAAGGATGAGCTGGTGATCGGCGAGTACGGCTCGCTGACCGGCGGGGACGCCACGTTCGGGCAGTCCACGAAGCTCGGCGTCGAGGTCGCGCTCGCGGAGCTCCAGAGCGAGAAGCAGGGGAAGATCGGCGGTCTGCCGGTGCGGATCGTGGTCGAGGACGACCAGAGCCAGGCGCAGGAGGCGGCGACCGCGGTGCAGAAGCTGGTGAACCAGGACCAGGCGATCGCGGTGCTCGGCGAGGTGGCTTCGTCGCGCTCGCTCGCGGGCGGGCCCATCTGCCAGGCGGCCGGCGTGCCCATGATCTCGCCGTCGTCCACGAACCCGAAGGTCACCCAGATCGGCGACTACATCTTCCGCATGTGCTTCCTGGACGACTTCCAGGGGCGGAGCGTGGCGAAGTTCGCCACCCAGAACCTGGGGCTCAAGCGGATCGCCATTCTGAAGGACGTGAAGAGCGACTATTCGATGGGCCTGACCGAGTTCTTCACCGCCGCGCTGAAGGAGATGGGCGGCACGGTCGTGGCCGAGCAGGCGTACCAGGCCGGCGACCCGGACTTCAGCGCCCAGCTCACCGCGATCAAGGCCCGTAACCCGGAGGCTGTCTACATCACCGGCTACTACACCGAGGCCGGCCTGATCGGGCGCAAGGCGCGCGAGCTGGGGATCACCGCGCCACTGCTCGGCAGCGACGGCTGGGAGAGCGAAAAGCTGCTGGAGATCGGCGGCGAGGCGCTGAACGGGTCCTACTACACGAACCACTGGGCGCTCGACCAGCCCGACCCGCAGCTCCAGGCCTTCCTCAAGACCTACCGCGAGAGGAACGCCGGCTCCGACCCCGACGCGATCGCCGGGCTCGCCTACGACGCGGCGAAGGTCCTGTTCGGCTGCCTCGAGAAGCTGGCGGCGGAGGATCCGGCCACGTTCCGGGCGCTGGGCTCGGCCAGGGCCGGCACGCCCGAGCGGAAGGCGGCCACCGCGAAGCTGCGTGACCTGATCGCGCAGACGAAGGATTTCCCCGGGGTCACCGGGACGATCACGCTGGACGAGAACCGGAACGCGTCCAAGCCGCTCGTGGTGCTCGAGATCAAGGGCGGCAAGAAGGTGTTCAACACCTCGATCAACCCCTGACCCGAGAGGGCCCGGCGGGCCGCGGGCGGCGCCCCGCGGCCCGCCGCCACGCATGAGCGAGTTTCTCCAGCAGCTCGTGAACGGGATCACGTGGGGCAGCGTGTACGCGCTCATCGCGCTCGGCTACACGATGGTCTACGGCATCCTGCGGCTCATCAACTTCGCCCACGGCGACATCTACATGCTGGGCGCGTTCACCGGCCTCTACGCCTCGCGCTGGTTCGGAGCCGCGCAGCAGCCCTCGCCGCTCAAGGCCCTGCTCGTTCTGGTGACGAGCATGGCGGTCTGCGCCGTCCTCGGCATGGTCATCGAGCGGCTCGCCTACAAGCCGGTCCGGCGCTCGCCGCGGCTGTCCGCGCTCATCACGGCGATCGGCGTCTCGCTGTTCCTGGAGAACGGTTGCGTGCTGCTGTTCGGGGCGAGCCCGCGATTCTTCCCGCAGATCGTGGAGCAGCGGAACCTGCCGCTGGGCTTCGGGGTAACGCTCTCGAACCAGCAGCTCATCGTGATCGTGGTCTCACTCGTGCTCATGCTCGCGCTGCGCTGGCTCGTGCTCCACACGCGCGTGGGCAAGGCCATGCAGGCGGTATCGCACAACCACATGGCCGCCGCCCTCATGGGCATCTCGGTGGACCGCATCGTCACGTTCACGTTCATGATCGGCTCGGCGCTGGCCGCCGCGGCCGGCGTGCTGGTGGCGCTCCAGTCGCCCCGCATCGAGCCGTACATGGGCATCCTGCCCGGGCTCAAGGCGTTCGTGGCCGCCGTCCTCGGGGGCATCGGCAACATCCCGGGCGCGGTCGTGGGCGGGCTCGTGATGGGCATCGCCGAGGTGCTCGTGACCGGCTACCTCTCGCCCACCTACCGCGACGCCATCGCGTTCATCCTGCTCATCGTCATCCTGCTCGTGCGGCCCGCCGGCATCTTCGGCCGGGCCGTGGCCGAGAAGGTCTGACGTGCGTCGCACCCTCGGACCCGCCGCCGCGCTGGGCGTGCTCCTCCTGCTCGACCGCTGGGTCCCGGCCGCGACGAACGACTATCACTTCCAGGTGCTGATGCTCATCGGCATCAACATCGTGCTGGCGGTGTCCCTCAACCTGGTGAACGGCTTCACCGGCCAATTCTCCATCGGGCACGCCGGCTTCATGGCGGTCGGCGCGTACGCCTCGGCCAAGTTCTCGCTCGAGCTGGGCAAGCCGCTCGTGGCCTCGATGGCGGCGCTGCCGGCGCCGCTCGCCCAGGGCGTCGCGCTGCTGTTCGCGCTCACCGCCGGCGGCCTGCTCGCCGCGGTGGCCGGCTGGCTCGTGGGCCTGCCGAGCCTGCGCCTGCGCGGCGACTACCTCGCCATCGTCACGCTCGGCTTCGGCGAGATCATCCGCGTTGTCATCCTGAACGTGGAGGCGATCGGCGCCGCGCGCGGGCTCCCGGACATCCCCCAGTGGGCGAGCTTCTTCTGGGTGTTCGGCACGGTCGTGGTGGTGGTCACGCTGGCGCGGCACATCGCCGCGAGCACGCACGGACGGGCCATGTTCGCGATCCGGGACGACGAGGTGGCGGCCGAGGCGCTGGGCGTGGACACGACGCGCTACAAGGTCGTCGCGTTCGTGATCGGGGCGTTCTTCGCGGGCGTGGCGGGCGGGCTGTCCGCGCACTTCCTGAGCTACCTGAACCCCAGCTCGTTCACGTTCCTCAAGAGCATCGAGGTCATCGCCATGGTGGTGCTGGGCGGCATGGGCTCCGTGACCGGCTCTATCCTCGCCGCCACGATCCTCACGCTGCTGCCCGAGGTGCTGCGCCCGGTCAAGGACTTCCGCATGGTGGTCTACTCGCTCATGCTCGTCATCCTCATGATCACGCGCCCGCAGGGGCTGCTCGGCACGCACGAGCTGACGTGGACGCGGCTGCGCGGCTGGTTCGGCCGGCGCGCGCCGGCGAAGGGCGCCGCGTGAGCATGGCCGCGGGTGCGCCCGCGCCGGGGGCGGCGGAGCCCCTGCTGCGCCTGGAGCGCGTCACCATGCGCTTCGGCGGCCTCAAGGCGGTCGGCGACCTGGACCTGGACGTCCTCCCGGGCGAGCTCGTTGGGCTCATCGGCCCGAACGGCGCCGGCAAGACCACGGTGTTCAACGTCATCACCGGCGTCTACGCGCCGACCCAGGGGCGGGTGCTGTTCGAGGGCCGGGCCATCCACGGGTTGAAGGCGCATCGCATCGCCTGCGGCGGCATCACACGCACGTTCCAGAACATCCGCCTGTTCACGCGGCTCACGTGTCTCGAGAACGTGTGCGTGGCCGCCCACCCGCACCGCCAGGCGGGGCTGGCCGCCGCGATGCTGCGCACGCCTGGCTTCGAGCGCGACGAGGCGGCGTTGCGCGGGCAGGCCATGGAGATGCTCGACGTGCTCGGCCTCGCGGCGGTGGCGGACCAGCCGGCCACGAGCCTGCCCTACGGCCAGCAGCGCCGGCTCGAGATCGCGCGCGCGCTGGCCGGCAAGCCGCGGCTCCTGCTGCTCGACGAGCCGGCGGCGGGGCTCAACCCCCAGGAGTCCGACAAGCTCATGCACCTGATCCGCGACATCCGCGGGCGCTTCCAGCTCACCATCCTCCTCATCGAGCACGACATGAGGGTGGTCATGGGGATCTGCGAGCGCGTCTCGGTGCTCGACTACGGCCTCAAGATCGCCGAGGGCACACCGGCTGAGATCCGCTCCGACCCCAAGGTGATCGAGGCCTACCTGGGCGAGGAGACTCCGGCGTGAGCCAGCTCGTGGTGGAGGGGCTCGACGTCTTCTACGGCGCCGTGCACGCGCTCAAGGGCGTCTCGCTCCGGGTCGAGGCCGGCGAGATCGTCACGCTCATCGGCGCGAACGGCGCGGGCAAGACCACGCTGCTGCGCACGATCTCGGGCGTCGTGCCCGCCCGGGCGGGGCGCGTCGAGTTCGAGGGCCGCGAGCTGGGCCGGCTGCCGGCGCACGAGATCGTGGGGCTCGGCATCTCGCAGAGTCCCGAGGGCCGCATGGTGTTCGCGAACCTGTCCGTGGAGGACAACCTCGAGCTGGGCGCCTACCGGCGCCGCGACCGCGTGCGCATCCAGCAGGACCGCGACGAGGTGTTCCGGCTCTTTCCCCGGCTCCTCGAGCGGCGCCGGCAGCTCTCGGGCACGCTCTCGGGTGGCGAGCAGCAGATGCTGGCCATCGGGCGGGCGCTCATGAGCCGGCCGCGGCTGCTGCTCCTGGACGAGCCCTCGCTGGGGATCGCGCCGCTGCTCGTGCGCGACATCTTCCGCACCATCGTCGAGATCAACCGCGGCGGCGTCACGGTGCTGCTCGTGGAGCAGAACGCGCACATGGCGCTCGGGATCGCGAAGCGCGGCTACGTGCTCGAGACCGGGCGGGTGGTGCTGGAGGACGAGGCGGCGAGGCTCGCCGCCAACGACGAGGTGCGGGCGGCGTACCTTGGCGGCTGACCCGTTACGCGACATCATGGAAAGTTCGGCACCCGACTCGAAGGAGGTTTCCCAAATGCCCTCGTCCCGCGCCGCGGCCACCTGGATCCTGGGCGCCGCGCTCCTGCTCATCCCGGCGTCCGTCCCCGCACAGACCGCGACGGGCCCGCACGGCGTCACCGTGCGCGGCCGCGTCGTGGACGCGGAGTCGAAGCAGCCCGTGGACCAGGCTGACGTCTTGGTCGTGGGCACCGACCGGCGCACGACCACCGACGAACACGGCCGCTTCGTGCTGGAGGGGGTGCCTGCGGGCACCTGGACGTTGAGCGTGCAGCGCCTCGGCTTCGCGCCGCTCCGCCGCGAGCTGGTGGTCGCCGAGGGCGCCGAGCAGAGCCTCGAGCTCACGCTCGCACGCGCCACGATCCCGCTCGCCGAGGTCACGGTGACGCCCGGGAGCTTCTCGTTCATGGGGCAGGGGACGGGGCTCCGCCAGACCATGTCGCGCGAGGACGTGGAGGCGGTGCCGCAGATCGGCGACGACATCTTCCGGGCCGTGAACCGTCTGCCGGGGCTCGCGTCCAACGACTACGCCGCGCACTTCGGCATCCGCGGCGGCCGGCACGACGAGACGCTCATCCTGCTGGACGGGCTCGAGCTCTACGAGCCCTACCATCTCAAGGACTTCAACGAGGGTGCGATCAGCATCGTGGACGCCCAGACCATCGACGGCGTGGAGCTGATGACCGGCGGCTTCCCGGCGCGCTACGGCAACCGCAGGAGCGGCGTGTTCGACATCCGCTCGCGGACCCCCGACCGCACCCGCGTCTCGCTCGGGAGCAGCATGTTCAATTCGCACGCCATGGCCATGGGCACGTTCGGCGAGGGGAGCGGCTCGTGGCTCGCGTTCGGGCGCGTCGGCTACCTGGGGCCCGTGTTCAAACTGATCGACCAGGGCGACCTGCCGAAGCCGCGGTACGAGGACGCGTTCGCGCGCGTGGGGTGGAAGCCCCACCCGAAGCACGACGTGGCGCTCGAGGTCCTGCACGGCGGCGACCGGTACAACTACGACATCACGGCCACCACCGGGTTCTCGGACACGATCGTCACCCAGGAGGTGGCCGACACCCGCTACGGGAACAGCTACGTGTGGACCACGCTCCGCTCGGCGCTGGGGCCGCACACGAACGTGCGCACGCTGCTCTCGGGCGGCCTCGTGACCCGGGACCGCAAGGGCTACGAGCAGTCCATCATCCTGCCGTACCCCTACTACCGCATCGAAGGCGACCGCCGTTACACGATCCTGGGCGCGGCCCAGGACTGGACGGTGGGGCTCTCCGAGAACGACATCCTCGGCTTCGGCGTGGATTTCCGGGAACTCCGGGTGAAGGACGACTACCAGAGCCGTGTGGACCGCGACCCCAACGACCCGGAGCCACCGGACCCGGGCGAGTTCCCCATCTTCATCACCAACCGGCTCGACCGGAGGGGCTCGAGGCTCGCGCTCTACCTCTCGAACCGCTGGCGCGCGCTCCGGCCGCTCGTGCTCGAGACCGGCGTGCGCTTCGACCGCGCCACCTGGACCGGCGACCGCGATGTGAGTCCGCGCGCGAGCGCCGCGCTCGACCTGGGTCGCGGGATGACGCTGCGCCTGGGCTGGGGCTTCTACCGGCAGATGCAGAACCTGGACGAGGTCTCGGCGCTGGATGCCGACACCCGCTACTTCCGCTCCGAGCGCTCGGACCAGTGGACCGTGGGCTGGGAGCGCGTCGCGGGCCAGGGCTCGCTGCTGCGCGTGGAGGGCTACCTCAAGTTCGGCACGCACCTGCGCCCGGTGTTCCGCAACTGGCGCGGCGCCGTGGACGCGTTCCCGGAGCCCAACGAGGACCGTATCCGGGTCATCGCCGACGAGAACACGAGCCGCGGCGTCGAGGTCTACTACGACCGCCCGCTCGGGAAGAGCGTCACGCTAAGGGCGAGCTACTCGTTCGCGATCACCGACGAGGACGTGAAGCGGATCGACAACGTGAACAGCGGCGACCCGCTCACCTACGACCTTGCGCACCCCGGGCCGCAGGACCAGCGACACGCCGCGAACACGGACTTCACCTGGCGCACCGGGCGCTACACGCTCAATGGCTCGCTCGCCTGGCACACCGGCTGGCCCGCCACACACGAGCGCCTGGTGCCGGTCACGAACGACCTCGGGCAGCCCGACTTCGCCGTGCGCCCGCTCCAGCTCTACGGCGAACGGCTCCCGGACTACCTGCGGCTGGACCTGCGCGCGAGCCGCAAGTGGCCGACCCGCTGGGGCGATTTCGGCGCCTCGCTCGAGGTCATCAACGCCACGAACAACGCGAACGTCTTCGGCTACGACTACTTCAAGCGCCGGGACGGCTCCGGGCAGGTGGTCCTCGACCGCGGGGACGAGCGATGGTTCACGATCCTCCCGGCGCTCGGGATCACCTGGAGCCGGAGCTTCTAGCCCGACCTATTCATGAGCCCGCCGCCTGCGAGCGCGGTCTGCACACCATCCGCCGCGTCGTCCGGCCGGCCGCTTCCTCGACGTGTCCACCGACACGACTGCGTCGCGGCCGGCCAGACTCCTTGCGGCTGGTGCACATCCCGCACTCTCGGCTGGCGGTTCATGAATAGGTCGGGCTAGCCCAGGCCAGCCTTGCCGCCTCGGGCGAAGTCGCTATCCTCGGCCTCCCCACCGCTCCCGGGAGAGGAAGGATGATGCGATTCTCCATCCGTTTGATGCGCGAGCACGATGCCCGCTGGATCGCCGAGGTTCCCGAGCTGCCCGGGGTCCTCGTCTACGGGACCAGCTCGGAGGAAGCCATCGCCAAGGTGAAGGCGCTCGCGCTCCGCACAGTGGCTGACCGACTGGACCACGGTGAGACGGCTCCCGATCTGGACGGTGTGAGCTTCGCCGCCGCCTGATGCGGTGGGGGAGCGCCCCCGCACGACGAGTCCTCGCAGCGCTGATCCGGATCGGCTGGGAAGTCCGACGCGTCCGGGGTTCGCACCACGTCCTGTGCCGCCCCGGGTGGCCTGACTTCGTCTTCGCTTTCCACGCCGGCGAGGAGCTGGGCCCCGTGATGCTGGCCCGGATCGGCAAGTGGACCGGCCTGCGCCCCGAGGATCTTCACTGAACTTCCCACCGCCCCCATTCCGGCCCGCGCTCCGCTCTGCTAGCGTCCGGGTCATGTCCGTCGGCTCGCTGCGCACGCTGCCCTCCGTGGAGAAGCTCCTCGGTCAGGAGCCGCTCGTGAGCGCGCTCCGCGAGCTGCCCCGCACGGTCGTGCTGGAGGCGGCGCGGGCCACGCTCGCGGAGGCCCGGGCGGCGCTCCGCCGCGGCCGGCAGGAGGTCGCGCCGGATGCCGGGACGCTCGCCGACCGTGCCGCGGTCCGCGCGCGCCTCGCGGTGCTCCCCGCGCTCCGCCGCGTGCTCAACGGCACCGGCATCGTGCTGCACACGAACCTGGGGCGCGCGCCGCTCGCCGCGGCGGCCCGCGAGGCGGTGGCCGCGGTGGCCGCGGGCTACAGCTCTCTCGAATACGACCTCGAGCTGGGCCGGCGCGGCGACCGCGGGCTCGGGATCGAGCGCTGGCTCGTGCGGCTCACCGGGGCCCCGGCGGCGCTGGTCGTCAACAACGGCGCGGCCGCGATCCTGCTCGTCCTGGCCGCGGTCGCCGGAGGCCGGAAGGTGCTCGTCTCGCGCGGCGAGCTGGTGGAGATCGGGGGCTCTTTCCGGGTGCCCGAGATCATGGAAGCGAGCGGCGCCACGCTGGTCGAGGTGGGTGCCACGAACCGCACCCACCTGCGGGACTACGAGCGCGCCCTCGCGCGGCACGGCCGCGAGGTGGGCGCGATCCTGCGCGTCCACCGCAGCAACTTCCGCATGCAGGGCTTCGTGCGCCTGCCCGAGCTGGCCGAGCTGGCCGCGCTCGCGAAGCGGCACCGGGTCCCGCTGGTGGAGGACCTGGGGAGCGGCGCGCTCGCCGACCTCGCCGCGTTCGGGCTCGCGCACGAGCCGACCGTGGGCGAGAGCCTCGCCGCGGGCGCGGCCGTCGTGACCTGCTCGGGCGACAAGCTCCTGGGCGGCGCCCAGGCGGGCCTGGTGCTGGGCTCAGCCCGGCTGGTCGATTCGGCGAAGAAGCACCCGCTCGCGCGCGCGCTGCGCACGGACAAGCTCGCGCTCGCCGGACTCGAGGCCACGCTCGCCCTCTACGCCGACCCCGCCAGCGCCCGCGCCGCCATCCCGACGCTGGCGATGCTCGGCGCGGGCGAGGCCGAGCTGCGGGCGCGCGCCGAGCGGCTGGCGCAGGCGCTGCGCGCGCGCGTGCCGGGCCTGCTCGCCGAGATCGCCGCCGGCGAGGGCGAGGTGGGCGGCGGCTCGCTCCCGCTCCAGAAGCTGCGCGGGCCGGTGGTCGTCTTCGGGCATCCGTGGCTCGCCGCGGCCGAGCTCGAGAGCCGCGCGCGCGCGGCCGAGCCGCCGGTCATCGGCACCATCCGCGCCGGCGCGTTCCGGCTCGACCCGCGCACGCTCGCCGACGACGAGATCGAGCTCGCGGCCGGCGCGCTGTCGTCGGCCTGGGGCGGCGACCGCGGCTGACCTGCCGGGGGCCTGCGGGCCCGCCGGTCACGAGCGAGTCACGCGCCCGCGCAGGGCGGCGTCCGGCGTTGACCCCGGCCCGGCGAGCCTCTACCTTGGCGCGCAGGTCGGCCCGCCGCACCCCTCCGGACCGCGGTCCGGGCCCGCCCGACGAGACAGTGCTCACGCAGCCAGGACAGACACCGAGGTCTCGCCTCCGACACTGAATCGCGGGCCGACTCCCGCGAACGGTGCTCGGGATGGTCCAGCCGTGGACGGACCGACTGCGCGCAGGTACTGCCTGTCGCGGGTCATCCCATGCCCCGGCCCGCCCCATTCCCGCGTGCCCGTGGAGTGCAGGGATGTTCCTCAACAAACTCGAGATCCAGGGCTTCAAGTCGTTCTGCGACCGCACCGAGATCCGCTTCGGCGACGGCATCACCGGCGTCATCGGGCCGAACGGCTGCGGCAAGACCAACGTCTCCGACGCCATCCGCTGGGTGCTGGGCGAACAGTCCGCCAAACAGCTCCGCGGCGACTCGATGGAAGACGTCATCTTCAACGGCTGCCCCACGCGCAAGCCGCTCGGCATGGCCGAGGTCCACCTCACGTTCCAGAACGACCGCGGCATCCTGCCCACGGAGTTCTCCGAGGTCACGATCTCGCGCCGCGTGTTCCGCTCCGGCGTCTCCGAGTACTTCCTCAACAAGACGCCGTGCCGCCTGCGCGACATCCGCGACCTGTTCTTCGACACCGGGATGGGCAGCCACGCCTACTCGGTGATCGAGCGCCAGATGGTGGACAACATCCTCTCCGACACGACCGGCCACCGCCGGTTCCTGTTCGAGGAGGCCTCGGGCATCACCAAGTACAAGCAGCGGAAGAGGGAGGCGTTGAACAAGCTCGACGCCACCGAGGTAGACCTCACGCGGCTCAACGACATCGTGTTCGAGATCGAGCGCGAACTGCGCTCGCTCGCCCGGCAGGTGGGCAAGGCCCGCCGCTACCAGCGGCTGCGCGACGAGGTGCGCGACCTGGACCTCTCGCTCACCGCCGGGAGCCTCGAGGCGCTGCGCGTGCGCGAGGCGACGGCGCGCGAGGAATGGCAGGAGGAGGCCACGCGGCGCGCGGGGCTCGCGGCCGCGCTGGACGGCGCCGAGGCCGGGCTCACCGAGCGGAAGCTCACGCTGCTCGAGCGCGAGCGCGAGATGCTGACCGCGCAGGGCGGGCTCAAGGACCGCGAGGAGGCCCGCGTCGCCGCCGAACACCAGGTCGTGCTGCTCCAGGAGCGGGCGTCGGGGCTCCTGCGCCGGGCCGAGGAGGCGGGCGAGGAGGCGGCGCGCATGCGCGAGCGCCTGGGCGAAACGCGCGCGCGGGAAGGGGAGGTGCGCGAGCGCCTGGCCGGGACGCGCGCCCGGCACGAGGCCGCCCGGTCCGAGGCCGGTGCGGCCGAGGCCGCGCTCGAGCAGCTCGAGCAGGAGCTCAGGTCCGGTCGCTCGAAGGCGGCCGAGCACAAGCAGCTCTCGCTCGACCTGTTCTCGGTCGAGGCCGAGAAGAAGGGGGCGTGCGAGCGCCTGCGCGAGCGCCAGGCATCGCTCGCCGAGCGCCGGGCCGCGGCCGAATCGCGGCGGCAGGAGCTGCTCGAGCGCGCGGCCGTGCTCGAGCGCTCCGCGACCGAGGGCGAGGAGCGCCGGCGCGAGCTGGAGGAGTCCGTGAGCGGCGCGCGCGGCGAGCTGGAAGCGAGCGAGGACGCGATCCGCGCCGTCGAGGCGCGCATCGCGGACGCCGACGCCGCGCTCTCGCGCCAGCGCCAGGACGCCGCGGCGGCCGACTCGCGCCTGCGCACGCTGCTCGAGCTCAAGGCCAACTTCGAGGGCATCTCCGAGGGCGGTAAGGCGCTGCTCGCCGGGCGCAACGCGCTGCCGGGCCTGGTCGGGATCGTCGCGGACGTGCTCGAGGTGCCGCCCGCCCACCTGGACGCGCTCGAGGCCTCGCTCGGCGAGGCGGCGTCGTTCGTGCTGGTGGAGGACCGCGCCGCGATCGAGCCCGCGCTCGAGCGGCTGCGGCGGCCCGAGGGCGGCCGCGCCACGCTCGTGGACCTGTCGGCGCTCGGCGCCACACCGCTGCCCGAGTTCCCCGCCGGCCCCGGTGTCATCGGCCGCGCGAGCGAGCTGGTGCGCTGCGAGCCGCGCTTCCGCGCGCTCGCCGAGCGGCTGCTGGGTTCGGTCATCGTCGTCCGCATGCGCGACCAGGCGCGCGCGCTCGCGCAGGAGTCGGCGGGCGGGCTCCGGTTCGTGAGCGCCGACGGCGAGGTCTGGGAGCGCGGCCGCGTGCGCGCGGGCGCCGGCCCCGCGGCCGCGGCGGGCTCGCCCGGTACGGGCGGACTCCTGCACCGAGAGACCGAGATCCGCGAGCTCTCGGGCCGCCTCGCCGAGCTGGGCCTCGCCCTTGAGGGGCTCGAGCTCCAGCGCGACGCGGAGACCGGCGCGCGCGCCCGCGCGCTTGAGCAGCGCGACCGGTCGCGCCGGCTCCTCGACGAGGCGCGCACCGCGCTCGAGGCGCAGGTGCGCGAGCTGGCCGGGCTCGAGCGCGAGCGCACGTTCGCCTCGCAGGAGGCGAGCGAGCGCGTGCGCGAGCGCGACGCCTTCGCGCTCGAGATCGGGACGCTCTCCCGGGCGCTCGCCGAGGCCGAGGCCGAGCACGCGCGGTTCCAGGGCGAACTCGAGGTGGTGCGGGCGCAGCTCGCCGACGCCGACGGCAGCGTGCACGAGCTGGAGTCGCGGCGCGACGAGGCCGCCGCGCGCGCGCAGGCGGCCCGCGAGGCGCTGCTGCAGTCGTCCCGCGAGGCCGGCGAGCTCGAGGCCCAGTGGGCACGGCTCGAGCAGACGCTCCAGGAGCTGGAGGCGGGCATCGCCTCGCGCGAGACCGAGGCGACGCAGCATCGCGGCCAGGTCACCGGCCTCACGGCGGAGGTGTCCGGGCTCCAGGCCGGGCTCACCGGGCTCGTCGAGTCCGAGGGCTCGCAGCGCGAGCGCGTGCTCGAGCTGCAGAAGGTGTTCCTCGCGCTCAAGGAGGAGGTGCAGGGCCTCGACGACCGCGCCCGCGACCTGCGCTTCCAGCAGACCGAGCTGGGCGAGCGGCTGCACCAGCTCGAGCTGGACCGCGTCCAGGCGCGGGCCGAGCTGGACCGCACGCTGGAGCGGCTCAAGACCGAGTACCAGATCGACCCCGAGGCGTTCACGCCGGCGCCGCTGCCCGAGGGCACGAGCCCCGAGGACGCCGCGCGGAGGCTCGAGGAGGTCCGCCTGCAGCTCAAGGGCATCGGCCCCGTGAACCTGCTCGCGCTCGAGGAGTACGGGCGCAAGAAGGAGCGCTTCACGTTCCTCACCCAGCAGCGCACGGACGTGACCCAGGCCAGGTCCCAGCTCCTCGAGGCCATCGACAAGATCAACGTCACCGCCGCGCAGCTCTTCACCGAGACGTTCGCCAAGGTGCAGGCGAACTTCAAGGACATCTTCCGCACCCTGTTCGAGGGCGGCGACTGCGAGCTGCGGCTGCTCGGCGAGGACTCGATGGAGGCCGAGATCGAGATCGTGGCCAAGCCGCGCGGCAAGCACCTCCAGAGCATCTCGCTCATGTCGAGCGGCGAGCGGGCGCTCACCGCGATCGCGCTGCTGTTCGCGATCTACCTGGTGAAGCCGTCGCCGTTCTGCCTGCTGGACGAGGTGGACGCGCCGCTCGACGACGCGAACGTGGAGCGGTTCCTGAACATGCTGCGGCGCTTCGGCGAGAAGACCCAGTTCGTGGTGATCACCCACAACAAGCAGACCATGGAGGCGGCCGGCTCCATCTACGGCGTCACCATGCAGGAGCTGGGGGTCTCGCAGCTGGTCTCGGTCAACCTGGACGGCGTGGACGTGAGCCGCTTCCCGCGCCGCGAGGTGGCCGAGGTCGCGGCCGGCTGACCCCGCCGCAGGGCCCGCCGTGAGCCTGTGGGAGCGCGTCCGGCGCGGCCTCGCTCGCACGCGCGAGTCGCTCACCGGGACGCTCGGGGCGGTGCTCGGAGGGCGGGCCGTGGATCCGGCCGCGGCCGAGGCGCTCGAGCACGCGCTGCTCGCGGCCGACGTCGGCCCGGCCACGGCCGAGCGCCTGGTGGCGGAGTCCCGCGCGCTGCTCGGGAAGCCCGGCGCGGCCGACCTGCGCACGGCGCTCGAGCGCGCCGCCGCGCGGCTCCTTTCGTCGGCGCGGGCGGAGTTCGCGCCCGGGCCCGAGCGCCCCTGGGTGGCGCTCCTCGTGGGTGTGAACGGCGCCGGGAAGACGACGCTCGCCGGCAAGCTCGCCGCCCGCTTCGCTGGCGAGGGGCGGCGCACGCTGCTCGTGGCCGCCGACACGTTTCGCGCCGCGGCTGGCGAGCAGCTCGAGGCCTGGGCCGGCCGCGCCGGCGCCGATATCGTGCACCCCGGCCCGCCCGGGGCCGACCCGGCCGCCGTCGTCCACGACGGACTCGCCGCCGCCCACGCGCGTGGCGCCGAGGTGGTGCTCCTGGACACGGCCGGGCGGCTGCACACGAAGCACAACCTGATGGCCGAGCTCCAGAAGGTGGCCCGCGTGTGCGCGCGCCAGGCGCCGGGAGCGCCGCACCACGTGCTGCTCGTCCTGGATGGCACGCAGGGCCTGAACGGCCTCGCCCAGGCCCGCGAGTTCACCCGCGCCGTGCCGGTCACGAGCCTCGCCGTCACCAAGCTCGACGGCACCTCGCGCGGCGGCGTGGTGCTGGCGATCGCCGGCGAGCTCGGCCTGCCCGTCTCGCTCATCGGCCTCGGCGAGGGCCTCGACGACTGGCAGCCCTTCGACCCCGAAGCCTACGCGAAGGGGTTGTTCGAGTAGGCGGCGGCCGGCAGTCGGCCACCGAGCGCGTCGGTTCCGTGTCGCCGACGCGGCCCGAAGGCCCGGGACGCGCCCCCCGGTCAGCGCTTCTTCGTCGCCGGCGCGACGGCCGAGGCGCGGGTCGCGGCGCGCTGGGCCGCGATGCTCTTCCGCAGGTGGTGCGGGACCATCCGCGCCTCGAGCCCGCCGTGGCCAAAGTCGAGCAGGTTCGCGCTCCCCTCGCCCCGGTCGCGGATCGAAAGCGGCGTGCCGTCGCCCGAGCGCCCCACCAGCCACGCCTTGCGCGACGACGTCGTCACGATGTCCTCGCGCGCCAGGCGCGTGATGGGCACCTCGTCCGTGTACCAGGACGTGCGGTCCTCGCGCAGCTCGGTGTAGACCGTGCTGTCGCCCACCGATGACGTGACCCCTTTGCCCTGACGCAGCAGCACCTTGCTCACGGTCACGGTGCGGCCGCGGATCGTGACCGTGTCGGGGCCCAGCTCCTCGCGCGACCAGTTCACCGGGTTCTTCACCTCGTGCCGGGCCCTGAGCGTGCTCGAGGCCGGCTTGTTGATGTCCACCTTCGGGGTGCCGTCCTCGTTGAGCATGCTGATCATCTTGCGCGTGTAGAGGAGCAGGCGCTGGATCGCCGAGCTGTCCGAGAAGATCGAGTAGGAGACGAGCGAGGCGCGCGTGCGCGGCGGCTCGCCCGGCACGTCCACCCAGGTCTCCACCCAGAAGCCCGGGTCGCCCCAGAAGTCCTCCTCGCCGGCGATGAGGATGGTGAGCGTGTAGTCGTCGCGCATCCCCAGCTCGCTCCCCCCGCTCATCTTATAGCGCGCCCAGTCGCCGACCTTGAACGTGGGCCTGGCGGAGTAGTCGATGAGGCCGATGGCGTTGATCACGCTCTGGCCGCGGGCCGGCGCGGCCGCGCCGCAGGCGGCCAGCAGGGCGAAGGCGGTCAGCACTCGGATGGCACGGCGCATGCAGCGGTTCTCCCGGGGCTCGGCCCGCCGCGGGGCGGGTCGTGGGTCTCGGCCGGTCGCGCCGCACGGCGGTGGCCGTGCGGGCCCCGGATTATGACAGCGAGGCGCGAGGTTCGTGAAGCGGTCCAGCGCCCCCGGCGGAGTCCCTGACATGGACGTGGACGACCTGACACCCCCGGAACCTGCGGCTGCGGGCGCGATCCCGGCGCTCCGCCCGCGCGAGCGCCTGCGCCAGTCCGGGGCCGAATCGCTCGCCGATGCCGAGTTGCTCGCGCTCGTGCTGGGCTCGGGCGTGGCCGGGCGCAGCGCCTCGCGCACCGGCCGGCTGCTCGCGCGCCATCATCCCGCCGAGCTCGCCGGCTGGCCGTTCGCGCGCTGGCTGGCCGTGGCCGGCGTGGGCCCGGCCCGCGCCGCCGCGCTCGTGGCGGCGTTCGAGCTGGGCCGCCGCGCGCACGCCCGGCCGCCCGGCCGCGCGCCCATCCGCGGCCCGGAGGACGTGCTCGCGCACGTTCGCGACCTGCCGCGGGCGCGGCGTGAGCACTTCGTGGTGCTGCTCCTCAACGCCCGGCACGAGCTCGAGCGGCGCGAGACCGTGAGCATCGGCTCCCTCAACGCCAGCATCGTCCATCCGCGCGAGGTGTTCCTGCCGGCCATCCTCCACTCGGCCGCGAGCCTGGTGCTGGTCCACAACCACCCGAGCGGCGACCCGGAGCCGAGCGAGGAGGATCTCTCCATCACGCGCCGGCTCATCGAGGTGGGCGAGCTCGTGGGGATCGGCATCCTCGACCACGTCATCGTCGCCGCGCGCGGCACGGTGAGCTTCCGCGCGCGCCAGCTCCTGTGAGGCCGCCGGGCGCCGCCCGGCGACCGCCGTGGCCGGCGGCCCGCCGCAGCGCCCGGGCCGCTCGATTGTCCGGCGGGCGCGCATCGGGCATCCTGCGCGCCCGCGGGGTGCGCGCGGCCGCGCCCGCCCCGGAGACGCCGATCCCCGAGGAACGCCCATGGGCCGCAGGGACCCCCGCACCGCGTCAGACGCACGAGCATGCCCGGCCCCGGCCTGACGCCCGAGCAATCCGCGCTCCTCGAGGGCCTGCGCCCGGTGAACCGGGCGTTCATGGCCACCCAGCCGGGCGACCCGCCCGCGCGCCAGCCCGTGCACGTGGTCTACGGCGGCGGGCACCTGTTCCGCGCCGACACCGCGGCCCGGCTGGGTGAGCTCGCGCGCCGCGCGCTCGAGGAGCACGCCGGCGACCCGGCCTCGCTCGACGCGGCGCTCGGCCTGGGTGCGCTCGCCGCCCGGGTGCACGCGCGCGTCCGCGAGAAGCTCGCGCACGAGCCGGTCGAGGACTTTCGCATCGACTTCGAGGACGGCTACGGCGCGCGCGCCGACGCCGAGGAGGACCGCCACGTGGCCGCCGCCGCGCGCGAGGTGGCGCGCGGGCTCGCCGACGGCACGCTGCCGGCCGCGATCGGCGTGCGCGTCAAGCCGCTCACCGAGGAATTCCGCGGCCGGAGCGCGCGCACGCTCCGGCTCTTCCTCGACACGCTGCTCGGTGAGGCGGGCCGGCTGCCGCCCGGGTTCGTGCTCACGCTTCCCAAGATCACGGTGGTCGAGCAGGTGGGCGTGTTCGCGGCGCTGCTCGCTTCTCTCGAGCGCGAAGCGGGCCTCGCCGGGGGAACGCTCCGCTTCGAGGTGATGGTGGAGACGCCGCAGCTCGTCATGGGCCCGGATGGCGCCTCGCTCCTGCCGCGGCTGCTGCCCGCCGCCGCCGGCCGGCTCCAGGCCGCGCACTTCGGCATCTACGACCACACCGCCTCGCTCGGGATCACCGCCGCGCACCAGCGCATGCGGCACCCGGCCTGCGACCACGCGAGGCACACCATGCAGGTGGCGTTCGCCGGCACCGGCGTGTGGCTCTCGGACGGCTCCACGGCCATCCTCCCGGTGCCGCCGCACGCGGCGCGCGACGGCGGCCCGCCGCTCGGCGCGCGCGAGCTCGCGGAGAACCGGGCCGCCGTGCACGCGGCGTGGCGGCTCCACGCCGACGACGTGCGCCACTCGCTCGCGGGCGGCTTCTACCAGGGCTGGGACCTGCACCCGGCGCAGCTCGTGTCGCGCTTCGCGGCGGTGTTCGAGTTCTTCCTCTCCGGGCTCGACGCGGCGGGGGAGCGGCTGCGGAACTTCGTCGCGAAGGGCGCGCAGGCCACACTCGTGGGCGACGTGTTCGACGATGCCGCGACCGGGCAGGGGCTCCTCAACTACTTCCTGCGCGCCGTCCAGTCCGGGGCCATCCCCGAATCCGAGGCCGTCGAGCGCTCCGGGCTCACGGTGGAGGAGCTCCGCGGGCGCTCGTTCGTGGCCATCCTGCGCGCTCGCGGCCGCCTCTGACGGGCGCGTCAGCTGCCGCGGTAGGTCGAGTAGCCGTACGGCGAGAGCAGCAGCGGCACGTGGTGGTGCCGCACGTCGCGCACCTCGAACACGACCACGACCTCGGGATGGAAGCTCGCCACGCCGCGCGCTGCGAAGTAGTCGCCGGTCGCGAACGTGAGCCGGTAGCGGCCGGGTCCGCCGCCCGCCGCGAGGCCCTCGCGCACCCGGCCGTCGGCGTCGGTGACCGCGTGCCCGAGCGACTCCCAGGCGATCCCCGCGGCGCGTTCGAGCGTCACCGCGACGCCGGCGGCGGGTGTGCCGCTCGTCAGGTCCAGAACGTGCGTCGTGATCGCTGCCATGGTCCCCCCCTCGACTCCGGTCAGTCGCCGGCCAGGAGCTTCTCGAGCCGCTGCCGGGTGATGCGGTGCAGCTCGCGCGCGGTGATCGCGCGCTCCGTCTCGGCGTCGTTCGCGAGCCGGCCCTGGAGCGCGGCAAGCATCTCGTCCGCCGCGAGGCCGCTCGCGCACAGGATGAACGTGTGGCCGAAGCGCCGCTCGTAGGCGTCGTTGGCCGCGGCGAGTGAGGCGCGCGCGGCCTCGGGGGCGGCCTGGGCGCCCGCCTGCTCGCCGGCCGACCAGCGGCGGGCGCGCGGATCGAGCGGCGCGGCGGCGGTGGCCGAGCCGAGCCGCGGGTGGTGCGCGATCGCCTGGCGCAACTCGGCGGGCGCGAGCCGCGTCCACGCCCGGTCCGCGGCCGCGAGCAACGCCTCGCGGTTCCCGAACGGCCGCTCGGCGAGCATGCAAGCCACCCAGGGCTCCGCCCCGCAGCAGGCGGCGAGCAGCGCCCGGGCGTCGGCCTCGGGGGCGCGGTCCAGCGCGCTCACGGTGAGCGGCTCGCTCACGCCACGCGGCCGAGCAGCCGCAGCCGCGCCACGCCGCCGTCCGGGAAGATATTGAGCCGCACGTGCGTCGCGGTCGCGCGCGCCGGCAGGTCCCAGGCGTGGCGGGCGTGCGGCTGGAGCGGCGAGTCGCCGAGCAGCGGCCGCCACGCGCGCGAGTCCGCGAGCTCGGCGCCCGCCACGCGCGGCGCCTCGCAGTACTCGAGCGAGCAGCTCGCGGGCGCGTTCCCCTTGAAGTGGTCGGTGTCGAGCTCGACCCGTTCGAGCTCGCCGCGGGCGGCGAGCCGGACGATGGCCCAATCGTGACCCGAGCCGCGCCGACGCCGCGTCTCCCAGCCGTCGCCCATGTGCGTCGAGCGCCCGGGCAGGATCAGGTTCTGGCGGTGCCCGAAGAACATGTCGCTGCAGGCCACGACGAAGCCGCCGTGCTCCATGGCCGCCAGGTCCAGGCTGCGGCCGGGGGCGAGCACGGCCGGCGCGGGCCGCACCTCGCCGTGCACGCGCAGGCGGGCGACGCCGCCGTCGGGGTGGATGCGGAGCCAGACGTGCGTGACGCGCTCGTTCGAGCGCACCTCGAACGCGTTGCGCGTGTCGCCCGCGAGCGGCGTGCGCGGCAGCAACACGTGCCGCCGCACGGAGGCGTCCGCGTCGAGCGCGGCGGCATCCGGCACCCCCTCCACCGCGCAGCCCTCGAGCTCGCAGTGCTCGGGGTGGTTGCCGCGGAAGAACGCCGTGTCCACGACCACGCCGCGCACGAGACCGGGCAGGCCGAGCCGGATGAGGCACCAGTCGTGGCCGGGGGTCCGCCGCCGCCGCGTCTCCCAGCCGTCCATCCACTTGCCGCGGTCGGTGTACTCGTGCTCCTTCCACACCGGGGACGCGGCCCGCAGGAGCGATTCCTTGGGCGCGAAGAACTCGTCGTTGGCCAGCAGCACGGCGCCACCCAGGCGCTCGGCGGCCAGGTCCACGAGGTCGGTGAAAGCGGGATCCTTCATGCGAACTGGACCTCCCGGTGGAGGAGTCGGCCGTGGCCGCCGTCCACGCCGCGGTCGCGGGCGAAGACGCGCGTGCCCCGGAGCCAGGTGGCGTGCACGACCCCGTGGAGCCGCGCTCCGAGATAAGGGGTGAGCGGGTGCCGGTGAAGGAGATCCTCCGCCCGGACCGTGAATGCCTCGTCGGGGTCCCAGACGACCAGGTCGGCGTCGCGTCCGGCCGCGAGCGCGCCCTTGCGGCGCTCGAGTCCCACAAGCCGGGCCGGCGCGGCCGAGAGCCACCCGCCGAGGCGCGCGAGCGGCAGCCCGCGCGCGCGCATGCCCGACCACACCACCGGCAGCATCAGCTGGAGCGAGGCGATGCCGCCCCAGGCGGCCATGAAGTCGCCGCGCTCGCGCTGCTTGAGCGCCGGCGGGCAGGGCGAGTGATCCGAGGCGACGTGGTCGATCGCGCCCGCGGCGAGCGCGCCCCACAGCGCCTCGCGCTCGTCGCGGCCGCGGATCGGCGGGGCGCACTTGTACTCGGTGGCCCCCCCGGGCACGTCCTCGGCGGCGAAGTTCAGGTAGTGCGGGCAGGTCTCCACGCTCACCTGGACGCCGCGCGCGCGAGCGGCGGCGAGCAGTGGGAGCGAGGCCGCGCTCGAGAGGTGGACGACGTGGACGCGCGCCCGGTGCTCCTCGGCAAGCCGCACGAGCAGCGCCACGGCCTCGACCTCGGCGGCGGCGGGCCGGCTGGCGAGGTAGTCGGCGTAGGCGCGCGTCGCGGGCGGGGCCGGCGCGGCCGCGAGCGGGCCCGGCAGCTCGGCGTGCGCCATGAGCAGCGCGCCGAGCGGCGCGAGCACGGCGAGCGCGCGCGCGAGGTCGGCCTCCGACGAGGCCGGGAACTCGTCCACGCCGGAGGGCACGAGGAAGCACTTGAAGCCCAGCACGCCCGCCTCGTGCAGCGCGGCGAGCCGGTCGGCGTTCCCGGGCACGACGCCGCCCAGGAAGCCCACGTCCACCGCACACGCGTGCCGGGCCGCGGCGCGCTTCCCGGCGAGCGAGCGCTCATCGAGCGTGGCGGGCACGCTGTTGAGCGGCATGTCCACGAGCGTCGTGACCCCGCCCGCGGCGGCGGCGCGTGTGGCGCTCGCGAAACCCTCCCACTCGGTGCGGCCGGGCTCGTTCACGTGCACGTGCGTGTCCACCACGCCGGGGCTCACCACGAGCGAGCCCAGGTCCTCGAGCGGCACGCCGGAGGGGGGCGAGCCGTGCGGGTGGAGCGCGACGACCGTCCCGCCGCGGACCTCGACCACCGCGTCCCGGAGGCCGTCCGGCGTGAGGACGCGGTGCGACCGGAACGCCCGGTGCGTCATGTGGTGCGGGCCCAGAACTCGCGCACGAGGTTCGCGGCCACCGCGCGGCGATAGTCGGCGGTCGAGCGCAGGTCGTCGATGGGGGCGATCTCGGACTCGAGCGCCGCGAGCGCCGCCTCGAGCGGCTCGCCCGCGGCGAGCGCCGTCTCGGTGCGCGGCAGGCGCAGCACCGTGGGGGCGACGCTCCCGAGCGCGAGCCGCGGGCTCCCGGCGCGCACGGCGGCGAGCATCACCTTGGAGATCGCCTGCGCCGCGCGCATGCCCACCTTGCGGAACCACTGCCGCCCCTCGACCGGCGGCACCTCGACGGCGGTGATCAGCTCGTCCGGCCGCCGCACGCTCTCGCGGTAGCCGGTGTAGAAGCCGGTGAACGGCACGCGCCGCTCGCCGTCCGGGCCCGCGAGCACGACCTCGGCGTCCGCGACCGCGAACACGGGCAGCGTGTCGCCGGCCGGCGAGGCGTTCGCGAGGTTCCCGCCCACGGTGCCGCGGTTCTGGATCTGGAGCCCGCCCACCTGGCGGGCCGCCTCCATCAGCATCGGCAGCCGGGCGCGCACGAGCCGCGAGCGGCGCAGCTCGGTGTAGGTGGCGAGCGCGCCGATCACGAGCCGGTCGCCACGCGTGCTGATGCGGCGCAGCGCCTGGAGCGGCGTGAGGTCCAGGTAGCGCTCGCCCGGGCTCTGGCCGAACTGGAGCGCCACGTAGACGTCGGTGCAGCCGGCGATCGGCACCGTGCCCGGCTCCTCGCGCAGCACGCGCAGCGCGGCCGCGAGCGTGCGCTCGCGCCGCAGCGTGAAGCCGCGCGTCGCGGTCCTCACTTCGGGTGTCTCTCCGCGTGCGCCGCGAGCACGGCGCGGTGGATGGCCTCGTAGCCCGTGCAGCGGCACAGGTTCCCGGCCAGCGCCTCGCGCACGCGGGCGAGCGTGGGCCGCGCCGGCGACTCGACCAGGGGGAGCGCGGCGAGGACCACGCCGGGCGTGCAGATGCCGCACTGGGCACCCACCTCGTCCATGATCGTGCGCTGGAGCGGATGGGACCCCGCGAGCCCCTCTATGGTGGTGACCTCGGCGCCCTCGACCTGCGCCACCGGCACCAGGCACGAGACCACGGGCTCGCCGTCCACGAGCACGGTGCAGGCGCCGCACTCGCCCTCGCCGCAGCCCTCCTTGGTGCCGGTGAGGCCGCAGTCCTCGCGCACCACATCGAGGAGCCGCCGCAGCGGGTGCACGTCGAGCTCGCGCGGCTCCCCGTTGAGCACGAGCTTCATCGCCCCGCCTCCGCCGCGCCCGGCCCTGCGTCCGTTGCGGCCGCGGCCGGCGCCGCGGGCCCGCCGAGCCGGGGCGCCCGCAGCAGCCGCTCGGGCGTGGCCGGGATCGCGCGCACGTCCAGCCCGGCGTGGCGGATGGCGTTCACGACCGCCGAGGCCGGCCCGTCGATGGGCATCTCGCCCACGCCCTTGGCGCCGAACGGGCCGCCGGGGTAGGGGTTCACGAGCATCACCACGTCCATGGGCGGCGTGTCGAGCGTGGTGGGGATCACGTAGTTCGTGAGCTGCGCGTTCGCCATGACACCGTCGCGGAACACGACGTCCTCGAGCAGCGCCCAGCCCAGGCCCTGCGCGCTCCCGCCCTCGATCTGGCCGCGCGCGAGCGCCGGGTGGATCGGGCGGCCGAACTCCTGCACCGCCACGAAGCGCGTCACGCGCGCCTCGTGCGTGACCGGGTCCAGCTCCACCTCGGCCACATCGCAGCCCCAGCCGAACGTGGCGTAGGCGTCGCCCTGGTAGGTCTCGTCGCTCCACTGCCGCCCGGGCGGCGGGGCGTAGCGCTCCTCCACGTGCAGGCGGCCGTGCCGGGCGTGATACTCGGACGGCGCGAGGCCCGCGAGCCGCTCGCGCATGCGCGCGGCGCAGCGCTCGAGCAGCCCGCCCACCACCATGCAGGTGCGCGAGGCCACCGTGGGGCCCGAGTCCGGCACCACCGAGGTGTCGGGGCGCGCCACGTCCACCTGCTCGTAGGCGATCCCCAGCGCGTCGGCCACGATCTGCGCCAGCATCGTGCGGGTGCCCTGACCGATCTCGGTGCTCGCGACCAGGATGCGAACACCCTCGGGCGTGGTCTCGAGCCCGGCGCGCGAGGCCAGCATCACCTCGCCGCTCCCGGTGAAGCCCGCCCCGTGGTAGAAGAGCGACAGGCCGATCCCGCGCGCGCTCCCCGCGTACCTCCTGCGCTTGCGTTTGAAGCCCGAGCGGCGCGCCGCCTCGCGCAGCACCATCACCGCGCTCGTCTCGGGGCCCAGCACCTGGCCGGTGGCGGTCGTGTCGCCCGGCTTGAGCGCGTTCCGCAGGCGCACCGTGACGGGGTCGAGCCCCAGGGTCTCGGCGATCCGGTCCATGTGCACCTCGACCGCGAACTGGGTCTGCGGCGCGCCGAAGCCGCGGAACGCGCCGTTGGGCGGCGTGTGCGTGCGCACGACGCGGCCGTCGATGCGGATGTGCTTGCAGCGGTAGGGCCCTGCCGCGTGGATCACGCCGCGCGAGAGCACGACCGGCGACAGCGTGCAGTAGGCGCCGCCGTCCATGAGCACGTCCACCTCCATGGCGGTCAGCCGGCCGTGGCGCGTGACGCCGGTGCGGTGGCGGACGATCGCGGGATGGCGCTTCGTGGTGGCGACCATGTCCTCGCCGCGCTCGTAGACGATCTTGACCGGGCGCCGGCTCTTGAGCGCGAGCAGGCAGGCGTGCGCGGCGATCATCGAGGGGTACTCCTCCTTGCCGCCGAAGCCGCCCCCGGTCTCGGACTGCACCACGCGGATGTCGCGCACGGCCTCACCGAGCAGCACCTTGAGCGCCTTGAGCACGTAGTAGGGGCACTGCATCGAGCCGTGCAGCGTGAGCCCGCCCTCCCAGGGCACGGCGATGACGCCGTTCGGCTCGATGTAGACGTGCTCCTGCGCCCCTGTCGAATAGGTGCCCTCGACCACCGTGTCGGCGAGCCCGAAGCCGCGCTCGAGCTTCCCCTTCTCGATGCGGATCTGCTTGAAGACGTGATCCGAGGTGGCCGGATCGAGGATGGGGGACTCGGCCTCCTCGTGCAGCCGCACCCGCGCCTCGAACAACGTGTCGCGGTCCTCGTGGGCCAGCAGCAGCACCGGCTCGGCGGCGTGGTGGATGGCGCCCGCGACGAGGCAGGGCTGGTCGCGCTCGATGAGCGCGATGCAGTTCTCGCCGGGGATGTCGCGGTGGTCCACGACCGTGAAGCCGTCGCGGTCGAAGTCGAGCGAGAACCCGTTCAGCCGGCCGCGCGGCACGCTCGTGCGGATGGTGCGGCCGTGGAGCATGCCCGGGAAGCGCAGGTCGTCCGCGTAGCGGGCGGCCCCGGTGGCCCGGTCGAGCCCCTCCTTGCGCGTGACGTTCGTGCCGACGCTCGCCATCCGGGCACTATAGCGCGCCGCCCGGTGTCCGCTCACCCGGCCGCGACCGCGCTCGCGAGCGGGGGTCGCAGCGCGCGCCGCGACACCCGGCCGCGCGGCTGCGGCGATCACCCGCCGCCGCGGCCCGCGCGTCGTGCCGGAGCGACGGCGCTGGGTTAGGATGCGCGCCGGCGTCCGCACTCCCTTCCCGTCCCCGGAGCGATCGTTGCGCACTTCCGAGGAACTCCGTCTCGGCCCAGGCATCGCCTCGCCGCACGACCTCTCGCAGCTCGCCCGGGGCCTGATCGGCTCGGAGGTGCTGCGCATCGCGGGCGAGGTGCGCGCGGCCATCGCCGCCGGCCGGCACGTGCTGAACCTCACCGTCGGCGACTTCGACCCGCGCGAGTTCCCGCTCCCGGACATGCTGCGCGAGGAGGTCAAGGGGGCGCTCGACGCCGGGCACTCGAACTATCCGCCCTCGAACGGCGTGCCCGAGCTGCGCCGCGCCGTGGCCGAGCTCTACCGGCGGGAGTTCCAGCTCGAGTACCCGGTCGAGTCCGTGGTCGTGGCCGGCGGGGCGCGGCCGCTCATCTACGCCGCCTACCGCACGCTGCTGGACCCGGGCGACGCGGTGGCCTTCCCGGTGCCGTCCTGGAACAACAACCACTACTGCCACCTGGCCGGGGCGCGCCCGGTGGCGCTCGCCGTGCGGCGCGAGCACGGCTTCCATCCGACGCCGGAGCAGGTCGCCGCGGTGCTGCCGCAGGTGCGGCTCGTGGCGCTCTGCTCGCCGCTCAACCCGACCGGCACGAACATGAGCGCGGCGGCGCTCGAGGCCATCGCCCGGCTCGTGGTGGACGAGAACCGGCGCCGCGCGGCCGCGGGCGACCGGCCGGTGTTCCTGCTCTTCGACCAGGTCTACTGGTGCACCTCGTTCGCCGACGGGCTGCCGCTCACGCCGCCCGCGCTCGTGCCGGAGGTGGCGCCGCACACGGTGCTCGTGGACGCGATCTCCAAGTCGCTGGCCGCGACCGGGCTGCGCGTGGGCTGGGCGCTCGCGCACCCGGCCGTGACCGCGCGCCTCTCGGACCTGCTCGGGCACGTCGGGGCGTGGGCGCCCAAGGCGGAGCAGGTCGCGACCGCGGCGTTCCTCGGGCACCCGAGCGCGTTGCGCGACTTCCGCGCCGCGATGGCGGAGCGTCTGCGCGCGCGCCTGCGCCTGCTCCACGACGGACTCGTGCGCCTGCGCCGGCGCGGCGTCCCGGTGGACGTGGTCGAGCCCGAGGGCACGCTCTACCTCGCGGCGCGCTTCCCGCCCGGGAGTGTGGCGGGCCGCGAGCTGCGCACGAACGAGGACGTGCGGCAGTGGCTCCTCGAGGCGGCGGGCGTGGCGGTGGTGCCGTTCCAGGCGTTCGGCGTCGAGGGCGAGGACGGCTGGTGCCGGCTCTCCGTGGGTGCCACCTCCCCGGCCGCGATCGAGCAGGGGCTCGAGCGGCTCGAGCGCGCGTTCCTGCCGGCCGGGGCGGCGCGCGCGCCGGCGGGTTGAGCCGCGGCGCGCCCGCTCCCCGCGCCATGACTCCCCCGAGCGTGCCGGGCGGGCGGCCCGCTCCGCCCGACTTCGTGCGCCAGGCGCGCGCCGCGCTGCGCGAGCCGCCGGCCGGCACCGACCCGTGGTTCGGCCGCTACCACGACGACCTGCTCGACGACCGCGGCCTGCGCACCTGGGCGCGCGCCAAGCGGCAGCTCCTCGACCTGGTGGGCGGGGTGGAGGGGAAGGTGGTCGTGGACGCGGGCTCGGGCTTCGGCATGGTGGCGAACCTGCTCGCGGCCTGGGGCGCGCGCCACGTGCTCGCGCTCGAGGTGCACACGCCGATGGCGCGCACGCACGCGCGCGTGAACGCCAGGCACTTCCCGGGCCTGGCCGGGCGCGTCTCGGTGATCCGTGGCGACGCGATGCGCTTCCCGCTCCGCACGGCGGGCGCGGACCTCGTGCTCTCGATCGAGGCCGTCTCGCACTATTTCGACGTGGACACGTTCCTCGACGAGTGCGCGCGCGTGCTGCGGCCCGGCGGCCAGGTGGTGGTCTCGGACGGGAACAACGGCGCGAACCCGTGGCTGCGCGCGCACACGGTGGAGCTGTGGCGTCGCTTCGAGGAGGGGCCGGAGGGGACGTTCGGCGAGCACGAGGTGCCCGAGCCCATGGTGAAGCGCCGCGAGCGGCTGCTGCGCGCCGACTTCCCGGAGCTGGACGTTGCGCGCGTGGCCGAGCTGGCGCGGCTCACCTCGGGCATGGACCGCGCCGGGATGCGCGCCTCGGTGGGCGCGCACCTGGCCGGCGGCCCGGCGCCGGCGAGCCCCTACCGACGCGGCCAGTGCCCGCGCGAGCCCGAGTGGGGCTATCTGCTCGAGCAGCTCTTCGACGGGCGCGACCTGGCGGCGCGGCTCGCGCGGCGCGGGTTCGAGGCGCGCGCGCTGCCCCACTTCGGCGGCGCGGCGAACGACCTCGTGCATGCCGCGAACCTGGTGCTGCGGGCGCTCCCCACGCACCGCTGGGCGCGCGCCTACCGGGTGGTGGCGAGGAAGCGGGGCGCGGCGGCGTGAGCCCGGGCGGGGCTCGGGACGGCCGGCGCGGCTGGCCGGCGCGCTACTCGATCCGCACCAGGGCGCGGCTCATGCCGCCGGACGGCCCGCTCGCGCGGACGCGATAGTGCCCGGCGGCCATCGCCCGGCCGCCGTCGTCGCGGCCGTCCCACGTCCACACCCGGCGCCCGGGCCCCTCGCTCACGAGCATCGCGCGCCGCACGAGCCGGCCCATCGCATCCACGACCTCGATCCGTACCGGGCCGGCCTCGAACAGCTCGAGCGCGAGCGCCACGTCGCCGCGCGAGGGGTTCGGCGCCGGGGCCGCGAGCTGGAGTGCGCGTGGAGCGGCCGGGCCGCCGGGGCGCACGTCGAGCAGGCCGTTCGAGAGCAGGATGCGGTCGATGCCAACGTCGCCGTCCAGCTCGTCGGGGGCCTGCATGAACGGTGCGAGGTCGTGACGCAGGTGCACGACCTGCGCGCCCTGGAGCGCCTGCGTGAACGTGCCCGAGCCGATGATCCGCGTCCAGCCGGAGGAGTTCGTGAGGTCCACGACGAACTCGGCCCACTCCTGGTGCGGCGGCAGGAACCCGGCGTCGTACTGCCACAGATTCGTGAACGTGCCGATCGAGAAGTGGATCTCGAGCGGGTCGTCCGCACCGACGTCGTTGAGCCACAGGCGCACTTGCTCTATCCCGGCCGCGAGCCAGTCACCCGTGTACTCGGCACCGCTCGAGCGCACGCCGAGGTTGTGCTGGAAGCCGTTCGGCGTCGAGATGCGCAGGAAGCCGTCGCCGACCCCGCCCTTGCCGCCGCTGCCCGGGTTGCTCTCGACGGCGCCGCCGTCCCAACCTTGGAGCGAGGTGCCGGGGAAGTGCTCGACGAAGCCGACGACCGGTGCGGCTTGCGCGGCCGCGGAAAGGCAGAGGAGCGCG
>Ga0187893_10003252_pt1 | contig 33372 bp, 17 predicted proteins | sample MA1701074metaG_FD_139574 | JGI IMG/M metagenome (GOLD analysis project Ga0187893, IMG submission 139574) | White microbial mat communities from a basaltic lava cave in the Kipuka Kanohina Cave System on the Island of Hawaii, USA - MA170107-4 metaG ...
AAACCATTCACCAGCGTTCCCTTCCCTACGAGATCAAAACCGAACGCCGCGGCGAGCAGGTGACTTTTCGGGAGGACTTCTCCGACGAGACCAGCGGCTGGCCGCAGAAGCGGGGATTCTTCCTGAAGGGGGGCCAGTACCACCTAGAACAGCTGCGTCCAAAGGCTTCGAACGAAGGGCGCGTGGCAGCCAATGGGCCCTGGTGGAAGGACTTTGAAGCTTCCGTGGTTGTCGAGTTCCGGTCCGGCCGGCAGGATCTTCGCTCCTTGCCTCTCGAGTTCCAGTCAGGCAGGCCAGTGCTTGACTCGGCGCCCCCGGCGGCAGGCCTCGTGTTTCGTCTCAACGAGCGCGGATATTACGCGTTAGTTATCAGCAAACCGGTCGGAGACACAGAAGTTCACTACAAGCTGGTTAAGAAAGTTCACCCGGCAGCGGCTCAGGACGTTCTACTCTGGGAACAGCAGTGGCGGCCTGGCCTTGGCAGACCTTCCGGGCACAAGCTCGGAGTTCTATGCCGCGGGCCGTTGATCCAGTTGCAGGTTGATGGTCTTCAGGCCAGAGAGTTCCGAGATGAAAGCTTTACGGATGGGTTGCTGGGGACTGTGCTTTTTGGCGAAGGGCATGCGCTGTTCGATGATCTGGTGGCTCAATCCATCGTTGAGTAAGCCAAGTTCTAACCTGGCTGGGCACTGCGAGTGCCGGCGCCACGTCCCGAGTTCCTGATCATTGCAAATCACAGTGCGACGTCTACAAGCTTTTATTGATCCAGTCAAAATCGCGAGCCTCGGTTCCCCTGGGCCCAACGTCCTAAAGCCCAAGGCTGAATGGAGCCCGCTGAACCATGGCAACACCGATCACTCGGTCTCTATCCCCTCACGCCAAACCCCTCTCCCGCGTGGAGGCCTGGGCCACAGAAGTCTCGAAGAGTGCGGTGCCAGTGTTTATGGGAGGAAGCTTTTCAGTTTTTCGCTGTTGGTAATTCTTCAGACACTCGCCGGCTTTACTTTCATCTCTCATGCTGAGACGCGCGGCGTCACCATTCCCCGGAACGCTGCCCCTGGCGTTGCCTATGTCGGATCGGCAGCCTGTGAGGGCTGCCATGCCTCTCTCTACCAACGATATCGTCAGACCGGCATGGGGCGATCCATGTCGTTGGCTTCGGATCCTGTGCAATTGAGCAGGATTTCAGAGCCCATCACGGTTTTTCAACAGAACATCAGCCGCCACTTTACGATCTTCCGCCAGGGATCGGATCTCTATCAAAGCCAGTACGAGTTGGACGCAAGTGGCAAAGAAATCTTTCGCAGCACGCACAAAGTGGAGTACGTCGTCGGTTCCGGGTCCAATGGCCAAAGTTATGTAGTTCGACGGGGAGAATCTCTGTTTCAAGCTCCGCTGTCCTATTATGCCAAGCCTGCGAAATTTGAGGTTTCGCCCGGGTTTGAGCTGCAGGATGTCGCATTCAATCGCCCCATCGCGGCGGGATGCGTGGCTTGCCACAGCGGCCGGGCCAACGCCGTGCGAGATCGTGTGGCTGTCTACGGCAACCCAGCGTTTCACGAGCTGGCTATCGGGTGTGAAAACTGCCACGGCCCCGGGCAACTCCACATTGCGGAACGATCGAAGGGCGCGCCGGTGTCTAAGAATGGCGACACGAGCATCGTCAATCCAGCGCGTCTGCCATCCTGGCTTGCAGACAACATCTGCATGAATTGTCACCAGACCGGAGGAACCCGTGTGCTGCAGCCTGGCAAACACCATTTGGACTTCCGTCCCGGAACACCGCTCAACGACACCGTGGGTATTTTTCGGGCTCGTGGCGAAACGGTGAGCGGTGATTTACTGGAACACTATTCCTCCATGGTACTCAGCCGGTGCTATCAACAAACTGACGGAAAATTGAGCTGCGTTAGTTGTCACAGTCCGCATAGCGAACCCTCGCCGGCTGACGCACCTGCCTACTACCGAGGCAAATGCCTCAGCTGCCACACAAACCAAAGCTGTGCCATGCCATTGCCACAGCGGCTGGCTCAAACTCCGGCGAACCACTGCAGCCGGTGCCATATGCCGCAGCGCGACATCGGGGCCATTGCTCACTCTGCTCTAACCAACCATCGCATTCCTAAAGAGCCATCGCGACCCGGCGCTTCGCCTGCCCTTCCAGTCTCACGCACAATCCCCGACGTTGTTCATTTGAATGAACCACCAGGAAGAGAACCTGTCGCAGTTCCACTGCTCACGCAGCTTCAGGTTTATGGAGAACTCCTGCCCCGATTCCCCACTTACCAGGATCAATATCTATCCGTTCTGGATCAGCTGGAAACCGCTCAGCCTCGGCATCCTCTTGTGATTTCCGCGCTAGCCCGCCGGGAAAAATTGAAATCCACCGCCGAAGGAAATGCTCAGGCGCTGAAGTATCTGTTGCAGGCAGTTGCCGACGGATCCACTTCGGTGATTGACTATCAGGATCTGGCCCAGCTGTTGGTCCAAACTGGCCGAAACTCGGAAGCCATTCCGGTTCTAGAAAAGGCGACGGCGTTGTTCCCGTTCACGCCATTGCTCTACAAGGCTCTGAGTTTGCAACTCATCCAAGCGAAAGACTATGACCGGGCACTCCAGACAATGAAGAAGCACCTCGAGTTATTTCCTGAAGACACCTTCATGCGGAAGTTAGTTGGTCAAGCTGAAGCGGCTTCGACCAAAAGGTAGCTCCGTGGAATAAGGCCCTCTCAGCCTCCCGTGGCCGCAAACGGTTAGTGAAGAGATTTCACGCGGGAACCTGAAGTTTTATCCTTGACTCGGAATCTTTTGTTTTGTAAGAGTAGAACCACATTTGAATCATAGTTACTAAAGCACAGGTGGATCCGGGCTTTCCCTGCCTGTGCAGTCAATCATCGCGAAGCCCATTAAGTGCAGCCCTCGTACCAGGAGGTTCCGATGCGTCCCTTCCACGTGGTCAATGCAGGAAGCATGCTGCTGGTTTTCGCTCTGCTGTTAGGCTCGTCACCTGTCTGTCTGGCACAAAGTTCGACCGCATCCATCAATGGCACGGTCAAAGACGCTTCCGGCAGTATCGTACCGGGGGCGGAAGTGGCCTTGACCAACACTCAAACCAATGTCGAACGCAAGGCCGTAAGTAATGCTGTGGGAGTTTATGCCTTCCTGAACATCATTCCCGGTGAATACCGCCTCCAGGCAGCCAAGACAGGATTTAAGACCAGCAAACAATCCGCCTTCACACTGACAGTGAATCAGACCGCCACCTTCGACATTACGCTGGAGATCGGCGAAATCAGCCAGGAAGTGACGGTAGAAGCGGTGGGCGCCGAGCTTCAGTCTTCTACAGCAGAGCTGGGTGCCGTGGTGGCCAAGCAGCAAGTGGTTGACCTGCCGCTCAATGGCAGAAACTTCACCCAACTTCTGTCGCTCACTCCGGGCGTTGCTCCAGTGAGTGTTTCACAAAACTCGGGGGGCTTCGGCGCCAGCGTTACATCAGGTGCCGCCATTCAGTTCCCGGCAATCAATGGCCAGAACAACCGGAGCAATTTCTACCTGCTGGATGGCATCAACAACCAGGGCTCGTTCACCAGCACCTATGCCGTTCCGCCCATCATTGACACCATCCAGGAATTCAAGGTGCAGTCGCACAACGACCAGGCAGAGTTTGGTGGCGCTTTGGGCGGCATCATCAACGTCGTCACCAAGTCTGGAACCAACGAGATCCACGGCAGCGCCTGGGAGTTCTTGCGCAATAACGCCCTGGACGCCCGGAATCCCTTCCTGACCTCCAAGACACCGTTCCGGCAGAACCAGTATGGCGTCGCCGCCGGAGGCCCTATCATCAAAAACAAGACGTTCGTTTTTGGTGGCTGGCAGGGCTTCAAGTATCGCCGGACGGCGGAGGCGCTGTTTCGCGTGCCGACCGAAGCCAATCTTCGCGGCGACTTCAGCGATGAGGCGCGTCAGCTCTACAACCCATTTACGACCCGGGCAAATCCCAACGGCCCAGGGTTCATCCGGGATCCGTTCCCTGGCAACATTATTCCCTCAAACCTGATCAATGCAGGCATGGTGGCTTTTGCCAAAGCGACGCTGCCGGCACCAACCTTCACCGGAGTAGGCAACCGAAACGCCCGGGACACAACCCCCTTTAAGCAGGACCAAGACGAATGGACGATTCGCGTCGACCAAGTTCTGGGAGAAAAGGACTCCGTCTGGTTCCGCTACTCGGCGTTCGGACTCGATTCGTCTGGCTCGGGTGGCCGCCCTGCGCTGCAGAACTTGGGAGAAAACACCGGAAAGAACTGGGCCGCGAGTTGGGCGAGAACGTTCAATCCGACGACGGTATTGCAAGCTCAATACGGCCGGGTCCTCGTGAGAGTGGATGCGTTTCAGCGCTTTGTCAACGCCCCGGCAGACTTTGACAAGCAGGTGGGCTTTGCCGACACGTTCTCCAGAAACTTCCAGGCCGAAACGACGACGTTGTTTCCCGCCATTAACGTGAGCAACTTCTTTACGGGAGGCGAGAACAACTCGCTCAACCCGAGCATGTCTGACATTCACCAGGTGAAAGTCAACATGACTAAGATCATTGGGAACCACACGCACAAGTTTGGGGGAGAGTTGAACAGCAACAACTTCGAAGCCTTCTACAATAACGCCAGTGTCACATTCAATGTGCCGCAGACGGCCAACCCGCTCACAGGAACAGGCGGCAGCGAGCTGGCTTCGTGGCTGCTGAACATCCCCGACGCCGCCGGACGGCGAAACGTCCACGAAACGGTGCGCTGGGGCGGAGTGATGGGCTTCTACTACATGGACTCGTGGAAAGCCACTTCCAAACTGACCGTAAACCTGGGTCTCCGCTACGATCGCACGTTCCAACCGCCCTATGGTCGGGAAGATTCGCGCGGTGAGAACGGAGGGATTGAAACCGGCGCCTACGATCTGCAGCGCGGCAAATATATCATTCAAGTTCCCGTGCCCTTTTGTTCCCAGCGCGGAAAGGCTCCCTGCATTCCAGGCACCGCACTGCCAGCCAACGTCGAGATCTCCCCAACGGGCAAGATCTACAAGGACTCTACGGACAACTTGGCAGCCACGGGTTGGGCTGGCTTACCGTTTGGGCCAGAATACGGCGCTCCGGGGATCGTTCCAGATGTTCTTCGATAACTGGGCCGGCGTCACCCAAACGGCTCAGAACTTCGAAGGAGGCTGGCCGGATGTCGCCCAGCAGCTCGGCAACAACCTGAATAACCAGTTGGCCACAGAGGGTCCGTTGCCGAACCGCACAGGCACGAACCCGTTCCCCGAAGGGCTCTTCCCCGCCCCGACGCCGTTTAACCAGGTCTTGTGGTATATGGATCCCAACCACAAGAACCCCTACTCGATGCAGTGGAACCTGGGGGTCCAGCACCAGCTCAACAGCAGCACAGTGGTTACGGCCAACTATGTGGGGTCAGGCAGCCGCCGCCTCTTCATCGGCGGATACTACAACACAGCCGTGACACCAGGCCCCGGAAACCCTCGCGATCGCTCACCCTTCCCCTACATCTTGCCCACGTTCTATGACCGGAGCTGGGGGCGCAGCAACTACCATGCCTTCCAGTTCCTGCTCGACAAGAAGTACAGCAACGGGCTCGCCTACATGGTGTCCTACACCTGGTCAAAAGCTATCGATATCGCCAGTTCCGGCTGGTACGGCGTTGAGGGCCACTCGGCGCAAGACCCGTACAATATTAACGCCGACCGCAGTGTGGCAGGCTTCGATCTGCCGCATGTCTTGACTGTAAACTGGGTTTACCAGCTTCCGTTTGGGCCGGGCCAGAGATGGAAACCCAGCAACAGAGTGCTGAGCCACATCATTGGCAACTGGCAAGTCAACGGCATCGTATTGTTCCACTCGGGTGTGCCATTTAATTTAAGTGTGCCCGGCGATCGAGCCAACACGGCCAACAATGGCTATTTACGGCCCGATTACATCGGAGGAGAAACCACTCTGTCCAACCCCACGCCGGCGAAATGGTTCAATACCGCTGCGTTTGCACTGCCGCCACAGTTCCAGTTTGGAACCGCCGGAAGGCACATCCTGAGGCGCGACGGCATGGAGAATCTCGATTTCTCCATCTTCCGCCAGTTCCCAATTCTGGAGGGCAAACGGCTGGAGTTTCGGGCAGAGATGTTTAACGCTCTAAACAATCCAGTTTTCGGGACACCTAACGGCAACATCAGCAGCGCGGACTTTGGAAAGGTTTTTGGCGTAGCGAAACAGCCACGCCAGATTCAGATGGCACTGAAGTTTATTTTCTAGAGCGAGATCTTCGCGTTTCAAGAGTATGGTGCCACGGTGATTACCACAATCACCGTGGCTTTTTTGTTTTATGCGTCCTGGCGCATTGCGCGAGGTAGAATACCGGTGTCTGAACTTTCGAGAATCCACTGAAGCCCAGTCTCTTTGTGTCAATCGCCTTGAAAGGGTCGAGACGCTGAGGGCAGGCCAGCGGCTTCATGCACGGCAAATTCCAGGCATCATTCTGGAGTTGAACGAAATATTCCAGTGAATCTGGTTGTGGATCCTATGCAGAAGAGTCTTGGACGTCGCCAGCTGAGATTGGTGGAGCGGGCGCTCCTGAGCCCGCTTGCTTCCACGAGATTAACTTCGTCTTCGCTGCTCTTGATGGCTTTCCTCTTTAGTCGTCAGACCGTGTCCTTTCCCACGGCTCAGAATTCCTCCCCGTGCAAGGGCCCTGCCGAACTGGAGCGCGTAATCACCACCAGCCCTTCGGCAGGAGCCTATAATGCGCTGGGCGCCTATTTCGCCCAACGTGGCAATTTCTCCTGCGCGGTACCTGCTTTTGAGAAAGCTTTGAAGCTGGAACCCGGATCCTGGGAAACGCGCTACAACCTCGGCTTGGCATTGATGCAAAAAGGGGATCGGAAGCGGGCAGGTGCAGAGCTAAAGCAGGTCCTTCTGCAAAAACCCGATCAGCTGAACGCTCGTAATGCCCTAGGCTCGGTTCTATTAGATCTCGGGGATCTGAGTGGCGCTGAAGAGCATTTCAAACAGGTGTTGAACCTGGATTCCCGGTCTGCGTTTGCGCTTCACAATCTCGGTCAGGTCGCGATGGCTCAACGCCGATTCAAAGTTGCCATCAGCTACTTCAAGCAGTCGCTGACGCTCGAGCCGGAGAGTTTTGACGACCAACTCTCCTTGGGGGTGGCCTATTCTCAGGACAACAATCCTGAAGAGGCGATCCGCGTCCTCAAGAAGCTGGTGGCAAGTCATCCGCGGTCCGCTGTGGCCTTTTTCAATCTGGCCACCGTTTATGCGCAGAGTTATCGCTATGGAGAAGCCGGCGAAGCCTATGCCGCGGCCTTGCAGCTGGATCCAAAGAACGAAATTGCCCGTCTGTCTCTGGCCAAAGCACTAACCTCGCAAAACAAGTTCGATGCGGCATTGCCCCACATCGAGCGCTACAGCCGTGAGCACCGGGGCGATTTTGAGGGCCACTATCTTTACGGATTGGCCCTGCGCGGACTGGGGAGCTACGAGAAGGCGGAAGCTGAACTGCAACGGGCGGTCGCCCTCAATCCGAACCATTATGACGCTGTTTACAGCCTTGGCTTTGTGCTGGCGCGGCGGGAGAAGCTTGAAGAGGCCAAAGCACACCTGGAGCGGGCTAAAACACTGAATCCGGCTTCGGAGGATGCCCGCTATCAGTTGGCTGCGGTCCTCAGGCGGCTGAAGGAAACTGAAAAAGCTCAGGCCGAATTCCGGGAGTTTGAGAAGAAGAAACTGGCAGGCCAGCAGGAGACCGCCGCTGGCGCGACAGGCAGCCAGGCGAACAAACTCCTTGAGGAGGGGAACCCACGAGAAGCCGCCCGGCTATATCAGGAAGCGCTGCGGCTCGATCCAAGTAACGCCAAAACGCACTACAACCTTGCGCTGGCATTGAACAAGCTCGGCGATCGCGCCGGAGAACGGCAGGCTTTGGAGGAATCGATCCGCCTGGATGCGAAGTTTCCGCAGACCCATAATCAACTCGGATTGGTCTTGATGGCAGAAGGGCAGCTCGCCCAGGCAGAACAGCCATTCCTTCGGGCCTTGGAACTGGATCCCCAATTTGCGGAGGCTCAGAACAACCTGGGAACTCTCTATGGGTACCAGGGGAAGAACATTGAGGCCGAGAAGTTGTTCCGACTCGCAGTGGAAAATAATCCAAAGTACACACAGGCGCATTTGAACCTTGGTTTGACTCTGGCTGCCCTGGAAAGACTTGCGGAAAGTGAAAAGAAGATTCAGACCGCACTTGACCTGGAGCCCGATCACGCCGGGGCATTGACCGCGTTGGGCATGGTGCAGGCCAAGCTGGGGCGCACGCGGGAAGCTGCCAATGCATTTGAAAAAGTCATCGCCTTGCAACCTGCATCCGCCGAGGCCCGCCTCAACCTGGGGATCGCGTTGGCAGATGGATACGATCTGGAGGGCGCTTTGAAGGCCTTCTCCGAAGCGGTCCGGCTGGCGCCAGCCTCCCCAGCTACCCTTTACAATCAGGGTCGCGTCCTCTTTGATCTGCATCGCTACCAGGAAGCGCACGTTGCCCTCAGCCGTGCCTGCCAACTGGGCCCTGACCAGCCTCCAGCGCTTTACCTTCTCGCACTGCTCGAGCGCCAGCTGAACAACACGCAAAAGGCGGCAGATCTCTTGCGACGCGTTGTCGCATTGGAGCCACGCAACGCAGTCGCATTCCATCTTCTGGCTCAAAACCTGCTGCAGCTGGGCAAGACAGATAATGCTGTCCAAGCCTGGAAAAGCGCGCTTGAGGCCGATCCCGAGCATGCGGAATCGCTGTATAACCTGGCCCGGGTTCTGCAAAAGGAAGACTCGACGCAAGCCCGCCAGTACCAGGAGAGATTTTCTGCGCTGCAACAGAAACGTCAGATGGTCGATCAGGCTGACACACTGGGAAATTTTGGCCTGGCGTCTGCCAGCGCCCGCGATTGGCCGCAGGCGGTGGCGCATCTCAAGGAAGCGCTCCAGGTCTGCGGACAGTGTAAGTCGCTCGGAGATATCCACAAGAACCTTGGGCTGATCTACTGCCGATCCGGGGATCTGCGAAATGGCGAAGAGCAGCTGCGACTGGCCTTGAAGATCAAGCCTAACGACCCGGATGTGCTGAAAGCGCTGCAGGTGATTGCCCGTCTTACGCAAAAAGAGACTGCGACCCAATGACTTCTCCTTAGTGCCGGTCAATCTTGAAGTCCTTGCGATTTCGACACCCGCAATGCAATGCCTGTTTTCGGGGACACGAGGGCTCCACCAGGCGCACGCGTGCAAGCCACCGTCATTCCCCGCGCAAACGGAACCTGGTATAGGGCAGCTCAGAAGCGAGACTTCAATTGACTCAGACCACACCCTTTGGCTACAACGGAAAAATCCTGCACGTTGATCTGACCCTGGGCACGTTCCGCGAAGAGAGTCTGTCGGATGAGATCTATCGACTCTATGTTGGCGGAGGGCTTCTGGGAACCTATCTCCTGCTCAGGGACACGAAACCTGGCATCGACCCGCTGGGCTCCGACAACCTCCTGATTTTCATTTCCAGTGTCATTGCCGGTCTAGAAGGAGTTGGCCTGGCCCGTTTTTCCGTGGTTACGAAGTCGCCCCTGTCCGGGGGCATCGGCGAGACTCGCTGCGAAGGCCCCTGGGGCAGTGCGCTGAAAGCCTCCGGATACGATGCTCTGGTGGTTCGCGGGCAGTCTGCTCTCCCAGTCTATCTTTTGATCGATGGGGGTCGGCTTTCGCTGCGACCGGCGGAAGGACTGTGGGGTCGCGACACGGCTGTCGTGAGCAATGCGTTGGAAAAAAGACACGGCTCTCAGGTTCACGTGGCTGCGATCGGGCCGGCCGGCGAATCGCAAGTGCGTTATGCCAGCGTTGTGGCCGACCGCGATTACCAGGCCATGCGTCTGGGAGTTGGCGCCGTCATGGGCGCCAAGCGCCTCAAGGCCATCGCGCTGACCGGTGGAAGTCTCCCGTTTGCGGCCAATCCCTCCGCTCTCGCCACGATCACGTCTCTCAACGCCTCCCGGCTTGAGGAAAATGACCTCACGCGCTGGCAGAAGAATCCGCCCGGCTTTGCGGCCTGGCTGGACACGATTACCGATCCAGGCTACCTCAGCGTCGAAAACTTTCGCAGCGGCGCCGCGCCAGATCGCGAGCCATTTTCCTCGCGCCGTTTTCTGGAGTTCTATCGAGGCGAGGCCCCTTGCCCCGGATGTCCGAATGACTGCATCAAACAATTCGAAGTCGATGGGGAATCGGGTTCTGGCGGCATGCACCAGGAGATCGCTGGTGCGCTCGGGCCCAATGTCGGTTTGACAGATCTGGAGATCCTGGTTCGCGCAAATCGCTTCTGCAACCTGCAGGGCATCGATCCGGTCTCCGCCGGATTCTCGATCAGCTTCGCCATGGAGTGCTTCGAGAAGGGCTTGCTGTCGCCGCGTGACACCGGTGGTTTAGACCTGAAGTTTGCAAATCAGGAAGTCGTGCTGCCGCTCTTGGAGCAAATTGTCACCCGGCAGTCGCTCGGCCGGCTGCTGGGCGAAGGCACGCGCCGTGCTGCCGAATCGCTGGGAGCCGAAGCTGTTCCGCTGGCCATGCAGGTGAAGTCGGTTGAGATGACTTGCTTTGAGCCCCGCGGACAAACCAACCTGGCCCTCGGCTTTGCCACAGCGCCGATCGGGCCGCGCTATGACATCTGCGAGCATGATTGGGACTTCGACACACGCAGCGGTTGGAGCCATACCTTGGAGCACTCTCGACCGTTGGGAATCCTGCGGCGCGTCCCTTCGGATTATTTGGGGAGGGACAAAGTTCGCAACTACAAGGTGCTCAACAATCTCTGGAGTGCCTGCGATGCCCTGGACTTCTGCATCTTCGCCAGCGCGCCCACGCGCGCGCTCACATTGAACGAAATGACTGACATCGTTGCTGCCGTCACCGGATGGAAAACAAGTGCCTACGAGTTTCTGCGCTGGGGCGAGCGGCGCAACCACTTGATGCGGGTCTACAATCTGCGCGAGGGATTGTCGGCCAAGGACGACACCTTGCCGGAAAGGTTCTTCAGCGAAACTGTACCGACGCGGCACAGTCCCTCAGCATCGCTTGATCGGGAAACATTTCGCCAGGCAGTCCAGACATACTACGGCATGATGGGATGGGACGAAGCCGGGCAACCCCGGGAGAGCACTCTCGTAGACTTTGAAGTGGAGTGGCTGCTGGACTCAAGGTGAGTCCGAAGGCCGGCAGCCGTGGCCGACGAAAAGTTCATATAGGGTCATATAGCGCAGACCGAGTTTTTGACGGTCTGTGGCTTTCGTCCGAATCCATAGAAAGCCGCAACGTCTCCAAGAACGAGAGGTCTGTGCTACAGGTCCTCGGTGGGAATGGCAGCCCTATGCTGACTAGCTAATTCTCGGTGCACCGAGAATTCGCTAGCTTCTTATATGACAGGCAGTCGTCATGGCCGCGAAAGCTGGCAGCCAGCGTGCCGTCAACACGCCGCCGGTCGTCCAGACGAATCGTAAAAGCACAAGTCCGGGCGCTTTTCGAGCACTTGGCACGGCAACCGGGAGCCTTCACTGCTTCAACGGTGCTGCTTTCAGCCACGCAACATTCTTCTCCTGATGACACAGCAGGCAAGCGTTTGGGCTCTCCTCCTGTCCGAATCGTTCAAGCCTTGCAACGCTCGGCACGTCATCGATCTGATGGGTTCTCGCTCGAAAGAGCATGCTGTTCATAATGGCCGGCATGTGGCATGACACACAGCGACTGCCTTCCGAACCGGCCGCATGTCGGGTGTGTGGAGCCGCTGTTTGAGCCGGGTTCGTGTGGCATTGTGTGCACATTCGATCGGAGTTTGATGCGAATCGAAGGGATTTGGGATTGCTTCCGGGATCCTTGCCGTGGACGTCGTGGCAGTGGCCGCAATTGACCTGGCCCTTCTGAAAGCAGGCTGAACGCTGCAGGGACTCCACGATGAAAGTCGTTTCCCTGAAGCGACCATCCCTGAAAAACGCCTTCCGCGAGAATTCACCGAAGGGCCGGCTCTTATTCGGAGGATAGAACTCGTGTGCAGCAGGCCAGTAGTTAAGTTCTCCGTGTGGTCCTGCGTCACGTACCGCCGACTGGCGGTGGCACTGGCCGCACACAGCGAGATACTCGCGGCTCGAGATTTTCGTGAAGTCCACCGGCGGCTCCGCCGGAGGTTTTTCATACGGTCGTCCCGCGCGCATGGCACTGACATGCCGGCCTGACGGTCCATGACACATTTCGCAATTGACGCCTGGCTCGCGGAACTCCAGATGGTCAACCGAGAAACCGCCGCCCTTCGCGTTCCGTAACTGGCTCGTATGACAAACGGCGCAATTGGCCTGGTAGCTGGTAACAGAGGAGAAGTTTTCAAAGTTTCTGACATCGGCTCGGGCAGAACCCTCCGGATCGATAATCTGCCAGAAATTCAGCCATCGCTTGTGAAGCAAGTTGTACTGAATCGGAAAGACATGAATCTGCCCGTTGGGCAGTCGTGTGGCGTAGGCCTGCTGCCACTTGGACCCAATAGTGTAATCGACCGGAAAGCGGACCCACGATCCGCTGGAGTTTTTAATCTCGAAGAAGTGTTTCCCCTTGTCTTTGAGCATCCGCGCATAGGCAAAACGATCCTTTCCTTGCGTTAATTCCAAGCGGCTGCCCGTCCAGGCGAGCTTATCGCCCGCATAGAACAATTCCTTTGAACCGAAATCTCCAATGATGTTGGCAGGCGCATACGCACGAAACATCCGTGCCATGCCGGTTTGCTGCCAGCTGTGGTGCTGTCCTGTATGACAGGCACGGCAGCTTTCACTGCCGGCATAGTTCAGTGGCGCACGCACTGCGTCACCGCCAGCTGCGAGAGGGCTTGAGGCTGTGAGTTGAGCCTGTTGCCGATGCGCTTTTGTAGACAGGTTCTCAAGGAATCGCTGGAAGCCGTCGGTGCCGCTGGTTTGGTGAATCTGCCTCAGTTGCTTCAGAGCTTCGCTTTGCAGCGAGCCACTCAGCATCCGCGCCGCTGCAAAGTTCACGGCCGAATCCTGGGCGAGCCCGCTCGTGAGTTGCCCTAGTCCAAGCAGGTAGGCAATCTCGCCATCCGCCGGATTGAACTGTCGGGCAGTAGTCAGCAAACTGATGGATTCCTTGAGAAGTTGCGTCCGCCGCTCGCCTTCGCCGAGTGAAAGCGCTTCGGTGATTCCTGCCCTGCCCAGTGCGAAGTAGGACGAGGCTTTCAGCTGACGGGAGGTCGTTGGCCAGGCCGCAGCAGCTACCGAGAGCGGCGGCGCAAACTCCTCGAGGCACTGTAGAGCGAGTCTCGCGCTTACCCGTGCTTCTGCGAAGCGGGACTGTTGAATCTGAAGATTAGCCAGAGGGACGAGCAAAAGAGGATTCTCGGGAAGGAGATCGAGCGACTCGCGACCATATCGGAGGGCTTGTGCATAGTCGCCAAGGTCGATAAACGCCTTCGCGGCTATTTCCAGCGCCTGGGGTAAGAACCATGAGCGGGGAAAACGCGTCAGAAACTCCCCGGCCAAGCGCGCTTTCTCCGTGGCTGTGCTCGGAGCGAATAACGCTGTCAACGCACGACGCTCCAACGGGTCCTCAATCTGGTCGGCGAGGGTGTAGGCTTTCCGGTTCTGGCTGGAAATGACGGTATCGAACTCCTGGCTGCGCGGCTGCCGAAGCATTGCCGGCACAGTCACCAGAATCAAAAGCACAGTACAGAAACTGAAAACGATGAGCCGCATGATTAGTCTCGAACCCGTGGGAAAGCGGATCCGCTAAAGGTAACGGACTATTCCTGTGGAATCAAGCGGCTGACAAGCAGTGCCAGATGAAATTGGGAGTCTCTCGAAAAGAGCCCCGGATCGGAGGGATAGAATCACGAAGGGAAGATAGCTTTACGGGTGTTCGATGGTGCGGTATTCCAAAACAGCTCGAGAGAGGCCTGAAACACACGCTGCCGCCGGTGCGTTCGTCACGGAACACGCCACGTATTGCTTGGAAAGTCAAAGTCCCAGCGGACCCCTTTCCTGGCAGTCCGCTGGAATGGAACAAGAGCGGCCTGAATCAGCGGCGATGGCCTTTTCCCGATCGCGCGGTTTGGGCCACCGATTCTGCTTCAATTTCTCCGTCGCGCTGGTAGACTGCGCTCGAAAGCTCCCGCCCTGCTTTCTGTTCAACGGAGGCAACGTTCCGCCTCAGTTTGTCGGTTTCGCCCTCTTCGTCCTCGATCTTGATGATTGTGACAACATGAGGCGATTTTGCCCGCACCCTCTGGTGACACTGGCGCACGAGCTCCATGACTTCGTTCCATTGACCTTCAATGCAAGTCGAAGCAGGTGTGAGTTGATAAGGCAGGCCGTATGAGTCGACTAGTTTGAGCACTTCGGCAAGTTCGTCACTCAGGTGACCATCCCCTGCCACAGGAAGAATACTGAGTTCCACTAACATGACCGTTCCTTTCTGATGGCTGACAATTTTGAATAAACGGAGCACGCAACCAGTCGCAACTCCCACTCTCCGCAGCTTGACTGGCCTGAAATGTACTATTTCCTGCTGGCTCGAGCAGCGGGGCGGCGCCGAGAACTGGAAGGTCGGCCGTTTGTGCCGTCATCATCTTCGTCATCCATTGCTCCATTGGCTGCATCGCGGTTGATTTGATTCATCGCGAGTTCCGTCAACTTCCTGTCGGTGAGTTTCTCTTCGTCAAGAGTTTGCTGCAATAGCTTGGACGCCTCGCTTTCCTGCAGGAGCTCCGCATAAGCTCGGGCGCACCCATAACTGGCGATTTCGTAGTGCTCGACTTTCTGAGCAGCCGCGATCAATCCAGCGTCGAGCGCTTCGGACCCATTGGCCTCCTCCATCAGCTCTTTCCCTTCTTCAAGCAGTCCTTCGATGGCTTTGCATTTCTTCCGTTTCGCCGGCTTCCCGAGATGGTCAAACACCTGTTCTAAGCGTTCGACGTGGCGTTGCGTCTGGTCCAAATGCTCCCGGAAGCCCTGCTGTAACTCCGTGGAGTTAGCGGCCTTTGCCATTTTGGGCAGAGCTTTCAAGATCTGGCTTTCGGCATCGTAGAGGTCCTTCAGAACGTCCACATACAAATCTTGCAATGTTTGAAGCTGCATGGCTGTCTCCTAATATGAAAATTCGTTGGGAAAAATCAAATCATCTTGTCGCAAGACAAGGGCTCAAATGGGTTGGTTGAATGACCTCCTTTCCGGAAACGTCCGACGAAGTCCAGAGGGGCGGAAGATAGCGAGCCCAACCCGAAAGTTCAGTCTCTTTTTGGACGAACTGAAGTCAAAGGAGCGAAAGAAATTTATAAGCCAGAGAAGATGCAACGTGGGGATTGTGGCTTCTGGAAATGATCTGTCCGGCTTGATGAAGGCTTTCAGCCGTCACGAACCCTGGTCAAAAGATTCAATCTGAAGCAGATAATACCTGCGGCTACCAGGCTTACGGGTGGGAATTGAAAAAGTTGGGAGACGGGCAGAGAATGAAGTCAGCGGTCAGCACGGCTGGGTTGTGGTATTGACTCGAGAGGCTTGATCCCGAATAGCTGGCTCCTTTCCTCGGCACTCCGCTGTTTTCGCTACTGCCGATTTCCCCAGAAAACGCCTTTAGCGTTGGGCCTTTGCTCAACGGAATTTCGCTCGCAACCACCTGATTTACTCATCCCGGAGCGCCACCATGGGCTCGACAGCGGCGGCACGGCGGGCGGGCAGGAAGCTTGAAGCCAGTGCTACGATCGAAAGTAGAAATATCGCCGCGATCATTGAAACAGGGTCATACGGCTTCAGACCGAAAAGGAGTGCGCCGGCAGCCTGTCCCGCCCACAGTGCGAGCAACACACCGATCCCAAGTCCCACTGTCAGCAGGAGGGTGGCTTCGCCCAGCACCAGGCGGATCACTTGGCCACGGTCTGCGCCCAGGGCAATACGCACCCCCATCTCTTTACGGCGCCGCGCCACTCCATAGGAGATCACACCGTAAAGGCCCAGCGTCGCGAGCAGGCCCGCCAGTATGCCGAAGCCTCCGGACAGCATCGCCATCAGGCGCTCGCGCAGCACCGATTCCTGCACCTGGCTCGACAGCAGCCGGAACTCCACACCAATCGCCGGATTGACCTCGGCAACGGCCGTCCTGACTTGGCCCATCACTTCACGGACGGACCCGGGAACCCGCAGAACAAAGGTTGTGCCTGCTCCTGGATTGTCTCCTTGGGCGACAGGGAAATAGGCGATCGGCAGGAAGTCTTCCCGGAGCTGGTAGTATTTCGTGTTCTTCACCAAGCCGACGACTTGAAACAGCGGTTCCTGCTTGCCAGCTTCGACCTGTCGACGGAAAGTGCGGCCCACAGGGTTGGCTCCATTAAAGAATTTGGCCGCGAACAATTCGTTCACGATCGCCACCAGCGGCGACGAAAGGGTATCGCCTTCATTGAATTCGCGGCCGGCGATCACAGGCGTGCCCATCGTGCGGAAATAGCCAGGACCCACACGGTTGAAAAAGGACTCCTTTCCGCTGCCTCCAGCGATTGTGCCATCTGGTCCGATATTGCCGTTCCATCCACTGCCACTGATAGGGGTGAAATTGACCTGAGCTGCCGAGCGAACACCGAGCAGGGTGGATAATCGTTCCTGCAAGTCGCGATAAACAACCGGCAGACGCTCTTTGGGGTAGTCGGGTCGCCGCAGATCGAGGCCGACAGCGAGCACTCCTTCAGGCCGGAAGCCTGCATTGACGGCCAGCAGGTTACCCAGGCTGCGAACAAACAGTAGTGCACCCACTAACAGCACCAACGACAGTGCGACTTGGGTTACCACCAGCGCCCGGCGCAGGCTGAACCGCTCTCGCCCGTTGCCCGTATCCCGTCCTGCGCCACGAATCACCGCCGCCGGTGCCAGGTGTGTGGCCCGCAAGGCCGGCATCAGACCAAAGAGTAGACAGGTAGCGATTGCCAACGAGGCCGTAAACCCGAGCACCCTTGCGTCCAGCGCCAGGCCCACAAAGGTCGGACTATCCGTGGTGCTGAAAAACGCCATGATTCCGCGGCTGAGCGCCTGGGCCAGTCCGCCGCCCAGCACTGCGCCAAGCATGGCCAAGATCAAACTCTCTGCCAGAAGCTGACGGACCAAACGACCTCGCGAAGCCCCCAGGGCCAGCCGCACCGCGATCTCCCTTTCACGCACGCTGGCTCGGGTCAGGAGCAAATTCGCCAGATTGGAGCAAGCGATCAGTAACACCAACCCAGTGGTTGCCATCAGCAGCCATAGCGGCCTTTCGTATTCGCGGCGGAGTTCGGAAACGCCAGTGCCTCCTTCCGAGGCAAGGAGCCTATTGGTCAGATAGCGCTTGGCCATGTCGGGAAGGTAGGTCGGAGGCAAAGTGGCTTCCATGATTCCAGGCGCCAGAGTTTGAAGATGGATAGTGGCCCGCTCCGCGGTCCAACCCGGCTTCAGCCGCCCCATCATCGCGAGCCACCAGGCACTTGGAATCGGACTCCTGCCCTTTTTGTCCTCAGCCAGCAATTGGTCGGCGCACAGCGGAACGGCCGCATCAAACGATCTTCCGACCTCCACCCCGAAGAACGCCGGGGGCGTGACGCCGATCACCGGAAAGGTATACCCGTCCAGAGTGAGCGTCCGGCCAAGCACGGCCCGGTCTCCGGCAAACTCTCGTTGCCAGAACCCATAGCTCAGCACCACGGCTGGATTGCCGCAGCCCGGGCTGTCATCCTGCTCTGTGAACAAGCGACCTAGCGTTGGTTTCACGCCAAGATGGCGAAAGAATTCACCGCTCACATAGAGTCCTTCCGCATAGCGGGCTTCTCCGCCGTCGGTAAGATTGAACCGCGTGGCACTCCAGGCCAGCACTCCTGAAAAGGCCTGCTGTCGCGCCTGTATCTGCTCCCAGTGACCATAAGTGAAGCGGGCGTTGCGGGTAGAGAACCAGCCCGCCCGCTGAGACCCTTCAGGAAAATCAATGGCCACCAGCTCCTGAGGGCTCTGAACGGGCAACGTTCGCAGGCGCACTGCGTCAATGAGTTGGAAGATCGCGCTGTTTGCCCCTATGCCGAGTGCCAGAGACAGCACGGCGACCAAAGTAAAGCCAGGACTCTGCTTCAACTGCCGCACACCGTACCGCAAATCCTGAGCAAACGATGCCGTCCAGTTCATCACGACTCCTCTGGCCGTCAAGCCAAGTCAAAGAAATCAACATTCACCAGACGCTCCGGCAAACGAAACGAGCCTTTTCGCACAGTCTGTTTGCCTCGCACTGGGAGTATCTATTTGTCAGTTAGTTTAGACGGTAACGACAGAGAAAAGTTTGGGAAAAATCGATTCGAATCAGGTGCCAGGAGTCATCTTTGAGATTTCTCTGCTTCTGCGGCCTTCTGCGAGAACGAAGAGGATCTGCAGAACTATTCACTCGAGCGGGAGTGTATCCCTGTCACATGCGCTTCAGTTTCGATAGCAGTGCTGGCCGGCTCCGCAGGATCCCGATTTCCTCCGCAGTCAGAGCCCGGTTGAATAGCGCGAGCTCATCCATCAAACCAATGTAGTTCACTGCGATGTAAATACCCGCCTTGTCCAAGTCCCAGTCCATCGCGATAGGATAATCTTTCTTGATCTCGCCGCTCACCTTGCCATCGATGTACAAGTTGGCGCTGGCGTCATTTTTCCCTGTGTCGAAGTTGCGCCAGACTAGCGCCACGTGATGCCAGTCGCCCACTTGAAAACCCGGACTGTCCACCCATACCATGGGCGAAAACGCCTCGCGTGATTCCTGGATGGCTGGCCTGTTCTGCGTGACAGCCGGAAAGGTGCCCATGCGCAGGTTGCGATTCGGCTTGGCGTCATTGTAGTCGAACCAGATGGCGCCGTTGCCGGCGCCCTTCTGGGTGATCTGCACCGGGTCGCAGAAGCCGGTCTTGAGCTGCGTGTCAGGGTCGTGGTTGATCCACACGGAGAGCGTTCCGCTCCAACCACCTTTCTGGTAGGCGATGTTCCCCTTCGCCGGAAAGAAGATGCGCCCGTTGTCGGGAAGGACATCGACCGCTTCCAGCGCCCCACCGGAAATGCCCTTGTTCGGCACGATGCGGAAGGCTTTCGCGGGAAATCCTTTCTCGAAGACAAACGCACCCTTTTCAGTTTTGTGGTTGTAACGCGTGGACGGGGACAGGTCTCCCCCGCCGAAATCGCCTGTCACCGAAGTGTCGAAGGAGGCATAGAGTGTGACGGCTTTGAGAAGATCGGCGACGTTACCGACTGATGGACTTGACAAAGCGACCATGAGTAACACTCCGAGTGTGGGTAGGGTATAGGTTTGAGACAGTCTCAACACATGAACCTCGGGGCAGTCTTGGGATCGATTGACCTTGAGAATTCTCTCACAACTGAAGGGAAGCAAACGGCTCCCGGCTGCTGAAAATCAGATGAACCAGGACTTGGGCTGATGATTGGGGCATAGAGAATCCCTTCCCGCGAAACCGCCCCTACAGGGCGGAACCCCATTGGCGACTCTACCCAGGGCGTTGGCTGAATGCCCGCCTTCGTAGACATGACGGATTCCCTGGCTTCTGTCGGGTGCGTTGATATCTTCAACGCAACCATCTGCCTGTGATCGAGAAACATCGTGAATTCGCCGAGGCCCGAATGCGGACAGATTCAGCCTTTTCACTCAGCCCGAAGGGCCACCTCTAACCCAGCCCAGGGCATCACCCTGGACCACGGCGAGTAGCCAGGCTCTGCCCTGTAAAGGCGCCCTAACGGGAAAATCCCTTCAACTCGAATACTCTTTCGGCAATGCCGAAACGATGCGGACCGTGTCCAGGCTGACTTGAATCACCTGGCCCACGAGTCGCACGATGTACTCTTCGTCGTCGGCGCGATTCGGGTCGGAGTGAATGCCACTGCGTTTGTCCTCGGTTACCTGGTATTGGTCGATCACCCATTCCAACGCGCTGCGATTCCCCAGGCGGTACTCGAAGACTTCAGGCGGAATGCCTGCAAGCGTGAGCGAAGGATTCACTGTGAGCGACTTCTTGTCTTTGCTCAGCCGCATCTTGTCTTCGACACGGTACGAGAGGGGCACGTCTTTAGATTCAATCCATTTCAGCGCAAACGGCTTCATCTGTTCGTAATCCAGATGCAGACGGGACAGCTGCTTCCCCGCAGATGAGAAGGCGCGAAAGTCTTTGGCGAAGGGAAGACGCGGCAGCTCGCGTTTGAGGTTGTCGGCAAACTTCTCGCGATAGCCGGAGTGATGCAGCATTCCGTAAACGTAGTAGAAGATGTCCCATTTGGTGAGTTTCCTGTCGTGGTAGTGCGAACGAAACTGCTCCAGGGCCCAGTCCGTAACGTTTTCGCCGCGGTGGCTGCCATTTTCGTCGTAAACGTAGAAGGCAAAGCACTGGGCACTGGAACCAGCACCAACTAGATGAAGATCTGCTAGGGTGCTTGCAATCAGAGTCATGAATGGCTTCTCCGACCCAACGTCGGTAACCGCTACGACAGGATTCTCACCGGCGGAAGAAGAGGGCTCAAGAAACCGAGGCCACAAGCCGACTCGCTGATTCAAGATCGAATCGAAGTAGACGGTCTTCGAAGTAAATGGTCTGTAGAGCGCTGTGTGAATGCTCGAATCTTGGAATGAAGCATACAGTTCGCGTTGGAAAGTTTCTTTGAGTCTGCTGCTCCATTTGATCTTGGATTCGTCAGCAACGACAAAACTATCGATGTCCGACGGTCTCTTCGCACGCTTCCAGCGATCAATCTCGCTGTTGTAGAAGTCAATCAGATTCCGAATTCTTCCGATCAATTCCGTGCCATCAAACCCATATACCCACGTATCTCGCGTGGTTTCTAATCCTCGGCTATATGCTTTGAAGATTGCGGGCACGTCAGAGGCGGCAGATTGCTTTGTCTCAAAGGTTCCAATCGGCATGAACGCTTCGAACTCATCTCCGTGGCTGGGAGCAAGCCAGGTTTGCTGCTTGGTCGGCTGCAGCGCTCGCCACTTAATCTGTTTTGCTGTCCGCAAACTGCGCAGAAACGCTGTCTTCTCTTCTCGCCTCCAAGAATCCGGAACGCGGTGAAAACGAAGCCTATTCGAATTCCGAGTTGCGCATCGAACAGCGATCGTGATCCCGACGCCGACCTGAATTCCAAAAACGTTGTGCGTTGTACCGCTCAGCTTTGGATTCTTCCGGACATTGCCGTGCAAATCCACGTGGGAGAGGTGGCTGAAGTCCTTGAGCAGATGCTTCCGCATCCCGTCGAAGGCGACTTGATCGACAAAGCTGTTGTTTGAAACAAAGCAGACGATTCCATCCCGGTTCTCCAGCCGGTCTGATGCCCAACGAAAGAACTTCACATAGGCATCCGACAACGCGTTCTTGTTCGTGGCAGTTGAGTCGCGGGCGTAGGTGTCTCGAATGCGCTGGTCGATCACCGGATACTTCCGGTTTTTGTTGTTGTCGTTCTCGTTGATCTGTCCCACGTTGTAAGGCGGGTTGCCGATGACAACCGTGATCGGCGCCTTCTTTTGTCGTTCCACCCGCTCGGTGTTGGCTTCCGTCATGAAGCCAAACTTGCCTTGCTGCGCTTCTGCCAGATCCAGCGTATCGACAAAACAGAGTCCTTCGAAAGGTTCGTAAGTCCCCGTCAACTCGTAATAGGCGTGCTCAATGTTCAAAGCCGCGATGTAGTAGGGCAACAGCATGATCTCGTTGGCAAAGAGCTGCTGGCGATACATGCGAGGCAGGTCTTTCTTAGGAACGCGGCGCAGGAGGTTGACAATGAAATTGCCCGTGCCGGTGCAAGGATCGAGAATTTGTACATCCTTGTCGCCAAGACTCCTGCCAAACTCCGTTTCGAGCACCTCGGCCACGCTGGCGCACATGAAGTCGACAATCTCCTGCGGCGTATACACGATGCCGTGCGTGTCGGCCACCTTCACCGAGTATCCCTGAAAGAACCGTTCATACACTGTGTTAAGAAAATGCTGTTTCTCACCGAAGTCTTCCAACCCTCGGGCAGCATCCTCGATGGCACGGTAAAAGAGGTCGAGCGACTTGAGGAAATCGTCCCGGTTGAAGCTCTTGCTCACCAGCGCGGCGATGACCTTCTCCACTTCCAGGGCAATCACGTTGCGCTGCATGAATTCCGGGTTGTCGAAGATCTTCCGGATGAGCCTTTCGGTAAGCAGGTGCTGCACCAACATTTCGTCTACGGCGGCCTGGCTGATGTTGGGATTCAAAGCGGTTTGGCAGAGCGAGAAGAAATGCTCAAAGGCTGCCTGGAATTTCGCGTTGCTCTTGTGCGCAGCTTGGATCTTTGCTACCAGCGCCTGAGCAAGGTCGGGAACGCGTTCCTTGAATTCATCGACGGCCTGATCGAAGCGCTCGAAGTCTGGCTGCGTAAAGGAAAAGTACTGGTTGAGCAGGTGGGCCAACTGGTCGCGGCTCGTCAGGTCGGCCCGGAAGCGCTCCTGACCGTTCTGGAAAAGAACAGCCCGGCGCGTGTCCTCAAAGATGATGTTGGTGAGCGGATAGCCTCTGGCGATCTTCTTCTGAATCTCAATGTTCAGGTCGTCTTTGCCGTCCTTCGCTTCCCAGTAGCCACGATGCAGGTTGTAGGCATCACGCAGCGTCCCGTCGGGTATCACCGTCTTTCCGCCCGATTTCGTGCGCTGCTCCGGCACGAGGATCCAACCCAGACTCTTCGCTGTATCTGAGAGCAGGTTCTGAAAGGCCGAGCGCAAGGCGGTTTCGTGCCCGACGTCATGCGTTCCATAGCTTTGAAGCGTATCGAAGTATCGCTGAATGGCTTTATGCGAGGGCTTGATCGAATCTGAACCAGGCATGAAGGAAAGGGCTTCCACTTGTCAGAAAAACACAGTGTACCAAGGTTGCCTGGATGCAGAAAACAACCGCAAGCAAACGAATCAACTGTGTTCCAACCTCTCTTCCAAGGGAGCCAGGAGAGGTTGTGTTCAGATAACGCTCCCATCCGGGATGATGGCGCCTTTCGGGATCACCACAATACGGTCACGCACATAGAACGTGGAGCCGTTGAAGTTGCAGTGGTTGCCCGCGTTTGTGATTACCACATTGTTCCCCACCCGGGCATCCCGGTCGATGATCGCGTTCGCAACGGTCACGTTCCTGGCAAGACCGATATTCGGAATCCCCTGACGGCGATTTTCACTCATTTCCTCAAGCGTCTCATATTTGCCGGCACCGACTACATAGGAGTGACTGATCGTCGTACCTTCTTCCATGCGCGTGCGGCAGCCAATGATTGAATGGCTGATGTTCGAGCCAGCGAGCACACAGCCGTCGGCAATGACGGAATGGTCCACGTGGCAGTGGTCGATCCTGGATGCAGGCAGACATCGAGATCGGGTATAGATCGGGTTCGAAACGTCATACAGATTGAAGGCCGGCAGATGCGACGTGAGGTCCAGATTCGCTTCGTAAAAGGAGCGAACCGTTCCGATATCGGCCCAATAGCCTGAGAATCGATAGCCCATCATCCGGTGCTGACGGGCAGCTTCTGGGAAAATATGCCTGGCAAAATCATGTTCGGTCGTCGAGTTCACAAGGTCGATGAGAAACTTCTTGCCGAAAACATAGACCCCCATGGAGGCGAGGTAACCTCTACCCTCTGGAAATTTTCTGAAATCATGTTCCTCACCGAGAGTCGTCTCCAACCCAGGCAGCTGGTCCTCCGCAGGCTTTTCCTGGAAGAAGGTAATCTGGTTGTTGTCATTCACTTTGACGATGCCAAACCGGGAAGCCTCGCTGGCAGTCACCGGAATGATGCACAGTGTGATATCGGCGCTGCTGTTGAGATGAAAATCAACGAGCCGGCGGTAATCCATGTGATAAAGGTGGTCGCCGTACAATACCAAAACCAGCGAGGTGTCGACGCCTTCCAGGTGGCGCGCACATTGGCGGACCGCGTCGGCAGTCCCGCGGAACCAGCTCGCATTCTCATGCGTCTGTTCTGCCGCCAGAATGCTGATGAAGCCCTGAGAGAAATGATCGAGGAGGTACGTTCGAGACACATGGTTATTGAAAGACACAGAATTGAATTGCGAGGCGACAAACACTTTCCGGATGCCCGCATTAATACAGTTGCTCAAAGGAATATCGATGATGCGATACTTCCCTGCCAACGGGACGGCCGGTTCGGCTCGAAACTTGGTCAGAGGAAACAATTGCTCGCCTGCCCCGCCTCCCAAGACGATGGCCACGACATCAGGAAGATTCGCATTCATTGCGGGTCACCTTATTGTTTCTCAAACACGAGAGAGTCCATTTAAATTATATCGAGGTCAAAACCATTAAGACCAGAGTTCGTTTTGGTGCAATACAACACGGCATATTCCGCAAACCGTGCCCAAGCCCGGCAAAGTCAACCCTCCTCCAGGATCGGCCCCGGAATATGACATTGGGATGCTTCTTTCATCCACCAGCTACAACCCAGGAGCGATTCTTGCCGGATCGAAATGGAACGAGCAACATGGGGAAACCGTGAGCCACCATGCCAAGTGACTTTAAGAAGCTGATGGCCGCTCGCTTTTTGTTTACGCTGGCCGTGCAGATACAAACCATTGTCCTCGGCTGGCGCATGTATACCCTGACCAGAGATCCTCTGTTTCTGGGGCTCATCGGTTTGGTGGAAGCCATTCCCGCCCTGGGGTTGGCGCTGTATGCGGGCTACATTGTGGACCGGAGCCGACCCCTGGTGGTGTATCACCGGGTGGTCGCAGTCAGCTGGCTTTCCGGGTTTATTCTTCTCGTTTCGCAGCTTCCAACCGTGGGTGCCAGCGAACAGCTTCAGGTCGTCGCTCTCTTCCTGTCCTCATTTCTGACGGGAGCGGCGCGGGCTTTCTCACAGCCAGCAGTCTTTTCGATGGTTCCAAGGATCATCGAACGCAAAGATCTGTCGCGAGGATCGGCCTGGATGGCGTCAACACATCAGATTGGCAGCATCTCAGGTCCGGCTCTCGGAGGGCTGTTCTTCGGCTGGCTGGGCGTGTCTTTCACGGCGGGGATTGTTTGTATGGTTCTACTGCTCTCTTTGGGAACGTTATGGCTGATCAAGGCCTCCCCCAATCCCCTTGGCTCTTCCGGCAAAGGTGAAAGCAGGAAGACTGCCTTGCTGTCGGGCGCGAAGTTTGTATTTCGCCACCCCATCCTGCTGCCAGCCCTCAGTCTGGACATGATTTCGGTGCTCTTTGGAGGAGTGACTGCACTGCTTCCCATCTATGCGGCGGAAATTCTAATGGTTGGTCCAAAGGGGCTAGGTGTGCTCCGCGCGGCACCTGCCGTAGGGGCAGCCGTCATGAGTCTCGGCCTCACACGATGGGATATTCGACAGAGGGCGGGGCCGTGGTTGTTCACGGCGGTTACCGGGTTTGGCGCGTGCATACTGGTTTTCGCGGTGAGTCGCAACTACCTGCTTTCGCTCGCGGCGCTTGCACTGAGCGGCGCTTTCGACAGCGTCAGCATGGTCGTTCGCATGGCGGCAGTGCAGCTTTCTTCGCCCGACTCAATGCGCGGCCGAATCTCGGCCGTCAACTCCATTTTCATCGGCTCGTCCAATGAACTGGGGGAGTTTGAGTCGGGAGTTGTCGCCCACCTGTTTGGAGCGGTGCCAGCGGCGGTCCTGGGTGGCATTGTTTGCCTGGCGACGGTTTTGACGGTTGCTCTGCTTTCTCCACGCCTTAGAAATCTGAACCTGGAGGAGTTGAGAATTGCTCACGAGGTTCAAATGCAGGTATAGCGGTCATCGAGCAGCTGTCCTCTCTTCTTCACCCACTTGCAGTTTCAGTGACCCTAGGATTCGACGGCACATTCGCCAAGTTTTCTGCTCCACGAACTGGATGACGAAGCTTGACTACGAGAAGAGTATCCACACGGTTCGCGGCATCTGCGAATGCTGGGCGCTGCGAGGAAGTTTGCCGTTTTCAGAGTCGGATCTACTGGGGCGGATTTGCTTCGACCGAGCGATGTCAACCTCCGGTGGTCAGCTTTTGTGCAACGCTGTGGCAAGATCGTGCCCGAATGCTTGAGTCGCCAGCTCGGCCAGGGGCGGAGCTGACAAGCAAGGCTGCTTGAAACCTTAGCCAGGCCGAATCATTCCAACCGCAATCCGCAAAACCTTTTGCCTCTCAATCCCAGCGGCACGTTATCACGTTATAATGAGAAAGGTTCCCATCTGAGTCCTGACTGAAGCAAGCCCTTTACAGCCGGGCGCACGGTCCAAATCCATGTGTCCAGGAATTTCACTCATTAGGCCCGTCCTTGTCGCATTGTCATTCTCGCTGTTTCTGGCCACTTGGAATCTTGTGGTCGAAGCGCAAGGCATCGTGTTGTCCGTGTCTTCTTCCCCCGTGCCAGTGGAACTCTCCGGCACTCACGAGGCGATAGGCGCCATCCGACTCACCGCCGGCCCAGGCACCGCAACAACCCAGATCAGCACTCTGCAAATCTGGTATCAGGGAGTGTCCCTTTCGAATGCCTATGCCGGGCCGTTAGCGCCCAACCCTGCCACCGGGGCAATCGTTCATCCCGACGGCATTATCATCACGTTTGCCGGGGGCTACAACCATTCCGCCGTTACGGCTAGCGTTTTCAATTCCACCCTTGGAAGCACGCCGCTTGGAGTTGTCGTGCTCAGTTTTCCTGGGGGCCTCGTCATCTCTCCGGGCGATTTCATTGACGTGAATGGTCTTCGTGGGAGCGTGGCTGGCAAGAAGGAAGGTGACGTTGTCGAATGTCTCATCCTGGCCGCACCCAGCAACAGCCATCTTGTCAATGTGGTATCAGCGACGGTGGCTCGCGTGGTAAACAACTCACTTCGGATCGTTACGGCTTCTTTGCCCGACGCCTTGATCGGCACAGGATACTCCGGGATTCTTGCAGCCACCGGAGGTACGCCTCCCTATGTATGGCAGATCACTGCAGGCTCCTTGCCGACACCTCTTTCTCTGGATTCTCTGTCTGGGGTGATTAGCGGCGGTCCGGCTGTAGGCGGTGCTTTCAGCTTCGTGGTTCAGGTCCAGGATAACGCCGGCACCAAGGCGAGCAAGACCCTGAGCATCAACGTCCAGGGACTCAGTATTGATCGCAGCGGACTGGATGTCGGCGAAGCCATCGTTGGCACGACCCTGACCCGGACGATCATGGTTTCGAACGTCGGTACTGCCTCTCAGGAGGTAACGACTGCCGTCAGCGGCTCTCCTGCTTTTGCCGTTTCACCGGCTTCGTTCCGGGTCGAGCCCGGAAAGATCGTGGCCGTGAGCGTGATGTTCAGACCAACGGAGGAGAACGGTGGCCTTCCTGTCGTCGGGCAGGTGACCTTCCTCTTTTCAGGACTCGCAAGAATCGTGACTCTCAGGGGAAGAAGTACGGTAAGCGCGGCTCCTCTTGCCAGTGTGTTGCCTGTTTCCGGGCCGACCGTTGGTAACACTCGCGTTCGGATCCGCGGGCCGCTGCTTTCGCAATTCACAAGCCTTGCTCTCGGAGGGGCTAAACTCTCAGGGTTGACCCAGGTTGGTGCTGACGAATGGACGGGGGTAACCGGGGCCCACCTGCCAGGAACTGTGGACCTGGCGATTACTCGTCTCGACGGCGCTGTAGTGACAATTCCCGGTTTCTACAATTACAGAGAACTACCCAAAGCATCCCCGGTGATCGGGGACCAGCGTATCGGCTTTGTGAGCGACACACCGGAGTTTCGCAGTAACTTGGGCATCAACAATCTGTCCGCTCAACTGAGTTCAGTCGAGGTTCTGCTCGTTGACAACAACGGTTTGGTGTTGGCGCGAAAGACCATTTCCGTGCCGCCCAATGGCATGCGGCAGGTGAATCATGTCCTCAGGTACCTTGAAGGTACCGACGACGTTACCGGACGCGAAGGGGCTTTGTTGCTGCGATCCGGCCAGCCGGTCCGGGGGTGGGCTTCGCAAATTGACAACGTCAGTCTTGACCCCAGCCTGCAGCGTTCCACCGGTGCAGGAGCTTCCAGAATTCTGGTTCCCTCCTCCGTTTTGAGCGACCGGTTCAGCACTGAGTTGGTCATCAATAACCTGACAGAGCGCGACGCCAAAGTGACAATCGTGTCGCGAGAACCACTAGGCACCACGAAGCTGACCGTGGACGTCGAGATTCCCGGCCAGGGTCTGCTCCACTTCGAAGACTTTTATCGATCCCATGGCCTCGATCAGGCGGCGGGTCCGATCGAGATAGAGGCAGAGCAAGGAATTCAGTTGACGGCTCTCGCGAGGATCTACAGCCGCCATCGCACGGGCGGTTTTTTACCTGCCATTCCACTGGACTCGGCAGCACCGGTGGTCGTCATCTCGCACGTTCTGGATACCGCCGGCTTTCGCACGAATCTGGGAGTCAATAACCTGGGGTCAAAAGCGGCTCGAGTCAACCTCACGCTCATCGGAACGGACGGATTGACTCTTGGCACTTTCAGCGACTCCGTTCCGGCGGGCGCCCTGCGACAGTGGGACAACATCCAGCGCCTTCTTCTTGGCAGCGCAGCCTTGACGGAAAGCGAGGGATGGCTTCGGATTGAGTCGGATGAAAAGATTATCGCCTGGGCCTCGCAGATCAACAACCTCTCTCAAGATCCGGACTTCCTAGTTGCCACCCGCATTCTGAGTTCGCGAGTACTGATTCCGGCCGCGGTTAGCGCAGGCGCTTTCCGTTCCACCCTGGTGATCCTGAACGGAAATGCCTCACCGACTGCAGTCACTCTGACTGCCCGAGGGCCGGAAGGTGATATCCGGCAGGTGCGTTCGGTCACAATCCCGGGAAATGGCCTGCTGCGGTATCTTGACATCCTCGATAGCCTGGGGTTGGGTGGCACGTTTGGTCCACTGGAGATCCTCTCTTCGCCAAATAGTCCAATTCTGGCGATTTCTCGCGTGGCCAGCAACCAGAACACGGGCGGTTTTCTTCGGACCGAAGAGCTGCCCTGATTGCAGAAGGTGGTCGAATTTGGAACACATCTCGCCGTAGGCAATTCAACCAGTCAGCGAACGAGACCCCCAGCGGTCGCAGGGTGAGATTGGCATTGCAGGATTGAAACGCTCACGAGGCGACTGCCCAAGCCGGCGGGGATCTAAGCCTCCGCCAGTCACTTATGGACGATGGTGCCACAACGGTCTCAGATTGACTCATTCATCGATGTAGCTTCTTGGATTCAAAATCGAGCGCCCATTCTGATCAAATGCTGTTCCAACATTTCGAAATCTTCAATCAGGAGCGCGTGCGTTTTCCTGACTTCTGTCACAACGGCCGTTTCCTGCGGGCCTCCAACCCACAACTCAATTTGGGCCGGCAGCTTTTGCGCTACCTCTTGCAGCTCGCCCAGTCCTGTCTTGCCTCCTCCCGACCCAGTCAGGCCGAGGACGACGACCTGCGGAGCAGTCCGCCGGGTGGCTGCTACGATCTCTTGCGCTGGAAGATTGCTCCCGAGATAGATGATGCCTAATCCGCCGCCTGCGGCCAGCATGGCCGAGAGCAAAATGCCGAACTCGTGATGCTCTTCGGCAGGAGTCGCGAACAAGAGACTGCTGGCCGGCGAGCTGCGCCGGTACAACGGAACCAGAGCGCCCACTAGATGGTGCAGCAGTGCCGAAGTCATGTGCTCTTGAGCCACACTGAGCCTGCCTTCGTGCCACGCCTCGCCGATCCGCCGCATCAACGGCAGAGCAACCCTGTGAACCAATTCGCGCGGCGCCAGAACTGCCGCCAAAAGTGCCAACTCCCGCTCTGCCGCGGCGTAGTCCCAGCGTTCGATAGCAGCCATTACGGGTTGTGAAACCCGGGAAGACTGTTCCAGGTAAGACGCCTTTGGCGTTCCGGCGACATCTGACAACGCCACCGGGTTGGTCATCAGACGCTGCAGTTCTTCATCGCCCAGCGCTGCCAGCCGTCCAATTGCATGCCCTTTCTCCACCCCCGCGTTCAGCAGGTGTAAGCGTTGCACGTCGGCCTCGGTGTAGAGTCGACCACGCTGGTCGCGCTGGGGAGTGACGACTTGATAACGCCTCTCCCAGGCGCGGAGGGTATCAATGCTGATGCCGGTCAGTTTAGAAACGGCGCTGATTGGATATGAAGGCGTTTTCATAAGGTTTCAGCTCGATCGGGCTCCAGTTCCGCAGTCACCGGGCGTTGCGGGGTCTTCGCTAAACGGGTGACGTCGAATCCCTTTGCCTCAACTTGCCTGACTATCTTTTGATAGATGCCCTCATCCATCTTCGAACTACGAGACAATATCCACAAATACTTTCGATCCGGCGTTCCGACAACTGAGAAACTATAGTCGGCCGCGAGATCAATCACCCAATAGTCGCCCCAGACTGCCGGAAGCCACGACAGCCATGCGGGCGCGAATCTCACTTTCAGTTTGGATTTCGGACCGCGTTTGTCGGCAAGTCGCGCTACTCCCTCAGCCCTGCTCATCTGACCGTTACTCTGGCGGCACTCATTGACGACTTTCAGTCGGTCCGTTTCGAGCAACGAATAAGAAGCGACTACCTCACCGACACACTGATTCTGAAAGCGGTTTGGCAGGCGCGCTACCTCGTACCACCTTCCGGCGTAACGCAAATAATCAACGGAAGGGACAACCTCCAATGGCTGTGGACTGCTGGCGCTTCCAACAACTGCGGTCATCAATAGAACTGAAATTAGCGAGACTAGCCTGGCCATCCTCATCACTCCGCCCATTTGTCACCTAAACCCACCAGGAATTTACTCCCGTCATCCAGCATATATCAAAGACATTGTAACCCGAACTCCAGGTTTTGTATATGATTTGTCATGGATAAATACTTGACAAACTATTAGCGGCTGACTAGCATACAGGTTAACAAGGGGCTGAGAGGTCCTATCCGAAAGACGAAGAAATTGAGTAGGAATGAATTGCAAGGGACATCGATTCCAATGCTGAGATTAAGAGACCAGAACCAGAGGCTTGAGGGCAAATGGGTGGATTGGATGCGCCGGATCGCCCTGCGCGACGAGAGAGCCCTGGCATCTTTGTACGACGCCAGCAATAGTCTTGTCTATGGTTTGGCTTTTCGAATCCTCGGAGACGCCGGGGCCGCAGAAGAAGTAACACTTGACGTGTATCTCCAAGTCTGGCGGCAAGCCGGCCGGTTCGATTCAGCGCGCGGCCGGGCCACTACATGGCTGCTGGTGATGGCGCGAAGTCGGGCGCTTGACAGGCTCCGGGTGGGATGCCAGCAGCGTAACCAGAACGAATCCTTGGAGGCTGTGGCCGAAGCCCGGAGTGAGACTCCCGATCCCGAGGAGATTGTCTCCGTTGCCGAGCAAGAGGCCTACGTGCGATTAACACTGAACACGCTGAGTGACGAACAACGGCAACCGATCGAACTCGCCTATTTCGGAGGAATGAGTCAGAGCGAGATCGCTGCGAAACTAAACCAGCCTTTGGGGACAATCAAAACAAGAATCCGGAATGGCATGTTGAAACTGAGACAAACACTCCAGTCACATGAGAGAGAATGGCGGCCCTTGCACTGACCCCTTCAATATTAGTGGTCGGCTCGGACGGAACGATCCCCACTCCTCATACGAATGACGGATGAAGACCAAACCAGTTCGACTCTCGAACGGTGCTTACTTCTGTGTTTTGATCTTCGGGAAGGAAATGGAAGGAACAGGTTCAAACAACCCGAAAGAAAAGACTGCCGTTGCTGAAGCAATGGCGACGTACTGCGTTCCGTCCACTTCATAGGTAACCGGGGAGGCCGTTAACAACTCCCCCATGTTGAAATGCCAGAGGTGCTTGCCCGTTCGGGCGTCAAGCGCCACCAGATGCCCGTCGTCATCACCGACGAACACGACGCCCCCCGCAGTTGAAACCGTGCCGGACCACATGCGGCCCGCGCCGGTCATTGGATATTCCCATGCACGCTTGGCTGTCTTCGGATCGATCGCCCGCAGTATGACCTGCCCGCCTTCTTCGGTAGCTCCGCCGCCTGAAAAGTTCTTCATCGGCTGCGGCTCCTGTGACGAACTGCTGAACATGCCGCATTGCTCGAGCGTGATCACGTAGAGCAGCCCCGTGCCCGGGTGATAACTCTGGCCCATCCAGTTCGTTGCCCCCTTCACGCTCGGGCAAACCCAGTTCCCCTCGGGAGTCGGATCTTTGCCCGGAATCACGATGGGGCGGCCTTTAGCGTCGATGCCACTCGCCCACGTGACCTTGTCGATCAATTGTGTTGCACGCAGGAACTCTCCGGTGGTTCGATCCAAAACATAGAAGAACCCGTTGCGGTTGGCGTGCAGGACAACCTTGCGTATTCTGCCGCCAATCTCCGTGTCGATCAACACGGGCCAGCTTTGGGCATCCCAATCGTGTGTGTCATGGGGGGTGAACTGGAAGTACCACTTCATCTTTCCCGTATCGAGATCCAGAGCGACCAGTGAGCAGGAATAAAGATTGTCGCCCTTGCGCGTGGCTCCGGAGAAGTCCGGCCAGGGATTGCCCGTTGTCCAATACAGGGTATTCGACTGCGGATCAAACGTGCCGGACAACCAGGCGGCGGCTCCGCCCCATTCAAGCAGTTCACCCCAGGTCTCTGCCCCGGGCTCACCCCTGGCGGGAACGAAATAGGTCCGCCACAGTTCATCGCCGGTTTCCGCCGCAAGGGCTGCCACAAAGCCGCGCACGCCGCTATCGCCGCCGGCACTCCCCACGATCACTTTGTCCTTAACGATGAGTGGCGCTGACGTGGAAGTAGTGCCTTTGTTTTCGTCCGCAAACTTCCGGCTGAAGATCACAACGCCGGTCTGGCGATCCAGTGCCGTCAGATAGTTGTCGTTGGTCGTGAAGTACACGCGGTCTCCGAGGATCGCCGCTCCCCGGTTGACGCCCTGACCTTTCGCCCGGGTATCCACGTACTGCCAGACCAGCCGGCCCGAGCGAGCGTCCAGCGCATAGACAGAATTCGAATTCGTCACGTACATCACGCCTTTGTAGACGATTGGCGAGCTTCGCAAGCCGCGCGCGTTGGGCACGTGATACACCCACTTCGGCGTGAGCGATTTGGCGTTTTCCACCGTGATCTGTTTCAAAGGACTGTACCGCCAGCCTGGATAACTGCCGGCGTACGTGGTCCAGTTTTCTCCTGGCCCTCTCACGATGTCCTCGTATCGCACCTGCGCGGAGAGAGGAGTGGAAAGAAGGACAGTGAGTAGCAGCGCTCGAATC